>Ga0081455_10001906_pt1 | contig 25070 bp, 19 predicted proteins | sample TabmetS3T2R1_FD_70207 | JGI IMG/M metagenome (GOLD analysis project Ga0081455, IMG submission 70207) | Tabebuia heterophylla rhizosphere microbial communities from the University of Puerto Rico - S3T2R1 | ecosystem: Host-associated > Plants > Roots > Rhizosphere ...
CAGGAGGTCATCGTCCTCGTACAGGATCTCGAGATCGCGCGCCTGCGGTTGCGGTTCGGCCGGTTCGGGTTCCGGAATATCGACGATGAATCGCTCGCCCGTTTTGACCTTGCGAGACGGCTCTTCTATCGTCTGGCCGCCCGCCAGCGCCACGCGGCGGCTTTCGATCAGGGCCTTCACGCGGCTGCGCGTGAGAGTCGGCAAGGCTGCGGCAAGAGCGCGGTCGAGCCGCTCGCCGGAAGCGCTTTCGTCGAAGGTCACGAGGTGGCGGCCGCTGTTCATGGAGTCTTCTTTGGCGTCCCCTGCTCAGGCCTACGCACCACTCTGGCTGAAGGTGCTGGTGATCGTGATGGGCCTGCTGATTGTCGCGGGCTTCGTCGTCATCGCCGCCGAGATCGCCCGGCGCATGTCTACGCCCAATGCCGCGCGCACGCCAACGGGCACGTTCAGCGAGCGCATCGCGCTGCCTTCCGGAGCGCGCGTCGTATCGATGACGGCCGCGGGCGATCGCCTGGTGGTGCATGTCGAAACCCAGGGCGGTCCTTCGGCCGCCTATGTCGTCGACCCGCGCAACGGCGCGCTTCTGGGCACCGTGGAATTCCCGCCGGGCACAGGGCGCTAGCATGATCGATCACCTCTCGATCACCACGACCGATATCGATCGTGCCCAGGCCTTCTATGATGCGGTGCTGACGGTGCTTGGTTATCCCCGGGTCAACCGGCGGCCCAACGCCATCGGCTATGGTGCGCGCGAGCGCGGCCCCAACGCGCCGCCCTACATTTCCGTCTATCTCTCGACCGCGAGCCTGGTCCCCGACAATCGCCATTGGTGCTTTCGCGCGCCCACCCGTGCCGCCGTAAGAGCGTTTTACGAGGCAGCCCTTGCCAACGGCGGAACGGACGATGGCCCGCCGGGGGTTCGCGAGAGATACAGCCCCGACTACTACGCCGCTTTCGTGCGCGATCCCGATGGCAACCGTATCGAGGCCGTCACGCGCAGTCTCGAGGAATCCGCATGAACTTTCGCAGCGACAACGAGGTCGGTGCCCACCCGGGCATCGTCGAGGCCGTGGCGCGCGCCTTCGCCGCTGGCTCGACCCCTTCTTATGGGGACGATCCGTGGACGCAGAAGGTCGAGCACCGCCTGCGCGAGCTGTTCGAGCGGCCGGACCTGCTCGCCTTTCCCGTCGCCACCGGCACGGCGGCCAACGTGCTCTCGCTCGCCTGCTGCACACCGTCCTGGGGCGCCATCTATTGCCATCCGCAGGCCCATATCGCCGTCGACGAGGCCAACGCGCCTGAGTTCTATACGGGCGGCGGCAAGCTCGCCCTGATCGATGGGCCCGCGGGCAAGATCGATCCCAAGAAGCTCGCCGAAGCGCTGGCCCAGCCGGTCTACGGCGTCGTGCACCATCCGCAACCCGCCGCTGTCAGCATCACGCAGGCGACGGAATGCGGCACGGTCTACGCGCCCGAAGAGATCGCAGCCATCGCCACCGCGACCCATCGACATGGCCTGAAGCTGCACATGGACGGGGCGCGCTTCGCCAATGCGCTCTCCTTCGTCGGTTGCTCGCCGGCAGAGCTGTCCTGGAAGGCGGGCGTCGACGTGCTGAGCCTCGGCGCCACCAAGAACGGCGCGTTGGCGGCTGAAGTGGTGGTGTTCTTCGACACGAGCCTGGCGCGCGACTTCGAGTTCCGGCGCAAGCGCGGTGGGCATCTCTTCTCCAAGATGCGCTTTCTGTCGGCGCAGCTCGATGCCTACCTGGCCGACGGCCTGTGGCTCGACAATGCCCGCCACGCCAACGCCATGGCCCGCCGTCTCGTGGCCGGCCTGACCCCGCTCAAAGGCACACAGCTTCTCTACCCGGCCGACGCCAACGAGATCTTCGTCGTCCTGCCGGCGCACATGCATGACGCGTTGCAGAATGCTGGCGCGCAGTACCATCCCTGGCCGTCCGACCGTCCGGGCGAACGCGCCTATCGCCTGGTCACCGCCTTCGACACCAGGCCTGCGGATGTCGATCAATTCCTCTCCATAGCAAAGGCAGCCTCGACACCATGACCCATCAGCGTACCCTCACGGCCGCCCATTGGGGCGTCTACGAGGTCGAGTACGACTCGGCCGGCAAGCCCGCATGCCTTCATCCTTTCTCGCGGGATCCCGATCCCTCGCCGATCGGTCTGCACATGCTGTCCGACGAGGTGACGCGCCTGCGCGTGCGCCGGCCGGCCGTGCGCAAGAGCTGGCTGGAAAAGGGACCGGGCGCCAACACCGAAACGCGAGGTCAGGAGCCGTTCGTCGAGCTGCCCTGGGACGAGGCACTCGACCTGCTTGCCAAGGAGCTGGCGCGGGTCAGGGAGACCCATTCGAATCGCGCCATCTTCGGCGGCTCCTACGGCTGGTCGAGCGCGGGCCGATTTCACCACGCGCAAAGCCAGGTCCATCGCTTCCTGAATTCGATCGGCGGCTATGTGCGCCATCAGGATTCCTACAGCCTGGGTGCTGCGCGCGTGCTGATGCCGCACATCGTGGCGACCATGGAAGAGCTGCAGGCCATGCACACGAGCTGGGACGTGCTGGCCGAGCATTGCAAGCTCTTCGTCACGTTCGGCGGCGTGCCGCACAAGAACAGCCAGATCAATGCCGGCGGCGCCACGCTGCATCATGTGAAAGGCGGCCTCTATGGCATGCGCCAGAGGGGCGTGCGCTTCGTCAACGTCACGCCCACTGGCGATGATCTCGATACCGGCGGCGCCGTCGAGTGGCTGGCGATCAGGCCCAACACCGACGCCGCGTTGATCCTCGCCCTTTGCCACACGCTGTGGGTCGAGAAGCTCTACGACCGCGACTTCCTCGATCGCTGCACCGTAGGGTTCGACAAGTTCGCGCCGACGCTGGCCGGCAAGGACGCGACATGGGCCGAGAAGATCACCGGCATTCCGGCAAGCCGCATCGTCGCGCTGGCGCGCGAGATGGCGGCGACCCGCACGACCGTCAGCATCGGCTGGTCGCTGCAGCGCAGCCATCATGGCGAGCAGCCTTTCTGGGCGCTGGTGACGCTCGCCTGCATGCTGGGCCAGATCGGTTTGCCGGGCGGCGGCTTCGGCGTGGGCTATGGGCCGGTCAACCTGATGGGCAGCGCCCATCCCAAGTATTCCGGCCCGACCTTGCCGCAGGGGACCAACGCGGTCAGCGACTTCATCCCGGTCGCGCGCTTTTGCGACATGCTGCTCAATCCAGGTGGCAAGGTCTCCTACAATGGCCGCGAGCTCACCTATCCCGACATCCGGCTGGTCTACTGGGCCGGCGGCAACCCCTTCCATCACCATCAGGATCTCAACCGCTTGCGCCTGGCCTGGCGCAAGCCGGAGACCATCGTGGTCCACGAGCAGTTCTGGACGCCGTCGGCGCGCATGGCCGACATCGTGCTGCCGGCCACCACCAGCCTGGAACGTGACGATATCGGCTATGGCAGCCGGGAGCCGTTCCTGATCGCCATGAAGAAAGCGCGCGAGCCGGTCGGCGAGGCACGCGACGACTACGAGATCTTCTCCGAACTCGCCAGGCGCCTGGGCATGGCCGATGCCTTCACCGAAGGTCGCGACACGATGGCGTGGCTGAGACATCTCCATGAGCTGTCGCGCGTGAAGTCGGCAGAGAACGGGGTGACCATCCCGTCGTTCGACGAGTTCTGGCAGGCCGGCATCGCCGAAGCCCAGGGCAAGAACCGCGAACCTGTCATGCTCGCCCAGTTCCGCGCCGACCCCGCGAAGCATCCGCTCAAGACGCCGTCGGGCAAGATCGAGATCTTCTCCGAGAGGATCGCGTCGTTCGGCTACGACGACTGCCCCGGCCATGCAACCTGGCTGGAGCCGATCGAGTGGCTGGGCAGCAAGACGGCCGAGCGCTATCCCCTGCACATGCTGTCCGACCAGCCGGGCGATAAGCTGCACAGCCAGCTCGACCACAGCCCGCACGCGCATTCGACCAAGATCAAGGGGCGGCAACCGATCACGCTTCATCCGGGCGATGCCGCCGCCCGCGGGATTGCCGACGGTGACCTGGTGCGTGTGTTCAACGATCGCGGCGCTTGCCTCGCGGCCGCGCGGGTAAGCGACCGTATCCGCCGCGGCGTGGTGCGGCTCTCGACCGGCGCCTGGTTCGATCCGGCCGATGTCGGCTCCAACCGGCCGCTCGAGAAGCATGGCAATCCCAACGCGCTGACGCTCGATATCGGCGCCTCAAAGCTCAGCCAAGGCTGCATCGCCCAGACCTGCCTGGTCGAGCTCGAACGCTTCGACGGCCCGGCGCCGCCGGTGACGGCGCACCGGCTGCCGGACTTCAGTTGAGCGACTTCAGTTGAGCGACTTCAGTTGAGCCGGGCCCTCACGCACTCGGCCGCGGCAACGGCGTTCTCGCGTCCCGTACTGCGGCTGATCTTTCCCCCCATCACGAGACCACGCGCCTGCTCCTCGACGACGTCGCGCAACGTCTGCGACGTCGGATTGGCGGCGACGACGGCGGCATAGATCGCCTTGCCGTCCGGGCTCAAGTTGGCCGCACAGGCGTCGCCCGCCGCGCCGTCGGCCCATGCTGCGCTTGCGCAAGCCATCACCGAGAATGCCGCTATCAGTGCTGCTGCCATCTTCGACATCTTGCCGCTCCCTGCTCGCCACAACTCAACGCCGTCCCGCCCGGTTGACCGGTCCGCCACGGTTCATCTCGCCCTCCGGCGCCACGCCCGCACCTGGAGCCCCCGCGCCTTCTCCCGCACGCGGCGCAACGCCGACGCCCGGCGCGCCGGCGCCGACGCCGGGAGCAACCCCGACACCCGGAGCGCCCGCATCGGGCACCGGCCGCACGATGCACCCCTTCGGCAGGCCGATGGCATTGCAGTAGACTTGGGCTTGCGCCGATGATCCGCCGGTCAACGCCAATACCAATGCCGCAGCCGCCATCCATCTGATCATTGTCGCCTCCCCTTTCGTCTCGTTGGTTGCAGCATGATCGGCTCGCCCATGGGGCCGCGCAATAGCCAAGACGTCGGTCGGGGCGCTACAGTCGGCGAGGGAGGAAATCCATGACCAAGCTGCTGAGCCCGGAAGACGTCGCCCGTTACCGCCGCGACGGCTTTCACTTCCCTGTTCGTGTCCTGTCGCCGGAAGACGCGCGCACCTATCGCAATCGGCTGGAGGCGCAGGAGCGCGCCCTGGGCGGGCCGCTGTCCGGAAACATGCGCCACAAGGTGCACCTCTTGTTCACCTGGGCCAACGAGTTGGCGCGCCATCCCGAGATTCTCGATGCCATAGAGGATGTGATCGGTCCCGACATCCTGTGCTGGAGCACCACCTTCTTCACCAAGGAGGCGCGCTCGCCGTCCTTCGTCTCCTGGCACCAGGACGCAACCTACTGGGGCCTCAGCACCAACGATGTCATCACCGCCTGGGTCGCCTTCGCCGATGCGCCGGTCGAGAGCGGCGCCATGAAATTCTGGCCGGGCAGCCACCTCAGGAACCAGCTCGAGCATCGTGACACCTTCGCCCACGACAATCTCCTGAGCCGCGGCCAGGAGATCGCCGTCGATGTTCCGGAAGGCGAAGGCATCGACGTGCCGCTCAAGGCGGGAGAGATGTCGCTGCACCATGTGCTGCTGGTCCATGGCTCGGGACCCAACACGACGGGCGATCGGCGCATCGGCTTCGCCATCCGCTACATCCCGCCCCATGTCCGCCAGCTGAAGGTGCGCGACTCCGCCATGCTGGTGCGCGGCAAGGACTCCTACGGGCATTTCGACCTCGAGCCCGAGCCGCGGCGCGATCTCGACGAGGCCGCCATCGCGGCCCATCACAACGCGGTCGAGCGCTCGGCCAAGGCGCTCTATGCCGGCACCGATCGGACCGCATTCCGTGCATAGGCGGCTGGCGATCACCGGACTTTGCCTCCTGCCTTTCGGCGCCCACGGACAGACAACGACGCCGGATGCCTTCCTGCATTCGATCTACGATCCCTACCTGAAGGCCGACTTCAAGGGCCAGCCGTACTGGCAGGTCAGCCGCTTCTTCGCGCCCGAGCTGGCACGGGCAATCGAAGCCGATATGCGCGAGGCCAAGCGCCGCGGCGAAGTACCGAAGCTCGACGGCGATCCCTTCCTCGACGCGCAGGATTGGGAGGTCAAGGACCTCGCCATATCGGTCGAGCCTGACGGGCAGAAGGCGATCGGCCGAGTCAGCTTCGACAATGTCGGCAAGCGCACCGAGATCACGCTCGAGCTGGTCCAGACTCCGGCCGGCTGGCGCATCGCCGACATCAAGGCGCCGAGCGGCTCGCTCAGCGCCCTCTACAAGGGCGATTAGCCCAAGTTGGGTTGGCTCAGTGCCGCCAGCTCGTGTCGGTCTTGTCGAGCTTGCGGATGAGAGCGGCGAATTCGAGGTCGCCGATGCCGGCCGATGACTCCATCTCCGAGAAGCGGTCCATGTCGGCGCCCGACTTGCCGGCCACGTTGTCGCCCATGACATTCAGCGTACCCGCCGCCGCGGCATCGATCTGGATCTGGCAGGCGCGCTCGAGACGGTAGAGCCGCAGGAAGGCTTCCGGCACCGTGCGGCCGGTGGTCAGCAGGCCGTGATTGCGCAGCATCATGGCCTGGTTCTCGCCCAGGTTCTGCAGCAGCCGGCCGCGCTCGTCGAGATCGAGGCTGGGGCCTTCGTAGTCGTGGTATGAGAGCTTGCCATGGAAGGCGGTGGCGACCATCGAGATCGGCAGCAACCCGTCCTTCAGCGCACAGACCGCCATGCCAGCCCGCGTATGCGTGTGCATCACCACCTTGTGGCGCACAGCATGAGCCATGTGGATGGCCGAATGGATGACGAAGCCGGCGTAGTTCACGGGATGCGGGCTCGGCTCGACGATGTTGCCGTCGAGATCGATCTTCACCAGGTTCGAGGCAGTGACCTCGTCGTAGTTGAGACCGAAGGGATTGATCAGGAAATGCGGCTTGTCGCCGGGCACGCGCGCCGTCAGGTGGCCGTAGATCAACTCGGTCCAGCCGAAATGGTCCACCAAGCGATAGGCGGCCGCGAGCTGACGGCGTAGCACGGCCTCGCCCTCGGCGGGCGGCAGCGAATGCACGTCGATGCCGGTGAGCGGCATGTCCTGCGGAATGTGCATGTCCATGGCGATCCTCCGAAGGAGAGGCGTCAAGCTTAAGCCGGCCCGCTATGATCGGGCAACCGAAGGGAAACGCCATGACGCAACAGACGAAACTGGACACGACGCGCCTGCAACGGATCGCCCAGGCCTACTGGGAGAGCGCGGCCCTGATGGCCGCCGTCGAGCTGGAGGTCTTCACCGCCATCGCCCATGGCCATGACACGGTCCCGGCCGTGGCCAAGGCCATCGGCATCAGCCAGCGCAATGCCGAGCGACTCCTGACCGCGCTCACGGCGATGACCTTGCTCGACCGCAATGACGAGCATTTCGTCAACGCGCCCGACGTGCAGCGCTTCCTGGTGAAGGACAGCGAGCGCTACGCCGGGCCGTGGATCCTGTTTACCAAGCCGCGCTGGACTGCGTATGGCGAGCTCGGCCAGCGCCTGCGCAGCAGCACCGAGAACCGGCTCGGCGCCTATGAAAGCTTCACCGTCGAGGATGCGCGCCGCTACCACGCCGCCACCTATTCGATCGGCATGGGGGCGGCACGCCTCTTCAGCCGCAGCGTCGATCTCAACGGCCGCAAGCTGATGCTCGATCTGGGCGGCGGATCAGGGGCCTACAGCATCGTGGCGACCCAGAGCTTCGCTGGCCTGAAGGCGATCGTGCTCGACCTGCCGCCGGTCGTGGTGGTGGCCGAGGAGTACATCGCAGCCAACGGTGCGACCAACCGCGTCAGCACGCTGGCCGGCGACTTCACGCGCACTGCTTTCCCGCAGGGCGTCGATGTCGTGGTCATGGCGAGCAACCTGCCGCAATACGAGCCCGACCTGATCCGCCTTGTCGTCGCCAAGGCGTTCGATGCCCTGGTCCCCGGCGGCGAGATGCATCTCGTCGGCGAGACCCTGCACGACGACCGCAAGGGGCCTCTTTCGGCAGCACTATGGGGCTTGAACGAGGCGGTCTACGGCAGCACCGGCATGGCCCACACCGAATCGGAGGTGAAGTCCTATCTGCAGGATGCCGGATTCATCGATGTCGCGGTCCATCCCTTTGTGCCGGGTGTGCTCTCGCGGATCGCGGGCCGAAAAGCGGCGTGAACCGCCGGGGTTGCGCCAACCGGTCGCTTCGACTATCTCTCGCCCTCCGGCCTCGCTCCCTTCGTCTAGAGGCCCAGGACGCGGCCCTCTCAAGGCTGAAACACGGGTTCGAATCCCGTAGGGAGCGCCAACCGGCAACCCGGGACCCCGGATGAACGCGGAGCGAGCGCTTGAGCTGATCCGCCGCGTAGGCATCGAGACCTTGGGCGGCTTCGACGGTTGCCTCTGCACCCACTTCAAGGTGCAGGGCGTCGACGTCAATATCACGTGCCGCAAGTCGTACGACTTCAACATCATCGATCCCGCCTTCCACGGTATCACGATCAGGGTCTACTCACACGGCCCCGACAGCGACGGCGCGCAGCTTTGCGAGGTCGCACGCGAGGTCGCGCAACAAATCCGCGACGTGCAGGGCGACGCCATTGCCGTCCGCTACTGCGACTACCAGCACGACGACAAGCAGCAATGCATCCGCTGCGACGGTCAGCGCGAAATGGCGCTCGGTTACCTGTGCACCACCTGCCTGGCCGGCGAGCCCGATCCGGCCAAGTTCGACTTCAGGTTGGAGCCCGACTTCTGATCCGGACGCCGCAAGGCTCCCAGCCTACAAGACGAAGTCCGTGCTGCTCAGCGTGTGCGTCCTCTTGAGCGCGATCTGGAAATCGGCCGCGCCGTCGCCGTTGGTGTCGCCCTCCACGATGGTCTGCGTCGAGGCGAAGTAGCTTCGCAGCTGGCCGGCCACGTTGGAGAAGGCCGCGCTGCCGATGTAGGTGAAGGCTTGCCCGACCTGCGTCTCGATGCCTTTCAGGTCGATGCGGTCGGAGCCTTCCACGAAATCGGTGATGAAGTCGCGCCCGCTGCCGACCAGGCTGTCCGACAAGGACGCGAAGACGAAGGTGTCGGTATCGCTCCCGCCCACCAGAACGTCATGGCCGACATCGCCCGTAAGACGGTCGTTGCCCGCGCCGCCGACGAGCCTGTCGTCGCCGGACTCGCCGAGCAGGATGTCGGCGCCGTCGCCGCCGTTCACCAGGTCGTTGCTGTCGCCGCCGCGAATGAGATTGTTCACCGCCGATCCGATGAGCGTATCGTTGGCGTAACCACCGACCAGATTCTCGATGCCCGAGAGCTTGTCGATCCCGGCCGCCCCCGTGTCCTGCGCAATCGTCTTGGCCAGGTTGACGGTCAGGGCCCCGCCGAACAACGCATAGTCCGCCGTGTCGATGCCCGCGCCGCCGTCGAGCACGTCATTCCCAAGGCCGCCGTCCAGCCGGTTCGCGCCGGCATCGCCCTTCAGGATGTCGTTGCCCGAGCCGCCGCGCAGATTCTCGATGCCGGTCAGAGTGTCTCCTTGAGCATCGCCCGCCAGCCCCGCGCCGGCCGCAAGATCGACGCTGACGGCCAGCGTGCTGCTCGCGTAGCTCGCCCAGTCGGCGCCGGCACCTCCGATCAGCTGGTCGGCGCCGACGCCGCCAATCAACGTGTCGGCGCCCGCGCCGCCGTCGAGCCGGTCATCGCCCGCCAGACCCTCAAGCCGGTTGGTGCCGCTATTGCCAGTGACCTGGTTGGCGGCGGAATTGCCTGTGCCATTGATCGACGCCGACCCTGTGAGCACCAGCGCCTCGACATTGCTGACCAAGGCAAAGCTGATGCTGGCCTGAACGGTGTCGGTTCCCTCCCCGGCGGCCTCCTGGATGATGTCAATGTCACCGGCGTTATTGACAATGTACGTGTCGTCGCCCTGCCCGCCTGTCATCAAATCGGCGCCGGCCCGACCGTCGAGGACGTCGTCACCGCTGCCGCCCGACAACGTGTTGCCGCTGGCATTGCCGGTCAAAGTGTCGGCAAAGGCCGAGCCGACCAGCCCCTCGATCGACACGAACGTGTCCGTGCCGGCGCCGGCGATCGCCTGCGGCCCCGCGATCTCGAGGCTGACCGTGACGCCAGCGGCTGCCGAGGCATAGGAAGCCGCATCGAAGCCGCTGCGACCGTCGAGGAGATCATCGCCGAGCCCGCCCTCGAGTGTGTCGTTGTTCGTGCCGCCGCTCAACGTATCGTTGAAGGCCGACCCTTGCAGCGACTCGATGCTGAGCAAGGTATCGCTGCCCGCGGCCCCCGTGTTCTGCGCGGTACCGACCAGAGCGAGGTCAACGGTGACGCCCGCGGTGGCCGATGCATAGGAGGCTGTGTCGTTGCCGTTGCCGCCGGAGACCGTGTCGTTGCCAGCGCCGCCGGACAGACTGTCGTTGCCGTCGCCGCCGTAAAGAGTGTTGATGCCCGTGTTACCCGTCAGCACATCGTCGAAAGATGTCCCTTCCAGGTCCTCGATCTGGGTCAGCGTGTCGTGACCTGCGCCCAGGGTGTTCTGCGCCACATGAAGCGACAGATTCACAGTGACCGCCGCGCTGGCCGACGCATAGCTCGCCGTGTCGCGCCCGACACCGCCGCCGATGGTGTCGTCGCCGGCGCCGCCTTCCAACACATCCTGGCCTGCGCCGGCTTGGAGCGTATCGTCCCCGGCGCCGCCCCGCAGAGTGTCGTTGCCGTCAGTTCCTGAGAGGGCGTCGTCGAACTCCGAGCCGCTCAGTCCAGTGATGCCGACCAGCGTGTCGGTGCCGGCACCCCCGGTGTTCTGGGGTCCGCTCAACGCCAAGCTTACGGTAACGCCGGCGAGCGCAGAGCCATAGGCCGCGATGCCGTTGGGAGCATCGAGAAGATCGTCGCCGGCGCCGCCGTCGAGCACTGCCCCAAAGGTGCCATGCAACGTGTCGTTGCCGGCGCCGCCGAACAGCTTGGTACCGGTCAAAACGTTGTTGCCGTCGTTGCCGACAACGGACCTGCCCGTGCCGTCGATGTTGGCTGAGCCGGTCAGGATCAGATTGTCCAGACCGCCGACAAGAACATAGCTGATGCTCGAGCGGACCGTGTCGTTTCCAAAGGGATCCGCGACGATGACGTCGCCTGCATCGTCCACGACATAGGTGTCGTCGCCGAAGCCGCCTGCCAACGTATCGGCGCCACCACCGCCATCGAGCGTGTCGTCCCCCGCGCCGCCGATCAGGCTGTTCGAGCCGGCATTGCCGGTCAATACGTTGTCATAATTCTCGGAACCGATCAGGTTCTCGATGCCGGACAGCGTGTCCATGCCCGATCCGGTCGATTGCGGACCGGCCAACGACAGATCCACGGTGACGCCCGACCCGAATCCGCTGTACTGGTAGGATGCGGTATCGACTCCCGTCCCGCCGGTCAGCGTGTCGTCACCATAGCCGCCGATCAGAAAATCATCGCCGCCGGCGCCATCGAGCATGTTGTTGCCGGCGGTGCCGATCAGCTGGTTGTCGAGCGCATTGCCGACACCATTGATGTTCGCCGCGTTCGGCGCCGGGCCGAGCAGGATCAGGTTTTCGACGTTCGCGCCCAGAACTGTCGAAACCGAACTTTGGACGGTGTCGATGCCTTCGCCCACCTGCTCAACGACAACGTCGCCTGCGTCATTGACGACAAAGGTATCGTCACCCGTCCCGCCAGTCATGGTGTCGGAACCGCCGCCGCCATCCAACACGTCGTTTCCGGCGTTGCCGTTCAGCGCATCGTGCCCAGCGAGCCCGCGCATGACGTCGATCAAGCTGTCACCCGCCAGCACGTCGTCCGACAGGGTGCCGACCGACGTCCGAACCACGTCGATCAGCGTGAAGCCCGACAAACGGTCATGGTCCGTGAAGTACGAATACTCAACCGCAAGATCGTACGAGCCGCCTGCCGCCGTCCACTCAGCGCGGACGTCGTAGCCACCAGCGTCGACCTGGACGGGTATAGCGTCCGGGCTGCCCGGCAGCACGTCGCCGGTCAAGGGATCGATGAGGGTAACGCCGAGGCCATGGACGACCAGCAGGTAGCCGTTGGACAGCGTAACCAAGTTGGTTGAAGAAACGGCGGCAGTATGTTGCACGAGCCCGGTGGCATCGAGGACGGCAACATGGTCCGAATAGCCGACGGCAAAGCCGCCTGTGTCAAGAGTCACGGCAGAAGTCACCGTTGCTCCCGCAGCCAGCATCGTCGGCGCGAGACGCAGCGAATTGTCGGCGTTGTAGATCGCATACCAGGCTTGGTGAGTGCCTCCAGCGTTGCGATCCCACACGACGGCATAGCCGCCGTCGGCCAGTGCTGCCACCATGGCATGGCTGTCCTGTGCCGCACTCCCATCAACGGCAATGTCGGTCACCGCGCTGCCATCAGCGGCGCGAACGTGGAGCATGATGTCGCCGTTGTTGGCCGCGAGCGTGCCGGCAATGACGAAACGAGACGATGCCCCTAGAAGCCCGTCCACATCGTTGGCGGTCTCACCGGTCGAGCCTGCCGTGCCGTTCGACAGCGGCGACAAATCCGGATGGAGGACGCGCCATCCGATCCCGGACGGCGAGAAGGTGAGATCGACGACGCCGCCGTTGGCAAGCAGCGATTGATCCCCCGACCGGAGAATGAACGAGCCATCGCCGTTGACAATGATGCCTGTCCCATCGATGTGACCATTCGTCTCTGGGATCACGCGGATCACGGAATAGGTGACGGTCATTGCATCGACCTCCCACACACTGTGCACTTGTTATTGCATCGCACTCACACACCGCCGCTGAGGCTAGGAGATTTCACCCACCGCGACAACGAGAATTCCGTTCAGTGCTAAATCAGGAGTTGCAGGCGGTGACTTCGCGATGGCCGTGCGTGTCGTGTCAGCCTCGCGTAATCCGCATTCGCTACGATTGCTGCGCATGCACAATGGAGCGTCCGTTCCGTGGGGCGACCTCGGCGTGTGCTCCGGCAGGCCATACATGAATAGGTTGTCCCTCGAAACGGAGTCAAAAATGAAACATGCAGGTTTCGCCCTGTTCGCTACCGCGGCACTCATTGCCGTCGCTGCAACGACGCCCGTGGTTGCCCAGTCCGTCAACATCAGCATCGGCACACCCCCTCCGGCACCGATCGTCGAGACCGTGCCGCCGCCGCGCGCCGGCTTCGTCTGGGCGCCCGGCTTCTGGCGCTGGGAAGGCGAACGCCATGTCTGGATGTCCGGCCACTGGATCGAGGAGCGCGTGGGCCACCGCTGGATACCCGATCATTGGATCGAAGGCCCGAACGGCGGCTGGCGATATGTTCCCGGTCATTGGGCCTGAAGATCAACCTCGCCAGCTTGCGATTTTCCACGGCATTTCCCGCGGTGCCTCCAGGTGCGCTTCGTCACAAAGCCTTTACTCTGGATAGAGTAAAGATCGAGCGGCTGTGCAGCAGAATGGGGTGGGAGATATGGCAACGACGTTGAATGTCCCTGGCGACTTTCCGACGGTTTCCGCAGCGGTCGCGGCGGCGGCCTCCGGCGACACGATCCTCGTGGCATCCAGCTACGGCGGCAACGAGGCGGTCAACGTCACCGTCAACGATCTCACCTTCAGCGCGCCTGCAAGCGTGCCCAACATCGTCCTGTCGGCCGGCGCCGGCGTGCTCAAGATCACGCTGGCCGACGCTTCGCCCATCCGAATCATCGGCAATACGGCGAACAACACCTTCGTCGGGAACGACGGCGCGAACGACATCAGCGACGGCAATGGCGGCAACGACACGATCGATGGCGGTGGCGGCAACGACCTGATCACGAGCTCGGGCGGCGCCGATGCGCTCAGCGGCGGCGACGGCAATGATACGATCCGCATCGACGGGGCCGGCAGCGGCACCGTGGACGGCGGGGCAGGCATCGACACCGTGCAGTCGGTCGATCTCGGCAACTACGCCTTCAGCAACGTCGAGACGCTGGACAGCTACTACGGTTTCATCACCGCCTCGCTGGCGCAGGTCGCGGCGTTCGACACCATCACCGCCATTCTCGGTGCGCCGGACACCCAGATCGCCGTCTCGCTGCGCGGCGCGGGCGGCGCCCTCGACTTCACGACAATGATCGCCGGCGACCATTCGCTGCGTATCCTCGATGCCGGGCTGACCTCGGCGATCGACATCACCGGCTCGGTCAACGGCGATTTCCTGGTCGGCTCGACCTTCAACGATATCCTGCGCGGCGGCACCGGCGACGACACGCTGGTGGGCGGCGGCGGCAACGACACGTTGATCGGCGGCAGCGGTGCCGACCTGCTGGCGGGCGGCGCCGGCAACGACACATTGACCGGCAACGGCGACACCGCGACCTACTTCGACGCCACCGGCGTCAAGGTGAGCCTCGCCATCGCCTCGTTCCAGAACACCTTGTCGGGCGGAAGCGACAAGCTTTCCGGCATCGCCAACCTGGTCGGTTCGGACTATGTCGACCAGCTGACCGGCGACGGCAACGCCAACCGGCTCGATGGCCGGGCCGGCAACGACCGGCTGAATGGCGGCGCCGGCATCGACCAGCTGTTCGGCGGCGACGGCGATGACACGTATTTCGTCGACAACGGCGCCGACGTCGCGCGCGAGGACACGGTCGCCGGGGTGGACGACGGCGGCACCGACACGGTCAGCTCGTCCGTCACTTTTGCGCTCGGCGACTTCATCGAGAACCTCACCCTGACCGGCAGCGCCGCGACCGACGGCACCGGCAACGGCCTTGCCAACAACATCAGAGGCAACAGCGGCGTCAATCATCTGAGCGGCGGCGCGAGCGCCGACCAGCTGACCGGCAATGGCGGCGCCGACGTCCTCGACGGCGGCGGCGACGGCGACGTCTACTATGTCGACGCCACCGACATCGTGCAGGACAGCGGCGGCAGCGGAACCGACCGCGTGGTGGCCAACATGAGCTTCACCCTGGGCTCGGGCAGCGGCATCGAGCAGCTGACCACGAAGGTTGGCGTCGTCGGCGGCAATCTCACCGGCGACGAGGGCGCGAACACGATCACGGGCAACACCGGCGCCAACATCCTGAACGGCATGGCGGGCGCCGACATCCTGGTCGGCGGCGACGGCGACGACACGCTCGCCGGCGGCACTGGCCGCGACAAGATGACGGGCGGTCTCGGCGCCGACGTCTTCCGCTTCTCGGTGGGCGACAGCCCGGCCACGGTCGCGCCGCTCGGCTACGACACGGTGCAGGACTTCGAGACCGGCGCCGACCGCATGAACCTCAGCATCTTCAACGGGACGCCGGCGGCGTCGGCCTACGCCGAGATCGCCGTCGCCTCGAACAACTTCGCCACCCTCAAGAGCGCCGCCGAAGCGCAGCTGGGCGATGGCGTGAAGGCCGTATTCGTGGCCGGCAGCACCCACGGCTGGCTGTTCTGGAGCACCGACGCCACGCCAGGCACCGCCGAAGAGGCCGTCATGCTCACGGGCCGCAACAACCTGAACGACTTCGCGGTGACTGACCTGTTCTAGGCGCGCGTCGCCTGGCGCCCCTGGGAGAGGCAGGGAATAACCAAGCACCGGTGACGGGGGTTTTTTCTGGCTGGATCCCAGGTTATAGGGTGAAATCTGACCCGTTCAGGGTATAGGCCCCCTTCAGCAGGATCTGGAAGTCGGCCACGCCGTCGCCCTGGACGTCGCCTTCGATCACGGTGTTGCCGGCACCGTCGCTGCCCTGGCGCAGCTGCCCTGCGGCATGGGAGAAGGCGGCGCTGCCGATGAAGCTGAAGGCCTGGTCGCCGGCGGCCGACATGTCGGCGTCGATGGCCGAAAGATCGACGCGGTCGGCGCCCTGCTGGAAATCGTCGATCGTGTCGCGGCCGGCGCCGACGACGCTGTCGGCGATGGACGTGAAGACGAAGCTGTCGGCATCCACACCGCCCTGCAGCAGGTCCTTGCCGACGCCGCCCGTCAAGCGGTCGTCGCCCGCACCGCCGGCGATGTTGTCGTTGCCGGCTTCGCCATCGATCGTGTCCCCGTCGCCGAGGCCGCGCAGGATGTCGTTGCCAGCACCGCCATGCATGACATTGGCGCCGATCGAGCCGACCAGGCGGTCGTCGCCGGTCCCGCCGGTGACGTTCTCGAAGCCGCTCAGCCTGTCCATGCCGAGCCCGGTATCCTGGGCGGTCGAGACCGACAGATTGATACTGACGGCTGTGCCGCCGGTCGCGTAGTCCGCGGTGTCGATGCCGTCGCCGCCGATCAGCCTGTCGTCGCCCGCGTCGCCCAGGAGCACGTCGTTGCCGGTGCTGCCCTCGAGCCGATCGTTTCCGCCATCGCCGGCCAGGCGGTCGTCGCCGCCATAGCCGCGCAGCAGGTCGTCGCCATCGCCGCCGGCCAGCAGGTCGTTGCCCGAGTTGCCTTGGAGCAACTCGTTGCCTGCACCGCCCTTGATGACGTCGTTGCCGGCGCCGCCCACGACGGTCGTCAGGCCGGTATCGGTCCGGCTGAGGTCGAGCGTGTCATCGAACGACGATCCGACAAGCTTCTCCATCTCGTACAGGGTATCGCCGTCGAAGATGCGGCCGAGATTGGTGATGGCGTGATCCGAGCCTGAGAAATCGGCCGTATCGAACCCTCCCCCGCCAAACAGGACATCCTTGCCAGCGCCACCGATCAGGGTGTCATCGCCGGCGTCGCCGTGCAGCCGGTCGTCGCCACCGGCGCCCACGAGGAGGTTGCTGCCGGCGCTGCCATAGATCCCGTTTGCCTGCTCGGTGCCGAAGCCGTTGACGCCGACATACAGGAACTCGACGTTCAGCGGGACCTCGTAGCTGCCATCGACATAGACTCGATCGATGCCCTCGTCCGCCGCCTCGACAACGACGCTGCCCGTGCTGTCGCCCAGATGATAGGTGTCGTTGCCTCCGCGACCGACCAGCGTGTCTGTGCCTCCGCCACCGTAGATGTTCTGCGCGCCATCGTCGCCGGTGATGACGTTATCGAGGGCGTTGCCATGCACAAGGGCGACACCGACAACCGTCAAGTTCTCGATATTGTCCGGCAAGTTGTAAAACAAGGGTGTCGCGGCAGCGAAATCAACGACAACCGTATCGATCCCTTCGTCCGGCCGCTCGTACGCGATCTCGTATACTTCATAGTCCTCGTAGCCGTTGAACTCGTCGACGTAGTACGTGTCATTGCCCGCGCCGCCTGCCATGTAGTCGATGTCGGTGCCTCCATCGAGGACATCGTCGCCGTCGCCGCCGAACAGCTGATCGTCGCCGGCGCCACCATAGATGTGATCGTCGCCCGAGGTGCCGGTGAGATCGTCGTTGCCGTCGGTGCCGAATATGTCCGCCATGGTCGCGCTCCTTCCCGTGTCTTGCGCGTGCTGCGCTAAAGGACCAAATCCGAGACCTGCAACGTGTAGGCGCCCTTCAGCAGGATCTGGAAGTCGGCGACGCCATCGTCGTCGACGCCGCCCGCGATGATCGTGTTGCCGGCGCCGTCACTGAAATAGCCGAGGAAGGCTTTCCCCCAGTATGTAGTGTTGCCGTTGCCTCTGTCGCCAATGAAGGTGAAGGCCTGATCGCCCAAACCGAAGACATTTGCATCGATGCCCGATACGTCGATGCGGTCGACTCCCTGCTGGAAGTCGTCGACCGTGTCGCGCTCCGCCGGGTAGGCGACGACGGTGAAGGCAAAAGTGTCGGCCCCGGCGCCGCCCAGGAGCTCGTCGAGGCCGGCACCGCCATCCATCCTGTCGTTGCCGGCGCCGCCGGCGATGTTGTCGTCGCCGGCATCACCGTACAGCACGTCATCGCCGCCCAGTCCGCTCGCGATGTCGTTGCCGCCGCCGCCGCGGATGACATTGGCGCCGGTCGACCCGAGCAGCCGATCGTTGCCCGTGCCGCCGGTCACGTTCTCGATGCTGCTCAGCGTGTCCGAACCATAGCCCGTGTCCTGGGCCGTCGCGATCGCCAGGCTGACATTGAGGACACGGCCATCACCCGTGTAGTCGGCGGTATCGATGCCATCGCCGCCGCTCAAGGTGTCGTTGCCATCGCCGCCCACCAGGCGATCGTCACCGCCTCCACCTTGCAGGATGTCGTTGCTGTTACCGCCGTCGAGAATGTCGTTTCCGCCAAGCCCTTCCATCGCATCGTTGCCGTTCAGGCCTAGCAGGACATTGGCCACGCTGTTTCCAGTCAGGTGATCGCGCACATTGCCGCCGGTGATGTTCTCGATGTCGACTAGCGTATCGCTGCCAGTCCCCGTGCCGGTGGTCTGACTGGTGGTCTTTCTCAGGTCGACCGTGACGGCCGTCGTGGCTACGCTGTAATCGGCGGCGTCGATGCCGTTGCCGCCGTTCAGGATGTCATTGCCGGCACCGCCGACCATGACGTCGTTGCCGTCGTTGCCGTAGAGCGCATTGGCGGCGGCATTGCCTGTAATGACGTCGCCGAAGGACGAGCCCTGCACCCGCTCGATCCCGGTCAGCGTGTCGATCCCTGCGCCGTGGGTATCCTGTGCCGTCAAGGTCGACAGGTTCACGACGACCGCCGCCGCAGCGGAGATATAGATCGCTGTGTCTTGGCCGGCACCGCCCTGCATGACATCATCTCCGGCACCGCCCTGCAGCGCGTCGTTGCCGTCCCCGCCGCGTAAGGTGTCCTTCCCCGCGTTCCCATTGAGCACATTGTCGGCAGCCGAGCCGGTGAGCAGATCGTCGCCACCGCCGCCCGTCAGGTTCTCGATGCCGCTCAACGTCACCTTGCCGTAGCCCGTCTCCTGGGCGGCCGTGATCGAAAGGTTCAAGGTGACCGGCGAGCCTGCCGGGTTTGCGATCGAAAAATCGAGCGTATCGATCCCAGCGCCCCCGATCACCAGGTCGTCGCCGCCGTATGCCCGCAAGATGTCATTGCCTGTACCCCCGTCGAGCGTGTCATTGCCAGCATCGCCTGCCAGCGTGTCATCGCCGGCTTCACCGCGCAGCGTGTCGTTGTTGTTGCCGCCGAACAGGCTGTCGTCGCCACCGCCACCGAAGACGACGTCGTTGCCATCGAAACCCGCGATGTTGTTGGCGAGACTATTGCCCGTGAGATGATCGGCCACGCTGCCGCCAGCGACGCCCTCGATGTTGGAGAGCGTGTCGATGCCGGTGCCACTGCCCGTGTTCTGCGACCCGGTCAGGGCGAGGTTGACCGTGACCGCGGTCGTCGCCGCGCGGTAGTCGGCGAAATCGAGGCCGTCGCCGCCGTCCATCGTGTCGTTGCCGGCACCGCCGTAGAGCCATCACCACCTGCGCCACCGTCGATCGTGTCGTTCCCGAGGCCGCCGATGAGAAGATCGCCACCAATGCTGCCTTCCAGGTTATCGTTGCCATCACCGCCGTCCAGGTAGAACTGCCGATCGACGCTCTTGCTGTACGTAGAGAGCCTGTCGTTACCGGCGCCGCCCTCGATCCAGGTTGCTGGACCACTTCCCACCAGTACATCGTCGAAGCTCGAACCAATGATACGGTCGACATATTTGAGCGTATCGTAGCCCGCGGCGCCGTTGACGGAGTAGCCACCGCCGGAGATCGCCCCTGGGGCCGACGAATAGTCCGCCGTGTCGAATCCGCTGTCGCCCTCAAGGAGGTCGTCCCCGGCGCCACCGACCAGAATGTCGTCGCCGCCCTTGCCGTACAACTCGTCGTCGCCGTCACCGCCGATGAGGGTGTCGTTATCCTGGCTGCCTTGGATGATCATGCTGCTGGTCCTTTCGATTGTCCCGCTATGTCCGCCGCGTGATGCCGCAAGGTTAGAGAATGAAATCCGCGCCCTGCAGCGCGTAGGCGCCCTTGAGCAGAATCTGGAAGTCGCCGACGCCGTCGCCCTGGATGTCGCCTTCGATCACCGTGTTGCCGGCACCGTCGCCTGTCTGGCGCAACTGCGCCGCCGCATGCGAGAAGGCGGCGCTGCCGATGAAGCTGAAGGCCTGGTCGCCCGCGGCCGAGGTGTCGGCGTCGATCGCCGCAAGATCGACATGGTCGGCACCCTGCTGGAAATCGTCGATCGTGTCGCGGCCGGCGGCCACGCTATCGAGCCCGCTGAGGCGATCATTGCCGCCGTCTGTGTTGGCGGGGTCGGCCGGATCGTAGCCGTAAATCGCGTCGTCACCCGACGTGCCGACGAGGTCGTCGTTGCCGAGTGTGCCGATAAAGATCGCCATGTCGCCGTGCCCCCAAAAGAAATCGCGCGCCCACCACGCGCCCGACGCTAAAGAATGAAGTCCGTGCTCTGCAGGACGTAGGCGCCCTTGAGATCGATCTCGAAGCTGGCGTTGCTCGCAGTCCAGCCGACAAGCCGTGTGTTCCCGGCGCCATCAATGGACTGGTACAGGTGCGCCTGCCCCGGCGTCGGGGCGTTGGGGCCGCCGAGCGTGAAGGCCTGGTCGCCCGGCGTGCCTTCGGCGGCATCGATGGCTGACAGATCGATGCGATCGATGCCTTGCTGGAAGTCGTCGATCGTGTCGGGACCCCCCAAGAGAAACGAGTCCGATGTGGCAAGGTAGGTGAAGAGATCGGCGCCGGCGCCGCCCAGAAGCTCATCGGTCCCGAGGCCGCCCGCCAGGATGTCGTTGCCCGCTCCGCCGGCGATGTGGTCGTTGCCCCAGTCGCCATAAAGCGCATCATCGCCGCCAAGGCCGCTCACGATGTCATTACCGAAGCCGCCATTGATGAGATTGCTGCCGGTCGAGCCGACCAGCCGATCGGCGAGAACGCCGCCGTACAGATTCTCGATGCCGCTCAGCGTGTCCATGCCGTAGCCGGTGTCCTGCGCCGTCGTGATCGACAGGTTGACATTGGCCGACACCAGCTCGTTGAAGTAGTTGGCGATGTCGATACCGTCACCGCCGATCAGCAGGTCGTTGCCCAGGTCACCGAACAGCCTGTCATCGCCCGCGCCACCTTCGAGCTGATCGTTGCCCTCGTCGCCAAGGAGGGTGTCGTCGCCGGCATCGCCGCGCACGATGTCGTTGTTGCCGCCGCCGTGGAGCAGGTCGTTGCCGCCGCGCCCCTGGAGCAGGTCGTTGCCGTTCAGGCCCAGCAGCACATTGGCGCCGTCATTGCCATTCAGATGATCGCCCAGGGCGCCGCCGGTCACGTCCTCGATCAGGGTGAGCGTATCGAAGCCCGTGCTGTCGCCGGTGTTCTGCGGCCCCGACAACGCGAGATCGACCGTGACGGCGGTGGTCGCCGCCTCATAGGAAGCAGTGTCGTGCACGCCGCCGCTGCCGTAGAGCGTGTCGTTGCCGGCGCCGCCGATCAGGGTGTCGTCGAAGCCGCCGCCGTTCAGGGCATCGTCGCCAAGGCCGCCGACCAGGATGTCCCTGCCATTGCCGCCATGCAGGAAATTGGCGCCGTCATCTCCGGTCAGGTGGTCGTCGAACGACGATCCCTGCAGGTTCTCGATGCTCGTCAGCGTGTCCTGGCCGGCGCCTTGCGTATCCTGGACGGGGCCGATCGACAGATCGACGGTGACGGCGGCGCCGGCCGACGCATAGCTCGCCGTGTCCTGGCCTGCCCCGCCCCGCAGCGTATCGTTGCCGCCGCCGCCTTCGAGCACGTTGTCGACGGCAGTGCCGACGAGCAGATCGTCGCCCGCGCCACCGATCGCGTTCTCGATGCCGCCGAGCGTGTCCAGGCCGTAGCCGGTGCTCTGGGCGGTCACGACCGACAGGTCGATGGTCACCGAGCGGCCGTCGCCGGCGCTGTAGTCGACCGTGTCGCTGCCGTCGCCGCCGATCAGCAGATCGTCACCGGAGCCGCCGGCGAGAACGTCGTCGCCGGCGCCGCCCTCCAGCTGGTCGTTGCCGTTGCCGCCGACCAGCCGATCGTTGCCGGCATCGCCGTGCAGGATGTCGTTGCTGTTGCCGCCGTCGATGACATCATCGCCGAGGCCGCCCGAAAGCACGTCGTTGCCGCCCTGGCCCAGCAGCGTGTTGGCGGAGCCGTTTCCCGTCAGATGATCGCCCAGGCCCGCGCCGATGATGTTCTCGATGTCGACCAGCGTATCGATGCCGGTCCTGCTGCCGGTGCTCTGCGGCCCCGACAGGCCGAGGTCGATGGTGAGCGCGGCGCTGGCACTGCCGTAGTCGGCCGTGTCGACGCCGTCGCCGCCATCCATCGCATCGTTGCCCGCACCGCCGATCAGGAGATCGTCGCCACTGCCGCCATGGAGATTGTCGTTGCCGGTATCGCCGATGAGGACATCGCCGGCGCCGCCGCCATCGAGGCTGTCGTTGCCGATGCCGCCGTCCAGCCGGTCCTGGCTGCTGTTGCCGGTCAAGGTATCGTTGCCGGCGCGGCCTTCGAGCTGGGTGAGGCCGCCTGATGCGATCAAGACGTCGTCGAAGGCAGAGCCGACGATGTGCTCGATGTGGCTCAGCGTATCGGTGCCCGCCGCCCCGGTGACGATGCCGCTGCCGCTGAGGAAGATCGCTCCGGCAGCCGACGCGTAATCGACCGTGTCGTGGAGTGCCCCGTAGGGCGCCTCCCCCGGGTAGTCCCCCTCGAGGATGTCGTCGCCGGCGCCGCCAATCAGGATGTCGTTGCCATACCACCCGACGAGCACGTCGTTGCCTGTGCCGCCGATCAGCGTGTCGTCGCCGTCGCCGCCGTTGATGTTGTCGTTCCCACCGGCGCCGTCCAACGTGTCGTTGCCGCCGTTGCCGGACATCGTATCGTTGCCGGCGCCGCCGGTGAGATTGTCGTCGCCGTTCGTGCCGGTGTAGGTCGCCATGGTCGCGGTCTCCCCCCTAGAGAACGAAATCCGAGCTCTGCAGCGTGTAGACGCCCTTGAGCAGGATCTGGAAGTCGCCCGCGCCGTCGCCCTGCACGTCGCCCTCGACGATGGTGTTGCCGGCGCCGTCAGCGAAAGAGCGAAGCTGCCCGGGCACGTTCGAGAAGGCGTTGGCGCCGATGAAGGTGAAAGCGTGGTCGGGCGAGACGATCACGTCGCCGTCCATGACGGTGAGGGCCTGGTCGCCGACGGCGGTCACGTTGGCGTTGATGGTGGAGAGATCGATGCGGTCGACGCGCTGCCGGAAGTCGTCGATGGTATCGCGCTCGACCGGAATAAGCGCGTTGTAGGCCGCGACCGTGAAGGCGAAGATGTCGGCCCCGGCGCCGCCCAGCAGCTCGTCGAGACCCGCGCCGCCGACCATCCGGTCGTTGCCGGCGCCGCCCGCGATGGTGTCGTTGCCGGCATCGCCGTAGAGCGTGTCGTCACCGCCCAGCCCGCTCACGATGTCCTTGCCGCCGCCACCCCGGATGACATTGGCGCCGTTCGAGCCGACCAGGCGGTCATTGCCGGCGCCGCCGGAAAGGTTCTCGATGCCCGACAGGCTGTCCATGCCGTAGCCTGTGTTCTGCGCGGCCGTCGTCGACAGGTTGACGCTGACCGCCCGGCCATTGCCGGAGTAGTCGGCCGTGTCGACGCCGTCGCCGGCGATCAACACATCATCGCCCGCATCGGCCAGCAGGATGTCGTTGCCCGCCTTGCCGGTCAGACGGTCGTTGCCGGCGCCGCCGGCCAGACGATCGTCACCATCATCGCCTTGCAGGATGTCGCTGCTGTTGCCGCCTTCGAGACTGTCGTTGCCGGCGCCGCCCGCCAGGATGTCGTTGCCGTTCAGGCCCTGCAGGCTGTTGGCAAGCCCGTTGCCGACCAGATGATCGGCAACGGTGCCACCGGTCAAGTTTTCGATGTTCACAAGCGTGTCGATACCGGTGCTGGCGCCCGTGTTCTGCGGTCCAACCAGGTTGAGGTTCACGGCGACCGCTGTCGTCGCCATGAAATAGTGCGCGATGTCGATGCCATTGCCGCCATCCAGCGTGTCGTTGCCGGCGCCGCCGTCGAGGAAGTCGTTTCCGTCATTGCCGTACAGTGCGTTGGTCCCGGCATTGCCGTTGATCGTATCGCTGAACGCCGAGCCCCGGACGTTCTCGATGCCAGTCAGCGTGTCGAAGCCGGCGCCCGTGTTCAGCTGCACTCCCGGAAACATCAGGTTGACGGAGACCCTGCCGGTGGCCGAGACATAGCTCGCCGTATCCACGCCAGCGCCGCCCTGCAGATCGTCGTCACCCTGGCCGCCCTCGAAGATGTTGTCGGCGTCCGAGCCGATCAGCAGATCATTGCCGTTGCCCCCGATGAGATTCTCGATGCCGCTCAGCGTGTCCATGCCGTAGCCGGTGTTCTGCGCAGTCGCGATCGAGAGGTTCGCGCTGACCGGCTGCCAATCACCCGAATAGTCGGCAGTGTCGTTTCCCGCACCCCCGATCAGGAAGTCGTCGCTACCGCCACCATTGAGATGGTCGTTGCCGTTGCCGCCGTCGAGATGGTCGTTGCCGCCCAAGCCATACAGACGATCGTTGCCATCGCCCCCGTCGATGTTGTCGGCATCCGAAGTGCCATTGATGATGTCGTCACCAGGCGTGCCCGTGGGCATGGTGTTCCAGCTTCCCTATTGTGCGGTGCACGCCGCAGATAGTGCGTCAGGCCGAAAGTTCAGGTTGTGGCCCGTGCATATACTTCACCAGGAGTGACATTGAAATCGAATGCAGTCTCGCTGGTGGAAGATTGCAGTGAACGGCCGCCGTGCGCGGCATCTTCACCGAATTGCCGCAATTGTGTCGCTGCGTGCAGCGATGTCTAACGCGATGCCTTCCACCGTCGTGATCGCCAGAGATCGAGTCCTGGATCCGACGTTCATCGTCGATGAAGTCGACACGCCGCCGCGGCTGGAGAGCGCGGCCGGCATGCTGTCGATCCCGGAACGGCGCATGCTCTACAAGATCGCGGCCAACCACTACAGCGGCAGGGGGCAGATCGTCGATGCCGGTTCGTTCATCGGCTCGTCGACGGTGAGTCTGGCCGAGGGCGTGAAGGCCAACAAGTTCATCCGCTCGATCCGTCGCCGCTACGGCGGCGACCACAAGC
>Ga0081455_10001907_pt1 | contig 25041 bp, 20 predicted proteins | sample TabmetS3T2R1_FD_70207 | JGI IMG/M metagenome (GOLD analysis project Ga0081455, IMG submission 70207) | Tabebuia heterophylla rhizosphere microbial communities from the University of Puerto Rico - S3T2R1 | ecosystem: Host-associated > Plants > Roots > Rhizosphere ...
ACCCCGGCTCGGCGGACTGTTCCGGACCGATCCGGACGGGAGCGTGACGCTGGCCCTCACCGGGCTGACGGTTCCGAACGGCCCGGCCTTCACGCCCGACGGCACGCTGATGTACCTCTCGTCGAGCACCGACGCCCGCATCGACGTCTACACCGTCGAGGACGACGCCTCGCTCAGCGTCGGGCGTCAGTTCGTCCAGCTCGACGCCGACCTCTGGCCGGATGGCATGACCGTCGACGAGGAGGGCTACCTCTGGGTGGCGATCTGGAACGGTTCGGCGGTGCATCGGTACAGCCCGGACGGCGAGCTCGACGGCTCGGTCTGGCTGCCCACGTCGAGGCCGACGAGCTGCTGGTTCGGCGGGCCCGATCGCAGCCGGCTGTTCATCACGACCGCGAGTTACGGCCTGGACCCGGCCGACGACGCGGCCGGCCGGGTGTACGCGCTCGACGTCGGCATACGCGGCCCGGTGGCTGTGCCGTTCGGCTGACGGGGCTTGCCGACCGGGGTTGCCGGCGGGGCTAGGGTCCGAGCCGTGCCGATCGGCTATCTGATCACCGTGCTGCTCGCGGCGGTGTGCACTGCGCTCGCGATCCGCCCGCCTCAGCCGCGGCGGTCCGGTCCCTTTCGGCTGAGCTACTGGCTCAGCTACCAGGTCAACGAGGTCCCGTTCCTCGTCTTCTACTGGCTGGTCGCCGCGACCCTGCTGGCCTTCGCGCAAGGCGATGTCGACAGTGGCGGCGGTTGGGCTGTCGTCGGCCTGGCTGTGCTGACGTGTCTTGGCCTCGTGGTCGTGGTGCGGCGGGCCCTGCTCGCTCGATCCGCCGTCGATCGGGCGCTGGCCGACGGGCTCGGGCCGGCGTGGCGCACCGAGGTCGACCCCGCGCTGGCGGGTGGCCTTCGGCGCCGGCTCCCCTGGGGCCGGATCCTGTTCGCGCCGTGGCGGATCCGGCATCGCGAAGTCGAGCACATCTCGAACCTCTCATACGGTCCGGCCGGCGAGCGCAACCTGCTCGACCTCTATCGGCACCGCTCCCACCCGGCCGACGCGCCGACGCTCGTCTACTTCCACGGCGGCGCCTTCCGCAGCGGCCGGAAGCATCGCGAGGCGCGTCCTCTCCTCTATCGGCTCGCCAGTCAGGGCTGGGTGTGCATCAGCGCGAACTACCGCCTAAGCCCGCCGGCGGTGTTCCCCGATCACCTGGTCGACGCCAAACGAGTGATCGCCTGGGCCCGCGAGCACGGTCCCGACTACGGCGTCGATCCGACGACCATCTTCGTCGCCGGGAGCTCGGCCGGCGGCCACCTGGCCACGATGGCAGCCCTCACGTCCGGCGACCCGGTCCGCGGCGCGATCTCGTTGTACGGCTACTACGGCGGGCTCGACGGTGATCCCGCCTCGGGGTCGTCGCCGTCAACCCATGTCCGGGCCGACGCGCCGCCGTACTTCGCGACGCACGGCGACCAGGACACCATCGTGATCGTCGAGGACGCCCGCCACTTCGTTGACAAGCTCCGTGCCACGTCGTCCAATCCGGTCGTGTACGCCGAGCTGCCCGGTGGGCAACACAGCTTCGACCTCTTCCACTCGATCCGGTTCGAGATCGTCGTGGACGGCGTCGAGGCGTTCGCGGCCTGGGTACGCTCGCGCTCGGTCTAGCTCAACCGCTCGCGATCAGCTCGATCTCCGGCGCCAGGAGTGGGTCGGATGCGGCGTGTGGCTGGAGAGCGTCGTGGATGGTGGTGTGGTCGGGCGGTGGGCCGGTGTCGTCGACGAGGTCGATGAGTTCGGTGATCGGGGTGTGCTGGTCATAGAGGACTGGCGCTGGCCATGTGCCGGTGGGAAGGGGATCGGGCTCAACGGTGTAGCGGTGGCCGGTGGGGGTCTGCCAGACGAACATGCCGGGCTCGGGCTGATCGAGTGTGAACCCGGCGTGGGTTTTGGCTCGATGGTGTCGGCGGCAGCCGTTGCCCAGGTTGGCGGCGGTGGTCGGCCCGGTCGGGGCGGGGATGGTGTGGTCGCAGTCGCACCGCGTTGCGGCGGTTGAGCAGGTCGACCAGCGGCAGGTGCCGTCGCGGACGTCAACAGCAAGGCCGAGCATGTCGGACGGGAACCGACCCAGCTGGGTGACATCCAGCAGGCTCCCTCGCTCGTCGGTGAGCAGGCGATAGAACAGGGTGTCGGGTCGGGCGGCGATCTGCCGCGCCAACGCAGCCGGGATCGACGCGGATCGGTCGGCCAGCTCACCGGGCGTGTCGTCGACCCCGAACAGTGACTGGACCGGCACCACCACGCCCACTGCGGTGCCTGAGCCACCCGTCGACGCACCTTCCTGGCGGCCGGCGAGCAGGTCGACGGCCAGGTCGGCGCGGCGCTGATCCATCGTCCGCGGATCCTCCGCCCCCAGACCCTGAGCCAGCCCGGTCAGGTGTTGGTCGATCGCCGCGATGTCGGCGGCGCCGGCCGCCATCCACAACCAACCCATCCCATCCAGGTCCAGCCCCGACACAACCTTGCGGTCAGCGTGTACACGGCGGTGCCGTTGCTCGGCCCTGTCCGGCTCCAACTGGCCGACCCGGCGGTTCAGCCAGCGCTGCAACTGCGTCGCCGTCTGCTCGACAATCCGCTGCGCCGCCTCACTGTCGAGAATCGTCACCGACTCGGGCTTGGTCAGCCGATCGGCCGCCTCGACCATCTTTGAAGCTTTGTACCCGTCGACCTCCCCGGCCTTCCACACCGCCCACGTCCTCGGCAGCGCCGACCGCAGCCGGCGGACCAGCCGGACTCGCGCCTGCACCCGATGCGTCGACCACCCCAGTGCCGCGGCGACCTCGTCGACCGCGAACTCCCCGGCCAACACCCGCCCCTTGCCGGCAGCGACCGCATCCACCGGCTCGGACATCCGCAGATCCAAGAACTCCACGATCGTTGCTGCGAGCTCGGCTTCCAGGCGGGCCTGCTCACGATCCAGACCGACCATCCGGTCGATCAACACCACATCGTGTGACGCGAAAGACTCGGCCCCTGAGCTCATGAGTCGAACATATATTCGACCACCGACAGAACACCTGGCCTGATGTACGCACACGGCACGGTCTGCTCATGCCCGAGGGTCAGACCACTGTGTGACAGCAGTGGTGGCGATACCCTGCGGCGGATGACGCGAGCTGCCACGGTCGCCGAGGTGCAGGCTGTACTCGAGACGGCCTACGACCCGCATCGGGCCGAGGACTGGGACGCCGTCGGCCTCGTGACCGGCGACCCGACCGACGAGGTCCACCGGATCCTGCTCGCCGTGGACCCGACGCACGACGTCATCGACGAGGCGATCGAAATCCGCGCCGATCTCCTCGTGACCCACCACCCACTGCTGCTGCGTCCGGTGAACTCCGTCGCGGCGACCACGCCGAAGGGCCGCGCGGTCCACAAGCTCATCAGCAACCGGGTCGCGCTGATCACCGCGCACACGAATGCCGATGCCCCGCCCGGCGGTGTGTCCGACGCGATGGCGCACGCGCTCGGGATCGACGACGCGGAGCCGATCGCGGCCCAGCAGACCGACCCGCAGGACAAGCTCGTCACCTTCGTTCCGCATGCCGATGCGGCCAGGGTCATCGATGCGTTGGCGGCGGCCGGCGCCGGTGACATCGGGGCCTACGAGCGATGCGCGTATACCTCGCCGGGCACGGGGACCTTCCGGCCCACCCAGGACTCCAATCCGACGATCGGCGAGGTGGGCGCTATCGAAGAGGTAGCCGAGCTCCGCGTCGAGATGGTCGTCCCGCGCGCTCGCCGGGCGGCTGTCGTCGCAGCCCTGCGCGCGGCCCACCCGTACGAAGAGGCCGCCTTCGACATCTACGAGCTCGCGACGCAGCCGAGTCGCAGTGGCAGCGGGCGGATCGGACGGCTCGCCGCGCCGACGACACTCGGCGTGTTCGCGTCCGCCGTCGTCGATGCGCTGCCAGGCACGGCCAGTGTCGCCCGGGTCGCAGGCGATCCGGGTCAGCCCGTACGCACCGTGGCGCTGTGTGGTGGCGCCGGCGACTTCCTGCTCGACCAGGTGCGAGCCACCGACGCCGACGTCTATGTCACGTCCGATCTGCGGCATCATCCGGCGTCGGAGCTGCGTGAGCACGGGTCGCCGGCGCTGATCGACGTACCGCACTGGGCCGCGGAATGGACCTGGCTTCCGGTCGCCGAGCGCGTGCTCACTGCCGCTTTGGCCGCCCAGGGCATTACCGTGGAGACCCGAGTGTCGACCATCGTCACCGACCCATGGACCGGTCACGTCCCCATGAGCCGAGGAGCCCCCCGCTGAAAGCCGACCCGAGCGCCGTCCGGACCCTGCTCGATGTGCAGACCGTCGACAGCACGCTCCAGCAACTGGCCCACCGCAAGAAGAACCTGCCGCAGCACGCCGAGCTCGCCGAGCTGGAGGAGCGGCAGGCCGCGCTCGAGAGCCGGCGGGTCGAGCTCGACACCCAGATCGCCGACATGACCCGCGACCAGAAGAAGGCCGACGCCGACGTCGAGCAGGTGAAGGCTCGGCGGGTACGCGATCAGCAGCGGCTCGACGCGGGACAGGTGTCCTCGCCGCGCGAGCTGGAGCAGTTGCAGAGCGAGATCGTGGCGCTGGACCGCCGGATCGGCGTGCTCGAGGACGCCGAGCTGGAGATCATGGAGCAGCTCGAGTCGCAGCAGTCCGAGCTGGGCGGGCTCGCGTCCGAGGCCGAGGAACTCGCCGGCAAGGTCGAGTCGGTCACCGCAGCCCGCGACGCGGCCGTCAACGAGCTCGATGCGGCGGCCGCCGAGGCCACCGGCGAACGTGAGCGTCTGGTCGTCGACATCCCTGACCAGCTGATGGCGGTGTACGAGCGGATGCGAGCCCAACTCGGTGGCGTCGGCGCCGCGGCCTTGCGACGCCGGCGCTGTGAGGGCTGCCGTCTGGAGCTCACCGAGGCCGACCTGACCGAGATCCGGTCCGCGCCCGAGGACGAGGTACAGCGCTGTCCCGAGTGCAACCGGATCCTCGTACGTACTCCGGAGTCGGGCATCTGATGGCGGTCGACCGAGTCATCATCGAGGCCGATGGCGGGTCGCGAGGCAATCCGGGTCCGGCCGCCTATGGCGCGCTGCTCCGCGACGCCGACACCGGCATGGTGCTGGCCGAGCGGGCCGAGCACATCGGCGAGGCGACCAACAACGTCGCCGAGTATCGCGGCCTGATCGCCGGTCTCGAGCTGGTGCGGGAGCACACTCCGGGCGCCGCTGTCGAGGTACGGATGGACTCCAAGCTCGTCGTGGAGCAGATGGCCGGCCGCTGGAAGATCAAGCACGCCGGGATCCGGCCACTCGCGTTGCAGGCTCGCTCTTTAGCGCCGGCCAACGTCACGTGGACCTGGGTCCCGCGCGCCGAGAACGCCGCTGCGGACGCGTTGCTCAACCGCTGTCTTGACGAGGGTCCCGGCTCGCGGATCGACACGGTCGGCTCCGATGGCGGCGACAACCCCGAGGCGGAGTCGAAGCCGGTCGGGCAGCCGCTGGTCGGCTGGCGACCGCCCGACGCCGGGACGCCGACGACGCTGATCCTGCTGCGGCACGGCGTCACTGAGCACACGCTCGGCAAGATGTTCAGCGGCTCCGGCGGCTCGAACCCGCCACTCAACGCCGAAGGCGAGGCGCAGGCCAGTCGAGCCGGCGAATGGCTACGACAGTGGCGTGCGTACGGCACCGATGCCCAGCTCAGCGACACGATCGTCGCGGTCCATTCGTCACCGCTGCGGCGATGCCAGCAGACCGCCGGGATCGTTGCCGACCACCTCGGCCTGTCGGTCGACGTGGACGACGACCTGGCCGAGGCCGACTTCGGCGAGTGGGACGGCCGTACCTATCCCGAGGTGCAGGAGCGGTGGCCCACGGAGTTCGAGGCCTGGATCGGCTCGACCGCGGTCGCCCCGCCCGGCGGCGAGTCGATCGACAAGGTCGCGACCCGGGCCGGCGGCGCGTTGCATCGGCTGCTGGACAAGTACCCCGGCGAGACCGTCGTGGTCGTCAGTCACGTCACGCCGATGAAGATGATCATCCGCGAGACCCTGCAGTCGCCGATGGACGTCATCCACCACCTGCACATCGCACCGGCCTCGATGTCGATCGTCGCGTGGTGGCAGGACGGCGTCTCAGCACTGAAGCTCTTCTCGTACGTCGCGTCCTGACGCCATCCGAGCGGCTAGCGGCTTCGAACTCTCGGTGAGACATCATCCGCATCGCTCGGAGGTCGCCATGTCGGGCACCAGCCGCCTACGTTTCAGTCTTCTCGCCGTCCTGTTCGCACTCGCCACCATGGCCGCGATCATCGGCGTCGTCTCGCTCATGTCGGCGACGACCGTCGACATGGGAGCCACCGCCATCGAGTACGGCCTGATCGCCTGAGTCGTACCCCTCGCAGCCGCTACCCTGAAGGTGGACGAGCCGGCCGGGCGGCCGCGTCGGACAGCTCGCGCTGTTCGCCGAGGAAGGTCCGGACTCCACAGAGCAGGGTGGTGGGCAACGCCCACCCGAGGTGACTCGCGGGACAGTGCCACAGAGACAGACCGCCAACGGCCCGGCATCGCCGGGAACGGGTAAGGGTGAAACGGTGGTGTAAGAGACCACCAGCGCTCCGGGCGACTGGAGCGGCTGGGTAAACCCCACCTGGAGCAAGGCCAAGAAGGCACGGTACGCCGTGCCGCGCGAACGTCTGAGGGTTGCTCGCCCGAGTTCGCGGGTAGGCCGCAAGAGGGCACCGGCAACGTTGCCCCGGAGATGGATGGCCGCCGGGCGTATGACACGCGCCGCACAGAATCCGGCCTACAGGCCGGCTCGTCCACTACACCCCGTCTGACCTGCGGCGGAGCCGATCGCCTCCCTTCGCATTCCTCAGTGGTTCCTCAGTGGTTCCTCAGTAGATCCGAAAACCGAGTCGACCGCGGCCCTGGTGCGCTCGTCAGCGTCGGTGCCGAATAGGCGCGAGTAGGTGTCCAGAGTCGTCGTCGCGCTCTTGTGGCCGACGCGCCGCTGTACTGTTACCACATCCTCGCCGGCCGCGACCAGCAGGCTCACGTAGTAGTGCCGCAGCGTGTGGAACGTCGTGCCCTTCGGGCGCGGTCTGTCGTGGCGATTCGGCCGACGGCGCTAACGAGCGGGGGCGGACGTGACACCCGAGGAACAGGAAGCGATCCACCACTTCGTGCGGCAGGAGGTGACGAGGTCGCTGATCGCCGAATGGAGCAACCAACTCCATCGCGGCGCTCTGACTGAGGAGGGCCTGGAGTACCTGCTACTGCGACTCCGCAATCCGGAAAGCATGATGCTGGTGCCAGGCCCGGGCCTTGACTTCATGCTTGTGCGCGTCGAGGATGCCCTGGCCGACATGCGGGGTATTGACCCGGCCGATCTCCCAGGCTCAACCCGAGCCTTACCGGATACACCGGAAGGCCTCGAGTGAGCGGGGTCCGGCACAAGGAGTCGGGCAAAAGATCGTCTGCGAGACTGTGCCGGTGCGACCAGACCAATTGCCGCCCCACGCGAGGCACACCTTCGTGCTTAGGGATTACAAAATCGTCTATGTGTCCACGCCGAAGGTGGCCTGCACCAGCCTCAAGTGGATGGTGGCCGGCATCGGCGGTGAGGACCCACAGGTGTTCCTCGACGCCGCACGGCCGGGAACGGAGTCTGCAATCCATGCGCGCAGGCTCTGGCAGAAGGTGCCAACGCTGCACGAAATGTCGGACGATGATCTGGCCGCGATCGACGGTGACAATGGGTGGCACATCTTCGCCATGGTCCGGCACCCGGCGTCGCGGTTGTGGTCGGCGTGGCAGGAGAAACTGCTCCTTCGCATACCGCGCATGCTCGACAAGACTCCCGCACGTCTGGTGCCCGCCTTGCCGAAGTTGACCGCCGACATCGTGGGGTCGTTCCAGCGGTTCGTGTCCGCCATGGTCGCCGGGGAGTGCCCTGCCCTGATGCGCGATCCGCACTTCCGCCCGCAGCAGGGTGTATTGGCCGTGAGGCGAATGCCCTACACGCGGGTCTACACGATCGAAGAGATGGACCAGATGGTGGCCGACGTTGACGCTCAGGTGCGCTCCCACGGGGGCGATCCCGTTCCGCCGCCGAAGCCGCGGAACGAGACCGTGCTAAAGCCCCTGCGCTCAATCTTCACCCACGAGGTTCAGGCGATGATCAGGGATGTGTACGCGGGTGACCTCCGGCGCTGGTTCCGCGGTGAGGACATAGTTCCTGCTGGTTCACGGCGGGATGCGGAGTATCCGCCCGACCAACTGGCAAAGGTTCTGCGGATGATCGAGACGAAGCAGGCAGCGTCGGCCGCTTGAGGTAGTTCCACCGAGTCAACCTCGGCACCGGCGGTGGTGGAGTAACACCTGGGCCGGCTCCTTCGGTATGAGGGCGCGACCCCCTGGCTGTTTCCCCCGTTCAGTCGGGGGGTCGTTCACGCCCTGGGTCCGTCCGCAGATGCCGGGCGACCTCCATCCACGCGCCGTGATTCGAATGTGCCCGCGTCGCCATATCCTCGCGTCCGTGCTCGACTGCGGACTCGTACAGCTCGAGGGTGTGCTCCTCGCGGCCGGGCCGCTGCGTTCCTCAGAAATCAACGGTTGTCAACTACGCGGGGTCGGTGTCCGGCCCACAGGCCGGCTCCACGCTCTTCGGTCTCTCTGCGACCGGCTCAGCCGCCGAGCGCCGATGATATGGCCAACGCCAGCCCCAAGAATGAACCGAGCGACAACAGGAACCAGCCCTGAGCCACACGCATGTAGTAGAGCTGCCGATCCTCGGTGGAGGCGTGCGCCCTACGTTCGAGCAACGTGAAGAAGAGCCTTAGGCGGTGCAGCTCCTCGATCGTTGTCCGTGATGCGAACTCGCCTGAACTGTCGGCGTCGGCCAGAGAATCCCACATCCGTAAGACAGTGCCCAAATACACGAAAGACGCGGCAGCGATCACGATCAGGTCATGCACTACCACAGTCTCGCCCTGGTGGTCTAGCCAAGCCAGAAGAGTTCTGGATGCGCATTGGGTCAGTCGGTCGTGACGGCGTTCGTCGGCGAGCTGAGCCGCGTCGATCCGGACAGCGGGAAGGCCGAGGACTATCGCTCTCACCTGGCAGACTTGGCTGCGAACGAGGCAACATAGCTCACGCAGAGCCAGCCTCATTCGGGGAGAAATCCGGCTCGTCCATGTATCTTTCCGGCTCCTTCGCCCCTCCTAGTCGCTGCCCATCGATGTCGCCTGAGCCGGAGGCCGATCTGTGAGCAAACCCGCCATCCTGACCGTTGACGACGACCCCGGGGTGTCGGCCGCCATCTCTCGGGATCTGAGGAACCGCTATGGCTCCGAGTATCGCGTCGTGCCGGTGACATCGGGGGAGGAAGCCCTCGGCGTACTGACGACGCTCGCACTGCGCGGTCAGCAGGTGGCGATGATCGCCTCAGACCAGCGAATGCCAGAGATGACCGGGATCCAGATGCTGGAGCGAGCGCGTACACAGGCTCCCGATGCCAAGCAGTTGCTGCTCACGGCGTACGCCGACACCGAGGTTGCGATCAAGGCGATCAACGAGATCGGACTCGACTATTACCTGCTCAAGCCGTGGGACCCGCCCGAGGAGCGGCTGTACCCCGTGGTCGACGACCTGCTCGGGGATTGGCGCGGGTCGCATCCGGAGGAGACGTCCGACCTTCGGGTGATCGGCCATCGCTGGTCCGAGCGCAGCCACGAGATCAAGACGTTCCTTGCCCGCAATCACGTGCCATATCGCTGGCTCGACGTCGAGCGCGACAAGGACGAGGCGGACCGGCTGACCGGGCTCGCCCAGGCTGACCCCGCCCAACTGCCGCTGGTGCTTGTGCCCGATGGCGAGCCACTGCTCTCCCCGTCCGCACTCGACGTCGCCGACGCGCTTGGGCTGCACACCAAGGCCGAGCAGCCGCTCTACGACGTGTGCATCGTCGGCGCCGGTCCGGCCGGGCTGGCGGCCGCTGTTTACGCCGCGTCCGAGGGCCTGAGCACGGTCATCGTCGAGCATCAAGCCCCCGGCGGCCAGGCCGGTCAGAGCGCGAGCATCGAGAACTATCTCGGCTTCCCGAAGGGGCTGAGTGGGGCCGACCTGACGCATCGTGCTGTGACGCAGGCATCCAGGTTCGGAGCCGAGATGGTGCTCGCCCGCGATGTCGTCGGCCTCCAGACCCGCGGACCGGTACGCGCCGTGGTACTCGACGGCGCCGGCGACTTGGAGTCCAAGGCGGTCATCGTCGCCACCGGAGTGTCGTACCGGCGACTCGACGCCGACGGTGTCGAGGAGCTCACCGGACGCGGTGTGTACTACGGGGCCGATGCGCGGGATGCGAGCCAGTGCGAGGGCGACGACGTCTACATCGTCGGCGCCGCCAACTCGGCCGGCCAGGCGGCGCTCAACCTGGCCAAGCACGCCAAACGTGTGGTGATGGTCGTGCGCGGCGACTCGCTCGAGCGGACCATGTCCCGCTATCTCATCGAGCGGATCACGCAGGCGCCGAACATCGACGTCCGGTTCCACAGTGAGGTGGTGGCCTGTCGTGGCGACGGGCACCTGGAGGAGCTCACCATCGTCAACCGATGCGCCGAGATCGAGGACCGGGTACGGACGAGCTGGCTGTTCGCGTTCATCGGTGCGTCACCGCGTACCGAGTGGCTCGGTTCCGAGGTCGTACGCGACGAGCGGGGCTATGTCGTGACGGGTGGCGACCTGCAGCATCCCGCGCACACCGGTGCTGGCTGGCCGCTGTCCCGATCTCCCTATGTGCTCGAGACGAGCGTGCCCGGCGTGTTCGCGGCCGGCGACGTGCGGCTCGACTCGATGAAGCGCGTCGCGTCGGCCGTCGGCGAGGGCGCGATGTCGGTCTATCTGGTCCACCGCTACCTGGCGACGATCTGATGCGGGTCGAGGGTCTTCGCGGGCTGAGTCTGTTCAACGGGCTGACCGACGAGCAGCTTGCCGACCTGATCGCGGCAGGCGACGAGGTACGGATAGAGCCCGGTGTCGAGCTGTTCCGCGAGGGCGATCACGCCGACCACTGGTACGTGCTCCTCGACGGTGCGATCGAGCTGATGCGACGGGTCGGTCGCGAGATCACCGTGGTGGGCCGGTTGGACGTGCCCGGTCGATGGGCCGGCGGGTTCCGCGCCTGGGACGAGCACGGCGTCTATCTCGCGACCGGGCGCGGCGTGACCAAAGGACATGTGCTCCGGGTGCCGTCCACGGCCCTGCGATCGCTGACCGATGCCTGGTTCCCCTTCGGGGGGCACATCGTCCAGGGCGTGTTCGGCACGGCACGCAACATCGAGTCGACGGTGCGACAGCGCGAGTCGCTGGTCACCCTCGGCACCCTGGCGGCCGGTCTCGCGCATGAGCTGAACAATCCGGCGGCCGCAGCCACGCGGTCCGCCGATGCGCTCGACGACGTCTGCCAGACCCTGATCGGGTCGTTCGCGCGGCTGTGCTCGGGCGTCCTGTCTCCCCAGCAGGTCGGCGCCCTCGACGCGTTGCGCCGTGAGATCGAGCCGCGGCCGAAGGTGCTGGACGCATTGACGGCAGCGGATCGAGAGGACGAGCTCTCGACCTGGCTGAATCAGCACAACGTCGAACGCGACTGGGTCATCGCCCCGCCGCTGGTCGCCGCCGGCGTCGACATCGCCTGGTGCGAGCGAGCTGCCGAGGTGCTGGACGGCCCGGCGCTCGGGCCCGGTCTGGAGTGGGTGGCCAGCACGTACTCCGCCAAGACGCTGCTCGCCGAGGTGCAGGAGTCGACCCGGCACGTCTCCGAGCTGGTCGACGCGGTCCGGTCATACTCCCAGATGGATCGCGCCTCGATGCAGTCGATCGATGTCACCGACGGGATCGAGAGCACGCTGGTGATGCTCGGACACCGGCTGCGTCAGGGAGTCGGCGTCGTACGTGACTACGGGGACGACGTGCCGCAGATCGAGGCGTACCCCGGCGAGCTCAACCAGGTGTGGACGAACCTCATCGACAACGCCGTCGACGCCATGGACGGCAGCGGCACGCTCCGCCTGTCGACCCGGGTCAATGACGACGGCATCGTGGTCGAGATCGCCGACACCGGCACCGGCATGGAGCCGGAGGTCGCCGCCCGGGCGTTCGAGGCGTTCTACACGACCAAGGACGTCGGCAAGGGCACCGGGCTCGGGCTCGACATCGCGCGGCGAATCGTCGAGGACCGCCACGGCGGCAACCTGGTGATCGACTCGCAGCCGGGCGAGACCATCCTGCGGGTCCACCTGCCGCTTCGGGCGCGGCCGTCCTAGGTCAGCTGGCGTGCTTCGCGGCGAACAGCGCAGCCGCCGCGGTTGGGGCCAGCGGCAGATCGGGAAGCAGCATGGCGTTGACGATGTGGTACGCGTCGGGCTCGCCGCTCCACGTCCGGCTCGAAACCCGAAGGTTGTCGCCGAGCTCGTGGTGCCAGCTGCCGGTGGAACGGTCGACGAAGTGCTGGTCGATCGCCTTCCACCACAGGTCGGACTCGTCGGCGCCGACGGCTTCGCCGGTCCGACGTGCAAGGGCGTCGGCGGCCGTGACCGCCTCGGCGACAACCCAGTGGAAGCGTTCGCGGACGACCGGGTGGCCGGACCAGTCGGTGGTGTAGACGAGCGTGCCGTCGGAGTCGGAGTGGCCGTCGCGAGCGGCTGTCGTGAACAGCGCTGTCGACGCCTCGAGCATCCACCCCGGAGGATCGTCCAGACTCGCCTCGAGGTCCAGCAACAGCCGTGCCCACTCGAACCCGTGACCGGGGGTCGCGCCGTACGGCCGGAACGGGTCTGCCGGCCGGTCGGCGTTGTAGTCAAGCAGGACCCGCCAGTCGGCGTCGAAGTGCTCGGGGATCCGCCAGCCGTTGCTCCTGGCGATGCGGTTGATCACGCGTTCGCAGATCGACAGCGCGCGGCGGCGCCAGACCGGGTCGCCGGTCGCGTCGGCGGCGAAGAGATAGGCCTCGACCGCGTGCATGTTGCTGTTGACCCCGCGGTACGGCTCGAGCTCTGTCCAGTCGGCGTTCCAGGATTCGCAGCAGCGGCCCGCCTCGTCGTCCCAGAACCGATCGGCGTGGATGTCGAGCGCGTGCGCGAGGAGCCGATCGGCGCCAGGGACACCGGCGACTTGTGCCACGGAGCCGGCCAGCATGACGAAGGCGTGCTCGTAGCAGCCCTTGGTCGTCTCGACCGGGGTGCCGTCGGATCGGACCGACCGATACCAGCCGCCGTGTCGTTGGTCGGCGAAGAGCTCCTGCAGGGTGCAAACGCCGTGCTCGGCCAGCGGGTGCACTCGGTCCTCGAGCACGGACGCGAGCGAGAACACGTACGTCATCCGGGCGTTGATCCACAGCTCGAGATCGTGGCTGGGGTCGACGTCCCCGCGGGCGTCGAGCCAGCCGAAGCCGCCGCCCGGCAGCGCCGACCGGGCCGCAAACCGAAGCACCGCATCGCGTTGCTCGGCTCGCCAGGTCGTCCCGCCCGGTTCCCCCGGGGGGATCCTCGCTGTCATGCCATCACGCTCCGAATGTCTCGGACGCCAGCTCGAGGGTGGTCTGCCGTGTCCGGACGTATCGAACCGCATGGTCGGCGCGGTTGCAGCCCGGTACCGGCGCAAACGCCGATCCTGGCCGCAAAGTTGTCCGGTGCGGAGTCGGTCCAGCGCCGACCGTGGTCGATCCCCGGCAGAGCTAGGGCAAGGTCAGGATCTCGGCGCCGCTGTCGGTGACGAGGATGGTGTGCTCGAACTGGGCGCACCGCGACTTGTCCTTGGTGGTCACGGTCCAGTTGTCCGGCCACATGTCCCACTCGTGGGTGCCGAGGGTCAGCATCGGCTCGACCGTGAACGTCATGCCCGTCTCGATCAGGTCGTCGAAGTGCGGCGTGTCGAAGTGCGGGATGATCAGGCCCGAATGGAACCACTCGCCGATCCCGTGGCCCGTGAACTCGCGTACGACGCCATAGCCGAACCGCTTCGCATACGACTCGATCACCCGGCCGACGATGTTGACCCGGCGGCCCGGCCGGACCGCCTTGATGCCGCGCAGAGTGGCCTCGTGGGTACGTTCGACGAGCAGCCGACTGGCCTCGTCCACGTTGCCGACCAGGTAGGTCTTGTTGGTGTCGCCGTGCACGCCGTTGATGAACGCGGTGATATCGACGTTGACGATGTCGCCGTCCTGCAGCGGACGAGCGTCCGGGATGCCGTGGCAGATGACCTCGTTGACGCTCGTACACAGTGACTTCGGGAAGCCCTTGTAGCCCAGCGTGGACGGGTACGCACCGTGGTCGATCAGGAACTCGTGCCCGACCCGGTCCAGCTCGTCGGTCGTGACGCCGGGGGCGATCACCGTCTCGATGGCATCCAGTGCCTGCGCCGCGATCCGGCCGGCGACCCGCATCCGCTCGATCATCTCGGCGTCCTTGACCTCCGAACCCCGGAACGGGGCCGGCTGCGGGCGGTCGACGTACTCCGGACGCGGGATCGAGTCCGGTACCGGCCGGCGCGGCGAGATGGCGGCGGGGGCGAGAACAGTCACGTCAGTTGTCTCCCGTGACTGTGTTCATCTGCGAAAACCCTCTCTGACCTGCTGTTATACGGTACAGTAACGAATGAAACGAGCAGACACAAGAGGCCATAGACTCACTCCTGGATCGCATGGCATCGCACAAGATCGCACGGGAGGTCCAATGGCCGGCAAGAAGGATCACCGCGGATTCGGGCACATCCGCAGGCTACCGTCCGGCCGGTGGCAGGCGTCCTACGTCGGACCTGATCTGGCCCGCCACAATGCGCCGACCACGTTCCAGGCGAAGATCGACGCCGAGGAGTGGCTGGCCGCCCGGCGACGGGAGATCACCGGCGACGACTGGCAAGCACCCAGGGCGCGTCGGCGCGCCATCCTCCGCACCTACGCCGACTCGTGGCTGAAGACCCGGGTGACGCCGAAGGGGGAGCCGCTACGCCGTAAAACGCGGGTCCACTACCGCTACCTGCTCGACGCCCACATCTTTCCGACCTTCGGCGATCACACGCTGAGTGCCATTACCCCGGCCGCCATCCGGAACTGGCACGCAAGTCTCGCCGGCACCCCGACCGCCAGGGCGCACGCCTACACGGTGCTATCGAGCATCATGAAGACTGCCCTCGAAGACGGCGAGATCACCAAGAACCCCTGCATGATCAAGGGCGCGTCGAAGGCCAGGCAGAGCAGGGAGGTCAGGCCGGCGTCGCTCGACGAGCTGCAGGTGATGACGGAGTCGATGCCGGACCGGCTCCGGCTGCTGATCCCGCTGTGCGCATGGTGCGCGCTCCGCTTCGGTGAGGCCGCCGAGCTCCGCCGTAAGGACATCGACGTGAAGACCGGCGTCGTCCGGATCCGCCGAGCCGTCGTCCGGGCCGAGCGTGAGGTCTACGTCGACGGCCCCAAGTCCGAGGCGGGCAGCCGTGACGTGTACATCCCTCCGCACCTGATCCCCGCGGTGAAGCAGCACCTACGCGACCACGCCCAAATCGGCCGGGACGGTCTGCTGTTCTACGCCGTCCGCACCGGCCGCCAGTTGCCTCATTCGACGCTCGCCTATCACTTCCACAAGGCCCGAGACGCCGCCTCGCGTCCCGACTTGACGCCCCATGCGCTGCGCCACACCGGCGCCGTCCTGGCCGCTCAGAGCGGCGCGACGCTCGCCGAGTTGATGGCCAGGCTCGGCCATACCACACCACAGATGGCGATGCGTTATCAGCACGCCAGCGCTGAGCGAGACCAGGTGTTGGCGGTGAAGCTGTCGAGGATTGCCGAGGGCGAGTCTGTGACTTAGGTCACAGATTGAACCCGCTTGATTTCGCGGGAGTCAGCCAGAGTCAGCCGGAATCGGTCAGAGTCAATTATTGGTAGTCCTCGCCTGCGCGCCCCATCGCTCGGCAGCAGGCTGCCAACGCGGCAGCCTTGGTGTCTGCTGATGCCACCGGCGTCTCGAATGCCACGGGTGTGATTACCCGGCAGCATGTGACGACTTGCAGATGACGAAGCGGAGCCAGCGAACCTCCGCCAAGAAGTATCCGCTGGCCCCGCTCGGATCGCCTTAAGGAGGCGACGTGCACATGGTTGCACAGAACACCAGGTATGCGACGGTGAAGGCTGCCGCTGGGCATTGGAACGTCTCGACCCGTACGATCAGGCGTCGAATCGCCGAGGGCGGTGGAGCGGGACGCCGCGGCGCTGCCGGCGGCATCGGTCGACGCCTTCGTCACCGAGCTGGCCGAGTCCGGTGTCGAGCTCGGCGTCGACCAGGCCCACGCACTGCGTGGGGTGCTCACCTCCGGCGCCCGGGTGGAGACGCTGGTCGGCCCGGCCGGGACCGGCAAGTCGTTCGTGGTCGGCGCCCTGGCCAGGGCCTGGCAGGACGACGCGCTGTGGGGCGGCCAGCCGCAGCGGCGGCGGGTGGTCGGGCTGGCGTCGTCGCAGATCGCGGCCGACGTGCTGGCGGACGAGGGGCTGGACAGCCACAACATCGCCCGGTGGCTGAACGCCCAGGACCGAGTCGCCGGCGGGTCGACACAGCCGGCCGACCTGGCGTGGGCACTCGGCGGCGGCGACCTGGTGGTGGTCGACGAGTCGGCGATGGCCGACACCGCCGACCTGGCCCGCATCCACCAAGTATGTCGTGAAGCGGGGGCGAAGCTGTTGCTGTGCGGCGACCACCGCCAGCTCGCCGCGGTCGGCGCGGCCGGCGGCATGGAGCTGGCCGCCCAGGCCGGGCTGCGGTACGAGCTGGCCGAGACCCGGCGGTTCGCCGAAGCCTGGGAGGGCCCGGCGTCGCTGCGGTTGCGGGAGCGGGACCAGACCGTGCTCGCCGAGTACCACAAGCACGGCCGCATCGTCGACGGCGGCGCCGCCGAGCAGACCGAGGCCGCGGCCCGCCAGGCATGGCTGGCCGACACCCTCGCGGGCCGGCGGTCGCTGCTGATCGTCGACACCAACGAGCGGGCCGCCCAAGTGTCAGCCGCGCTGCGGGCCAAGCTCGTCGAACTGGGCCGGGTCGACGAGGACGGCGCCGTGTCGTTGGGGCTGCAGGGCACCTACGCCAGCCGCGGCGATCTGGTGCAGGCCCGCCGCAACGCCTGGAACCTCGCCGGTTACGCCGGGAACCGGCGCGGTCCGATCAACCGCGAAACCTTCCGGGTCGTCGACACCAACGACGATGGCGGCCTGGTCGTCGCCCGGATCGTCGGCCGTGACAGCGCCGCCGGGGAGCAGCTGGGGGGCGGATCAGGCTGCCCGCGGGCTATGTCGCCGAGCACGTGGTGCTCGGCTACGCCTCGACGGTGCACGCCGCCCAGGGGCTGACCGTCGACACCAGCCACGCGATCGTGACGCCCCGGACCGGCGCCGAGGCGCTCTACGTCGGGCTGTCTCGCGGCCGCGAATCCAATACGGCCTATGTCGTTACCCGGCCGATCGGCGACGGCACCCCGACCGGCGAGGTCAACCAGACGATCCACCGGTCGCCGCAGGCGGCGATGGCCGGGATCTTCGAGGCCGACGATCCGCAGCTGTCCGCGCTCGCCCACGCCGCCGACAGCCAGGCGGAGGCCGAATCGGTCCGGACCCCCGCCGAACTGTTCCGCGACGGGGTCGAGATCGCCACCGCGAACCGGACCGAGGCCTGGCTGGACGAACTCGTCGTCGCAGGCGACCTCACCGGCCAGCAGCGGGACAAGCTCGCCGCCGAGGGCGGCGCCGCCACCCTCAACACGCTGCTACGGCGAGTCGAACTCGCCGGCGGCGACCCGAAACAGCGCCTGACCGACGCCGTCCGGTCTCGCGACCTCGACGACGCCCGCCAGATCGCCAACGTCCTGCACTCCCGCATCACCGCGGACGGGTCACTCGACCCGGTCGGCGACCACTACGCCAGCTGGCTCCCCGACGTCGACAACCCGCAGCACCGGGCCTACCTGATAGCGCTCGCGAAGGCCGCCGACGACCGCCGCGTCGAGCTCGGCGAACAGGTCTGCCACCAGGCACCCCAGTGGGCCGTCGAGGCATTCGGCCCCCCGCCAGACGACGAGCGCGAGCGGACGGACTGGCGGGCGCGGGCCGGGACGGTGGCCGCGCACCGCGAGCTGATCGGCCACGACGACCCGGCCGACGCGCTCGGCCCGGAGCCGAAGGCCGGGCAGGTCGAGGCGTACGCGTCGTGGCGGGCCGCCTGGCGCGCCCTCGACCGGCCCGAGGCCGACCGGGCCGAGGCCGAGATGTCGACCGGCCAACTCCGGGTCCGGGTCCGGGCCTACGAGCGGGAGAAGACCTGGGCACCGGCCTACGTCGCCAACGAACTCGCCGGCACCCGGCAGGCCGCCGACAAACACCGCCACGACGCCCAACTCCGCCGCGCCGAAGCCTCAGCCGCCGCCGCGGCCGAGCGCGGTCAGCTCGAGGAGCGGGCGACGGAGTCAGACGCGCTGGCCGACGCCCTGAACGCCCAGGCCGCCGCCCTCGACGCCGCTGACCTGATCCGCGTGTCGGCGCGTCCCGCCCGTGGGTCCCGTCCGCAGCTGGCATGTCGCGGGACGCGCCGCCCCCCTACTGCCACTGCCAACGATCCAGATGGTCATGGGGTTACGGATGCCGTTGTCGAATCCCCTGCAACGCATGCCGAGGTGCCGGATGGGTACAGGTGTTACGCCCGTTCCGGAGGCGACTCATGACCAACTACCGCACGATCAAACATGGAATTCACGACAGCCTCGTCTGGCAAGTGCTAGTACGGATGCTTGTGCCGGTGGAGCAGCGGGCCCGAAAGCAGCTCGCCGAGTTCTTCGCCCGTGCAGACGTGATGGCCACCGTGGATGAGCGCGGTGTGCATATCTCGCCGTCCGATCTCCGGCCATTGATAGAGCAACTCGATGCCGAGGCCGACCGGCTGTTTGGACTTCACGACCCGATCGCTCCAGCCTTCAAGGCGTGGTCAGAGTCGATCCGGCTCGCCGAACGGGTCTCAAAGATGGAACCCGACTACATCGGGTGACGTCGTCTCGGGTCAGTGGGTCTTACGAGAGTGGGATTGAGGCTGTCCGTGCCAGGCCCGCGTTCTCCGGACACGTCGAAACCACCCCGTCGACTGGGCCGACGGTGAAGTTGTGCTGCAGGTCTCGGTCGGCGGTGATGGTCCCTAGGTGGGTCCAAGTCCTTAACGCGCGGCTGCAGGCAGCGAAGGATGCTCTACTCGCCGTGACGGCGGGTGGGTCAGGACGTGTGGTTTTGGGGCTGTGGTCTTGTGCCTCGTGTCGTGCCGAAGGTAGGAAGAGACTTCCAGTCGCGCGTGAAGGGATGCTCGGCGTCGTGTGCCGTGGCGGCACGGCGGCTCGGATGAGGACGAGCGACGGTGGATCAGGTCGAGTTCGACGGGCACTCGCTTTGGGGTGCCGTCGAGGATCTGCGTCAAAAGCTGATCGAAGCCGACCGGGTCGCCGATCCCGAGCACCTGCAACTGTTTGATCAGCTGCGTTTCGACCAGCTGCAGTATGTCGTCAGGGGTGTGCGAGCCCAACGACCGCCGCAGGACCCCGACGCCATCGCGATGATGGATTACCTCAGTGGCGTCGTCGGAGCGGCGGCCGCTGAGATGGGCGTCTACCCGATCGACCGGCGCGGGATTTATCTCGCTAACGCCGCTCGGTTGATCGACCAGGCACTCGAGGTGTTGAACGCGCCTTCGCAGATGGCGGCGCCACTCCCCGGCGCGCAGCGCAGCCCGGTGGGCGCCGCGCCGGCCGCGGCGACAGCAGTCGGCCACCAGACGGCAGGCAGCGTCGGTGATGACAAGGGCGGGCTGGCGACTCCCCCGCACGCTCGGCATGCCAAGTCATCGCATGGCCGGCGGCTGGCGTTGGGGATCGGCGCGGTCGTTTTGGCGGTGATGCTGGGCACAGTCGTCGCGTACGGCGCTATCGAGCGCGACTCCTCGGATGCGGGCGCGGGGTGCACCAGCCTCCGCGTCGTCACAACGGCCAGCTACGAGCCGGCGCTGGACTCCGTTGCGGACGACCTCGCAAACGGCGACGACTGTGTACGCCTCGATATCACCGTCGCCGATGGCCGGGGTGCCGAACCGGCCGTCGATCAAGAGCATGCGCATGTCTGGATCACCGACGATGCCTCGTGGCTGGAGCAGTATGAGGCCGAGGAGGCGGAGGAGTACGGCGAGGATAGCGAGGAGGCCAAGCTGAGCTACCGCCCGCTCGCGACCTCACCGGTGCTCTTCGAGTCAAGTCCGGCGATGGCGGCCAGCATCCAGCAGGCGGGCGGCGGTTGGGCCGGCCTGGCCGGGCTCGTCGAAGGTGGTCGGCCGCCGTCGATCGTCACGAGGGACCCGGCGTCGACCGGCGACGGCCTGGTCGCTCTCGGCGGACTCGGCGATGCGGTCTGGGACTCCGAGGGTATGGACGCCTCGGCACTTCTGCTCAACAAGGCCTACCGCACGCATCGCACCGCGTCGGCCCTTGCCTCGATGCCGCTCACCGCGGACGAGGTCGCCCTCGTGCCGGAGCACCTGCTCGGCGACAACCACAGCGGGGGCTCGGTGATCACGGCCCCGGCTGACCGGACGGTCATGATGCGCTACAGCTGGTACGTCACAGACGTAGACGCTTCGGACCCGGCAGTCCAGTCGGCCCAAGCCGAGTTGCTGGCCGCGTTGACGACGGGACCGTCGGCTGAGGCGGCACGCGAGGCCGCTCATCTCCGGGACGTACAGGGAGTGCGGCCAGCAACGCCGGCCACCGAAGACACCTGGGCCGGCCGGCAGTTGCCGACGGCCAATCCCGTGCTCGACGCGCACAAGGTCGAACACGTCTTCGCGACCTGGTACGCCGCCGACCGGAAGGCCGATCTCCTGGTCGTCGTGGACATCTCCGGCTCGATGGCCGCGCCGGCGCCCGGCTCGCGGCGGCCGCTGATCGCCCTCGTACAGCAGAACGTGAAGCACCTGGCCCACAAGCTTCCCTCAGATGCCCGGCTCGGAGTCTGGGGATTCGGATCTCGACTGATCGGTTCCCGCGACTACATCGTGGTCGATCCGTTCGGACCGCTGTCGCCCGACCACCGTCGGAGCCTGACCAAGGACATGGATCGCCTCGAAGCGCGAGACACGGGCACGGGTCTCTACGACACCGTCCTCGCGGCGTATCAGTCTGCACTTAAGGATGCTCGCCCGGACGTCGGTTTCCAGGTCATGGTGTTCACCGACGGCCTGAACCAGGACGATCCCGGGAGCACCTCGGCCGCCGGACTCCGCAAGGAGCTGGCCGACGTCGCCGACCTCGAGGCCGCCGTTGGCCTGACCGTCGTCCAAGTGGGCAATGGCTCGACGACAAAGCTTGCGACCGCGCTGCGACCCATCGACGGCGAGGTGGCCACCATCGACAACGCCCACGACGTCGTCGCGACCTTCATCCACCTCGCGGCCGGCGGGCTACACGGCTGAGAAGCACCGCTGGGGCGGGGTGTTTTCGATTGTGCAGCGTGACGGCTGCGCGTCGCAGACTAGCCGCGATGAGGATCTGCTCGGACGATCTGTCTGCAGGCCGCGCGACACCGCGTGCTCTGGCAGACTCGATTGAGAGATCGCTGCGATCGCGGGGAGTGGTGCAGCGCTTCTTCTCGGGCCGGGCGCGTGTTCAGGCCTCGGAGGGAGGTCTGTCATGGCTACGGCACCGGTGTCGGTCGAGAAGTCGATCGAGACCCAGGAGGATTTGCAGGACCGCCGGGAGCATTGCGCCCCTGCGGCCAGGCTGCTGGCGTCGCTTGACGGTGGACTTCGCGAGCAGGTGAGGATCCATCACGACGGGGAGTTCGCGCTCTACACCGTGAGCGAGCTGCTGCACGAGACGACCGATCCCGTGGTGCGCCTGGGGCTCGGCGGCAGGCGGCGACTCCAGACCGACGACGGGTTCGATGGTGTCCTGGACACCAAGGTCGTCGATCAGGACCTGTCGGACACGAAGGCGAGGGACGCCGGCGAGCTGGTCGAGCGGCTGGCTGATGATGATGGTTCCCAACGTCACCTCATCGCCATCGCTCCGCACGGGGGCGACATCGAGGAGCACACCGACGAGCAGGCCGAGCGAGTCGCCGAGCAACTCGGGCCGCACCTTGCGACAGCGTGGCGATGTAAGGGCTGGGGGTCGAACGGAGGCGCCTTCGTCCGCTGGCACATCACCTCGACAGACCTCAACCCGGTCTGCTTCCCGCTGCTCAACTCGGTGATCTCGCGGCGCTTCATCCACGCCGTGGCTTTCCACGGCTTCGACGACGAACCCGGCGTCCTCATCGGCGGCACGGCGCCCGCTCGCGTGAAGCAGCGGCTTGCCCGCGCCATCGGACAGGTGCTCCCGGCCGGCCTCGAGGCGCGGGTGGCTCTACCCGACCCCAAGTCGGGGTTTCTCGTCAGTCGGTGCATACCTGGCTGGGCCGGTATTTGAGTGGGGGTGTCGGTGGGCTTGCGGATCGTTCGTCGCGGCCGCGGTCGTGTCCTCGGCAGGTGCCTGTGGAGGTGGAGCGGGTGGTCGTCGAGCTGCGGCGGGAGCATCCGCGGTGGGGTGCGAAGCGGATCCGGCTGGAGCTGTTGCGCCGTGGGCCGGTGTGGTGCTCGGAGGCGGGGTTGGCGGAGGTGGCGGTGCCGTCGACGTCGACGATCAATCGGATTCTGCGGCGGCAGGGGTTGGTGAAGGTCCGGCCGCGGAAGCGTCCGCGGGATTCCTATATCCGGTTTGAGCGGCCCGGTCCGATGCAGTTGTGGGGTGTCGACATCGTGGGCGGGGTCGAGCTGGTCGACACCGCCACCGGACAGCTGCGTGAGGCGAAGATCGTTACCGGGGTCGATGACCACTCGCGGTTTTGTGTGATGGCGAAGGTGGTGGAGCGGGCCACCGCACGGGCGGTGTGTCTGGCGTTCGCGGAGGCGCTGTCTCGGTATGGGGTGCCGGAGGAGGTGATCACCGACAACGGCAAGCAGTTCACCGACCGGTTCAGCCGATACGGGCCTACCCGCGGCGAGGTGCTGTTCGACAAGATCTGCCGCCACAACGGGATCACCCACCGGCTGACCGAACCGGCCTCACCGAACCAGAACGGGAAGGTGGAACGGTTCCACGGCACGTTCCGCCCGGACTTCCTCGACCAGGCCGAGCCGTTCGAATCGGTCGAGCAGGCGCAGGCCGCGGTGGATGCCTGGGTCGCGGACTACAACGCCGACCGGCCGCATCAGGGCCTGGATGACAAGCAGCCGGTAACACCGGCCGAGCGGTTCGAACCCGCGGAGCCTGCAGCCCTGGAACTGTGGCTGCCGCCTTCACTCGAGATCACCTCGCCCGAGCCGGAGCCGGTGGCCCAGGCGGACCAGCCGACCGTGGCATCACCACCGGTACCGACCGGGCTGCATGAGCCGGGGTCGGGTGCGCCGATCGAGGTGGACCGGCCGGTGCCGCCGTCGGGGAACATGTGGCTGGGCGGGAACCAGTTCTGGCTGGGCCCGCAACGCGCCGGCCAGCTGGTCCGGTTCTGGATCGACTGCCAGTGGGTGCACCTGTCGATCGGCGGGCAGCGGGTCAAGTCGCTGCGGTCGCGGTTCAGCGTCGCCGACCTGGACAAGCTGGCCGCCAAGGGTGCGGCGCCGGCCGGTCCACCACCGGAGTCGACCCGACAACGGCCCCGGACCGGGATCGTCGAGGTCGAACGGACCGTCGCGCGGGCCGGCACCATCTCGCTGGGATCGCACACCGTCTTGGTCGCATGGATGCTGGCCGGACGTCGGGTCGGAGTGTGGATCGAGGAAGGCGCCCCGCTGCTCTTCTTCGACCCCCAGACTCGCGAACTGCTGCGCACCCGGCCGAACCCGCTCCAGCCGGGTGAGGCGATGCGACTGCAGCGCCCGAAACCGGTCGGCACCCCACCCCGGCCGTCGACCGAACCCATCACCGTGCAGCGGCGAGCGTCGAACACCGGGGTGATCATGGTCTGCGGGCAGAAGGTCGCCCTCGGCCGTCAGCACAAACACCACACCGTCACCGTGCACGTGTCCGAGACCACCCTGGCGATCGAGCTGCCCGACACAGACACCCGCATCGTGCGCCGCACCACCGACCAAGCCGTGCGTAACATCAAGGGCCAGCGGCCGCGGACCGCCACCACAGTTTCCTAGGCGGATCGTCAAGCAGGTCCCGACACAGATCCGTCAAGGACCTATCGCGTCAAGACACGGATGGACACCGCTCGGATGGCGGCGAGTTGTGTTTCTTCAGTGAAGATCCGTGCCATCGGGGTTGGCCGCTATGGGCGGTCGTTCTGCAGATGGCGGACCGTCTCCCGGGCGGTCCTCGCCTCCTGGCCAGATGCCGGGACATGATCCTCAAATTCTGCGAAACACGGGGCATGGGTTGCGGGGGTAGTCGAGCGCTGTCTCACGTGGCCGCTTACGCACGCCGAGGAGATGCAGAAGGCGGTCATGCCGCGCGGGGAGTCACTGGGTCGGGTGGCGCAGCTGATCCCAGAGACGCCGACTGGCGGAGACGGTCAGGGCTCGCCCGCCGTACCGAGGTCGGGGTGGGCGCTCAAGTAGCCCGCACGATCCAAGTTCGAAACGCTCAAGCACCGCGCCTGACGTCATCGCCGGACGCGTTTGGGTGAGGCGCAGCGTCTGTAGGCTCGAGCTCGAGACCGAACTGCACGGCCAGCCGCCCCGGAGCCTCGGTAAGGATCTCTGGCTCCTCGGTCAGCTTCTGATCCGCCCTGATGATGTGCATCACGGCGTTGATGAGCGCGAGGTGGGTGAACGCCTGCGGGAAGTTGCCCAGGTGGCGTCCGCTGTGCGGCTCGATCTCCTCGGCGTAGAGCAACAGCGGGCTGGCGTAGGAGAGCAGCTTCTCGCACAGCGTTCGGGCCCGGTCCAGCTCGCC
>Ga0081455_10001908_pt1 | contig 25029 bp, 25 predicted proteins | sample TabmetS3T2R1_FD_70207 | JGI IMG/M metagenome (GOLD analysis project Ga0081455, IMG submission 70207) | Tabebuia heterophylla rhizosphere microbial communities from the University of Puerto Rico - S3T2R1 | ecosystem: Host-associated > Plants > Roots > Rhizosphere ...
CGCTCCAAGACGCGCCACTTAGCGCGGAGATTACTCCGCGTGAGCGGCGCGCCCCCAGCGAAGCGGCGGCCACCACCGCTTTCTGCCGAAGAGATCCAGGCGCGCGTTCTCTATCGCGACGGGCTGATCCTGGTGATCGACAAGCCGGCCGGTCTTGCCGTCCATGCCGGCCCCAGCGGCGCACCCAACCTCGAAGAATGCTTCGACGCGCTGCGCTACGGCCTGCCACGGCCTCCGGCGCTGGCGCACCGGCTCGACGCCGATACGTCGGGCGTGCTGGTGCTGGGACGCCATCCCAAGGCGCTCGCCAGGCTTGGCCGGCTGTTCCAGAGTCGCGAGACCGAGAAGATCTACTGGGCCATCGTGCAGGGTGCTCCGCCCGCGGAGGAAGGCGTCTTCGACCAGAACCTCCTGAAGGTGAATACCAAGAGCGGCTGGTGGGTGAAGGTTTCGGACAAGGGGCAGACCGCCCTCACCCGCTATCGCGTGCTGGGCCGCGGCCCGGGCACCACATGGCTTGAGCTTGTGCCCGAGACCGGCCGAACCCATCAGCTGCGCGTGCATTGCGCGGCCGCGGGCTGCCCGATCCTGGGCGATCGACTCTACGGCGAGGCCCAGCGCGACCGGATGCTGCATCTGCATGCACGCTCGATCACCTTGCCGCTCTCCAAGAGCAAGCCGCCGATTCTCGTCACAGCACCGCCGCCTCAGCACATGATCGAGGCGCTGGCGGCGTGCGGTTACGTCAATCCTGCGCCTTGACCCAGATGCGCAGCGGATCGCCCATCTCGAAGCCGGCATCGAGTGCCGCCTGCAGCTCGGCGCCCGACTCGTAACCGACCAGCCGCAGGCGTGGAAACGTCTGCGATGCCAGCAGGCTCAGCGAGCGCCAGACGGCCACCGCGTCGGCAGCCTCGGCGACGACATTCGACAGCCCCACGACGCCGGCAGCACGATAGAGCATGCCGCCCGCCACGACCCTGAGGCCGCGCCGGCCTGTGAACAGGGCGAAGTCCGGGTCATCGAAAGGCAACCGCGTCGCAGCCTGCGTCTCGCGCTGCCAGGTGATGTCCACCGAAGGTCCGGGCGCTGGCATGACACTGCGGATCCACGATGCTTCGAAGAGCACGTCGAAGCCCAGGCGCGAAAGCTCGAGCTCGGCAAAGCTGTCCTTCACTGCCCAGCGGTTTGGCAGGTTCGAGGCCACGAGCAGCTCTATCGCCGAGCGTTGCTCGCGAACATTCACCTCTCCATGCGTGAGCGTCACCGCATTGGGATAAAAGCGCGGCACGACCTGGGCGTTGACCCAGAGCTCCGGCAGGAATCTCCCCGGCACGCCGTGCGCCCGGCACACCGCATCGCACCAGGCGGCGTTGTTGCGGGCCGCCGCTTCGGTCCAGTCCCTCAGGCCCAATCCCTCAGGCCCTGACTTCCTGGCGCTGGAAGATCACGTAGGCCAAGGCAAACAGCACGATCATTCCGGCAATGAGACCCGTGATCTGCGGCCAGATCAAGAGCAGGCTTTGGTCCAGCGGCAGCGGCGCGCCCATGATGGCACCACGCAACTGGCTGGGCAGCATCGGCCCCAGGCTGCGTGTCTCGGGATTGAGCAGGCCGATCACCGCTTCGCTGAACAGCGTCCCGGGCGACAGGCGCTGCAGGGCCAGGCCGAATTCCTGCAGCGAGACCAGCTCATCGACGCTGCGGATCTCGGTCGGCGCGAAGCCGAGCGTGATCGCCTGGGCGATCATCGGCCATAGGATGAAGAAGAACAGCCACAGGCCCAAGGCACAGAGCGCCGAGGTCGCGGTGGAGCGGAAGATCACCGAGAACAGCATCGAGACGGCCAGCCAGACTCCGCCATAGGCGATCGCCACCGCCAGGAACCCCAGCGCCCGCGCCACCTCCACGCCGCGCGGCGGCAGGCCGAGCAGCAAGAGCCCGGCACCGAACACGATCAGCCACAGCGCCACCAGGGCCACCGCCAGCGTGACTAGTCCGCCGAGGAATTTTCCCAGCAGCAACGCGTCGCGATAGATCGGCTGCGACAACACGCGGCTCAGCGTGCGGCGGTTGAACTCGCTGTTTACCGAATCGAACCCCAGGCCGATCGCCATCAACGGAATGATGAAATTGAGTGCCTGGACGAAGGGGATCGGCACCTGCTCGGGCTCGATGGTGAAGATGCGCAGGAACAGGAAGGCGTCGGCGCCAACCGTAGTGCGCAACTGCTGCAGCGACGAGGCCACCGGGAAAGCGCCGAACACGATCACGAACAGGGTCAGCACCATCATGCGGATGCTGCTCAAGTGATCGGACAGCTCCTTCATGAACACCGGCCCCAGACCGGTGAAAGGCGAACCAACCCGCGTGACGCTGCTACGCGGCCCCCCGTTACGCGGCATGACGCACCTCCTGCTGGAAGTAACGCGTGTAGACCTCCTCCAGGCTGGGCTGCAGGTCGGCGAGCCTCGTCAACGAGCCGCCCGATGACACGATGCGTTGCGCCACTGCCGCCCGCACGTCGCGGTCGGCAACAACTCTCCAGGCGCCACCGCCCTCGCCTTCCGATGTCACTCTCTGCACGCCCGCGATGTCGCGTAGCGCGCCCGCCACGTCGATACCGGAGGCTTCGACCAGCACCGGATGGCCGGCACCCAGCACCTTGTTGGCAAGCTCGACCACGGTGCCCATCAGCGCAATGCGGCCCTTGTTGAACAGAGCGACGCGATCGCAAACGCTTTGCACGCGATCAAGCAAGTGCGATGACAACAGCACTGCCACCCCTGCCCGCTTCAGCGCGCGGATCATCTCCAGGAGCTCGATGGTGGCATGCGGGTCCAGGCCCGAGGTCGGCTCGTCGAGGATCGCGACCTCGGCCTTCTTCATGACGATCTCGGCGATGCCCAGGCGTTGGCGCATGCCGCGCGAGTACGTGCCCACGCGTTTGTCGACCACGTCGGCGAGCTCCACGCTCTCCATCGCCTCCCTGATGCGCTGGCCAACCTGGGAGCGCGGTATGTCGAGCAGCCGCGCCGTGTAGGTCAGGTTCTCACGCGCCGTCAGATGATCGTAGAAGCCGACAGCATCGGGCAGGTAGCCGACGCGCCGCTTGACCTCGAGCGGCTCGCGCACCGGATTGAAGCCCAGCACATCGACCGTCCCACCACTGATCTCGGTGAGGCCGAGCATCATCAGGATGGTCGTGGTCTTGCCGGCGCCGTTGGGTCCCAGCAGCCCGAAGATTTCACCGCGACGGATATCGAGATCGATGCCGTCCACGGCACGTTGCGCGCCGTAGAGCTTCAGCAGGCCGCGCGCTGAGATGACGCTGTCCGTCATCGCCGACCGAAGCGGGCAACGGCGCCCAGCAGAACCAACAGGGCAACGGCGATGATGCCGATGCCCACAATGCCCCACATGGTCGACGTCGTAACCGTGATGCGGAAGTCCGCCGATGCCGACTCGCCGCGGCCGTTGGCGCGGAAGGTCGCGACGTAGTCGCCGGCGATCGCCTTTTCGGAAGGCGTGACCTGGACCTGGACCTCCTTCTTCTCATTGGGCGCGATGCTCGGGATGCTCTTGGGATTGAACTCCGCTTTCCAGCCGGTGGGCACGCTGGCCGACATCTCGACTTCCTCCATCGGTGCCGTGCCGTCGTTGCTCAGCACGAGCGTGAAGTCGGAGGTCTTGCCGACTGTGGCCTCGCCACTGAGACGGCCGTCCTTGGTCGAGAGGGCGAGCTTGCCCTGGCCCGTGATCTGCAGCGTCAGCCGCTGTTCGGCCGTTGCGCCCTCAGCAGCCACCTTCATCAGCACCGGATAGTCGCCGGCCTTGATGTCGCGTGGCGGCGTCACCTTGACCTTGATGTCCTTGCTCTGCCCCGCCTCGATCGGGAGCGAGCTGATCTCATTGGAACCATAGCCCTCAGTGAAAGTGGTCTGGAAATTGGCCGGAGCCTGTGCCGACAGCGCTACCGTGAGGTCCTTGCCACTGTCGTTGCTCACGCTCACCGTGAACTCGAAGGACGAACGTGGCGTGCCACGCAACGACGGCAGGCGAGACTTCAAGGTGAGCTTCGCAGGCGAATCGCTGCCGACCGTGAAGGTGAGCGGCAGCTCGGCCTGGTTGGCCGGTCCCTTCGCACTCAAGACGACTCTCTGCGAGCCGGGCTTCACATCCTTCGGCACGTCCACGCGCAGCTGCAGGCTGACGTCCTGGTTCACGCCGGGCATCGCCGCCGCGATCGGCTGGCCACTGCCCAGGATGTCGATCTTCCAACCTGCCGGCACACCCGATAGCGACAACGCAACCGGCTCAGGTGCCAGGCCTGAATTGGTGAGCTTGACCCGGACGGTCGTCACCTCCCCGGCGCGCACTGTTTGCGAAGGGTAATCCGTGAGGAGGAACAGGCCTTTCGGTGTATCTGCCTTCGGAGGTTCGGCGGCCTGCGCGAGGCCGCCGATAGCGAATACAAAGGCAACGAACGCGAAGAGAGCAGTCAAGCGGTGCATCTTCCTGGGTCTCCGATCAGGCGGCTGCGCTGGGTCGGGCTTTCATGCGCCCGAACCAGGCGGTGAGATTCTTGCATTCGGGATCGAGCGGCTGGCCGACATTGGCCATGAAATCGAGGAAGGCGAACAGCAGGAGGTCGGCCATGGTGAGCTTGTCGCCGGCGATGAAAGGCTTGGACCCAAGCAGGCCGTCGAGCCATTTGAGCTTGTCGCGTGCCGTGGCTTTCAGCCCGTCTGCTGCTTCGGGAATGCAGCGGATGCGAGTCTGGAACATCTTGAGGCCTTCGGCGAATCGAAAGCCGTTGGCCGCGGGTTCGACGATGTTGAGGTCGATCCGCCGTGTCCACATGCGCGTCTTGGCGCGCTCCTCGGGCGTGTCGCCGATCAGTGACGCCGTGTCTTTCTTCTTCTCGTCGACATACTCGCAGATCGCCGTGATCTCGGCGAGCACGGTGCCATCGTCCAGCTCGAGAGCCGGGCATTGACCGGCTGGATTGGCCTTCAGGTAAGGCTCGCGCCGGTTCTCGCCGCCGCGCAAATCGACCTCGACCTTGGGGACGTCGAATCCCTTCTCGGCCATGAACATGCGAACCATGCGGGGGTTGGGGCCCACCGAATTGTAGAACTTCATTGTTGCTCCTCCCTATGCGGCCGCAACCGCTATCAAATCTCCCGACTTTTGGTCAACAAGATGGCGCTGGCCTTCTCTGTCGCGGATGCTGGCACAGAACCGCTGTCATGCTCATCGCCACGGCTCGACCAGGATCTTGGTATGGCGCTCGGGGTTGCCGAGCTCGGCGAAAGCATCCTTGACACCGGCCAGGCCCACCTTGCCGGTGATCAGTGCCTGTGCATCGACCAAGCCATTGGCCAGCAACTGAAGAGAGCGCGCAAATTCCTCAGGTGTGTAACCGAGCACGAATTGCAGGCTGAGCTCCTTCACGATGCCGAACATGGGCTCGATCGTATCGGGCTCCATGCACACGCCGACCACCACGACGCGGGCATCACGCGGCACCTGCTCGAATATCTGCTGCAGGATACCTGGCACGCCGACGCACTCGAAGATTGCGGCGCGCTTGGCCGCCTCTAGCTTGCCATAGGGGCGCTCCCTCGATGGATCGACGACAAGGTCGGCCCCCATCTTCACCGCCAGCTCTCGCCGCTTGGGCGAGAAATCCGCCGCGACAATCGGCCGTACGCCCTTCAGCCGGAGCGCTGCGACCACGGCAAGCCCGACCGGACCGCAGCCGACCACCAACGGCGCCTCATCGCCTTTCAGCTCGGCCTTCTCGACCGCATGCACGCCAACTGCCAGCGGCTCCGTCAAGGCAGCATGCTCCGTCGGCAATCCGTTGGGTACTTCCAGCAGCAGCGGTGCGGACAGCACCATCTGCTCGGCATAGCCGCCGACATAGGTGTTGGAGTAGCCCATGCCCTTCGGCCCTTCGGCTTCCATCATCAGCGGCATCGAGCAGACACGCGCACCGGTCTTGAAACGGCGCTCGGTGTCCGGCCCGTAGTCCAGCACCTCGCAGCAGAACTCGTGGCCGAACACGACGTCGCGCGACAGGTCCATCGGCACCCGGCCCGGAATGCGCTTGGTCACCTCGACCATGCGATGCGCATGCTTTGCCGCGTGCAAGTCCGATCCGCAGATGCCGCAGGCCAGGGTCTTCACGAGGACCTGCCCGCGCGCCGGCACTGGCTCGGGCAAGGTGTCGACCACGATATCGCCGCCTCGGAAGATCGCCGCTTTCATTTGATGAACTCCCTGACGGTGTCGACGAACGCCTCCAGCCGGTCGTGATGCACCCAATGGCCGGCGTTATCGAATTCCACGACCTTGGCGGTCTTGAAGTGTGTCAGCCTGCCGTCCCTTTCCGGATTGGAGGCCCAGCTCTCCTTGCCGTAGATCAGCAAGGTCGGACAGGCGATGCGCGACCACAGGTGCTCGATATCGTCATAACCCATGTCGTAGGGCGGCCAGGCGCGGACATAGTTGTCGAACTTCCAGCTGTAGGTGCCGTCCTCGTTCTGGTTGACGCCCTGTTGCGTCAAGTGCCGCGCCTGTTCGGCGGACAAGTGCTTGTTCTCCTCCTGCATGCGCTTGAAGGCGTCCTCGATCGTCGGGTAGCGACGCGGCAGCCGACCGGAGAGCTTGCGCTGCTCGTCGATCCATTCGCGCATGCGGTCGTCCATCGTCTTGTGGCCGCGTTCGGCGATCACCTTGGGGGATGGCCCCAATCCCTCGATGGCGACCAGCTTGCGCACCTGTTCGGGGTAGATGCCGGAGAAGCGCAGGCAGATGTTGCCGCCCAACGAATGGGAGATGACGGTGACGGGCGCCAAGTGCTGCTGGTGCACGAGCTGCGCCAGGTCGTAGATGTAGGCCGACATCGAGTAGTTGCCGTCGGGCGACCACTGGCTGTCGCCGTGCCCGCGCAGGTCGGGACAGATGATATGCCAGTCCTTGCGCAGCGCCTGGGCGACCCAGTCCCAGTTGCGGCAGTGGTCGCGCCCGCCATGGACCAGCAGAAGCGGCGGCGCTTCGGGATTGCCCCAGTCGACATAGTGCAGACGCAGGCGTTGGGAGAAGAAGACCCGGGAGGTGGGGCCGGGCATGCCGTTCAGAGTGCTCATTGCTGGTCGTTATAGACGAAAGGATGAAACTGCGCCCATCGAGCTTAGAGAGGCTCGATCTTGCCAAAATTTGCCATGGCCTCTACTTTTGCACCATGGGTACGATGAACATCTCGTTGCCAGATTCTCTAAAATCCTTTGTGGATGAGCAGGTGGCCAAACGCGGCTACGCCACAAGCAGCGAATATGTCCGTGAGTTGATCCGCGCCGATCAGGACCGGGAGCGCTTGCGGAAGCTGCTGCTTGAGGGAGCCTCATCGAAAGCCACGGCTGCGATTGATGAGACCTATTTCAGCAGCCTTAGGAACCGAATTCGCCAAGCAAAAAGCAAGTGATCAAGAAGGCCGTCCGCCCGCGAGAAGCAGCACGTCGGGACGTCGAAGCGGCTATTGACTATTACCTTCGCGAAGCCGGCCCAGAGATCGCTCTTGGTTTCGTCGAATCGTTGCGCGGCGCCTACCGCTTAATCGCCGATCAGCCTGCTGCCGGATCTCCTCGATATGCACACGAGCTTGGCTTGCCCGGTCTGCGTAGTCAGATGTTGAAGCGCTATCCGCATCTTGTCTTCTACGTTGAGCGTGACGATCACATCGACGTGTGGCGCGTGCTCCATGCCCATCGAGATATTCCGACGTGGCTGCAGAAGCCTGAAGGGTAGGATCGAGCTACGGCGAGCACCACCGGCATATCGTGGTTAGACGAGCCGTTCCCTGAGCGCCTCCGCTTCCTTGAGCAGCAGCGGCAAATGCTCCGCGATCATGACCTTGGCCGAGACCTGCTCGGGGTGCGCACCGATATTGATGGCTGCCACCACCCTGCCGTCGAAGCGCACCAAGGGCACCGCGACCGAACGAATGCCGACCTCGGCTTCCTGGTCGACCAGCGCATATCCCTTTTTACGAACATCGAGAATATGTCGGCGAATCTCGGGCTTCGACACGACCGTCTGCCGCGTGAAACGCGTCGGCTTCAACTGCGCCAGGAAGGCGTCGAGCTCGGCCTCGCCCATGGCGCTGGCCAAGACGCGGCCCAAGGCGCTGCAGAACACAGGCAGACGATAGCCGAGGCCCAATCCGACGGGCGGCGGTCGTGCAGGCACGGCACGCGCAATCATCACGGCCTCCTCGCCGTCCCGCACCGCCACCGAGCAGGAGGCGCCGACCTCGCGGCAGATGCGTTCGCAAACCGGCTGCAGGATGCCCGGCACCGGGTCGGACGACAGATAGGCGATCGCCAGCTTCAGAATTTGCGGCGTCAGCCGGAACAGGCGCCCTTCCGTCTCGAGGTAGCCCAGCGCGACAAGCGTCGCGAGCGCCCGACGCACGGTGGCGCGCGGCAGGTCCACCGCGCGGGCCACGTCGCTCAGCGTCATCTGCCGACGCCCACTATCGAAGGCGTTGATCACGTTCAGCCCGCGCGCCAGGGCCTCGGAGAAGTCAGCGGCGTTGACGCGCTCGGCGCGTTTCTCCGCATCTTGGGGACGAAGTCTGCTCATGGGGCCTTGCCAGCGGGGGTGGGATTGCCGATCATCGAATATAGAACGATTGTTCGTTAATGTAACAGTCTGGTTCTCGCCTATACTTCGCTTGAAGGACGCAGCAGCCATGATGAGCGCCGAGCAGAACGATCTGATCACCCGTATCGGCCCCGGCACCAGGTGCGGCGCGCTGATGCGCCACTACTGGCATCCGGTGGCGCTTACCGAGGAACTGCCGGCTGAGCGCCCGGCCAAGGCGGTGCGGGTCCTGGGACAGGATCTCGTCCTGTTCCGGGACGAGCGCGGCCGCCATGGCCTCCTCGACCGTGGCTGCCCGCACCGCGGCGCCGACCTGGCGTACGGGCGGTTGGAGAATGGCGGCTTGCGCTGCCTGTTCCACGGCTGGCTGTTCGACGTCGACGGCAAGTGCCTCGAGACCCCGGCCGAACCCGAGGGCAGCATCCTCTGCCAGCGCGTACGCCAGCGCTCCTACCCGGTCGTGGTCAAGAACGGCATCGTCTTCGCTTATCTCGGTGAAGGCGAACCACCCGCTTTTCCCGACTTCGACTGCTTCCTTGCCCCGTCGACACATGCTTTCGCCTTCAAGGGATTGATCGAGTGCAACTGGTTGCAGGCGCTGGAGGTCGGCATCGATCCGGCCCACGCCTCCTACCTGCACCGCTTCTTCGAAGACGAGGATCCGGACGAGGGGTACGGCAAGCAGTTCCGCGCCGCTTCACTCGATTCGGACATTCCCATGTCGCGCCTGATGCGCGAGTTCCCGCGGCCGATCATCGATGTCGAAGCGACCGACTATGGCATGCGCCTCTTCACGCATCGGCGTATCAACGAGAACTACACCCATCTGCGAGTCACCAATCTCGTCTTTCCCTACGCCTTCGTGATTCCCATGAGCGGCGAGATGACCATCACCCAATGGCACGTGCCGATCGACGACACGTCCTGCTATTGGTACGCGATCTTCACCAGCTTCGGCGCGCCGGTCGATCACCAGCAGATGCGCGAGCAACGCCTGCAGCTTTACCAATTGCCGGACTATCGGCCGCGTCTCGGCCGGCACAATCAGTACGGCTACGACGTCGCCGAGCAGTCGGCGCAGACCTATACGGGCATGGGTTTCGACATCAACGTGCACGATCAATGGGCGATCGAAAGCCAGGGGCGCATCCAGGATCGCACGCGCGAGCATCTCGGCTACAGCGACAAGGCGATCGTGGCCTACCGTCGCCTCCTCCTCTCCGCCATCGGCCAGGTCGCCAATGGCGAGAAGCCGCTGATGTGGCTGGATGCGAAGCATGCCGCCACGATCCGCGGCCCCGTCACCGTCGATGGGCTTTGTCCGGCCGACGGCTGGCAGACCTACTGGAAGGAGGTCGACGTGCGCCGCCGCGGCGGTTCGAGCTGGGCCGCGGCCACCCTGCCGCCGTTGGTCGCGTAGATCCGCATGACCCTGGTGGAACGCGCGGGACTTTGGACCGAGGACCGCAAGACCGCGACCCGTGAAGCCGAGCGCCGCATGAAGGCCGGCGAGATGGCGGTCGTGCGGCTCTCCTTCGCCGACCAGCACGGCGTGCTGCGTGGCAAGACGCTGGTCGCCGGCGAGGTCGACGCGGCGCTGAAGAACGGCGTCGGCTTCTCGGCGACGATGCTCTTGAAGGACACGTCGCATCGCACGGTCTTCCCGGTCTGGCAGCCGGGTGGCGGCTTCGGCATGAAGGAGCTGGAGGGCGCAGCCGATGTGCTGATGTTGCCCGACCCCACGACCTTCCGCGCGCTGCCCTGGGCGCCGCATTCGGGCTGGATGCTGTGCGACATCTATTTTGCCGACGGCCGGCCCATGATGCTGGACACCCGGCATGTCTACAAGCAAGCGCTGAAGACGCTGGCCGACCGCGGCTACGATTTCATCGCCGGTCTCGAGGTCGAATTCCATCTCTTCAAGCTCGAGCAGGCCAAGCTCGGTCTTGCCCATGCGGGCCAGCCAGGGCATCCGGGCGAGCCGCCCGACATCTCGCTGCTCAACCAGGGTTACCAGTACCTGACCGAGCAGCGCTACGACGAGATGGATCCAATCCTGGAGACCCTGCGCACCAACATCGTCGATCTCGGCCTGCCGCTGCGCTCGATCGAAGTCGAGTTCGGTCCCAGCCAGGTCGAGTTCACGTTCCGCGCCGGCACCGGCCTGGAGCCGGCCGACGCCATGGTGCTGTTCCGGAGCGCCGCCAAGCAGGTGGCGCAGCGCCACGGGTTTCACGCGACCTTCATGTGCCGGCCCAAGGTCGCCAACGTCATGTCGAGCGGCTGGCACCTGCACCAGTCACTGCGCGACCGAAAGACCCACGCCAATGCCTTCGTCGACTCCGAGCAGCCGCTGTCGGCGATGGGAATGCATTACATGGCCGGCCTGCTCGCGCATGCTCGCGGCGCCGCAGCCTTCAGCACGCCGACCCTGAACGGCTACAAGCGCTACCGTCCGTTCTCGCTCGCGCCGGACCGCGCCCTGTGGGGACGCGACAATCGCGGCGCCATGGTGCGCGTTCTGGGCGGCCCCGGCGATGCCACGACGCATCTGGAGAACCGCATCGGCGAGCCGGCGGCTAATCCCTATCTCTATATGGCCAGCCAAATCGTGAGCGGCCTCGACGGGCTCGACCGTAAGCTCGATCCCGGCCCCTCCGCCGACCTGCCGTACCAGGCCAAGGCACCTCTCCTGCCACGCTCGCTTGCCGAGTCGCTGGCCGCGCTCGGAGACGACAAGGCCTTGCGGGCAGGCTTTGGCGATTTCTTCGTCGACTACTACCTCAAGCTCAAGCAGGCCGAGATCGACCGCTTCAATCTCGAGGTCAGCGACTGGGAGCAGCGCGAGTATTTCTCCCTCTTTTGATCTGGCGCGAGCCAATCCCCATATAGGGGCATGTTCGACTTCCAGCCCTCGCTCGTCGCCGACGAGCTCAGTCAGTCGGGCGACAGCAGTTTCCCGACAGAAACCATCCAGGATGAACGGCCGCTCTTCGACGCCTACTCGCAGGCCGTCGTCGACGTCGTCGACAAGGTCGGCCCGGCCGTCGTACGCGTCGAGACGCCGCCCGATCGCGAGAAGCGCAAGCGTGGCGGCACCGGCTCCGGCGTCGTGATCTCGCCCGATGGCCTCGTGCTGACCAACAGCCATGTCGTGCAGGGCGCGTCCGCCGTGCGTTTGGCGCTGTCCGACACCCGCACCGTCAAGGCGCGCGTGCTGGGCGACGACCCGCACACCGACCTCGCCTTGCTGCGCATCATCGATGATGTGTCGCTGCCGGCGGCGACGCTCGGCAACTCCAAGAGCCTGCGTCGCGGCCAGCTCGTGGTCGCGATCGGCAATCCCCTGGGCTTCGAGTCCACGGTGACGGCCGGCGTCGTGTCGGCGCTCGGCCGGTCCCTGCGCGCGAGCACCGGTCGGCTGATCGACGACGTCGTCCAGACCGACGCTGCCCTCAATCCCGGCAACTCCGGAGGACCGCTGGTCTCCTCGCGTGGCGAGGTGATCGGCATCAACACGGCCGTGATCGCGGGTGCCCAGGGCATCTGCTTTGCCGTGGCCAGCAACACGGCAAGCCACGTCGTCAGCGAGATCGTCCGTCATGGCCGGGTGCGGCGTGCCTTCATCGGCGTCGCCGGACAGACCGTGCCGCTGCCGCGTCGCCTTGCGCTGGCGCTGGGTTTTCCCCAGGCACGTGGCGTGGCGATCGCCAGCCTCGAGCCCGACAGTCCCGCGGCGAAGGCCGGCCTTCAGCCTGGCAATATCGTGCTGGCGCTGGACGGCGAGCCCGTCACGGGCGCCGACGACCTGGTCCGCCTGCTGAGCGGTGCGCGCATCGGTGTGGCGACCACGCTTACCGTGATCGCCGGCAGCGAGCGCCGGCAGGTCGTCGTGGTGCCCGCCGAACGCACCGAAGGCCAGGGCCCATGAAACCGATCGCCGTCGTCACGACCGTGGCCAACCGCGAGGAAGCGCATCGGCTGGCACGCACCCTTGTCGAACGCAAGCTCGCGGCGTGCGCGCAGATCTCGGAAATCGAGAGCATCTACAGCTGGCAAGGCGCGGTGCAGCAGGAGCCCGAGTTCCGCATCCTGCTCAAGACGACGGACGAACGTTACGAGCTCGTGGAGAGCACGATCCGCGACCTGCACTCCTACGAGCTGCCGGCAATCCATGCCTTCGCTTTCGAGCATGTCTATCCGGCCTATGCGACGTGGATCGCCGAGAATGCCGGCGGGTAGGCGCTACTCGACCTTGCCGGCTTCGAGCATGGCGTTCCACCGCTCCTGCATCTCGGCGGCGCTCACCACCTCCTTGGGCGCTGCGAGGAACCAGCGGTAGCCGAATGGACAGGCGACCATGCCCGAGCGGTCGCCATAGAACTGGTCCTGCACCGGCCGCATCAGCGTCGCCCCTGCCTTGACGGCGCGGTCGACTGCCTTGTCGGCGTCCGCGACCCGGATATGGAAGGCGACCGGCGAGCCGCCTGTCGCCGCCGGGCTCCTGGCACCGAAGTCCGGATATTCGTCATTCAGCATCAGCACGCTGTCGCCGATCCTGATCTCGGCATGCCCGATCCGGCCAGAAGGTTCGCTCAGGCGAAACAGCTCGGTGGCGCCGAAGGCCTTGCCGTAGAAGGCGATGGCTTCCTTGGCGTCGTGCACCGTCATGTGCGCCCGCAAGGTCTGGCTCCCGGCCGCCGTCTTTGCGTTCATGGCATCACCCGTGTTATATTACGTTACGTACTGTAACGTTAATAGATGCCAAGTCAATCCCCCTCGCCGCCGACGCGCGGACGGCCACGCGATCCGCGAACCCGGGCGACCATCCTGGCCGCCGCCCGCGCACTGCTCGAACGCGGCGGGCTGACCGCGGTCACCATCGAAGCCATCGCCAGCAAGTCGGGGGTGAGCCGACCGACCATCTATCGCTACTGGCCCAACGCGCCGGCTGTGGCGATGGCTGCCTTTCTCGAGGCTTCGGGCGCACCGACCGCGACCAAGGCCAGCCGCTCGCCGCTCAATGCATTGCGCGCTCAGCTCCGCGCGCTCGCCGACGCCTTTGCCGCACCGTCCGGCCGCAGCGTCGCTGCCATGGTGGCGGCGGCCCAATCGGAAACCGAGCTCGCCAAAGCGTTCCGCAACGAGTTCATCGCGCGCAACCGCGATGCCGCGCGCGTGCTGCTCGAGCGCTGCATCGAAGGCAAGCAGATCTCGGCGCCAGCGGACATCGATCTTGCGCTCGACCTCATCTTCGGCCCGCTCTTCTATCGCCTGTTGATGGGCCACGCTCCCATCACGCACGCCTTCGTCGATCAACTGGTCGACGTCGTCGTCCACAGTCGAGATTGAGTCCGAAAATCGCCAGCGTCCTTGCCGCGACCCAGGCATCCTCGTCAATGAACCGATGATGGGGAGAGCCATGAGAACCTATGGGACCGTCAGTCCTGAAAAGCAGAAAGAGATGTCGGGCCTGGAATTCGTTCAAGGTCTTGCAGACCGCACCTTGCCTCTCAATACGATCGCCCAAACCTTAGGATACGACGTGGTGGAAGCCGTGAACGGCCGTGTCGTGATCACGGCGCAGCCGACCGACGCCCATCTCAATCCAGCCGGCACCGTGCACGGCGGTCTTGCGGCGACCTTGCTCGACAGCTGCATGGGGCTCGCTGTCCAGTCGACACTCGAGAAGGGCGTCGGCCAGACGACGCTCGAGTTCAAGATCTCGCTGGTGCGACCGATCACGCCGCAGACAGGGCTGATCAAGGCAGAAGGCCTGGTGATGAGCCGCGGCCGCCGCGTCGGCACCGCCGAAGGACGGCTGACCGACGGCACCGGGCGCCTGCTCGCGCACGGCACGACAACCTGCCTCATCTTTCCGACCTGAGCGAGAGGCGGCCAAGGGCAGCGTCGGTCTCTGCGACCAGGGTCGCCATCAGGTCGCCCGCCGGCAGCTCGCGCGCCAGCGACGCCGCCTGCCCGCTCCAGAGGGCCGTGAAGTCGGCCGAGCCCTTGGCTTCCGCTGCGGCCTTGAGCGGCTGGGCGGCGCCCGCCGCCAGCGGGAAGGCCGGCGCATCGGGGCTGATTGGACCTGTTTCCCTGATGTAGCGATTGACGATGGCGCGCGCCGGCCGGCCTGTGAAGAGGTTGGTGAGCGTCGTGCTGCGATCATTGGCCTGCTTCAGGGCAGCGCGATGCAACGGTGCCGTTCTGGCCTCGGGCGTCAGCAGGAAGGCGGTGCCCATCTGCACGCCCGCCGCGCCCAGCGCCAGCGCCGCCGCGATGCCCCGGCCGTCGGCGATGCCGCCCGCTGCGATTACCGGAATCTTCACGGCGTCGACGACCTGCGGCACCAGGGCCATGGTGCCGGCCTGACAGGCAATATCGTCGGACAGGAACATGCCGCGATGGCCACCGGCCTCCACGCCTTGAGCAATCACCGCATCGACGCCTTGGGCCTCCAGCCAGCGTGCTTCTTCCACAGTGTTGGCCGAGCTGATGATGACGATCCCTCCGCCCTTCAAGCGCTTCATCAGCGAGGCGTCAGGCAGGCCGAAATGGAAGCTCACCACCCTGGGCCTGAGCTCAAGCACGACGTCGCACAGCGCCGCATTGAACGGCTCGATGGCCGGTCCCCCACCGCTTGGCGGGGCCAAGCCGAACTCGCGATAGTAGGGAGCGAGCCTCTCATGCCAACGGGTGTCGCGTTCTGCGTCGCGCTCAGGCCGCGCGTGGACGAAGAAGTTGACATTGTAGGAACGGCCGGTGCCCTGTCGCACGATCTGCAGCTCGTTGCGCAGGCTGTCTGGGCTCATCACGGCGCCTCCGACCGAGCCGAGCCCGCCGGCTTGCGAGACGGCAACCGTCATGGCCGGTGACACGAACCCTGCCATGGGTGCCTGGATGATAGGATGATCGACGGCGAACAGCTCAAGGAGACGGCGGTCGGGCCACTTCATGGACTCTCTCCTTCCCAGGTAGAAATATAGGACTGTTGCCGACCTCGACGGCAACATGATCTTCTTCGGCATGGAATCGAAGACGTCGAGTTAACGGAGTGAGCATGGAACTTTGGCAGTACGACGCGACCGATCTGGCGCGCCTCATTCGCACCGGTCGCGCCTCGGCACGCGAGGCGGTGGACTCGGTCCTGGCCCGTCTGCACAAGGTCAATCCGGCGATCAACGCCGTGGTGCGGGTGCTCGAGGACGAGGCGCGGACGGCGGCCGAGACCGCCGATGCCGCCCGGGCGCGCGGCCATGCCCTTCCTCCGCTGCACGGCGTGCCGGTGACGACCAAGGTCAATGTCGACCAGGTTGGCCTGCCGACCGACAACGGCGTCGTGCCGCTGAAGGACTTCACGGCCAACGAAGACAGCCCGGTCGTGGCCAACCTCAAGCATGCCGGCGCGATCATCATCGGCCGCACCAATGCGCCGGCCTTCTCCATGCGCATCTTCACCGACAACGCCCTGCACGGCCGCACGCTGAACCCGCGCGACCCGTCGGTGACGCCGGGCGGCTCGAGCGGCGGCGCCGGCGCGGCGACGGCGACCGGCATCGGCGCCATCGCCCACGGCAACGACATCGGCGGCTCGGTGCGCATCCCGGCCTATTGCAACGGCGTGGTCGGCCTGCGCACCGGGTTCGGCCGCATCCCGTCGCTCAATCCCAGCGCCCCGCAGGGTCGTCCGGTCGGCGCCGTGTTGATGGCTGTGCAAGGCCCGCATACCCGCACGGTGCGTGATGCGCGGCTGGCGCTCCAGGTGATGGCGCGTGGCGACCGGCGTGATTGGCGCTGGAACGACGTGCCGTTCGAAGGGCCGCCGCCGGCGCGGCCGATCAAGGTGGCGATCGTGCCCGAGGTACCTGGCGGCCCGACGCATCCCGCACAGGCCGCCGCCGTGCGGCAGGCCGGCAAGCATCTGCAGGCTGCGGGCTATGCGGTCGAGGAAGTGCTGCCGCCCGACATGGAGCGTGGCGTCGAGCTGTGGCACATGATCTGCGTCACCGACGTGTTCGGTGGCCTGTGGCCGCAGATGCAGAAGATGGGCGATCCGGACGGCATCGCCTCGATGAAGGCATGGCTCGAGCTGCACAAGCCGGTCGATCTCGCGACCTATGTTGCCGCCCTGAGCGAGCGCGAAGGCCTGATGCTGCGCTGGATGAGCTTCTTCCAGCAATGGCCGCTGCTCATTCTGCCCACCCTCGCCGACCTGCCTCCGAAGCAGGTCGCCGACGTCGAACCGGGCGGCCAGAAGGAGGTCCTGACGTCGATGCGCACCGCCCTTCTCGCGCCGCTGCTCGGCCTGCCCGGCCTGGCGGTCCCTGTCGGCAGCCACGGCAAGCTGCGCACGGGCGTGCAGATCATGGCCATGCGCAATCGCGAGGATCTCTGCCTCGATGCCGGCGAGGTGATCGAGGCGGGCGAAGGCGTCGTGACGCCGATCGATCCGGTGCAAGCCTGAGGAGATGGCAGCATGAGCAGCAAAGCCTCGCATGCCATCGGCTGGATCGGGCTCGGCCGCATGGGCGAGGCCATGGCCGCGCGCTTGATCAAGGCGGGCCACGGCCTCTCGGTGTGGAACCGCACGGTCTCCAAGGCCGATCCGCTGGCGGCGATCGGCGCGGAAGTGGTGACCGACAAGGCCGCCATGGCGCACTGCGCCACGGTCTTCACCATGGTCTCCACGACCGACGATCTGAAGGACATCCTGTTCGGCCCCGGCGGCGTGCTGAGCGGCAATGCGCGGCCCAAGCGCGTGGTCGACATGTCGTCGATCTCCGATGCCGGCTCGGCCGAGATCCGCAAGAGTCTCGGCGAGGCCGGCGTGAGCTATCTCAGCGCGCCGGTGTCGGGTAACGCCAAGGTCGCCAAGGCCGGCAAGCTGCTGGTGGTGGCGTCCGGTCCGAAAGCGGAGTACGACGCCGTGCAGCCGCTGCTCGCCGCCTTGGGACGCGCGGCGATGTATGTCGGCGAAGGCGAGCTCGCCCGCGTCTGGAAGATCGCCCACAACACGATGTTCGGCGTGATCATCGAGTCGTTGTGCGAGATCACGCTGCTGGCCGAGAAAGCCGGCATTCCGCGCCACCTGTTCCTGGAATCGATCAATCAGAGCGTGCTGGGCTCGATGTACACCAGGTACAAGACGCCGGCGCTGGTGAACCTCGATTTCACCACGACCTTCACACCCAAGCTGCTGCTGAAGGACATGGAGCTCGGCATCGCTGCCGGCAAATCGTATGGCGTGGTGATGCCGACGGCGTCGGTGACGCGCGACAGCATCATGTCGCTGGCCCATCAGTATCCCGGCGACATCGATTTCTCGGTGCTGCTGCTGGAGCTGGCGCGCGCGGCGGGCATGAAGCTCGAGCCGGAGAACGTGAAGGTTGAGGATGGGCTCCACTAGGCTGCTGCTGAAGTCAGGCATCGTCGTCACCCAGGACCCGAGGCTCGGCGTCCTTCCCCAAGGTGATGTGCTGATCGAGGGCACGCGTATCGCAGCACTTGCACCGACGCTTGAAGCGGATGCCGAGACCGTGGATTGCACCGGTCACTTCGTGCTGCCGGGCCTGATCAATGCGCACATGCACACCTGGCAGACGGCGCTGCGCTCGGTGGCGGCCGACTGGACGCTGCTCGAGTATTTCCGTCACGTGCATGCCGGTCTCGCCACCGTCTTTGTGCCGGACGATATCCACATCGCCACGCTGGCCGGCGCTCTCAACCAGCTCGATCACGGCGTCACCACCCTGGTCGACTGGTGCCACAACAACCCGACGCCGGAGCATACCGACGCCGCGGTCGCCAGCCTGAAGGAAAGCGGCATCCGTGCCGCCTTCTTCCACGGCTCGCCCAAGCCCGATCCCAGGCCCGGGGAGCCGCATTTCTCCGAGGTGCCGCATCCACGCAGCGAGATCGAGCGCCTGCTGAAAGGGCCGCTCGCCGACCGTGAGGCGCTGGTCACACTCGGCATGGCGGTGCTCGGGCCGCACTACTCGACGCTCGACGTCAGCGCCCACGATTTCGCGCTGGCCAAGGAGATGGGGCTCATTGCGTCGATGCATCAGGGCGGCGGCGAAGCCAAGACGCCGGGCGGCTGGGAGGCGCTGATGGCCAAGGGCCTGGTCGGCCCGCACGTCAACGTCGTGCATGGCAACAACCTTACTGACGATCAGCTGAAGGCCTTCGTCGATCTCGGCGTCAGTTTCTCGATCACGCCGGAGAACGAGATGGCACAGGGTCACGGCCATCCCATCACCGGCCGGCTGCGCGCGCTCGGTACCGCGCCATCGCTGGGGGTCGATCTGGAATCGGCGATCAGCGGCGACATGTTCACCGTGGCACGCATGGCGCTCGCCTCGCAGCGCGCGCTGGACAACGCCGCCGAGCGCACGCGCAGCGGCGGCATCCCGGCGACCTCGACCGTGCCGGCGCGCGAGGCATTCGACTGGATCACGACCCGCGGCGCCGCGATGCTCGGCATGAGCGACCGCATCGGCGCCCTGGCCCCCGGCAAGCAGGCCGACATCGCGGTGATGGCGCTCGGTCCGCTCGCGATGTGGCCGGTGCACGACGCGGTGGCCACGGTCGTCATGCAGGGCTCCGGCGCGCGGGTGCGTGACGTGCTGGTGGCCGGCACCTTCGCCAAGCGCGACGGCAGGCTGTTGCGCGCCGACCTCGGCACGATCCGCGACCGGCTTGCACAGTCGGGCGAACGCATCCTCGGCCGGCTGGCGATCGGCAGCATAAGCAGGCAGATTGCTGCCGAATAACAAACCGGGAGGAAACCATGCGTCTGGTGATCGTGGCGGCTCTTGCAGCGCTCGCTGCGACGGGCGCCCATGTGACGGCGGCCCAGGCGCAGAGCTATCCCGACAAGCCTATTCATGTGATCGTGCCCTTCACCGCCGGCAGCGCCTCCGACACCGCCGCCCGCGTCGTGGCGCAGGCGATGTCGGCGCGGCTCGGCCAGCCCGTCGTGGTCGGCAATCGGCCGGGCGCCGGCGGCACGATCGGCGCCAGCCTGGTCGCCAAGGCGGCCCCGGACGGCTACACGCTGCTGGTCCACTCCTCCGGCCACACGGTCAATCCGTGGATCTACCCCAACCTGCCCTACGATTCGGCCAAGGACTTCGCCGGCATCAGCCAGTTGATCCAGCTGCCCAACATCCTGATCGCCGCCCCGTCCAAAGGCTGGAAGACCACGGCCGACCTGGTGAAGGCGGCCAAGGCGCAGCCCGGCAAGCTTACCTATGCCTCGTCGGGCGCCGGCAGCGCCACCCACATGAACGCCGAGAAGTTCCGCGCGAGCGCCGGCATCGACGCCGTCCACGTGCCCTACAAGGGCACGCCGGAGGCCATGACGGACACCATGAACGGCAGGGTCGACTACTATTTCGTCCCGGTCATCACCGGCCTGCCGATGGTGCGCGACAACCGCCTGGTCGCGCTGGCCGCCGGCAGTGCCAAGCGGGCCTCGGTCCTGCCCGACGTGCCGACCACCGAGGAGGCCGGCTACCCGGGCAGCGCCTACAATTTCTGGGTCGGCATGCTGGCGCCCGCCGGCACGCCGCCCGCCGTCATCCAGCGCCTCAACGAGGAGGTCGCCACGGCACTTGCCTCGCCCGAGGTCAAGGACAAGCTCGCAGGGCTGGGCGCCGATGCCTCGCCGTCGACGCCCGCCGAGCTCGACAAGACGATCGTGCGCGAGCTCAAGGAGAACGCCGAGCTGGTGAAGCAGGCCGGCATCAAGGTTCAATGAGGTGCGTAACATGACAGGACAGCTCTTGCAGACGACCGTCGTCGGCTCCTACCCGCAGCCCGACTGGCTGGTGAATCGCGACATGCTGAGCAAGATCGTGCCGCGCACGCGGCTGCGCGATCTGTGGCGCGTGCCCGAGCCGTTCCTCGAGCAGGCGCAGGACGACGCCACCCAGCTCGCTATCCGTGACATGGAGCGGGCCGGCATCGACATCATCACCGACGGCGAGATGCGGCGCGAGAGCTACTCCAATCGCTTCGCCACCGCGCTCGAGGGCATCGACGACGAGCATCCGGCCGAGATCGTGAACCGCACCGGCCAGCGCACGCCGGTGCCGCGCGTCGTCGGCAAGATCCGGCGCAGCAAGCCGGTCGAGCTGCGGGACATGCAGTTCCTGCGCGCCAACACCGACCGGCTCGCCAAGATCACCCTGCCCGGCCCTTTCACCATGGGCCAGCAGGTCAAGGACGAGCACTACAAGGATGCCGAGGCGATGTGCATGGACTACGCCGCCGCGGTGAACGAGGAGGCGCACGAGCTGGTCAAGGCCGGCGCCGACGTCATCCAGCTCGATGAGCCGTGGCTGCGCAACAATCCCGAGGAAGCCAAGCTCTACGCCGTGAAGGTGATCAACCGCGCGCTCGACGGCCTCACCGTGCCTACAGTGGTGCATCTCTGCTTCGGCTATGCGGCGGTAGTGCGCGGCGGCAAGCCCACCGGCTATGCCTTCCTGCCGCAGCTGGCCGACAGCATCGCCCAGCAGATCTCGATCGAATCGGCGCAACCCAAGATCGATCTCGGCGTGCTGAAGGAGCTGGCACCCAAGAAGATCATGCTGGGCGTTATCGACCTCAACGATCCCGGGATCGAGACGCCGCAGAAGATCGCCGACCGCATTCGCGCCGGCCTCAAGCACGTGAGTGCCGACAAGCTGCTGCCCGCGCCCGACTGCGGCATGAAGTACCTGCCGCGCGCCACCGCCTTCGGCAAGCTGAAGGCTTTGGCCGGCGGTGCCGCGATTGTGCGCCGGGAGCTCAGCTAGCAACCCTGTCCGCAGTTTTGCTGTCTCACCACAGGGGTGCGCCGCATGCGCTGCATGCGGACTTTGCGCAGTTTCCGCAGTTTCCGCAGGTGCTTCGTCAATCTCGACTCGGAATAACCAAGCACCGGTGCGGGGGGTAAGAGATTTTGTCCCACCATTGCTCGCGGTGCCGACAGAGGGCATTGCCTGCTTTGCAGGCAGGCTCCGGATGCACGGAGCCATGCGCCCCAAATCGTCGTGGTTGGGCTCGAGGCGGATGGAATGACAGCGCTCGATCATGCCATCCATTTAAAGCTGTTCGTACGAACGCCGATCAACCGTGAATTAAGAGAATTGCAGGAATTGTTCTGTTCTCGGTGCCAGACCGCGTGATCGCTGTGTAAGGGGCAATGGACCGCCCCAATTCTAGCCGGTCGTACGCCACGGTTGGACTTCCGGCTGCACCTATTCAGCACTGAAGTCCAGCCTCATCCCGTCTCGATGCCCACCCGGGAACGGGTTGGGATCGCCGGACGGGTCATTATGGCCCGTTATGATAACGCGTACCACCCGGTGCGGCCTTGACTAGAGTTGAGCAGACCACGTCAGCCGAGGAGCCCATGCCCGATCTCCATCTCGTCGAAGCGTCGATCGCTGACCTGCGCCGCGCGCTGGAGGAAGGCGCCGTCAGCAGCGTCGACCTCGTCGGCGCTTACTTGAGGCGCATCGCGCACTATGACCGCCACGGCATCGCCTTGAACGCCGTGCCCGTCCTCAATCAAAGGATGTTCGAGGAAGCGGAGGCCTCGGACCGGCGGCGGCGCGAGGGCAGGACGCTCGGGCCGCTCGACGGCATCCCTTACACCGCCAAGGACAGCTATAAGGTGAAGGGCCTGACGGTCGCCGCCGGCTCCCCGGCTTTCGAGCATCTTGTCGCCACCGAGGATGCCTTCACCATTGCGCGGCTACGCGCCGCGGGTGCGGTTCTGGTCGGCCTCACCAACATGCCGCCCATGGCCGCTGGCGGCATGCAGCGCGGCGTCTATGGCCGCGCCGAAAGTCCCTACAATGCCGATTACCTTACTGCCGCCTTCGCATCCGGCTCGTCCAACGGCTCCGGCACGGCGACCGCAGCGAGCTTCGCAGCTTTGGGTCTTGGCGAAGAGACCTGGTCGTCCGGCCGCGCGCCGGCCTCCAATAATGCGCTGGTCGCCTATACGCCTTCTCGCGGCGTAATCTCGGTGCGTGGCAACTGGCCTTTGATACCGACCATGGATGTGGTGGTGCCGCACACGCGCACCATCCCCGACATGCTGGAGTTGCTCGACGTGCTCGTCGCCGACGATGCCGAGCCGCGCGGCGATTTCTGGCGCGTGCAGCCCTGGGTGCCGATCCCGAAAGCCTCGGCGTTGAGACCGCCAAGTTATGCCGGACTGGTGCTGGAAGGGTCGCTCAGAGGCAAGCGGCTCGGCGCGCCGAGAATGTATATCGGCAAGGACGTTGGCGCCGACCGGCCGATCGAAACGCGGCCTTCGGTGCTGGAGCTTTGGCGGGCGGCGGTGCGCGACCTGGAAGCGCTCGGCGCCGAAGTGGTCGAAGTCGATTTGCCCGTCGTCTCCAATTACGAACGCGACCGGCCGGGTGCACGCTCCATGGTCGATCGCGGACTGGTCCCGAAGGACTTCGCCGAGCGCGAGAGGTGGGACCTTCGCACCTGGTCATGGGACGATTTTCTGCGCGCCAATGCCGATCCGGCGACCCCCGATCTTGCTTCGGTCGATGGTCCGAAGATATTTCCACGAGCGCCGGGCACGCTGCCCGACCGCTACGGGCACGAAGCCTTCGACTACGCGGAGTATGTCGAGCGGGCAAAGCACGGCGTGATGCCGCTTGAGAATATCCCCACGATGAAGGAAGGCGTGAAAGGGCTCGAGGAAACCCGCCGGCTCGACTTCGAGGATTGGCTGCTGGCCAACGGACTCGACGCCGTGGTGCTGCCGGCCGTCGCCGATGTCGGCCCCGCCGACGCCGATGTCAACGAGGCCTCGGCCGCGCTTGCCTGGCGCAACGGCACCTGGGTCGCCAACGGCAATCGTGTCTGGCGGCATCTCGGCATCCCGACGCTGACGGTACCGATGGGCATCATGGCCGATATCGGCATGCCGGTCGGCTTGACCTTTGCCGGTAAGGCCTATGACGACGTGGCGCTGCTTTGTCTCGCCGGCGACTACGAGCGCGCGACCCGGCATCGGGTAGGCCCGCCGCGCACGCCGGCGCTGGCGGATGATGTGTTTGCGAGTGGCAAAGGCAAGGCCAACGGAAAGGACGGCTTGGCTTCCGAGGGACCCGACGCTACTCCGATCACGCTCGCGCTAAGCGCCGAGACGACGCGCTCCCGTGACACTCACGAGATCTCGATTACGCTGGAGATCGCGGCAGGCGATGCGGCCGTACCCGAAGCGGCAGTCGTCAAGGTCCATGTCAACGGCGAACCAGTTCTCATGCAGTCGATGGGCAACCGCTACGCCGGCCGAGTGGTCGTGGCTGCTTCGGTGCACCAGGGCTTCCATAGCGTCTGGCGCGCATCCTACGGCTCGATCGTCACGGCCATCGTGCGGCTGTCGGATGGACGCAGCGTCGGGACATATGCGGTGACGGGCGGGACCGCTTGATGGGAGGAACCGAATCAGCATCACTGGTGCCCCGGTCAACTCCACACTGATCCGGCAAGCAGTTGATCTCTCAAGAGTTTTCAATAAGGCAGAACACCACCTACCCAGTCAACTACCCTTCTATTGGCGAGAAGCTGTGAGCAGCTATGATGTCGTTCCGACTTGGGAGTGGGGCCATGTTCGACTGGTTCAAGGGAAAGTCTGGTAAGGCAGAGCCGAGTTCTTCGACTGGGAGCGAAGAACGCATCATGGACGCAGCCATCCGTGAAGTTCACCCTGAGCAATTCATCGTAGACGTGGATGCTGCCATGGTAATGCAACCACGATTGGTCAGCATCAATGCCATGCTCGGGCGACCACAAACGGAGCGCTTCTTCGCGATCAACTTTGACGACATAGTGCAACGCGTACGTCACTACCATCATCGCGGCGTACTTGGCCAGCTCGTGCAGCTTTCGGCGGGCGATGTTGTTCTCGCAGCGCTGGTCGCTGCCGCCATTCAAGAGGGCCATCCGACGGGAGAGCAACTGAAACCGAAGACTGACTTCCTTCTCTCGTGTCTCAACAAGTACAGCAAGAACGTGCCGGAGCCGATGCCGAGAGGACGCTGAGCGACTTTATCTGCTTGGCTCCGCAGCCGTTGCAATCGCAGCGCAGACTATAAGGACGATCCAAAGGGCAATGTAGAGCGCGCTGCCGATGGCGATGTACGACCAGAAGACGCCGGTCTCACTCCATATTCGGAATATCCAGTAGAGTTCCGCAAATGGGGGAGTGATGAACGTAATGGCAGAGGTGGCTCGGTTTGTTCGGACAGGAATCGGCGCGAGATAAGTGGATTCCCTGCCGGTTGATCGATATGCCGATTTCGCTGCGTCACGGAGGGAGGGCATAGCCCG
>Ga0081455_10001909_pt1 | contig 25027 bp, 20 predicted proteins | sample TabmetS3T2R1_FD_70207 | JGI IMG/M metagenome (GOLD analysis project Ga0081455, IMG submission 70207) | Tabebuia heterophylla rhizosphere microbial communities from the University of Puerto Rico - S3T2R1 | ecosystem: Host-associated > Plants > Roots > Rhizosphere ...
TTATTTGTGGGAGGAACGGGCCGGCCGGTTGAGCTATCAAGTGCTAATTGAGTGCTACTCGGTTCTGACCAGACGACGCGGGATGGCCGCCGATCAGGCGAGGGTCTACATAGAAAGCTTTCTACTTTGGCAACCGGTCGTCATTGACGCCGGTATTCTAGCACGCGCCTGGCTGACGCAGGATCGCTTCTCCTTGAACTGGTTCGACTGCCTAATCGTCGCGGCTGCACGGCTAAGCGAATGCGACTTTCTGCTCACCGAGGATCTCCAGCACGGCCAGGACCTCGATGGGATCATCGCCATCAATCCATTCGAGGTCGCGCCTGGGGCGGTTCGGTAGACTGCAAAGTCGGCCTCACCCGTATTTCAGCTTCATGGCGACGATGGCAAGTGCAAGCGCGAGCGTAATCGCATTGGACACGATGATCGGCCAATTCCCGATCAGGCAGCCGAACAAGAGCCAGAGCGCGACGCCGGCGGCGAAGGCCACGTACATAAGGAGCGAGATCGCCCGCGTCTCCTTGTAGCGGATGATGTGCAGCGCCTGAGGCACGAAGGCCGCGGTCGTGAGCGTGGCCGCGGCGGCGGAGACGAGAATCTCGGTCGACATGTCCCTTCCGCCTCTTTAGGCGTCTTTCCGCCGGGTCCCAGAGTCCGTGTCATTCCCGCGAAAGCGGGAATCCAGTAACCACCGAAATTGCATCCCTACAAATGTGGGAGTTCACTGGATTGCCCGGTCGAGCCGGGCAATGACAAGGGGAATTTGGAGAGAGCGGCTAGCCGATGGGCGCGGTGGCGTGGCGGAGCCAAGCCCTGTCGTTGCTGAGCAGCACCGGCTCAATCTCGCGCCTGACGCGTGCGTGATAGGCGTTGAGCCATTCACGCTCGAACGGAAGCAGCTGCTTCGGGTCGATAAGGCGACGGTCGAATGGAACGAGCGTAAGCGTCTCGAATCCCATCATCTCGCGCGAGCCGCCCGCGATCTTCTCCAGCGCCGTCACCAGCACGAGATTCTCGAGCCTGATGCCGTAATGGCCTTCGAGGTAGAGGCCGGGCTCGTTCGACAGGATCATGCCGGGCTCGAGCTCTACGGTGCCGAGCCGCGACAGCCGCTGCGGCCCCTCATGCACCGAGAGATAGCTGCCGACGCCGTGGCCGGTGCCGTGGTCGAAGTCGAGCCCCGCTTCCCACAGCGGCCTCCGGGCGAACGGGTCGAGGTCCTGGCCGCGGGTGCCTTTGGGGAAACGCGCCGTGGCGATGGCGATATGGGCCTTCAGCACGAGCCCATAGTGACGCTTCATGTCCGCCGTCGGCGTCCCGATGGCGATGGTGCGGGTCACGTCGGTGGTGCCGTCGCGATACTGCGCGCCGGAATCGATGAGATAGAGCGAGCCCTTCTGCAGTGCGCGCTTGCCCTTGGTGGTGGGGCGGTAGTGCACGATGGCGCCGTTGGAGCCCGCGGCGGAGATGGTGTCGAAGCTGATGTCCCTGAGCTGACCGGACTCGCGGCGGCACTCCTCGAGCTTCACCGCGGCGCCGATCTCGTCGATGCGGCCGGTCTCGCCCACCTCGTCGAGCCAGGCGAGGAAACGCGCCATGGCCAAGCCGTCGCGCAAATGCGCCGTGTGTGCGCCCTTGATCTCGACCGCGTTCTTGATGGCCTTGGGGTGAATGCAGGGGTCCGCGCCGGGGACGAATTTGGCGCCCTCCGCCTCGAGCACCTGGGCAAAGCGGATCGGCGCCGTCTCGGGGTCGAGCCGCACCCGCGCCTTGGCCTGCCCGAGCGCCTTGAGCTTGCCCATGAGGTCGCCGGGCTCGGCGAGATCGGCGTATTCGCGCAGCACGCCCCGCACATTGTCGCCGACCTTGACCGGATCGATGAACAGCGTCGGCCGCCCGGTTGCCGGCACGAGGGCGTAGGCGAGCGCAACCGGCGTGTGCTTGATGTCGCCGCCGCGAATATTGAACAGCCAGGCGATGGAATCGAGCAGCGTGAGGAGAACGGCATCGGCCTTCTCCTGTGTGAGCACCTCCTGCACGTCGTGGATCTTGTCTTGGGCTTTGCGCCCGGCAAATTCGATGCCATGCGGCACGATCGGGGCAGCAGGAGCCTTCGGCCTGTCCTGCCACGCCGCGTCGATTGGATTGCTCTCCACCGGCACGAGCTTGATGCCCGACTTGCCCAAGGTCTCGCCGAGGCGCTCGATCTCCTTGATCGTGTGCAGCGACGGATCGTAACCGACGGCGGCGCCACGGCTGAGCTTGCCGATCAGCCAGGTCGAGGCCTTGGCCTCGGGCGTTTGCAGCACCTCGAACAGTGCGGGATCGGTCTGCGCGCGCGCCTGCAGGATATAGCGCCCATCGACAAACAGCGCCGCCGCCTTGTCGAGCACGATCGCCGCGCCTGCGGATCCGGTAAAGCCGGTGAGCCAAGCCAATCGCTCGGCCGAAGGGGACAGGAACTCGTCCTGATGCTCGTCGCTATGGGGAACTAGGAAGCCCTTGAGCTTCCGTGCCTTCAGCTCCCGCTGTAACGCCTTGACCCGTTCGCCGCTTTCCCCCGGTACGCCAACTTCTTCGAAGATTTGGTACATGGGCGCGCGTATGTAAGCGCAAAGCTTCCTCGCGATCAATCGCGCAAAGTTCGAGCCCTGCGACGGATTATCACCAAGGTCGTCCAGCCTCCGAGAATGATTCGCCTTTCGAGGCTGAAACCGTGCGCGCCGTAACACGCCTCGATGCCGCGCGCCTGATTGTTGGTGATGCCGGACAAGACCGCCCGCCCTCCGGGGTCGATGCTGCGGGCAAGACCAGGCGCTAGATCACGCAAGGCGCGCTCGAGGAGATTGGCAAGCACAAGGTCCGGATGCGCTTGCCTCAGTCTGGCGTGGGCGAATCCCGTCGCCTGCACCACACGGAGCAAGGGAGCCACCGCGTTCTTCCGCCCATTGTCGCGGGCGACGCTCACGGCAAGCGGATCATTGTCGCTCGCGAGCACAGGCTCTTTCAGCGCCTTGGCGGCGGCGAGGGCGAGGACGCCGGCGCCGGTGCCGATATCGAGGACCGATCGCGGTCGGAGTCGCTTGAGCAAATCGTCGAGCGCAATGAGGCAGCCGCGCGTGCTTTCATGATGCGCCGTACCGAACGCCTGGCCCGCGTCGATCTCGATGGTGAGTCGCCGGCGCGGCACGCGTCCCCGGTCGTGACTGCCATGCACGAAAAAGCGTCCCGCCCTCACCGGCCCACGCTTTGCTTGCGACAGCGTCACCCAATCTTCATCAGGCACCGCTTCGATGTTGAGCGGCCCGAGTGCGGCTTTGCCAGAGGCTTGCCCGATTAGTGCCAGCAGCACATCGCGGCTTGGCAGCCCCTCGAAATGGGCGAACAGCTCGGCGCGGCCCTCGCCGCGATCGAACACGCCGACCGCGAGAGGCGAGAGATCCGACTCTTCAAGTGCGCGGGCGATAAGCTCTGCCGCCGCTTGATCGCCCTCGATGCTCACCTGATAGAGGATCGGTGTGGCCGGCTCGGCCGTCACGGCTTGGCTCATGCCTTGGCGGAGGAAGCCGCCCGGTCGAGCGTATCCACATCAAGCAGCCGGTCCCACAGCGCGTCGAGATGCTTGCGCGCGTCCTCAGCCGCGATAGCCGACAGATTTCCGGACGCGTCGGTCCTGATCAGCCCATCCACGATCAGCCGGCGCAAGGCATCCTCGGCGTCGTATGCGACGCTCACCCCGCAGTGCTCCTTGAGGAACTGAGCGATCGCCTCCTTGACCGCGGGCAGCGCGTCGTAATGCGATGGCGCGCGCGCGAGGAAGGCATAAAGCAGCATGTCCTCCTTGACGTCCTCCTCCTCGGCGTTGTCGGCGATCAGCGTCAGCGCGCCGAGATTGTTGGCGAGGCTGCAGAAATACAGGTTCTGCGCCAGCACCATCATGTAGCGGTTGCGCGTGTTGAAGAAGCCCATCACCTGGCGGAAGATCACGGCGGAAAGCCCGGCGATGGCGATCGCAAGCGTGAAGGGGTTGGTGGCGGCGAGCAGCTTGGTCGCGGTGCCGGCCACGCCGGCCGCGGTCCCGCCGCCCGCGGTGACGGCGAGCTTCACCTTGTCGAGCGGATGAAACGAGATGCGCGTGTTGGGAAACAGCATCTCGAGATCGACCTGCGGAATGCGCTTGAACACCTTGACGTAGATCTTGCCGCTCGACACGCCGGCGGGGAGATGCTCGCGCCGCTTGCGCGCCATGGTCAACGCCCGCGCCTGGTCGACACCGGTGGCCGCCGCAATCTCCGCCGCCTGCTGCTCGATCGGCTTAAGCTTCAACAGGAGAAACAGGCGCTCGAAGACCGGCACTTCGGCGCGGTCCTTGGTCAGATAGAGCCGCCAAGGGTTGCGCCCCTCCTGCACCTCGACCGCCGTGCCACGGTAGCAAAGCAGGAGGTCGTCGAAATCGCTCAAATCGACCTTGAGGCTCAGACCGTGCGGCGAGCGCTCGATCAGGATGCGCCGCAAGTCCTCTTCGCTGAGCCGCACATAGTTCGCCTGGTTGAGCAGCGTCTCGACGCCTTGGATGAACTCAGCACGCGCTTTGTCGCGGCCCGTCTCGTCGAGCTCGACGAGGCTCGCGGTGTCGCTGTCGGGACTGAAGGGGAGATAGTCTTCCAAAAGATCGAGCAGGCGCTTGCGATAGTCCTGGTGCCGCCAGGCGGCGAGGCAATCGAGCGCCCGGCTCCAGACGCGCTCATCGCCGCCTTCGCCCTTGAGCATGGCGATGAGCTTGGCACGGAGCCCATAGCGGCTGACCGGGATAAAACGCTCGCGAGAGGCAGCAAGCGCCTCAGGCACGAGTGCCTCAGGCGCAAATGGCTCGGCTTTTGGCAGGGGCCCGCCCGCCTTGCTCCCGGCCCGCTCGACAGACGAGGGCGGCTTTATCTCGAACAGACCTTGCATGGCGCAGAAGCTTAGGCGACCGCGCCCTTCACAATCAAATGTCACAAGCTGGGCCGCCTCCGGGTAGTGCTCAAGGACGCGGCTGCGATCTAGAGTTAACTTGACTCTCCCCCAAGCCGATGGAGAGTTTGCGTTGGGAGCAGAGGTGCACCGGGCCAACCGCCCGCGTGCTCGGCTCCCGTTCGGGGCTCACTCTGCTTTCATGACCTAGCGAGTTTAGCCCCGGAGATATCTCATGAGCGCACGCATCGTTTCCGTTGCCGCAGCCTTGCTGTTTGCCGCTTTCATCCCGCTCAAGAGCTTCGCAGAGGATCAGCCGAAACTGACCGGCGCCGAAATCGCTGCGGGCCAGTCGAAGGCGCAGATCGCCAATGCCCTCATCATTCTCGGGCGCTCGGCCAAGGATCCCGAAATGCTGATCGTCGCCGCCAAGCTTCTATCGAGCGTGCCGGCCAATGTTGCCGACCCCAAGGGAACTGCTGCCGACGGCAAGCCTGCCTTCTACGACGTGAACGCGCTCATGGAGGAAGCCAAGGGCTACGCCGCCAATCGCGGCGCAGGGACGGTCGCCGCGACCCCGAACCGGGCAGGGTTCTGCCATTACGAATATCTCTGCGACAGTCTGAGCTGCAGCTACGTGTGGGTCTGCTGAGCTGAAGGCTCATGCCGAGCGGGCGGAAGGCCGTGAGGCCCACGCCCGTTCGGCAACGATCCCTGACGTCTTACTGCGGCGGCGTCTTGGGCTTCTGCGGCGTCAACGCCGACTGCTTGCCGAAGCACACCCTTGTCGCCGATTCCTGCTTGCACGGCGCGCCTGCCGGCGAGCCGCAGGTCTCTGCCAGCGCCGCCTTCGACACGCAAGCGCCGTCAGGCCCGCGCCAGCCGGGGCCGCCTTTGCAGCCGCAGCCTTTGCAGCGGCAGGCATCTTCGGCGAACGCGACAGACGTGGCAAACACCAGGAACAAGCCAAGAACGAAAACGATAGCTTCACGCATCGGCACCTCCCTCATCACGTGCAATCCACCCCGCCGCCCCAGCAATGTACACGTTTTGTTCTCACCTGCAAAGGCCTGGAATCACCAGTTGCGGCAAAAACCCGCAAATTTCTGGAAGCTCGTCTCGTCGGCCGAGGCGGCGATCTTGACGCCCGGCGCATCCAGGCTGACCACCTTACCCCTCTCGGCAATGTCGAGAGCGAGCGCCTTGCCCGCCACGCTCGTCGCGTAGCGGTAGACCTCGCCGTCCTTGCCCGTGGCGCAAGGCTCCTGCGGGCCGCAAACATCGGCCTTGAGCGGGATCTTGGCCTTCCCGCCTTTATGCGTCACCACGAGTTCGACCTTGCCCCCTCCCGGCTTCGTGCCCGGATCGACCTCGACCTCGATGCGGGTCTCGCCCTTGCCGGTCTCGCCCTCCTGTTGGCCGCAGGTGATGGTGAGCAGGGGCTTCCCCGGCTCGCCATAGAACAGATAGGCGATTTCGGAGGACTCGACCGACCAGCCCGGCGCGGCAATCGCGCCCGATGTCGTCGCGATCGTGGCGATGGCGAGAAGGACCGAGGCCCGCAAGCTCAAACTCGCTCGACGAAACTGTCGACCACCTTCTTCTGCCCGGCCTTGTCGAAATCGACGGTGAGCTTGTTGCCGTCGACATGCGCCACGCGGCCATAGCCGAATTTCTGGTGGAATACGCGCATGCCGATCTCGAGCCCCGCGCCCTCGGCGGTGCTCGCCGCGACGAGCGTGCCGTCTATGGTGATCGGCTCGCGGCGCGGCGCTTGCGGCGCGCCCCCGCGCGGGCGGTTGCGCTGCGCGCGCTGCCAGCCCGGCGTCTCGTAGAAGCCGCTCGCGAACAAATTCTCCGCCGTGTCGAAACGGCTCGGCCCATAGCCGCGTAGCCCCTTGTCCTCGGCGACCTCGACATGATCGACCGGCAGTTCGTCGATGAAGCGGGAGGGCAACGCACTTTGCCAAGTCCCGCGCGTCCGGCGGTTCTGGGCAAAGGTGATCTTGGCGCGCGTCCGCGCGCGCGTGAGCCCGACATGAGCGAGCCGCCGCTCCTCTTCTAGCCCAGAGCGGCCCGCTTCATCGAGGCTCCGCTGATGCGGCAACAGTCCTTCGTCCCAGCCAGGCAGAAACACGGTGTCGAACTCAAGCCCCTTGGCGGAGTGGAGCGTCATCAGGCTGACGCGCTCGGCGCCTTCCTCGGTCTGCGCGTCCATGACCAGCGCCACGTGCTCGAGGAAGCCCGCGAGCGTGTCGAACTCCTCCATGAAGCGAATCAGCTCCTTCAAGTTTTCGAGCTTCGATTGCGCCTGCGGCGAACGCTCGGCCTGCCACATGCCGGTATAGCCAGATTCATCGAGGATCAATTCGGCAAGCTCGGTATGGCGCATGGTCTCGATCAGCGAGCGCCAGCGATCGAAGGCCGCGATCAGGTCGGCCAGCGACTTGCGCGCCTTCGGCTTCAACTCCTCGGTCTCGACCATCAGCCGCGCCGCCTGGAACAGCGGCACGCTCTGCGCGCGCGCAAGCTGATGCAGCGACTTGAGACTCGATTCGCCCAAGCCCCGCCGTGGCACGTTGACGATGCGTTCGAATTTGAGGTCGTTCGCCGGGTTCAGCGTCACCTCGAAATAGGCCGTGGCGTCCCTGATCTCCTGGCGCTCGTAGAAACGCGGGCCGCCGATCACGCGATAAGGGAGGCCGAGCGTGATGAAGCGGTCCTCGAAGGCGCGCATCTGGAACGACGCACGCACGAGAATGGCGATCTCGTTCAGCGCGTGTCCTTGCCGCTGCAGCTGCTCGATGTCCTCGCCGATGACGCGCGCTTCCTCCTCGTCGTCCCAGCAGCCTTCGACCTCGACCCTTTCGCCGGCCTCGCCGTCGGTGCGGAGCGTCTTGCCGAGGCGGCCCTTGTTGTGCGCGATCAGCCCGGAGGCCGCGCCGAGAATATGCCCCGTTGAGCGATAGTTGCGCTCGAGCCGGATGATCTTGGCGCCGGGGAAGTCGGTCTCGAATCGGAGGATGTTGTCCACCTCCGCGCCGCGCCAGCCATAGATCGACTGGTCGTCGTCGCCGACGCAGCAAATATTGCCGTTGCCCTGGGCGAGCAGGCGCAGCCACAAATATTGCGCGACGTTGGAATCCTGGTACTCGTCCACCAGCATAAAAAGGAAGCGCTGCTGATATTTTTCGAGCACGTCGGGGTGCTCCTGAAACAGCCGCAAATTCTCGAGCAAGAGATCGCCGAAGTCGGCGGCATTGAGCTCCTTCAGCCGCCGCTGATAGGCGGCGTAAAGGTCGCGAGCCTTGCCATTGGCGAAGGCGAAGCTCTCCCCCTCGGGCACGCGCTCGGGTCTCAGCCCGCGATTCTTCCAGCCGTCGATCATTGACGCGAGCAGCCGCGCCGGCCAGCGCTTCTCGTCGATGTTCTCGGCTTCGAGCAGCTGCTTGAGCAGCCGGATCTGGTCGTCGGTGTCGAGCACGGTGAAGGACGGCTTGAGATCGACGAGCTCGGCGTGGCGGCGCAGGATCTTCACCCCGATGGCATGGAAGGTTCCAAGCCACGGCATGCCCTCGACCACGCCGCCGATCAGCTCTCCCACTCTGGCCTTCATCTCCCGCGCCGCCTTGTTCGTGAAGGTGACGGCGAGGATCTGCGAGGGCCGCGCCCGCCCCAAGCTCAAAATATGGGCGATGCGGGTGGTCAGCACCCGCGTCTTGCCCGTGCCCGCGCCGGCGAGCACGAGCAGCGGTCCGTCCAACGTCTCGACCGCCTCGCGCTGTTCTGGGTTGAGCGCATCGAGATAGTGGCTCGGGCGCCGTCGCATGGCGCGCTCCGAGGTGGAGAGCTGCTCCGGGTCGGGAGCGGGGAGGGCGGCGGTCGAGGAGCGAATCTTTGTCATCGAATCCAAAACTATACCATGGCCGGCTTGGCACACAGTCAGAAGGAATTTGGCAACAGGCCGCCGCCGCTTGGCGTCCATCCGTGCAAGGACGATGACTAAGATTTGTGCGTAAGCGCCGCGGTGTCGCGCCGAGGAAAATCTCCAGCTTTGAATTTGACAACAAAACGCAGAAAAAGTCTGTTATGGCCATTGTGCGTGCGGGATGACGCTGCCAAAACGAAGACCTTCACACGTCAGTTGGGAGACCGGGACATGCTTCAATTTTTGAGGATGGGTTTCGTTGTGCTTGGCGTTGTTGCGTTTGCCTTGTGGGGTGTCAGTCCGGCGGAAGCCGGATGCCAGCTGGTTACCGCAACTCACAGCGCCGCCTCAAAAGCGGAAGCTGCGCAAAGCTCGCGAGCCCTTGCCGTCCGGAGCGCCTATCAACTGAAAACCGCCAGGCGTTGGAGTCACGTCACCATGAGCGCGCGGAGAGTGAAGGGCGACCCGTTCTGGAAGGCGGTCCGGCCCAACGGCGTGCCTGCGGACGCGCAGCTCAAGCCCGACCTTGTCACCGCGCGCTTTTACACGACTTGTTTCACCGGCGTTGTCGTACCGTATGTCTGCACCACCGGCTCGACCGTCTGCGGCAATTAGCTGGCGGAGCGCCTCGCTCCTATAGGCGGCCCGGGGGAGAACGACGATGCTTCAGGCCGTGAGGGTCGGTGTCGCTGCGCTTGCGATCGCAGGCTCGGGTCTATGCGGCCTTGAGCCTGCCCAGGCCGCTTGCCAGTTGGTGACGGCCACGGCGAGCGAGGCGTCCCCTGCTCAAGCCGTCCGCAGCTCGCAGGCGCTTGTCGTGCAGAGCGCCAATCAGCTGAAGCGCGCCAGGCGATGGGCTTACCTCACCTTGTATGCCCACAAGGTGAAGGGCGATCCTTTCTGGAAGGCGGTTCGGCCCAACGGCGTTCCCGCCGACGCGCAGATCAAGCCCGACATCGTCACCTCACGTTTCTATACGACGTGCTTTACCGGCGTGGTCGTGCCCTATGTTTGCACCACCGGCGCGGCGGCCTGCGGCCAATAAACATTTCGCGATCGTTGACGCGCGCGACACTTTGGCCGGCGCGAATCAACTGACCGGCATTTTTGCCGCCCCATCCTTGCCACATGGCTTGCTAAGCTGAGTTTCAAACCTATCTGCTTATGTGGTTTGAGTCGGATCGAGGGCAGCAACGTGTTTCCGCAATACAGCCTTGGGGAGCGCATAGCCGATGGCTGCATCCACATCATCGGCGTCACCGCGAGCCTCATCGCGCTGACTGCTCTGCTCGTCATCGGCGTGCAGTCGCAGATGCTGCTATGGGGCGTGAGCCTCGCCATCTACGGGCTCGCGCTCGTTGCGATGTTCGTCTGCTCGGCCGGCTACAATCTCGTGGTCCGCCCCAAGCTCAAGGAGATCCTGCGCCGGCTCGATCACGCCGCGATCTTCCTCATGATCGCGGGCACCTACACGCCTTTCGTTCTGATCAAGATGCACAACGACTGGGGGCTCGCGTTGCTTGCCGTGGTGTGGACCATCGCGGCCATCGGTATTGCCATCAAGCTGCTTGCCCCGCGTTATCTCGAAGGCCTGACCGTCGGCCTTTATCTCATCCAGGGCTGGGCGGTGATCGCGGCGTGGCATCCCTTGGTGACGGCCGTGCCGCCTTGGGTGGCGATCCTGCTAGGCCTTGGCGGGGTGCTCTACACCATCGGCGTGGTGTTTCATCTGTGGGAGCGGCTGCCTTATCAGAACGCCATCTGGCACGGTTTCGTGCTCACCGCCGCGAGCTGCCACTACGCCGCCGTGCTCGGCGTCGCGGGCATCTAAATCTCCCAAAAGCTCGCGCTTTTCCGCTCAAATCGCCCTATAGAATGCGCCCATGACCATGGGTCTGGCAAAGGCGCCCGAGAGCCCGACGAACGGCGGCAAGAAGACCCTGTTCGAAGCGCTCGCCGCGCGCTTCGACGGCCGCTTCTCGGTGGGTCAGGCGCTGCGCGAGCAGCACGCCAACACACTCACCTGGCTCAAATGCGAGCCGCCCGACGCAGTCCTGTTCGCCGAGACCGAGCAAGAGGTCTCCGACGTGGTGAAGCTCTGCGCTGGCGCGCGCGTGCCGGTGATCCCGTTCGGCACAGGCACTTCGCTCGAAGGCCACGTGAATGCGCCCTATGGCGGTGTCTCACTCGATCTCTCGCGCATGAACCGCATCCTCGCCGTGCACGAGGCCGACCTCGATTGCGTGGTCGAGCCCGGCGTGACCCGCAAGGCCCTCAACGATCATTTGCGCGATCGCGGCCTCTTCTTCCCGGTCGATCCAGGCGCCGATGCCTCCCTCGGCGGCATGGCCGCGACGCGCGCCTCAGGCACCAACGCCGTGCGCTACGGCACCATGCGCGATGCCGTGCTCGGGCTGTCCGCCGTGCTTGCCGACGGCAGCGTGATCCGGACCGGGGGCAGGGCGCGGAAGTCGGCGGCGGGTTACGACCTCACCCGCCTCCTGATCGGCTCGGAAGGGACGCTCGGCGTCATCACTAGCCTCACGCTCAAGCTCTACGGCATCCCCGAGACAATCCTCTCCGGCGTTTGCGCCTTCGAGTCGATCGCAGGCGCCTGCAACGCAACCATCGCCGCGCTCCAGATGGGGCTTCCGCTTGCCCGCATCGAGCTTGCCGACGAGGTGCAGATCCGCGCCTGCAACGCCTATTCGCGTCTCGCTCTGCCCGAGTCGCCGACGCTGTTCGTCGAATTCCACGGCACGCGGCAAGGCGCCCGCGAGCAGGTCGAGGCCTTTGCCGAGATCGCCCGGAGCGAAGGGGGAGGGGAGCTTGAGTGGGCCGAGCGGCAAGAGGACCGGACCAGGCTCTGGCAAGCCCGCCACGACGCCTATTGGGCCGCCCGCGCGCTGAAGCCCGGCGCCGAGGTGCTCTCGACCGATGTTTGCGTGCCGATCTCGGCACTGGCGGCTTGCGTCGGCGCGACACGGCAAGACATCGACAAATTGGGGCTGCTCGCGCCGGTCGTGGGCCATGTCGGCGACGGCAACTTCCATGTGCTCCCGCTGATCGACCCCGCCGACCCCCAGGAGCGGCGGAAGGTGCAAGCCTTCCTCGACCGGCTGATCGAGCGGGCGCTTGGCTTTGGGGGCACCTGCACCGGGGAACATGGCATTGGGCAGGGCAAGATTGCCTATTTGGCCGCCGAGCACGGGGCAGGCGTCGAAGTCATGATTGCCATAAAAAAGGCGCTCGATCCGTTGAATATCCTCAATCCTGGCAAGATTTTTGCGTTAGCATGACGAAGCGTCGCGGGGGGCCGGGACTCGGCTGACGCCGTCGGCGTTTGCCGCATGGAATTGCGCACGCAGCTAACCCTAGGACCTTTGCTTCGGTGAATTCGCTTCTGCTTGCTCTTACGGCATTGTTGATCTTGGTGCTGAGCGCGCTCTTCGCCGCGCCGCTCTTCATCGACTGGAACGACTATCGTCCGGTCTTCGAGACGCAGGCGACCAAGTTGCTCGGCCGCGAGGTGAAGGTCGGCGGGGAGGTGCATCTCGTTCTCCTGCCGGCGCCCGAGCTCCGATTCGACGACGTCAAGGTTGCCGACCAGGAAGGGCGGCTTGACCGTCCGTTCCTCGAGGCTCGTTCGCTCGAGGCCTGGCTCAATATCGGCGCGCTCCTGAGCGGCGGCATGGAGGCGAAGAAGATCGCCATCGTCGATCCCGTGCTGCGCCTCGACGTGAGAGCCGACGGCAGCGGCAATTGGAGCGATGTCGGGCGCCGTGGCGTAGCTCTGCCCTTCGCCCCCAAGGACGTCATGCTCGACTCCGTCAGCGTCAGTGGCGGCCGGGTCGAGATCACCAGGGAGGGCGCGCCACGGCTGACCCTCGAGGAAGTTTCGGGCGAAGCAAGCGCCGCATCTTTGTCGGGTCCTTACAAGGTCACCGCCGGCTATAGCTTCGAAGGGCGCCCGCAGCAGCTTCGCTTCTCGACGAGCGAGCCTGACGCGGCCGGACTGTTCCGTATCAAGTCCTCGCTCGCCGACCCCGAGCGCAATACCACCTACCTGCTCGACGGCGGCGTGACGGGGCTCGGCGGCCAGCTCCTCTATGACGGCAACATCGTCGTGCGTGTCGCCAATGCCGCGCCCGGCGAGGAGGTCCAAGAGGACAGCGAGACCACGAGCGAGGATCAGCAGCAGGCCGACACAGCGACGAAGCGCGACAAGTCATCGCGGCTCGAATTGAAGGGTCCCCTCAAGGCCACGCCCGACCACGCCGATCTCGCCGATTTCGACTTGACTGTCCACGCCAACGGCCACCCGCAGCTACTCAAGGGCAGGCTCGCGCTCGACTATGGCGACACCTTCAAGGCCATGTGCGAGCTCACCGCGGGCTTTGTCGATCTCGACGCCCTGTTCACCGCCCCGGGCGCCGAGGTGCAGCCTTCTCCCGCCGCCGTGCTTTACATGCTCGCCGAGAAGGCTCTCGGCCAAGCGGCGGAGTTCGGCGAGGGCAGTCTCGGGGTTACGATCGAACAAGCGAGCCTCGGCGGCGATCTGATCGGTGCGGTCGACCTTGCGCTCGCCACGCAGGACGGCGGGCTGAAACTCGAGCGACTCAAGGCCGTGCTTCCCGGCGGCAATCGCATCGACGCGTCGGGCCGCCTGAACCACGGCGAGATCGGACCGATCTTCGCCGGCCCGATCAAGCTCGAAGGCTCGGGACTTAGGCCGCTGACGCGATGGGCCGCGGGCGACCGCGATAGCTCCGGGCAGGTTTCGACCGGCGACTTTACCCTTCAGGGCATGGCCAAGGTCGGCGACGGCGAGCTCGAGCTTGCCGAGGCCTCCGGCGAGCTGAGCGGCACCAAGTTCCGCGGCGACCTGCGCTTCCAGGGCGGTGAGCGCAGCCTGATCGAGCTTACGCTCGACAGCGATCGCCTCGACCTTCGCGATATGATCGGCGACGGCCCGATCTGGCGCTCCTGGATGCCCGATCAGGCCAAGCCGGCGGGCGCAGCCGCAGCTCAGGCCGCCGCCGAAGAGCAGAACCTGCTCACGCAATTCCGCGACGAGGACGTGAAGGTAACGCTCCGCGTCGGGGAGCTTCTCCTTCCCAACATTCCCGCCGGCAAGCTCGACGCGCGGTTCTCGCTCATCCGCGACACGCTCGACGTCCAGCAGCTCGATTTTGCCGCCGGATCGGCGATTGCGCTGAACGGCAAAGGCCGGATCGAGCGCCTCAGCGAGGCGCCTTCGGGCAGCGTCGATTTCGCGCTCAAGGCCTCGACCCCCGACAGCCTGCGCATCGCCTCCGAGCTATTCGGCCTGCCCGACAGCGTGACCAAGTCGCCCAATCTGGCGAGCCTCGCGCCGCTCGATATCCACGTGGGCCTCGTCGCCGCCCGCGAGGGCGATGCCACCAAGGCCTCCCTGGAGCTTGGCGGCCAGGCTGGCGGGTCGAACATTGCCCTTCTCGCGCACGCGCTTGGCGAACCTGCCAAGCTCGGCGAGGCCAAGATCGACCTCGACGGCAGCGTCACCGGTGCGAAGCCCGAGGCCATCCTCGTGCTCATCTTCCCGGACCTGCCGGCGCAGCGTCTTGCCGCTGCCGCGGCCGGAAGCCAGGGCAGACTGTCGGTCAAGCTCGCCGGCGTGCCCAAGACCAAGGTGGTCGGGAGGGCCGAGCTCGCCACCGCGACGATGAACATCGCCTTCGACGGGCAGGGCTCTCTGCAAGACAACGGCATCGCCCTTGCCGGCAAGGGCACGGCCGCGAGCACGGACGCGAGCCTCGCCCTCATGCTGGTTGGGCTGGAGGCGCCGCCGTCTGCCGCCGGCGTGTCCTTGAGCCTTAGCGGCGACATTGCCAAACAGGGCACGAGCATCGATCTTTCCGGCGTCACCGGGACGGTCGCGGGCCAGGCGGTCGTGGGCAACGCGCATTTCGACCGAGGCGCCGACAAGACGCAATTCAAGCTCGCGGCCAATGCCGACAGCGTCTCGCTCCCCTCCCTGCTCGGCGTGCTAGTGGCGTGGCAACGCACGCCCTCCACCGAGGAGATGCTTGGCGCGATCGGCGCCGGGGCTTCCGAGGTCTGGCCGTCGCGCGGTTTCTCCCTCGGCGTCATTGAGAATTCGGAAGGAGAGATCACGCTAAACGCGAAGAAGCTTGCGCTTGGGTCCCCGTTCCAGGTCACTGGCGCCACGCTTGTTGGCCGTGTCGGCAAGGATGGGCTTGCCGTCACCGACCTCAAGGGCCGCCTCTTCGGCGGGGCCTTCGCCGCATCGGGAAGCCTGTCGCCGCTCGGCGCCGGCGCCGACCTCAAGGCCCATGCCGAGCTCACGGGCGGCAAGCTCGACGAGCTATCGAAGGCAGTCATTGGCGCGGACCTCGCCAAGGGTCCCTTCGATCTTGCCTTCGACCTCCAAGGCGAAGGCTTGAGCCCGCCCGGGCTGGTGGCCGGGCTGAGCGGGGAGGGAACGCTGTCACTCGGCCCCGGCGCCTTGCTCGCGCTGAATCCCGATCCGCTTCGTCGCGTGGCAACGGTCGCTGCCAACAAGACCATCAAGGTGGACAAGGAGCAGATCGCGGCCGAGGCGCGCACCGTGCGGGAGAAGCTTACCAAGGGTATTTACAAATACGGCCCGGCCAAGCTCGCCTTCGACGTGAAGAACGGCACGCTTCGCTTGGAACCCGCGGCGCTTGCGAGCCAAGGCGGCGTGACCAAGATCAATGGTTATGTCGAGCTCGCGAGCCTCAAGCTCGACAGCGAGTGGGCGGTGAGCCTTTCGGGCGCCAAGAACCGGGACGTTCCGCCGGTGACGCTTGTGTTCGCCGGCGCGCTGAATCAGGCGGATGCCATTGCGCCCACCGTCGATACCGGTGCCATCGAGAGCTATCTCACCATGCGGCGCATGCAAGAGGATGTCGAGCGGCTTGAGCGGCTCGACATGAGCGGCAAGACACCGCCGCCGGTCGATACCGGCCCCGGAGCGGAAATTCCGACCGGCGCGACAGAAGCCCCCGCCGAACCCGAGACGCCTGCCGAGGCCGCATCGCCGAATGGGCCGAGCCCGAGAGCCGAGACCGAGTCGCCGCAAGAGGCCACGCCGCAGTCGGCCCCGGCGCCATCCGCCAATGTGGTGCCCCCGGCAACCGAGGCGCTCGAAGAGGCCCCGGCAGAGCCCGAAGAAAGCGATGGAATCGCGCGCGTCTTGGCCGACCCCGCCAACGCGCCGGCGCCGGAGTCTGCAGCCGAGGCGGTCGAGGCAGAGGCGCCGGCGGCGCCAACGGCGACTGCGGAGCCTGAAGCGCAAGAGGCGGTGCCCGCCGAGCTTGCCGCGCCCGAACAGCCAGCGTTGCTCGACCAGCCCCCCGATGCTGCCGCAAGCTCGGCAGCCCAGCCCGCCGCAGCTGCCGCCGACGTGGTAACGCCGACGCACCGCACGTCGAGCAGGCCTCGGCGGCCATCGCCGCCATCGAGCGTGCCCGCCCCTCGTATCGAAGCCCCCGATGCCTGGAAGAAGGGGGTCGGAATCTTCGGCCCGTAGGGCGCTGAGCGCCGTTCAACGCGGCTCCCGCATCCGTTCAAGCACATAGAGGCGTATCGCCGCCGACAGGCCCAGCTGCCGCTCTCTAGTCTCGCTTCGTCCCTTGTCGATCTCGCCGATCAGCGCCGCGACGGACTTGCCGTCGGCCCGCGCGATGTCGGCAAGCGCAGTCCAGAATTCATCCTCGAGCGAGACACTTGTGCGATGCCGCGAGATGGTGAGCGAGCGCTTGTTATGGACGTGCGCCATGCCTTCAGCCCTGGCGTTTGGGACCGGTCATGTCCTCTGGCCGCACCAGGCGGTCGAAGTCCTCTTCCTTGACATGGCCAAGCCGCACCGCCTCTTCGCGCAAGGTGGTGCCGCGCTTATGCGCCGCCTTGGCGATCTCGCTCGCCTTGTCATAGCCGATATGCGGCGCGAGCGCGGTGACCAGCATCAACGAACGCTCCATATGCTGCTTGATGCGCGGTCGGTCCGCCTGGATGCCGACGACGCATTTCTCGGTGAAGCTGTCGGCGACGTCGGCAAGGAGCCTGATCGATTGCATCATGGCGTAGGCGACGACCGGCTTGAATACGTTGAGCTCGAGATGCCCTTGGCTCCCGGCGAAGGTCACGGTCGTGTTGTTGCCCATGACCTGCGCCGCGACCATGGTCACCGCCTCGCATTGGGTCGGGTTCACCTTGCCTGGCATGATCGAAGAGCCTGGCTCGTTCTCCGGCAGGATAAGCTCGCCGAAACCCGAGCGCGGGCCCGAGCCCAGGAGACGGATGTCGCTTGCGATCTTGAACAGCGACACCGCCACGGTGTTGAGCGCTCCGTGGGCGAAGACCATGGCGTCATGGCTGGCAAGGGCCTCGAACTTGTTCTCCGCGCTGACGAACGGAAGCCGCGTCATCTCGGCGATCTTGGCCGCGAAGGCCTCGGCGAAGAGCGGGCTGGTATTTAGGCCCGTGCCCACTGCCGTGCCGCCCTGGGCAAGCTCGTACAGCCCGGGAAGGGCCAGCTTGATACGTTCGATGCCGTGATCGACCTGTGCCGCATAGCCGCCGAATTCTTGCCCCAAAGTGAGGGGAGTGGCGTCCTGGAGGTGCGTACGGCCGATCTTGAGGATGTCTTGGAAGGCCTCCGCCTTGTCCTTAAGCGCCTGGTAGAGCCGGGCGAGGGAGGGGTTCAGGCGATAGGCTATCTCTTCGGCCGCCGCGATATGCATGGCGGTGGGAAAGGCATCGTTCGAGGATTGGCCGAGGTTGACGTGATCGTTGGGGTGAACGGGGCGTTTTGATCCCAAAGTTCCGCCGAGCAACTCGCTTGCGCGGTTGGCGATCACCTCGTTCAGGTTCATGTTGGTCTGGGTGCCGGAGCCGGTTTGCCAGACGACCAGGGGGAAATGACCATCGAGTTTGCCTTCGATTACTTCGTCGGCTGCGGCCGCAATGGCCGTTGCCAGGCGCTCTTCGATGAGGCCGATCTCGCGATTGGTGAGGGCTGCCGCCTTCTTGACCAGCGCGAGCGCCCGGATGAGCGGCTTTGGCATGGCCTCGTCGCCGATCCGGAAGTTCCGGCGCGAGCGTTCGGTCTGGGCGCCCCAGTAGCGGTCCTGCGCCACCTCGATGGTCCCGAGCGAATCGGACTCGATGCGCGTCGAAGTTGGGGATTGGCTCGAAGGACCTCTCTTTTGAGGCATGCTCACATCTCCTGTGGATGGCGCTCAGCCACGGGGGCACTCTATCGTGCTTTGGCTGTCACCGAATGACCTACCGGGTTTATGGGGGTATAACATCGCTAAAAATGGTGGGAGAACGCGCTGGTTTGATGCGATGCGGCCTTCTGCCGAGGAGCGCCCAAGGGTTCTCGGGGTCGTTCGGTCCGTGAATTTGGGTGAGGAAGGCTAGTGGCTGAAGTTCCGGCAAAACTGGCGCTGCCCGCGCCGCGTGCCGAGCGCATCTCGCTGCTCGTGGCGCGCTCGGCCGCGTTCATCGTCTGTGCCATGGGGGGCATCGTCCTGCTCGGCTGGCAGCTCCCCGATCCGCAGCTTTCCCAGGCGCTTCCCGGTCTTGCCAGCATGACGCCGCACGCGGCGCTGGGCGTGCTCGCCGCCGGCATCGGGCTGTTCTGCTTCACTTTCAGGGCGCTTCGCCCTCTCGCCCGGATCATCGGCTTCGCCCTCGTGATCCTGGGGCTTGCCGTCATGACCCAGGATTTGTTCGGCTTCAACCTCGGCATCGACCAGGCCCTGGTTCGCGCCGACGTTCTCCTCGCCGACGCCTCCTCGCCCGGACAGCCGGTGCACATGTCGCCCGGCATCACCGGTTCTCTGATCCTGTTCGGGCTTGCGCTGCTTTACGCGAAGCAGGGGAGCATCTCGTCCGCCTTCAGCCAGGTGCTGGCGCTGATCATCCTTGCCCAGGTCCTGATCGTGCTTGCCGGCTACGCCTACGGCGTCGCCACCTATTATTACCCGTTCCCGTTCACCTCGATGTCGCTCTACGGTGCCGTCACCGCGTCCTTGCTTGCGCTCGGCCTCCTTGCCGCCTCCCCGGACTACGGCATCGCGGCGGCCATCGTGGAGCAGTCCCCGGCGGGCGAGATGCTGCGCCGGCTCTTGCCCGGCATTCTCGTGCTCCCGCTGGTCATCGGCTGGTTCGCCCATCAGGCCGAGGCCCACACCTATTACGATAGCGCGGCCACGCTCGCCATCTTCGCCGTGGCGAGCATCCTGGTGCTGGCGGTGTTCGCCTGGACCACGATCGGCGCCGTGCGGCGCGCCGACCGCGACCGCAACGCGGCCCTGATGGAGCTGCGCGGCCAGCGCGAATGGCTGAGCACGACGCTTGGCTCGATCGGCGACGGTGTGATCGCCACCGACCCGAACGGCAGCGTGCTGCTCCTGAACAAGATCGCCGAGCAGATGACGGGTTGGTCGGGGCCGGAAGCGCGCGGGCGGCCGATTTGGGAGGTGTTCCGCGTCATCAACGAGAACACGCGCAAGCCGGTGGACGATCCCGCGCTCAAGGCGCTGCGCGAGCGTGCCGTGACGCGGCTCGAATCCGGCGCCCTCCTCGTCACCCGCGACGAGAGGGAGCTCCCGGTCGAGCATAGCGGCGCGCCGATCTTGGGTTTCGACGGCTCGCTCGCCGGTGCCGTGCTCATCTTCCGCGACGTGACCGAGCGGCGGCGTACCGCGCAGCGCCAGAGCATGCTGGTCGGCGAGCTCAATCACCGCGTCAAGAACGCCCTCGCCATCGTTCAGTCGCTGGTGCAGGCAAGCCTGCGCCAGGCGACCTCGCGGCCCGCCCAAGCCATGGCCCAGACGCTTGCCGAGCGTTTGCAGGCGCTGCATCGCGCCCACGACCTCCTGCTCGAATCGCAGTGGTCGGGCGCGAGCCTTAAGGCCATGGTCGAGCGCGAGCTCGATCCCTATCGCCGCGAGGGCGGGCCCAAGATCATGATCAAGGGCTCCGACGTTCTGCTCCCGCCGCAATGCACCTCGATCCTCGCCATGACGCTGCACGAGCTTGCCACCAACGCCGTTAAATACGGCGCGCTGTCGCACAACAACGGCCAGCTCGGCATCAGCTGGAAGACGGCGCGCGGCAATCGGCTCCTGCTCACCTGGGAGGAGCGCGGAACCCTTATTCACGTGCCCGCGCGGCGGAGCACGAGCGGCGGCGGCTTCGGCATGCAGCTCATCGACAAGGGCATTCGCCACAATCTCGGCGGCGGCACCAAGGTCGAGTTCAGGCCGACCGGCCTCTATGTCGAGATGAACGTGCCGCTCGAGCCCTCGAAAGAGCCGCGCACCAAGCCGCAAAAGGCGCCCGCCGAAGTTTGACGGCTATTCGAGCACCCCGATCTCTTCGTTGGCGTGGCGCAGGCGCTCCGAGAACTCACGCGTCAAATTGCCGAGGATCGTGATCATGATATTGGGATGCTCGGCAGTGAGCTCTTGCAGCTGCTGGACGCCGAGCCCGTAGCAGATCACCCGCTCCTCGGCCACGATGTCGGCCGAGCGCTTGCCGCCATCGAGCAGTGCCATCTCGCCGAAGCTCAAGCCCGGCCCTATCGAGGCGACCCGCTTCTTGCGTCCATTCTGGCCAGGGACTCTGATCTGGACGCTGACCGTGCCGCGGGCGAGCACAAAGAAGAGATTGGCGTCGGCGCCCTCGCGGATGATGACGTCGCCCTTCTCGAACACCAGCGGCTGGATGATGGCCTCGACCAGGCGGCACTCGACGGGTTTCAGGCCCTTGAACAGGTTGATCTCGGAAAGCGCGAATTTCGTCCCCGAGCTGCCATGCGCAGCGCGAGCCAGCAGCCGATCCTCGCACCATTCGAGCGCGGCATCGGCGTCGCGGAACATGTGCGCGAGATGTCCGCCCTTGTGCTGGGCAAAGATCGCTGCGAGGCGAGCGAGCGGCCCGTCAGGGGCGATCGAGGCGAAGAGGAGCTCCGTGCCGCCTCCCGCCATCGCGCGGGCCGCGCGCTCGATCAGCTTGCACGCTGAAGCATCGGCGAGATGGACGCGTTTGAAGTCCACAATGACGTAGGCCGCCTCCGAGGCAAGCTGGGTCAGCCTGCGCAACAATTGCTCCGCCGAGCCGAAGAACAGGGCCCCTTGCGCTTCGAGCACGGCGACTTTGCGGCCTTCGTTGGCCAGGATCGCACGCTCCTCCGGCGTGCGCAGGCGATTGGAGCGCACGAGATCGGCGCGGTAATCGCGCCGGATTACGCTTCGCACGTTGGTGCGGTTGTTGAAGGCGTGCAGCTCGAATTCGTTGGAAATTTCCTGACAGACGCGAATACCGCGCACGCTGTTGCCCTGCGAATCGATCGGCGGCGAAAAAACGCAGATGCCGATCTGGCCGGGGATGACGGCGATGATGCAGCCCGATACGCCGCTCTTGGCCGGCATGCCGACCTCGTAGGCCCATTCCCCCGCATAATCGTACATGCCGCACGAGTTCATGACCGAGAGCATGTCGCGCACATATTGCACGTCGAACACCGACTCGTGGGTGAGGGGGTTCTTGCCGTCGTTGGCAAGCGTTGCCGCCATGATGGCGAGGTCGCGGCAGGTCACCTTGATCGAGCATTGCCGGAAGTAGAGGTCGAGCACATCGTTTGGATCGCGCCGGATCATGCCGGTGTTGAGCATCATATAGGCGATGGCGCGGTTGCGATGCCCGGTCGCCTGCTCCGACCGGAACACCGCCTCGTCGATGTCGAGCTTGCGGCCGGCGAGGCTCGAGAACAGAGCCAGCATGCTAGCGACGCGTGCGTCCTGCGATGCGCCTTGCATCAGCTCGGCGACGGCGATGGCGCCAGCATTGACCATGGGATTGAACGGGCGGTTGGCGACCTCGTCGAGAACGATCGAGTTGAACGCCTCGCCCGTGGGCTCGACGCCGACATGCTTCAACACCGCATCGCGGCCGTAATGCTGAAGTGCGTAGCCATACATGAACGGCTTCGACACCGATTGGATGGTGAAAGCGACGCCGGCGTCGCCCACGGCATAGATCTGTCCGTCAACGGTGGCGATGGCGATGCCGAAGAGGGAGGGGTCGGCCTTGCCGAGCTCGGGGATGTAGTCGGCGGGCTTGCCGCCGCCGAGCCCGGAGATACGCCGATGCAGCTCGGCGAGGTAATCTTCCACGGGCGCCAGCGCCGCCCCGGACTCCGCCTCGAGCATGCGTTGCATGCCGGCAATTCTGTTCAACCCGCGCCCCCAAAGCTTTAGCCGATCGCGAGCGCCATCTTTAGACGGAAATAGTGCGGGCTCCAAATTGAAGCCGCCCCAAAATTTAAGAGCGCGCTGCTGAAACTTTGAGCAGATAGGTCGAGGACGGCTGCGAGGATCGGACTATTTCTTGCGGAAGCGGTCGAGATGCACGACTTCTGCCGGGGGCCGTGACATGACGACTTCGGCCTGAGCTTCGCCCGCGTCGTCCTGCGGCGGTTCCGCCGCCCCCCGCGGCTCCTCCGGCTCGCCCACGAGGTCGGGGAGGGCGGCTGCCATGTGCTGGCGGGCCGAGTCGTTGGCGGCACCGGGCTTGCCGAACTGAAGCCCGAACTGGGCCGACGGATCGTAGAACGCCTTAACCGCGCTGAACGGCACCACCAGCCGCTCCGGCACGTTGGAGAAGGAGAGCTTCACCTCGAAGCGGTCGTTCGACACTTGCAAGTCCCAGAACTGGTACTGCAGGACGATGGTCATCTCCTCGGGATATTGCTCCTTGAGGCGCTTCGATACCGAGACGCCCTCGGCCCCTGTATCGAAGGCGATATAGAGATGGTGCTCGCCGGGAAGGCCGTCGCGCTGCACACGCGCCAGCACCTGACGCACCACGCCGCGGAGCGCATCCTGCGTGAGAAGGTCGTATCTGATTTCGTCTTCTGCCATGGATACCGCCGCCTACCCTCTCGCGACGTAAGGCAGTCAATCACCCCGTCATAAAGTGGAGGGCTTCTGTTGCCCGGTGCCCTCCGAAACCGCGCCTAACCCCTGCGAAGAGGCTGGGACTTGATTTTCAGGCTATCGCGCCGCTTACGCAGCGAGAGCAGCCTCCGCATAGTTGTCGTTGGCAACTATTTGGGTGGCCCGATAACGGCGGAACCATGCCGGGCGAAAGCGCTCCCTTTACACCCTCGTCGATCCTATTTCGCCCCCATGTCAGGTTCAGAAATCAGAGATCAGAAATCAGAAGCTTAGGCTTTCTCACCTGATTTCTGATTACTGACTTCTGTCCCCTGATGGTGGAGGCGCCGGGTACCGCCCCCGGGTCCGAATGGCTTATTACGAAGGCCGTTTATCGCCGTAGTCGGCTCGCGCCGACGAGACTCAATATAGGCCGCTTTGGCGGCGAAAAAAAGGTTGATGCTTTGATAACCCCCAGTCTCAGGCTTGCGAATCACCTGCGCCGGGATGTCTTCTTGAGCGGCAAGGAAGGTCGCTAATCCTTCCGTTTGAGCTTGACGATGATGCCGCTTGCGGAGTCGACCTGCATCTTGATCTTGTGGCCGCTTGCGTCGAAGCCCTCGACCTCCCAAATGCCGCGGTCAAGCTCGACATCTTTGAGTTGAACGATGCCCCTATCGAAGGCGATAGCCCGGACATCGTCGATGGTGAAGAAGCGCGCGGCGGCGGGAGCGGCAAAGCTGAGGCTTAGGACGAAGATCGCTAGAGTGAGACGCATGGACTTACCCTTTTCAGAGGCATATCAAGCCGCATCATAGGAGACGATCTACCCTTTGCGTCAATATCTCGATCTCCTCGCCCGCATTCGAAAGGCCGGCGTCCGCAAGGACGACCGGACTCACACCGGCACGCTCAGCATCTTTGGCCACCAGATGCGCTTCGATCTGGCGGACGGCTTCCCCCTCGTCACTACCAAGAAGCTTCACGTCAAATCGATCATCCACGAGCTGCTTTGGTTCCTGCAAGGCTCGACCAATGTGCGCTACCTGAACGAGCACGGCGTGACCATCTGGGACGAGTGGGCTGACGCCAAGGGCGAGCTCGGGCCCGTCTACGGCCGGCAATGGCGCTCCTGGCCCGCGCCCGATGGGCGGCATATCGACCAGATCGCGCTTGTGGTCGAAGGCTTGAAGCGCGATCCAGACTCGCGCCGCCACATCGTCAGCGCGTGGAATGTCGGCGAGCTCGACCGGATGGCGCTCTCCCCGTGCCACTGCCTGTTCCAGTTCTATGTCGGGGAGGGGAGGCTCTCCTGCCAGCTTTATCAGCGCTCGGCCGACGTGTTCCTTGGCGTTCCCTTCAACATCGCATCTTACGCTTTGCTCACATTGATGATGGCGCAGGTAACAGGACTAGAGCCGGGCGAATTCGTGCATACCTTCGGCGATGCCCATCTCTACCTCACCCATCTCGATCAGGCCGACGAACAGTTGAAGCGCGAGCCCCGAGCGCTTCCGCGCATGGCGATCAATCCCGAGGTGGGCTCGCTGTTCGACTTTGCCTATGAGGACTTCAAGCTCGTGGGCTACGACCCGCATCCGGCAATCGCTGCCAAGGTGGCGGTGTGAGTTCCAAAAAGCGTGCGCCTCAGGGGCCGATCATCGCGCTGGTCGTGGCAAGGGCCGAGAACCGCGCCATCGGCAGGGGCGGGAACCTGCCGTGGCACCTCCACAGCGACATGCGTTATTTCCGCAAGATCACCATGGGCAAGCCAATCATCATGGGACGCCGCACCTTCAAGTCGCTGCCGCGCGTTCTCGATGGCCGCCTCAACATCGTGCTCAGCCGCGACGCCGGTTTCGTGGCGCCCGACGCCGTCATGGCTCACAGCCTCGAGGAGGGACTTGCCGCGGCGCGCGCCTCCGCGGAGCGAACCGGCGCGGACGAGATCATGATCATCGGCGGCGAAGACGTGTTCCGCGAGGTGCTGCCCCGGGCGCAACGCATCTATCTCACCGAGGTGCATGCCTCGCCCGAGGCCGACACCTGGTTCCCCGTCTTGGACAAAAGCGAGTGGCGCGAGGTTTCGCGCGAGATGCACATGGCTGGCCCCAAGGACGACCACCCCTTCAGCTTCGTCGTGCTGGGACGCACTCCGTCGTCCTCATCC
>Ga0081455_10001910_pt1 | contig 25020 bp, 24 predicted proteins | sample TabmetS3T2R1_FD_70207 | JGI IMG/M metagenome (GOLD analysis project Ga0081455, IMG submission 70207) | Tabebuia heterophylla rhizosphere microbial communities from the University of Puerto Rico - S3T2R1 | ecosystem: Host-associated > Plants > Roots > Rhizosphere ...
GACGATGCGACCGCCGTCGTGGCCCGCGCCCGGGCCGAGGTCGATGATCCAGTCGGCGTGGGCCATGACCGCCTGGTGGTGCTCGATGACGATGACCGACTTGCCGGCGTCCACCAGGCGGTCCAGCAGGCCGAGCAGCTGCTCGACGTCGGCCAGGTGCAGGCCGCTGGTCGGCTCGTCCAGAACGTAGACGCCACCCTTCTCGCCCATGCGGGTGGCCAGCTTCAGCCGCTGCCGCTCGCCGCCGGACAGGGTGGTCAGCGGCTGGCCCAGGCTGACATAACCGAGCCCGACGTCGGCCAGCCGGTCCAGGATCGCGTGCGCGGCAGGCGTACGCGCCTCGCCGGTGCCGAAGAACCCCTCCGCCTCGGTGACCGACATCGCCAGCACCTGGCTGATGTCCCGGCCGCCCAGGTGGTACTCCAGCACCGAGGCCTCGAACCGCTTGCCCTCGCACTCCTCGCACGTCGTGGCGACCCCGGCCATCATCCCGAGGTCGGTGTAGATCACACCGGCGCCGTTGCAGTTGGGGCAGGCGCCCTCGGAGTTGGCGCTGAACAGGGCCGGCTTCACCCCGTTGGCCTTCGCGAACGCCTTCCGGATCGGTTCGAGCAGGCCGGTGTACGTCGCGGGGTTGCTGCGCCGGGAGCCGCGGATCGCCCGCTGGTCGACCGTGACCACCCCGTCCCGGCCGGACACCGACCCGTGGATCAGCGAACTCTTCCCCGAGCCCGCCACCCCGGTGATCACGACCAGCACGCCGAGCGGGATGTCGACGTCCACCTCGCGCAGGTTGTGCGTGCTGGCGCCGCGCACCTCCAGCAGGCCGGAGGCGGTCCGTACCTTCTCCTTCAGCGCCGCCCGGTCGTCCAGGTGCCGGCCGGTGATGGTGCCGCTGGCCCGCAAGCCCTCGACGGTGCCCTCGAAGACCACCTCACCGCCCGCGGCACCGGCGCCGGGGCCGAGGTCCACGACGTGGTCGGCGATCGCGATCGCCTCCGGCTTGTGCTCCACCACGAGCACGGTGTTGCCCTTGTCGCGCAGCTGCCGCAGCAGGTCGTTCATCCGCTGGATGTCGTGCGGGTGCATGCCGATCGTCGGCTCGTCGAAGACGTAGGTGATGTCGGTGAGCGAGGAGCCGAGGTGGCGGATCATCTTGGTGCGCTGGGCTTCCCCACCGGACAGTGTCCCGGATGGACGGTCCAGGCCGAGGTAGCCCAACCCGATGTCCACAAAGGACTGGAGCGTCTGCCCCAGCGCCTCGACCAGCGGCGCCACCGACGGATCGGCGATCCCGCGCACCCAGCCGGCCAGGTCGCTGATCTGCATCGCGCACGCCTCGGCGATGTTCGTCCCGTCGATCTTCGAGGACCGCGCCTCCGCGCTGAGCCGGGTGCCGTCGCAGTCGGGGCAGGTGGTGAAGGTGACGGCCCGCTCCACGAAGGCGCGTACGTGCGGCTGGAGGGAGTCGACGTCCTTGGACAGCATCGACTTCTGGATCTTCGGGATCAGGCCCTCGTAGGTGAGGTTGATGCCCTCGACCTTGATCTTGGTGGGTTCCTTGTAGAGCAGGTCGTTGAGCTCCCGCTTGGTGTACCTGCGGATCGGCTTGTCCGGGTCGAAGAAGCCGGAGCCGATGAAGATCCGGCCGTACCAGCCGTCCATGCTGTAGCCGGGGATCGTGAACGGGCCGTCCCGCAGCGACTTGCTGTCGTCGTACAGCTGGGTCAGGTCGATGTCGTTGACCGCGCCGCGGCCCTCGCAGCGCGAGCACATGCCGCCCAGGATGCGGAAACTGCGCCGCTCCTTCGTCGCCCGGCCGGCCCGCTCCACGGTGACCGCGCCGGCACCGCTGATCGAGGCGACGTTGAAGGAGAACGCCTGCGGCGAACCGATGTGCGGCTTGCCGAGCCGGCTGAACAGGATGCGCAGCATGGCGTTGGCGTCGGTCGCGGTGCCCACCGTGGAGCGCGCATCGGCGCCCATCCGCTCCTGGTCCACCAGGATCGCGGTGGTCAGCCCGTCCAGTACGTCCACGTCGGGGCGGGCCAGCGTCGGCATGAACCCCTGCACGAAGGCGCTGTAGGTCTCGTTGATCAGCCGCTGCGACTCGGCCGCGATCGTGCCGAAGACCAGCGAACTCTTGCCGGAGCCGGAGACACCGGTGAACACCGTCAGCCGCCGCTTGGGGATCTCGACGCTGATGTCCTTGAGGTTGTTCACGCGCGCGCCGTGGACGCGGATCAGCTCGTGGCTGTCGGCAACGTGCCGCATCGTGTCTCCGTCTCCTGGGGTCGGGTGGCGGATCAGCGCACCTGCTGGATGCGGACCAGGTTGCCGGCGGGGTCGCGGAAGGCGCAGTCGCGGACCCCGTACGGCTGCTCGGTCGGCTCCTGCACCACCTCGGCGCCCCTGCCCTGCACCTGCTCGAAGGTGCCGTCCAGGTCCTTGGTGGCCAGCAGGATGATGCCGTACGTGCCCTTGGCCATCATCTCGACGATGGTGCGGCGCTCGTCCTCGGTGATGCCGGGGTCGACCGCCGGCGGGGCCAGCACGATCGAGGTGGCCGGCTGGCCGGCCGGGCCGACGGTGAGCCAGCGCATCCCGCCGTACCCGACGTCGTTGCGGACCTCGAAGCCGAGGACGTCGCGGTAGAAGGCCAGGGATGCCTCGGGGTCGTCGTGCGGGAGGAAGCTCGCGTGAATGTTGATGTCCATGCCGCTCACGCTAGGTGAGCCTCGGGGACCGGCGCTTCTCGATTCCTGACCGGTCTGGTGACCTGTTTCGACACGCACGACGGCATCCCCGCGGTGGCCAGCGCCTCCCGCCGGTAGACGCTCGGGGGCACACCGACCAACTCGGCGAACCGCGTGCTGAACGTACCCAGCGAGGAACAACCCACCGCGAAGCAGACCTCGGTGACGCTCATGTCGCCGCGCCGCAGCAGCGCCATGGCCCGCTCGATCCGCCTGGTCATCAGGTACCCGTACGGCGACTCCCCGTACGCGGCCCGGAACTCGCGGCTCAGGTGCCCGGCGGACATGTGTACGCCGCGGGCCAGCGCCTCGACGTCCAGCGGCTGCGCGTACTCGCGGTCGATCCGGTCCCGGACGCGGCGCAACCGGGCCAGGTCGCGCAGGTGCCGCTCGGCGGCGGGTCCGGTGGTCACACCGCCGATCGTGCCACGTCCGGCAGAACACGGCTACGACCATGGCCGGGAATTGCATTCCGGGACAGGTCAATGAATACTTTTGCACATCCTGCTGAAACGGCGCCTAAGCCGCACTGAAAGGGCGGAAGGCGGACCTGGAATGTCTTTCCGGGCCGCCCGATCGTACGCCCGGCAGGCCATTCCGGAGCTGCGTGAACGTCGCACAGGCTTGTTGACTGCAAAACAACATCTCCGGAAAGGCCCCGCCGCGAATGAGCGAGCACGATGTCCTGCAGAAAATGCTGCACGACCGCACCGAGCGCCTGCACCAGTGCCAGGCGCAGCACGCGGAGCTGTCCCTGCACGGCGCGCACAACGACGCGCACGCGCTGGCGCTGCTGACCGACCTGTTCGCCGGCTGGGGGGCGTGGGTGCAGCCGGGGATCTTCGACGAGCACCTGTTCGAGCAGGTCAGCCAGTTCCAGTCCAACCACGGGGTGCACCCGGCCGACGGGGTGGTACGCCAGTCCACCTGGGCGGCGCTGGCCGACGCGCTGGCCTACGAGGTCGGCGAGTTGCAGCACAAGGTCGCCGCCGCCGGGCACGACCACCACCAGCAGCCGGCCAACCACCCCACCTGGGGTTCCGACGACGGCACCGGCCATTACCAGGGCGAGTGGGTCAAGAACCCGCCGCACCCGAACGCGCACCAGCTGCACCAGTACATCGAGCGGGCCAACAACCTGATGCACGCCTGCTCCAGCGCGCACGTGGTGCTGTCCGCGCGCGGGCACAACGACGCGCAGTGGCTGGGTGTGGTGGTCGACTGCTTCCTGCTGTTCGACGAGTTCAACGCCTTCGACGCGATGAACCCCGGGCTCGGTTGGGGCGGCGCCGGCATGTCGCACGGCGAGTACGGCACGAACCTGCAGAACGCCGTCCACCGCTACCAGGAGGTCAACGGGCTGCACGTGACCGGCAACGTGGACGCCGCCACCTGGGCACAGCTCGCCGCGGACCTGCACGAGACGATCGGCCTGCTCCAGCGCCGGCTCGCCGGCTGAGCCCGGACCATCGTCCTGCCGCGGCTGGCGGCGCCGGTACTCACCCTGCTCGGCGCCGCCTCCGCCGCGGGCGGCGGCGGTTCAGAGCCAGGTCGTACCCAGCCAGACCGTCACGCCGGCGGCCGCGAGCAGGCCGATGTTCAGCCCGATCACGCTGACCTCCTTGCGGGACAGGTGGACCGCGATGGCGCCGACCTGGATCAGCACCAGCCCGACGGCCGCGGCGATGGCGAGGCCGACCGCGGTCCCGGTCAGCGGCGGCAGGATCAGCCCGGCAGCGCCGAGCACCTCCAGCACGCCGATGGTCCGCACCAGCGGCATCGGGATCTGGTCGACCCAGCCCATCATGGGCCGCAGCTGCTCCTGCGTCCGGACCACCTTCAGCACCCCGGAGTAGAGGTACAGCACCGCGAGCAGCCCGGCAACGATCCAGTATGCGAGCTCCACGAAAGCCTCCGCCTATAGTTACTGGGGGTAAGTGACCACATCATGCGGCACTATTGAGGGCCGTACAAAAGGCACACGCGTGTGCGTGAGGCACAGGGAGCTGCGCATGTTCCAGTACGAGCACACCTGCGTGATCCGCGGGGACGGCGGCCGGACGCTGCGCGCGATCCTGGACCAGATCTGCAACAAGTGGACGCTGCTGATCGTGGCCACCCTCGACCGGGGCACCCTCCGCTTCACCGACCTCCTCCAGCAGACGCCCGGCATCTCCCAGCGCATGCTGACCCGCACCCTGCGCAACCTCGAACGCGACGGCCTCGTGGCCCGCACCGTCTACGCCGAGGTCCCACCCCGCGTCGAGTACACCCTCACCCCCACCGGCAAGAGCCTCATCAAGCCCGCCCTCACCCTGGCCGGCTGGGCCATCGAGAACCTCCCCCACATCGAAGCCAGCCGAGCCGCCTACCAGTCCCGCACCACCTGACCGGTCACCTGCCGGGACCGAGGTACTCCGCGGCGAGCGCGCGGATCTGCTCGTCGGGGTCGGCCAGCAGCGCCGCGGCAAGGGCCGGGTCGATCGCCGACGGCGCGAGGTCCAGGTTCTCCGCGACCAGGGCGTGCAGGGCGTAGTAGCGGATGTCCGCGTCGGCGTCGCGGCTCAGCGTTTCGAGGGCGCGGACCGCCATCGGGTCGACGTCGTTATGGTCAACCAACGACGGAAGCGTTGCCGCGACCATGAACCGTATCCCGGCGGCCGGGTGATCGATGAACCGCAGTACGTCGTGCAACGTCTCGTACGCGCCGTTGTAGCCCAGCGCCGAGATGACCCAACCCAGGACCTCCAGGTCGTCCTCGCCGTGCAGCATCTCGACGAGCCGCGGGATGGCCTGCCGCCGGAATGGCCTGTCCTCCCGGGACGGGCCCGGGCCGAGTTCGCGAAGCACCCGGACACCCAACCGGCGTTTGACCGGATCCCGGTCCCGGGTGAAGGTCACCGCCATCTCGAAGACCTCGCGCGTCGGCCGCTCGTGCAGCGCGATGAGGTTGCCCAGGTTTCCTCGCTCGTCCTCGCTCTGGATCTCGGCCAGGGCACCGGCGAACAAGTCGGCTGTGGGGACGCCGTCTGACATTCACCCTCCAGCGGTCAGGGGATGGGTGCGTAGGTGGCGCTCAGGTTGTGCGGGTGAAGTGGAGGATGCGGTAGTGGAGGGCGCGGCGGAGTAGGCACCACTGGAGTGCGTCGCCGCCGACGAGGGACTGCCAGTAGTCGCCGCGCAGGCGCAGGGGGCGGGCGGCGGTGACCAGCAGGGTGATCATGCGGTCGCGCGGGCGGCGTAGTTCGAGGTGCGGGGTGAGGTCCACGTCGTCGACCAGGGTGAGGCCGTGGGTGGCGGCCAGGTCGCGGGCCTGCTCGACGGTGAGCAGCGAGCCGATCCGCCAGCCCGTACGGAACTCCTCCAGGCGCTTGGCGGCCCCGCCGGTCGTACCGAGGAAGTCGTCGCAGACCATGAGCCGGCCGCCGGGGCGCAGGGTGCGGGCGGCCTCGCGGAAGTAGCCGGCGGCGTCGGGGCCGTGCACGAACGCCTCGATGGAGAAGGCCAGGTCCGCGGTACCGGCCAGGTCGTCGGGAACCGACAGGTAGTTGCCCTCGCGGCAGCGGACCCGGTCGGCCAGTCCCAGCTCGGCGATGCGCCGGGTCGCGCGTTCGGCCTGCAGCGGGCTGATCGTGATGCCCTCGCCGGTGATGTCGGCGCGGCTGGCCAGGTACATCAGGCTGGCTCCCAGGCCGCAGCCCAGGTCCACCACGACCGGCCTGCCGGCCTTCTCCGGGAGAGCCTTCAGGATGAGCTCGTCGACGTGGTGGAACGCCTGCGCCCGGGTCGAGACGCCGGGGCCCCAGACCGCGCGGTGGATCGACCCGCTGGCCTGACCGAGCCGGTCGAACAGCCCGGTGTTGTTGTCGTAGTACCGCCGTACCAGCTCGGTGTGCCCACCCTCGTCGGCTGGGTCGACTGAGTCGGCTGACACGGCGCACCTCCCGCTCCGCCAAACCGGACAGACTGTCGGTGCCGGATGCTACATACGGTCGCATGGATACCCGTGCAGCGGCCCGGCGGTGGGCCGCAACCTGGGCCGAGGCCTGGCCCGCGCAGGATGTCGAGGCGATCGTCGCCCTCCAGGCCGAGGACGGCACCCACTGGGCGTCGCTGTTCCGCCGCTACGACGGCCGGGCGGGGTTGCGGGAGTACGTGGTGGAGTGCTTCGCCGAGGAGGTCGCGCCCGCTGAAACGTGGTTCGCCGAGCCGCGGGTCGACGCGGATTCGGCCGCCGTCGAGTACTGGGCCGTCATGCACCTGGCGGACGGGCCAACCACACTCTGCGGCTGTACGGTCGTGCGCTTCGACGATTCCGGCCTGGTGACCGAGGCGCGCGACTACTCCCACATGAAATCAGGCCGGCACCTGCCACCGGTGCCGCTATTCGAGTCCGGGGTCGGTGGGGTGCCGGCTGGGTGAGCTGCCCCACGGGGTGTCCGGGGGCGGTGGCGCGAGCGGCGGCGGCGTCCACCCGCGACCCTCCAGATCGCCGGCCACGATCTCCACCTGCTCCAGCACCCAGACCAGGTGCGTCTCGACCCGCTCCAGCCGCTCGACCAGCAACCCGTACTCCGGCCCTTCACCCCGCAACCGCTCCCGGTGCGCGGCAACGATCTCGGCAGCCATCCGTACCTGGTGCGCCCGCACCCGCAGGTCTACCGGGACGGCCGACCGTTCGGGCGGCGTCTCGTACCTCGCAGGAGTGATGGGCACCCCCTGAGCGTCGCACAGAGTAACCGTCACGCGGGTTTGGTTGCCGATAGTTACCGATTCGCCCGGTCCATGGGCCTGCAACCGGGCTGCAACCGAGTGGCACCCAGACCGGCACCCGGGTGTCGTGAGGGTGGTCGCATGGCACAGATGCTTCCTCACCGGCGTACGGCCCTCGCGCACCCGCCCATTGCCGGCGCAACGGACACGCTGGTGGGGGTGGGGATCTTCGCCGCCGTGGCCGCGGCGACCGGATGGTTCCTGCTGCACCTGATCGGTACGTGGCGGGGCGTACTGCTCGTGCCCGGCGTGATCCTGCTCGCGGCGATCCTGGTGGTCGCCACCCCGCACCGGTACCGCCTGGCCGCCCTCGCCGCCGCCGTCCTCGCCGTGCCGGCGGCGTTGTCGCTGCTCACCTGACCTGACACGACGCAGCGCTGAGCGGGCCGCCGGGAGCCAGGTCGCGCAGGTGGGTCGCGAACCCGCCCAGCGTGCGGGAGGTCGGCCGGGCGCTGGTCCGCACCGGGAGGTCGGTGGCCCAGCGGACCCGCAGGCCGGCCCGCAGCGCGCGGTGCACGATCGCGCGGTCCTCGGCCAGCCGCAGCGCCGGGAAGCCGCCGGTACGCCGGTACGCGCGCGCGGACAGCCCCAGGTTGGCGCCGTGCACGTGGTCGTGCCGCCGGGCGTACCGCTCGGCGTACCGGGCCGCCAGCCCGGGCGGCCAGCCGGTCCAGTCGCTGACCCGCACCGTGCCGGCCACGACGTCGGCGCCGTCCCGGGCGTACGCGAGCTGCCGGACCAGCCAGTCCGGTGGCACCAGGCTGTCCGCGTCGGTACTGGCCAGCCAGGCCGCGCCCGCCCGCAGCGCCTCGACCGCGCCGGCATGCCGGGCCGCGCCGACGTTGCGCGCCGCCAGCTCCACCACCCGCACCCCGTACGCCCGCGCGATGGCCGGCGAGCGGTCGGTGCACGCGTCCAGTACGGCGATCACCCGGCGGGCTCCGGCGGCGCGCAGCGACTCCAGGCAGCCGGGCAGCAGGGCCTCCTCGTCGTGCACGGGGACGATCACGGCGACCTCGCTCAGCACAGGCCCTCGACCTCGGCGACCGACCGGGCCGGCCCCGCGGTGAACACCTCCAGCAGGAAGTCCGGCTCGGTGTGCCGGCCGACCCGGCTCAGCTCCGGGCGGTCGGCCAGCGCGGCGTGCACCTCGTCGCCGCGCAGCGGGTAGTCCGCGACCGGCCGGCGCCAGTGCACCGCCACCAGGTCGCCGCCGGGCGCCAACCCGCCGGTGGCCGCGTCGAGCAACGCGGCCAGGCCCGGCCGGTCCAGGTAGTAGCCGATCTCCGACAGCACCACCAGGTCGAAGGTGGACCCGCGCGGCCAGTCGGCCGGTACGACCCGCTGCTCGACCCGCACGTGCCTGTACGCCGCCAGCCGCGCCCGCACCGCCCGTACCGCTGCGCGGGCACGACCGCTGGGGTACCCGCGATCGGCCACCTCAACCATCGCCCCGGCCCGTCCCCGCGCCGGGGCGGTCCTGCTCGGCCTGGAGTTCGACGCCGAACTGGACCGCCAGCGAGCCGCCGCGGCCGGCACCCCACCCGAGGAGCACCAGCCGGAACCCCGCGACGTCAGCTGAGCAGGAGCGGGGCGGCCCAGTGGGCGATGTCCTGGAGGTCGTGGGCGCCGCCCACCTCGTGGCCGTTCCAGTGCCAGACCCGGGTGGTGAGCGGGCCGGCGTAGTCGTTGGCGGCCGCCATCACCGTTGACGGTGGGCAGATGTCGTCCATCAGGCCGACGGAGATGTACGCGGGGCAGGTCGCCCGGCGGGCGTGGAAGACCACGTCGATGTGGGCCAGCGTCTCCAGCGCCGTCTCCGCCTCCGCGCCGTGGTGCACTCCCAGCCACCGGGTCAGCTCGTAGAACGGGTCCCGGTCGGTGATCAGCACCGCCCGCTCGATGGCGCACAGGAACGGGGCACGGGCGGCCACGCCGGCCAGGTCGCCGGTGAGGGACGCGGCGGCCAGCGCGATGGCGCCGCCCTGGCTGCCGCCGTAGGCGATGACCCGCCCCGCGTCCACCCCCGGCAGCGCGCGGGCGGCCGCCACCGCGCGCACCGCGTCCACGAAAACCCTGGTGTAGTAGTGGGAATCCGGCGAGTCCAGGCCGCGGGTCAGGTAACCGGGCGCGGCCGGGCCGGAGCCGTGCGGGTCCGGGGTGGCGCCGGTGTTGAACACGCTGCCCTGCCCGCGGGTGTCCACCACCAGGTGGGCGTACCCGCAGCCGACCCACAGCAGGTGTTCGTGCGGCAGCCCGCGCCCGCCGCCGTACCCGATGTACTCCACCACGGTGGGCAGGTCGGCCGCGACGCCGGCCGGCCGCAGGTACCACGCCCGCACCGGGTCGCCGCCGTACCCGCCGAAGGTGACGTCGTACGCCTCGACGGTGCGCAGGATCCCCTCGACCGGCACCGCCGAGACCCGCACCGGGTCGGCGCACTGCGACTCCAGCGTCGCCCGCCAGAACGCGTCGAAGCCCGCCGGCTCGGGTCGGGCGTACCGGAAGTCGCGCAGCTCATCCAGCGGCAGGTCGACCAGCATCGGCTCACTCCACGATCGTCTCGATGTCCATCAGAACTGGCCGAGCGCCAGGCCGCGGACGAAGAACCGCTGCGTGGCAAGGAAAAGCGCCACGGTCGGCAGCGACACCAGCAGGGCGCCGGCCAGCACGGTCGGCAACGCGGAGCCACCATACGCGCTCTGCAGGCTGGTCAGCGCCGGCATGATCGGGCGTACGTCGTCGCTCTGCGAGAGGGTCAGCCCGAGCAGCAGGTCGTTCCACACGAACGTCGCCTGCAGGATGACGATCGCGGCCAGCGCGGACCGCGCCAGCGGCAGGTAGATCTGGGCGAAGATGCGCGGCGGCGCGGCACCGTCGATGACCGCCGCCTCGTACAGCGAGTAGCTCACGCCGGTGAAGAAGTTGCGCATCACGAAGGCCGCGAACGGCACGCTGATCGCCGTGTACACCAGCAACATCCCGGTACGCGTGTCGTACAGCGAGGTGTCGGCGTACCCGACGAACAGCGGCACCAGCAGCATCTGCAGCGGGAAGACCGAGCCGGCGAACAGCACGGCGAACCAGAAGAAGCCGTGCCGCAGCCGCAGCGCCACGATCGCGAACCCGACCGCGGCGCCGACCAGCACCGCCAGCAGCGGGCTGACCACGCTGTAGGTCACGGTGCTGAGCACGCTGTGCCCCAGGTCCGCCTTCCGCCAGGCGTCCCCGATGTTGGTGAACAGCGCGAACCCGTGCGGCTTCCACACCGTGCGCGAGTCGTACTCGGTGGCCGGGGTCGAGGCGTTGACGACCAGCAGGTAGATCGGTGCCAGCCACACCAGTCCCAGCAACGCCAGCGGCACCGCGCGGAGGCTACGCACCGCTCACACCGCCCGCGCGCCGCTGAGTTGCCGGCGCAGGTAGGAGATCGAGACGACCAGGGTGAGTACGGTCAGCGCCACCGCGAGCGCCGACCCGACCCCGTAGTCGCCGGCCACGAAGGTCGTCTTGTACATCGACACCGCGAAGGTCTCGCTCGAGGTGCCCGGCCCGCCCTGCGTCATCACCCACACGATGTCGAAGGTCTTCAGCGACCCGACGATCGACAACCCCACCACCACCGTGGTGATCGGCCGCAGCAACGGCCAGGTGATGTGCCGGAACAGCCGGAACCCGGTCGCGCCGTCCAGCCGCGCCGCCTCCAGCGGCTCCCGCGGGATCGACTGCAACCCGACCACGAACAGCAGCGCGTTCACCCCGACCGACTGCCACGACGCCGCCGCGATCATCGCGATCGTGTTGACCGGCGCGTCCAGCAGCCACCCGGTGTCCTTCCCGGGCAGCCCGGCGAAGTCCAGCGCCTGCCCGAACGCACCGCCGGTCTGCAGGATGAACCCCCACACCACGCCGACGCCGACCCCGGACACCGCGTACGGCAGCAGGAACGGCAGCCGCAGCCACGTCCCGAACCGCCGCCCGTACGTGCTGACCGCGAGCAGCAGCCCGAGGCCCACCGGCACCGTGACCGTACCCACCACCCACAGCAGTGTGTTGCGCGCCGCGGTGGCCAGATCGGGGTCGTGGAAGATCGTCCTGTAGTTGTCCCACGCGGTCCAGGCCGGGGTGCCGAGCCCGTTGTACGAGGTGAAGCTGAGGTACACCGTGTAGAGGAACGGCAGGTACAGCAGCCCGGCCACCAGCACGACCGCGGGCAGGCTGAACCCGCCCGCCGCGAGGTTGACCCGCCGGCGGGTGGCCGGGCGGCTGATCGCTGTCACTCCATCACTTCCAGTACGCGTCCGCGGCGGCCTGGATCTTCGCCAGCTGCGCCTGGGCGTTGTCCGGGTGCGTGACGAACGCCCCGAACGCGTCCAGCGCCGCGGTCAGCACCGGAGCCGGCGTCGCCTCGAAGTACCGGTTCAGCAGCCGTACCTGCCCGCCGCCCACGAACGAGGCCTGCGCGGTCAGCAGCGGGTCGGTCGTCTTCGCCTTGGGGTTGAAGGAGATGTCGCCGCGCGAGTTCGACCACGCCACCTGCCCCGGCGCGGTGAACAGCCACGCGTTGAACTTGTCCACCGCCGCCTTGTGCGGGGCGTTGGCCGCCGAGCACAGCGGGCCGGCCTCCACGATCACCGAGGTCTTCTGCAGCGACGGGTCGACGTTGGGGATGGTGAACAGCCCGTAGTCGGAGTCCGACTTCATGCCCAGCGAGTTGAGCGAGCCGCTGAACCAGGTGCCGAAGTTCGCCATCGCGACCTGGCCGGTCTTCACCATGGCCTGCGGATCGGTCTTGACCCCGGGGTCGTTGAAGTACCCCTTGTCGATCATGTCCTTCCACAGCTGCATCACGTGCTGGACCGGCGGGTCGGTGTACTTCACCGTGCCCTTGCCCAACCCCTCGTACGCGTCCGGGTCGGTGCCGGCCAGCAGCGTCTCGAACCAGACGAAGGAGAACAGCACGTTGGTCTGGTAGAACGGCGTGATCCCGGCCTTCTTCAGGGTGTCCGCCGCGGCCATCAGCTGCGCCCAGGTGGTCGGCGGTTCGATGTTGTGCTCGGCGAAGATCCGCTTGTTGTAGTACATCACCCAGTAGCCCACGCTCAGCGGCACGCAGTACTGCTTGCCGTCGATGGTGAAGTACTGCTTCAGCGCCTCGGGCACGTCGCCGTCCGCGATCGCCTTGGTCCAGGCGCCGGTGGTCTCGGCCACCAGGTTCTGCTTCACCAGGTCCTGCAGCTGGCCGCCGGTGGCCCAGGTGAACAGGTCCGGCCTCTTGCTGGTACGGAACGAGGACTTGATGAAGGCCTGGTACGCGTTCTCATCGGTGTAGCCGACCGGCGACAGGTCGATGCCCGTACCGGCCTTGGACGCCTTGCCGAGGTCCTGGAAGTTGGCCTTCCAGGCGCCCTTGTCGTTGTAGAGGGTCAGGCTCGACACGTCGCCGCCGCCGCCCGCACCGCCCCCCGAGCCGCCGCCGCATGCCGCGAGAGCGGTACAGGCGGCGAGAACCGCCGCGATCAGCGGGGTCCTCCTGCGCAGAGATCTCACTGTTTCACCTCTCATCCATGGAACTCGGGGACCGGGCGCCCGCGTGCGCCCAGCTCGGTCGCGAGGAGCATGGCGCCGTTGTGTGCCGTGTTCACCAGACCTTCGGTAGCGCTGGTGATGCAGAGTTGGTCGAGGTCGTCGCCGACGAACGCGCACGACGACGGTTGTTCCACCGGGACGGCGATTTCCTGTACGAGCCGCGCCCGGTCATCCAGCCGGCGCAGCATTCCGCCGCCCCAGAAGGCGATCCACAGATCGCCGCCGGCGTCCACCGCCATCCCGTCCGGCATGCCGGGGATGTCGTGTCCACAGTGGACGAAGGTGCGGCGGTTGCTGAGGGTCGCGTCGTCGAGGTCGCAGTCGAAGGCGAGGACATCGCGGGCCTGGGTGTCGATGAGGTAGAACGTCGCGCCGTCCGGGCTCCAGTCCAGGCCGTTCGGCTGGGTGATCCCGTCCAGCAGCGTCCGGTAGGTCCAGTCCGGGCTCAGCACGTGCAGCGCGCCCTTGCCGGCGGCGAAGTCCAGGGCGCAGCTGCCCGCCCAGAACCGGCCGCGCGGGTCGCACTTCGCGTCGTTCATCCGGATGCCGGGTGCCAGGAAACGCAGCCGCGGCTCGTACGACCCGTCGTCGTGGAGCACCGCGAATCCCTCGCCGTCGGCGCAGACGAACCCGCCCTGCCTCCGCCGGGCCGCCGCGCCGACGACACCGGGAGTGCTGAGCGTGCTGGTCTCGCCGGTCGCCAGGGAGGTCGTGTGGACCTTGCCGCCGAGGATGTCGACCCAGTGGACCGCGCCGCGGGCCGGGTCCCATGTCGGCCCCTCGCCGACCCGGGGATGCTGCTGGGTAAGGACTTTCATGACAAGTCCAGCCTCGGCACGCTGTCGTCGGCCGGGTCGGCCCAGTCGGCGCCGGGGACCAGCGGGTACCAGCCGGGGCGGCCCGGGTCGCGGTCGTAGGTGTAGCCGCCCAGCCGCTCGTACTCGGCGGCGTACCCGGCCAGCTTGTCCCGGTCCAGCTCCACGCCCAGCCCCGGACCGTCCGGCACCGCGATCGCGCCGTCCGCGTACGGCAGCTTGCCGCCGGCGATGATGTCGTCGCGCAGGTGGTGGTAGTGCGCGTCCGCCGCGTACGTGAGGTTCGGCAGCACCGCGCCCAGGTGCAGCATCGTGGCGAGCTGGATGCCGAGCTCGCCGGAGCTGTGCACCGAGATGGGCAGCTGGAACGTCTCGCAGATCGCCGCGGCCTTCACGCTGGCGCGGATGCCGCCCCAGAAGGTGGTGTCCAGCAGGATCACGTCGACGGCGCGATCCAGCACGTTGGTGGCCAGCTGCTCGAAGTCGACCACCAGCGTGTTGGTGGCCAGCAGCAGCCCCGGGCGGCGCAGGCTGCGCATGCCTGACAGGCCCCAGGTCGGGTCCTCCAGGTAGTCGTTGTTCAGGTCGGCGATGGCGTCGATCACCCAGTGGGACTGGCGGATGGACAGCGCGCAGTTCGGGTCGTAGCGCAGCGCGTCGCCGGGGAAGGCGGCGGCCAGCGCGCGGTAGCACTCGATCTCGTACTCCGGCGCGAACACGCCGCCCTTCAGCTTGTGCGCGGTGAATCCCGCCGCCTCGCGCAACTGCCGGGCGTGCGCGACCAGCTGGTCGGGGGTGCGCACCTCGCCGGTGTCGCCGTGGGCGTACCGGAAGAACAGGTAGCTGGCGAACGGCACCCGGTCCCGGACCCGCCCGCCCAGCAGGTCGTACACGGGTACGCCGAGGTGCCGGCCGATCAGGTCCAGGCAGGCGAACTCGATCGCGGCGTGCAACTGGACGCGGTTGTTGTACAGCGACGCGGTCGGGTTGCAGATCTTGAAACGCAGGGCCTCCAGGTCGTACGGGCTGTGGCCGACCAGGTACGGCTTGAGGCTGCGGACCGCGTCCTCGGCGGACTGCCCGCCGCCACCCAGCTCGCCCAGGCCGACCAGCCCGTCGGCGGTCTCGACCTCCACGATCGTGCGGACGAAGCGGCCCCAGTGCGCGCCGACCGCGTGCCGCAGCGGCGCCTCGAGCGGCACCGACACGGTGGTAGCGCGGATGTCGGCGATGACGAAGCCGGTCACGGGGCGAGCACCACCCCGGCGGCGGCGAGCAGCCCGCCGTCCACCGGCAGCGCGACGCCGGTCACGAAGCTGGCCCGGTCGCTGGCCAGGAAGGCGATCACCTCGGCCACCTCGCCGGGCCTGGCCACCCGGCCGAGCGGGTGCATCCGGCCCCACCGCGCCACCAGTTCCTCGGCGCCCCCCTCGCCGGCGAATCGCTGCGCGGCGGCGCGCAGCATCGGGGTGTCGACCGAGCCCGGGCAGACCGCGTTGGCCCGGATCCCGTACGCCGCCTCGTCCACGGCCAGCGTGCGGGCGAACCCGTTCAGCGCGCTCTTGCTGGTGGTGTAGCCGGCGACCTGGGTCTGGGTGGCGAAGGCCTGCACCGAGGAGACGACCACGATCGCGCCGCGCCCGCTCCGGCGCAGGTACGGCAGGGCGCTGTGCACGACCAGGAAGGCGCCGGTGAGGTTGACGCGCAGCACCTCGTCCCACTGCGCGAGGGTGGTCTGCTCGGCGGTCCCGTACCGCTGGACGCCCGCGGCGGTGACCACGATGTCCAGCCCGCCGGTGCGCCGCGCGGTGTCCTCGACCGCCGCGCGTACCGCGTCCTCGTCGGTCACGTCCGCTGCGACGCCGGTGACGCCCAGCTCGCCGGCGGCCGCGGCGACCTCGGCCGGGTCCAGGCCGCAGATCGTGACCAGCGCGCCGCGGCGGGCCAGCAGGGCCGCGGCGGCCCGGCCGATGCCGCTGGATCCGCCGCTGACAAAGGCGGTCCGGCCGTCGAGCCGGTCGTCCGGTGGAGCAGCGTCCACGGGCCGCGCCTCCTCACTCCGACAAGGGCCAGTAATGCCTGAGCAACATAGGTGCTGGATACTTGCATACAAGTATCCAGCGTGCAACAGTGTGCCGGTGCTACAACCGGACCCCGACCCCTCCCGCCGCCGGGCCACCGCGGCGCTGCCACCCGTGCAGCGCGGCGGCACCGCGAGCCGGGCCAGCGACCGGGTCTACGAGACCCTCGCGACGGCCATCCGCAACCTGAGCCTGCCCCCGGGCGCCTCGCTGTCCGAGACCGACCTGGCCGTCAGCCTGCACGTCAGCCGCACCCCGCTGCGCGAGGCCATCGCCCGGCTGGTGGACGCCGGCCTGGTGCAGGTCGTCCCGCAGGTCGGCACCCGGGTGGCGCTGATCAGGCTGAGCGACGTGGAGGAGGCGCGCTTCGTCCGGGAGAGCCTGGAGATGGCCGCCTTCGAGATCGCCTGCTCCGACCCGGAGCGCGCGATCACCCCGCTGCGGCGGCTGATCGCCCGGCAGGAGGAGGCCGCCGCCGACGGCGACCCCGACGGCTTCTTCGTCGCCGACGAGGCGATGCACGAGCAGATCTTCGTGATGAGCGGGCACCCGGGCGCCTGGCAGGCGGTGCAGCGCATGAAGGTCCAGCTCGACCGGTTGCGCCGGCTGTCGCTGCCCGACCCGGCCACCCTCCAGGAGCTGATCGCCGAGCACCGCCTGATCGTCGACGCGCTCGAAGGCGGGCTGGTCGACGAGGGCCGCGGGCACATCCGCTCGCACGCCCGCCGGGTGCTCGTACACGCGCCCGTCCTGCGCCAGAAGCACCCCGAGTTCTTCGCCGACTGACCGCGCCCACCCCGGCGCGCCGTCCCGTACCCGCCCGGAGGTTCCGATGCCGCACCCGATGGCGACGCGCCGCGCCGCCGCCCTCCTGACCGGTACCGCCCTTGCCCTCGCTGGCACCCTCACCCTGGCCGACCCCGCCTCGGCGCACCCCAGCGGCCCGCCGACCGTCGTCTCCGCGGTGCCGGACCAGGCGCTGAACGCGCGCTTCACCGCGTACGGGAACTCCGGTGCCGGCTGGACCGGCGCGGACTCCACCTGGTCGGCGCGGCTGCCCGGCGGCCGCGAGCTGTTCCTGTTCTCCGACACCTTCCTCGGCCCGATCACGCCGCCCACCCGGCCAACCACGGCGCCGCTGGTGCACAACTCGTTCGTGCAGATCGACGCGCACGGGCGGATGAGCACGATCCTGGGCGGCACCCGCGAGCACCCCGATTCGCTGCTGATCCCGCCGGATCCCGCGCACTGGTACTGGCTCGGCGCCGGCACCTACCTCGGCGGCGTGCTGCAGGTGCCGCTGACCGAGTGGCGGTCCACCGGGCCGGGCGCCTTCGACCTGGCGCTGGTCGGCTCCTCGCTGGCCCGGTTCTCCCCGAACGACCTGCGCCACCCGCTCAGCGTCACCGAACTGCCGCGCGAGCTGGGCGTGGAGTGGGGGCAGTGGGTGCTGCCGCAGGGACCGTGGACCTACGTGTACGGCGTGGAGGACAAGGGGCTGGACAAGTACCTGCACATCGCGCGGGTACGCGGCACCGACCTGCGCGCGCCGTGGCAGTTCTTCACCGGCAGCGGGTGGTCGGCCAGCGAGACCGACTCGGTCCGGGTGATGGACTTCGTGGCGCCGGAGCTGAGCATCCACCAGCTGCGGCCCGGGCTGTACATGCTGACGACCCTGGACGGCACCGAGGTGTTCAGCAACCACCTGGTGGCGTACTTCGGCACCTCGCCGACCGGGCCGTTCACGAACAAGACCGCGCTGTACACCACGCCGGAGACCGGGCTGTTCGGCTCGTACGGCAACCCGAACGTGGTCACCTACAACGCGCACGTCCACACCGAACTGTCCACACCGGACAGGCTGGTGATCTCCTACAACGTCAACAGCCTGGACTCCACCATCGGCGGCGACCTGTACCGGGACGTGAGCATCTACCGGCCGCGGTTCATCGACGTCACGCTGGCGTACCGGTGAGCGTGCCCTCGGTCGAGGACCTGGCCGGCGACCCGGTCACCCGCCGCTACGACGACATGTTCGCCCTGCCCGCGCTGACCAACTTCCTCGGCGCGGTGCAGGTGGACCACGACGTGGCGGCGGTCCGCAGCATGAACTTCGCCCCGGTCGGGCAGGGCGATGTGGTGACCGGTCAGCTCGTCCTGGACGGCCGGCTGTTCCGCTCGTACGGGCAGCCGGTCACCTTCCGCTGGCGGGCCGACCAGGTGGTGCGTACGGCCCGGGTGGGCGAGCTGGCGATCGAGACCGTGACCGCGTGCGTGCCGGGCGAACCGGCCGTGGTGGTGGACATCCGGGTCCGCAACCACGGCGCGGCCACCCGGACCGTCCACATCGGACTCGCGCTGGACGCGGGCGCGGTGGTGACCGGTGCCGCGTGGCGTACGCCCAAGCCGCCCTCCGCGCCGAACGAGCTGGCCTTCGCCGCCGGCCGGTGCGCGGTGGTCGGTACGCCGCGGCCCGGGCCGGAGTTCGCCCCGAACCCGGCTGCCGAGCATGCGGCGTACGGCTTCGGGACCAACCGGCACGAGGTGCTGGGTGCGGCGGGAGCCGCCGGTGCCAGCGTGCAGGGCGTGGACGTGCCCGGCGCCCGCTTCGAGCAGGGCGTGCTGACCGTGCCGGTCGAGGTGCCGGCCGGCGGCAGCGGGCGGGTCGGCTACCTGCACACGGTCGGGTCCACTGTGGACAGTGCGCTGGCCGCCTACGACGCGCTGCGGCCGCGGGTGCGCGAGTCGATCGAGGCGGCCACCGCGCTGTGGAATTCCGAGCTGGCAGGGCTTTTCGGCCCGGGCGGCAGCTACCCGGGGAGCCTGCCGGTGCTGCACACCGACTCCGCCGAGCTGCGCCGGCTGTACTGGTGGGGCGCGCTGGGGGTGCTGTGGTTCCGGCGGGACAGCCCGGCCAGCGTGCTCGGCCGCTCGTACGACACGGTCATGCCGCGGTACTGGCCGACCGTCACGTTCATGTGGGACTACAGCATGAGCGGCACGGTGCACGCGCTGCTCGACCCGGCCACGCTGCGGCGGCACATCGAGCACTGGGTGGGCACCGACATCCACACCCACTTCGGCACCGACTGGCAGACCGGCGAGCGGGTCGGCAACTGGTACTCGGTGAACGACTTCGCGATGACCCGGCTGGTCGGCGAGTACCTCCGGTGGACCGGCGACCGCGACTTCCTCGGCACGGTGCTGCGCAGCGGCGACGACGCGCCGCGCACCGTGCTGGAGCACCTGTGCGGCTGGGCAACCGCGTGGGAAACCCTGCGTACCAAGCATTCCCTGGCCGATTACGGGCCGGATGTGAACAACCTGCTGGAGTGCGTGAGCAGCTACCGGCACGAGGTCGCGGCGTTCAACGCGGCGAACGTGTGGTGCCTGCGGCTGGCGGCCGAGGCGCTGGAGCTGGCCGGGCGGCCGGGCGCGGGCGGGCTGCGGGCGAAGGCCGGACGGCTGGTCACCGACGTCCAGGAGTTGTACGTCGCGGGCGGCGGCTACTGGTGCGCGCGGTACCCGGACGGCCGGCTGGTGCCCGTACGGCACTGCTACGACTTCACCACCACCGCCTTCGCGCTGTCCGGCGACCTGCCGGCGGACCAGCGCGCCGAGATGGTCGCCTTCTTCGAGCGGGAGCTGCGGGAATCCAACTGGATCCGGGCGCTGTCGCCGTGGGACGCCGACGCGGCGTTCAGCGTGCGGCCCGATCACCAGTGGAACGGGGCCTACCCCGCCTGGCCGGCCGACGCCGCGACCGCGCTGTTCCGGCTCGGCGCGCCGCAGGTCGCGCTGGACTGGCTGCCGGGCCTGGCGCGCAGCACCAACCAGGGCCCGTGCGGGCAGGCGCACTTCGTCGCGGCGGCGGCCGAGCCGGTCAACGGCGGCGCGGCCAAGGCTCCGCCGATCGAGCCGTACATCAACGACTGGGCCTGTTCCTCCTCCGGCGCCTGGGTGAGCACCGTCCTGGAGGGCGTGTTCGGCGTACGGGTCGCCCTGGACGGCACCGTGTCCGCCGATCCGCACCTGGACGGGCTGGACCCGGGCGCGCGGCTGAGCGGGCTCATGGTCGGCGGCACGGCGTACGAGGTGGATGCCGGCGGGATCCGGCCTACCTGAGTAGGTTCGGGGGCAGGCTGACCGCTGGCTGAGTGGAGGATGTCGGATGAGGATCCTGCGGGTGGGCGAGCCCGGTGCCGAGATCCCGGTCGTCGCCTCCGGCGACCGGCACCTGGACCTGCGGCCGGTGACCGCGGACATCAACCCGGGCTTCCTGGCCGGCGACGGCCTCGACCGGGCCCGCGCCGCGCTGGCCGCCGGCACCCTCCCCGAGCTGGACATCGCCGGCCTGCGCGTCGGCCCACCGCTGCGCCGCCCCGGCGTGATCCTGTGCATCGGGCAGAACTACGCCGCGCACGCCGCCGAATCCGGCTCGCCGCCCCCGGAACACCCGATCATGTTCTACAAGGCCCCGAACACCGTCGTCGGCCCGTACGACCAGGTCATGATCCCCCGCGGGGCGACCCGCACCGACTGGGAGGTCGAGCTGGCGGTCATCGTCGGCCGCCGCGCCCGCTACCTCGCCGCACCGGCGGACGCCCTGCGGCACGTCGCCGGCTACACCATCTCCAACGACGTCTCCGAGCGCGACCTGCAACTGACCATCAGCGGCGGCCAGTGGTCCAAGGGCAAGAGCTGCGAAACCTTCAACCCGCTCGGCCCCTGGCTGGTCACCGCCGACGAGATCCCCGACCCGCAGACCCTCCGCCTGCGCTCCTCGGTCAACGGCGAACCCCGCCAGGACTCCTCCACCGCCGACATGATCTTCGACGTCGCCACCCTCATCTACGAACTCAGCCAGGTCACCGTCCTCGAACCCGGCGACATCATCAACACCGGCACCCCCGAAGGCGTCGCCCTCTCCGGCCGCTACCCCTACCTCAGCCCCGGCGACACCATGCACCTCACCATCGACACCCTCGGCCACCAGACCCAAACCCTCATCCCCGCCCCCTGACGACCCGGGCACGAACCCCTCCGCTCTCGCCCAAAGGGACAAATGCGGCCCTGCGGGACGCGGTCAGTGTGGGGGCTCGTGTCTAGGATCAATGGGTTGGAGGGGATGTGGAGGTACGGATCCTCGGCTCGATGCAGTTGGTGTCCGGTGCGGGCGCCATCCGGGTCCCGGGGGCACGGCAACGTGCGCTGCTCGCTGCGCTGGCGCTGAACCGCGGCGGGGTGGTGGCGGCGGACACGCTTGCGGAGTGGCTGTGGGAGCGGCCACCGGCGACGGCGCGGCAGCAGGTGCACAAGGCGGTGTGCGCGCTGCGGCAGCTGCTGGCCACGGCGCTGGGGCCGGGCGTGGGTGCGCCGACGATCGCGACCACCGAGCAGGGGTACGAGCTGCTGCTGGGCGGGGCGCTGCTGGACCTCGAGCAGTTCGAGGAGCGGATCAGGGACGCGGAGCTGGCCGCCGCCGACGGGCGGGACGGGGCGGCGCTGGAGCTACTGCACCAGGCCCTGGACCGGTGCCGCGGGCCGATCTTCGCCGGGCTGGACAGCGTCCACCTCAGGAACGCGGGCAGCCGGCTGGAGGAGCTGCGACTGGCCGCGACCGAGCGCTCGCTGGCGCTGCGGCAGCGGACCGGCGACGCCGCCGCGGTGGTACCGGAGCTGGCCGGGCTGGTGGCCGGCAACCCGCTGCGCGAGGGCTCCCGCGCCACCCTGGTCCGCGCCCTGCACCAGACCGGCCGGAGCGCCGAGGCGCTGGCCGCGTACGAGGAGGGCCGCGACCTGCTGGCCCGGGAGCTGGGCGTCGAACCCGGCCCGGACCTGCGCGCCGCCCGCGACCAGGTCCTCGCCGACGGCGCCGCACTCGCACCCGCACCCGAAGCCCCCACCACGCAACGGTTCCTGCCGCGCAGCACCGGCGACTTCACCGGCCGGCAGGACGAGCTGGAACAGGTGCTGGACTGGATCTCCGACCAGGAGGACGCCGGCCCGGTGATCGTGGCCCTGAGCGGCATGGGCGGCATCGGCAAGACCGCGATGGCCCTGTACCTCGCGCACCTGCTGGCGGCCAGCTACCCCGACGGGCAGTACTACCTGGACCTGGACGGCTTCACCGCCCGGCACCCGCCCGTACGCCCGGCCGCGGCCCTCGACCAGCTGCTGCGCTCGGCCGGCGTACCCCCCGAGCAGGTACGGCCCGACACCACCGAACGGTCGGCCCAGTGGCGCTCCGCCCTCGCCGGCCGGCGGGTGCTGCTGGTGCTGGACAACGCCGCGAGCGAGGAGCAGGTACGCCCGCTGCTGCCCGGCGCGCCCGGAGCGCTGGTCCTGCTCACCAGCAGGCGCCGGTTGATCGGCATCGAGGGCGCGCTGCCGGTCCCGCTGGACGTACTGCCGCTCACCGACGCGGTGCACCTGTTCGCCGAGATCTCCGGGACCGGCCAGCGCGGCAGCGAGGCGGCGGCCGTGGTGGAGCTGTGCGGCCGGCTGCCGCTGGCCATCCGGATCGCCGCCTCCCGGCTGCGGCACCGGCCGGGCTGGACCGCCGGGTACCTGGCCGGGCTGCTGCGCGACGGCCGCCGCCGCGGCCAGGTGCTGTCCGCGGGCGAGCAGGACGTCCACTCGGTGATCGGGCTCTCGCTGCGCTACCTGGACCGCCCGCAGCGCCGGTTGTTCGGCCTGCTCGGGCTGCATCCCGGCCCCGACATCGACCCGTACGCGGCCGCTGCGCTGGCCGCCGTGCCGGTCTCCGAGGCCGAGCGGGCGCTGGAGGACATGGTCGAGAGCAACCTGCTGATGCAGCAGGTGCCCGGCCGCTACCAGCTGCACGACCTGGTCCGGGACAACGCCCGCGCGCTGGCCGAGGCGGAGCCGGCGGCCGACCAGTCCGGCGCGGTACGCCGGCTGCTGGACTACTACCTGCACCTGGCGCACGCCGCGTGCGCGCCGCTGGCCAGCGGGCCGTTCCGGCTGGACCTGGCCCCGGGCGACCCGCCGGCGTTGCCGCCGATGCCGGACGAGCCGGCCGCGATGCGGCTGCTCAGCACCGAGCTGGCCAACCTGCTGGCCGTCACCGCGTACGCCGGCACGCACGGCTGGACCGAGCACACCTGGCAGCTGCCCTGCGCGCTCCAGCCGTTCTTCCGCCGGATGAACCACCGCGAGTCCTCGCTGCAACCGTTCCAGCAGGCGGTACGCGCGGCCCGCAGCCTCGGCCAGCGCGGCGGCGAGGTGGCGGCGCTGGCCGGCGTGGCGATGGTGCTGCGCGAGCAGGGCCGGTACCCGCAGGCGTACGTGCTGTTCGCCCGGGCGATCGAGGTCAGCAAGGACATCGGGGACATCTCGGCGCAGGCGTACCTGCGGGCCGATCTTGGCGTCTGCCACCTGCGGGCCGGTGACCTGGACCAGGCGCTGGAGTGCTTCGACGTGGCCCGCTCGGCGGTGCTCGCGACCGGCGACGAGCGGGGGTACGCGGCGTTCACCAACAACGCCGCGGTCGTGGCGACGATGTCCGGGCGGCTCACCGAGGCGCTGGGCAGCTTCCGGGAAGCGCTGCTGGGGTACCGCGTCACCGGCTTCGCCGAGGGCGAGGCGATGACGCTGGTCAACATCGGTCAGGTGTACGCCCACCGCGGCGACTGCGCGAACGCCTCCGACTACCTCCGCCAGGGCCTGCGCCGCAGCGGCGAGATCGGCTACCGGATCGGCGAGTCGACGGCGCTGTCCTGGCTGTCCGCCGTCCGCCGCTGGCTCGGTGACCTGGCCGGCGCCTTCGAGTACGCCGAGGAGGCGCTGGCGGTGGCTACGCGGGCCCGGCTGGCCGAGGCCGAGTGCGCCGCGCTGAGCGCCCGGGGCGAGGTGGAGCTGGCCAGCGGCGACATCGGGGCGGCCAGGGCGACGTTCCTGACCGCGGAGGAGGTCGCCATCGGCAGCGGGCTGCCGTTCGGGCGGGCCCGGGCCCGGGAGGGGCTGGCCGGGAGGGCCGGGACCAGCATCGTCCCCGGCCGGGTCCCGGCGGCCGCGGAGCCGTCCCGGTGAGCGAGCTCGGCCTGCGGACGCGCGCGGACACCTACGTGGACTCGGTCCAGCTCATGGCCGTCACCCGGACGATGCTCGAGCAGCCGGGGGTCGACTGGGCGGCGGCCCTGATGGGCACGCCGGCGAACCTGGCCACGCTGGCCGACGAGGGCTTCGGCGCCGCCCAGCTCGGCGACCTCGGCGCCAACGACCTGGCCCTCGCCGTCCGGGCCGGGACCGGGCGGGCAGCCGCCGGCGCCCTGGACGCCGGCATGGGCGCGCTGGCCGAGACGGCGCCCGCGCCGGCCGGTCCCCAGGAGCGGACGCCGCCAACGCTGGAGGCGGCCGCGGCCGCCCTGGGCGGGGCGAACGTCGCCCTGATCTCGGTCCCGGGCCCGTTCGCCGCTCTGGAGGCGCACAAGGCCCTCTCCGCCGGCCTGCACGTCCTGGTGTTCAGCGACAACGTCCCGATGGCCGAGGAGGTGGAGCTCAAGGCCAGGGGGGAGGAGCTCGGCCTGCTGGTGATGGGGCCCGGCGCCGGGACCGGGGTGCTCGGCGGCATCGGGCTGGGCTTCGCGAACCGGCTGCGGCGGGGACCGGTCGGGGTCGTCGCCGCCGCCGGGACCGGGGCCCAGGAGGTCATGACGCTGGTGGACCGCTGGGGTCCGGGCGTGTCCCAGGTGATCGGGGTGGGCGGCCGCGACCTCAACGAGGAGGTCGCGGCGCGCATGACCCGCCTGGCGGTGGCGGCACTGGAGGCCGACCCGACCACCGAGGTGCTGGTGCTGGTCTCCAAGCCGCCGGCGCCGCCCGTGGCCCGGTCGCTGGTGGCCGGCCTTGGGGGCAAGCCGACGGTGGCCGCGCTGATCGGGCTCGACGACCCGCCACCGGCGCCGCGGCGGGTCCGGCTGGTCGGGACCCTGGAGGAGGCCGCCGCGGCGGCGGTGGGGCTGCTCGGCAGGCCCGCGCCCC
>Ga0081455_10001911_pt1 | contig 25017 bp, 24 predicted proteins | sample TabmetS3T2R1_FD_70207 | JGI IMG/M metagenome (GOLD analysis project Ga0081455, IMG submission 70207) | Tabebuia heterophylla rhizosphere microbial communities from the University of Puerto Rico - S3T2R1 | ecosystem: Host-associated > Plants > Roots > Rhizosphere ...
AGCTTCGCGAGCTGGTCCTGCGAATAGGTCCAGGCCCGCTCGAGCGCTTCCGAGCTGAGGCCGCCAGGCAGCCCCGCCGGCAGCGCGAACGGCTTGCCGTGGGAGATGACGCTGAGCGGGACGTTCGGGAACGGGTTCTTGCGCTCTTCCGCCCGCAGCTGCGCGAAGCCCTGGCGAAAGGCGAAGCTCTCGATGTCCGGATAGTCGATCCCTTCGACCGGGTCGTTGTTCAGCGCTTCGTAGGCGTCCATCTGGGTCGGGCTCAGACCCTGCTTGCCGCCCGCGATGAACTCGGCGAGGGCATCGACGAGCACCATCCCCGCCACCTCCCGCGGGTAGGTCCAGGCGTAGAGCCGGTCGATCAGCCCGCCGGTCGAGTGGTTGACGAGGACGTAGGGGCCGGGGACCTTCGCGTTCCACAGCAGGCGATGCAGGTCGTAGACCGCCTCAGCGGTGCTGCGCGGCATGGAGGTCGGCGAGCTGCGGCTGAATTCGAGCGGCTCGAAGCTGATGATGACGCCGGGCCGGTCGTAGGCGCAGACGCGGGTCTGGCGGGCGAGGGCCTGGAGGACGGTCGGGCCGGCGGGCGTTTCCGCGGTCCGTTCTGCCCAGATCGCGCCGCCGTTCCGCAACCCGGCGTCGAGGACCACGGTCGGCGAGCCGTGGCCAAAGCACTCGAGGAACATCGAACGCCCCTTGCTGATCCCGAACGAGCCGGCGAAGTCACCGCGATGCAGCGGCAGGTCCGAGCTGACTGCCGTGGCGGCGGAGGCCGACGTGGCGACCACGGCGAAGAGCGAGACAGCAGCGAGAACGAGACGCCGGACGATTCGCGGCACCATATTTGCCTAGAGCGCGAGCAGCGAGCTGGCGCGGGTGCGGTTGCCGGCGGCGTCGGTGACGTCGACCTGGACCTGCAGCCGGAGTTTGGCGAGCGAGTCGAGCAGGTCGCGTTTTTTCTCGCTGAGCACGCGGACGAGGGTCTTCGCCTGGCCGCTCGCCAGCGAGAAGGGCAGCGCCCCGAGCTTGACCCGCTTGCCGGCCTTGCCGAGCTTGCCGACGCCGGTCAGGGTGACGAGGCCGGTGCAGCGCAGCTCGTCCGCGGGGCAGGAGATCGCGAGCCGCAGCTTGCGCGCCAGGGTCGCCCGTTTCAGGCCCAGTTTCGGCTTCTTGGTGTCCGGCGCCGGGGGCGGCGGGGGCGGTGACGGAGCGGCCGGCGGCAGCTCGATCCGCTCGCAACCGAGCAGCGCGTCGACGGCGTCGGCGACCAGAGTGTCGTCGTCGCCGCCGCAGTCGCCGCTGTCGGCGATCCCGTCGCGGGCGTGGATCCGGTCGAAGCCGCCGCCGCCCTGGTAGACGTCGGCGCCGCCAAGCCCTTCGATGAAGTCGATGCCGGGACCGGCGTCGAGCAGGTCGCCCGCTTCGCTGCCGTAGATCGTGTCGGCGCCGTCGAGGGTGCGGACCAGCATGCGGCCCGCGAACGCGCGGCCATCGACCGTCTGTGGGGTATCGGTGAGAGTCAGGTCGGCGACCTCGATCGAGGCCCAGGGGACCGTCTGCGACATCCCCGACACCGAGAGGACAAGGCCCGCGTTGGTCGGGGCGAAGGTGACGCCACCGAGGGCGCCGGACGCGCTCGAGATGTCCCAGGCGACCGTGTCGGTCCCGGCGTCCCCGTCGATTTTGCCGTTCGCCTGGACAACTCCTTCGAAGCGGTCGTCGCCACTGCCGCCAAAGGCGAAATCGGCGCTTTCGCTGATCACCTGATCGTTACCCGGCCCGCCCGAGAGGGTCATCTCGTCGACGTCGCCGTCGAGGAAGCCCTCGAGCTGGTCGTCGCCGGCGCCACCGTCGGCGCTCGAGTCACCGATCACAGTGTCGGCGGCGAGGCCGCTGATGTCGATCAGGTCGTTGCCGCCGTTGCCGTTGACGAGGATCGTGCCGAGGCCGGTGACGCCATTGCAGGCGAGTTCGCCAGACGGCGGGTTGGCGCCGTTGACGAGGACTTTGTTGGTGATGGCGTTGCAGGTGACGGTGATCTGATCCCCGGCATCGTCGCTGTTCACCGTCAGCGTGCCCATCGAGAAGGTGGAGGTGACCGTCGCCGACGCCTCCGGCGCAGCGGCCAGCACCGGCAGCAGGACGAGCAGGGCGAGGGGACGAGACCTCACGGTCGGGAAGTATTAACCAACCGCGGTGACGTACGCTGCCGGCATCGGTCTCGGCCCCGTACGTTCGTTGAGTTTCCGCAGGCTGCTCGTGGCGCTGGTGGCGCTCGCGGCCCTGCTCCTGACCCTACCCGCCAGCGCCGCTGCCACCGCCAACGTGATCGCCAATCCGGGCTTCGGCGCGCTCGGCAAAGCCCCCAACCCCCTCTCCCCCTTCGACGCCGACCCGGCCGCAAAGCACGTCGTCCTCGGCTGGAGGCTGGTCGCCGCGAAACACAGCAAGCTCGCCGGCCGCCCCTATCCGCGCGCCGGATCGGCCGGCCAGACCGAGTGCGTCCCCGCCGAGCGCGGCCAGCAGCCCTTCCTCTCGCTCGACGTCCCGACCGGCTCCGAAGCATTCGCCGAGCAGGCGATCGTGGTGCCGGCCAACCCAAGCCGGCTGCGGCTGAAAACCTGGGGCAACAACCAGGCGGTCGACGCACGGGTCAGCGTCGTCACCGGCGACGGGGTCGAGCACCCGCTCCTCGCCTACCAGCCGCCGCTGCTCGGACCGACCCCGGCGCGCGACTGCCTCGACGCCTCGGGGCCGCGCCAGCTCTCGCTCGACGTCTCGGCCTTCGGCGCGCTGCGGGTGGTGCTGCGGCTGGCGGCGACCTCGGAGGGCGACAACGGCACGATCGTCAACTTCGACAACCTCAGCCTGCGTGCCCAGCAGCCGGCCCCGACCGGGATCGACTACGTCGCGCTCGGCGACTCCTACTCCTCGGGCGAGGGCAACGCCCCCTACGAGCCGGCCTCGACAACCGATGAGGACAAGTGCCACCGCTCGCAGCGCGACGCCTACCCGAAGGAGCTGCACCTGCCGCGGGTGACGATCTCGACGCTCAGCTTCTTCGCCTGCAGCGGCGCCACCAGCGAGGACGTCCGCCGCCAGGAGTTCAAGACCGAGCCGCCACAGCTGAGCCACGTCGAGGAGCTGGCGGCGGCGGACCTGGTGTCGATCTCGATCGGCGGCAACGACGCCGGCTTCGCCAACGCCCTCGAGCAGTGCGTGGCGAGGATCTGCACCCGCAAGCCCTTCAGCAGCAAGATCATCAAGCGGATCGCCGGGCTGGTGCCGACGCTGGTCGAAACCTACGCCGAGCTGCGCCTGGCCGCGCCGCAGGCGACGATCGTCGTCCTCGACTACCCCAACGCCTTCCCCAAGCTCGGGTTCGGAGGCGCGTTCACCTGCCGGTCGAACGCCGTTGCCCTGCTCGGCCGAAAGGGCGTGAACTTCCTCCACAAGAGGAGCGACCAGCTCGACGACGTGATCGCCGACGCTGTCCACCGCGCCAACGAAGAGGGCTCGAACATCCGCCTCGTCGGCGTGCGGGGGGCGTTCGCCAGGCACGACGTCTGCGAGAAGGACCGCTGGGTGCGCGCCCTGGAAGATCAGCCGCCCGAGCAAACAGAACCAGGCGGTGGTGGTCAACCCCGGTTCCTTCCACCCCAACGAGGCGGGGCAGCGCGTCTACGCCGAGGCGCTGGCGAAGGAGCTCGAAGGCGTCTTCTGAGCTCGGGAGCGGCGGCGCTCAGCCGAACCAGCGGCTGCGGCGGGTAGCGCCGAAGCTTTCCTTCTCGGCGACCATCGCGGCCGAGGGCGCGCGGAAGGTCCCGGTCCGCTCGGGGCCGGAGAGGAAGTCGATTTCAACGCCGCCGACGCGGCCGCCGCCGAACTCGATGTAACAGGTGCCCTGGCCGAGGTGGCGGCCCGGCGCCTCGCCGCCGAGGAACCTGGCGATCAGCGCCTGGGCGACGATCCGGGCGGCGCCCTCGGCGAAGACGCCCGCCTTCGGCACCCCGGCGGTGGCGACGTCGCCGACCGCATAGACCCCGGGGTACCTGGTCTCCAGCGTCGCGAAGTCGACCGGCACGTAGCCGTCCTCGGTGATCCCCGCCTCGATCACAACCTCGGGGGCCCGGTGCTTGGGCACGCCGAGGAAGAGGTCGAACGGCAGCTCGCTCTCGTCGTCGAGGACCGCAACCTTGCGGTCGGGCTGCAGGGCGGCGATCCGGCGGCCCGGGATGAACTCGATCCCCCGCTCGGCGAACTCCGCTTCGAGCGCGGCCGAGGTCTCCGGCGAGGGCGGCACCGGCCGGCCGAACGGGATCACGAAGGAGATCCGGCAGTCCTCGCGCACGCCGCGCGCGCGCAGCTCGTCGTCGAGCAGCAGCGCGCACTCGCTCGGCGCCGGCGGGCACTTGAAGGGGGCGCCGCAGACGCCGATCAGCGCCTGTCCGGACGAGAACCGGGGCAGGATCGAGGCCAGCCGCTCAGCACCGGCGAACGAGTAGAACTCGTTGCCGGCCTCGGCCAGCCCCGGCGTCGCGTCGACGTCGTAGTCGGCGCCGAGCGCGATCACCAGCGCATCCGCCTCGTGCTCGCCGGCGTCGGTGGTCACCCGCAGCGCCTCGGCGTCGATCGCGGTGACCGTCTCGCGCAGCAGCCGCACCCCCGGCTTGGCGAGGTCCGCGTAGGGAATCACCACCTCCTCCCACGTCGCCCGCCCGAACATCAGCTCGAGCTTCGAGAAGCCGAATGCGAAGCCCTCGCCCTTGTCGATCAGCGTCACCTCGAGCTCTTCGCCACCCGCCTCGGAGAGCATCGCGGCAATCTCCAAACCACCAAAGCCTGCCCCGAGGACGACGACGCGCTGACCCATCTGGCGATCCTATCCGGCGGCGATCGGGGAGAATCGGCGCGCGATGAAGGTCGAACGACTGATCGTCGGCCACTTCACGGCTCCGGCCGGGCTGTTCCGCGCCGGCGAGGAGATGGAGCGGACCGTCCGCTACCCGGTCCCGGCCTACCTGGTCGAGACCGAGAGCGAGCGGATCCTGATCGACACCGGCCTCAACCCGGCGGCGATCGCCGACCCGGCGGCCCACTACGAGCGCCCCGACATCTTCGCCGTCACCAGCCTCGAGCAGGAGCGGAGCGTCGCCGAGCAGGTCGACGTCGGCACCCTGACCAAGCTGGTCCTGACCCACCTGCACTGGGATCACGTCGGCGGCCTCGGCCTGATCCCGGCCTCGGTCCCGGTCGTGATCCAGCGCGCCGAATGGGAAGCCGGCCACGACGCGGGCGCCGTCGAGCGCAACTTCTTCCTGCCGCGCGACTACGCCGGCACCGAGCGCGAGCTGATCCTGCTCGACGGCGACACCGACCTGCTCGGCGACGGCAGCCTCGAGCTGCTCCTCACCCCCGGCCACACCCCGGGGCACCAGTCGGTGCGGATCGGCGACCTCGTCCTCGGGATCGACGTCGCCCACTTCGCCTCGGGGTTCGACGACCACCGCTTCCCCGTCTTCGCCGACGACCACGCCGAGCAGGGCCGCTCGGCCGAACGCCTGAGCGCGCTGCGCGACGCCGGCAGCACAGTCGTCCCCGGCCACGACCCGGAGCTGCTGGCGCCGGGGCCGGTTAGCCCCTGACCCGACAGGTGCGTTCGAGGCTGACGTTGGCGTGCCCGCCGTTGGCGAATTCGAAGCTGCCGCGGGCGAGGGTGAAGACGTCGACAGTGAAGCCGGCGGGGGCCGGGCAGCTGGCGCTGAGGAAGCTGCGCGTCTCGCCGCCGACGCGATAGCGCCGGTTCAGGTTGAGCCCGATCCCGGTCAGGTAGCCGGCGCCGCCCGCCAGCCGCGGGACGGTGGTGGTCAGCACGGTTCCGAACCGCCCCTTGGCTGGATGCGAGATCCGCATCGGGATCACGAGGGCCGCCCGCACCGGCGAGGTGACGTAGACCTGGAGGAGGATCACCGGCCGCCCGTTGCGCCGACCGTTGAAGGCAAGCGCCGGTCCGCGCACGCTGAATTCGCTCGACGGGAAGTCGATGAAGGCGCTGAAGTGGCCGCGACCGAGGAAGGCGCCGCGGCAGCGCGCCAGGGCCGTCGCGGTAGAGACCGACTGGAGGCTGCCGCGCCGGCAGACCGGCAGGCCCGCGGTCGAGACGACGCCGCGACGATCGAAGCCGATCGAGAGCCGCCGGACCCGCGGCGGGGCGCCGCCGTCGAGCGCGGTGATTTTGCCGCTGAAGCTGGCGCTGACCGGCGCTGGTCGGTCGCGCGGCAGGGCGTGGGGGCTGAACTCGACGTTGAACGAGAGGCGGACGCCTCCTTGCTGCGCCACCTCACCGCGGGCCAGCCCGGCGGTCAACAGTGCGGCGACCAGCACCGCCAGCCCGAAGCCGACGCGGCGCCACGCTCCAGTTGCTGCGTTCCTTGCCATCACCCTTCCCGAGGAAGACGATATCTCGGGCCTGCGCATCCACGGCCCCGACCTCGGCGACACAGACGAGAATCACGCGTTTCCAGAATTGAACCCCCGATTGCGGGGTGAACCCTGGAACGTGGCAGTACCCGAGCCGGCGCTCAATCATCTAGGGACGGAATGGACGGAACCGGGCCGTGCGGGCCGATCCGCCGAAACGATCCCTACCTCCTGCCAGTAACAAAATATACCGCAGGGGCCGCTTGATACAAGGCCCGGCTCGTCTGTATAAACGCCCGCCGCAGCTCGGAACCAACCGATCGGAGTGGTGCAGATGAGTGTGTTGTTTTCGCAGGCCGACAGTGTGGTCGTGATCGTCGGCAGCGGGCCGACCGGCCTGATGCTGGCGGCTGAGCTGGCGCTGGCCGGTATCGACGCCACCGTCCTCGAGCGGCGGCCGCGGCAGGAGCTCGCCGGGTCGCGCGCCGGTGGCCTGCACTCACGGACGATCGAGATCCTCGATCAGCGGGGGATCGCGGAGCGGTTCCTCGCCGAGGGGCAGACGCACGAAGTCTCGCTGTTCGCCGATGCCACCCTCGACACCAGCGATCTACCCAGCCGCCATCCCTACAGCCTCGCCCTGTTTCAGAAGCACATCGAACGGATCATGGCCGAGTGGGTGGGTGAACTGGGTGTGACGGTCCACTACGGTCAGGACGTCACCGGCTTTGCGCAGGACGACGGCGGCATCGACGTCCAGCTCGCCGACGGCAGCTCGCTGCGGGCGCAGTACCTCGTCGGCTGCGACGGCGGGCGGAGCGCGATCCGCAAAGCGGCCGGGATCGAGTTCCCGGGCTGGGACGCTTCGATCAGCGCCCTGATCGCCGCGGTGGAGATGGCGGAGAAACCGGAGTTCGGCCTGCGCTACAGCAATGTCGGGGTCAGCGGCATCGGCCCGACGGGTGAAGGCAAGACGGTGCGGGTGGTGATCGCCGAGCAGGAGCTGAACTCCGGAGAGGCCAGCTTGGACGATTTGCGCCAAGCACTCGACACCGTGTACGGAACCGACTTCGGCGTCCACAGCCCGACCTGGATCTCGCGCTTCACCGACGCGACCCGCCAGGCCGCCGACTATCGCAAGGGCCGGGTCCTGCTCGCCGGCGACTCGGCCCACATCCACTACCCGGCCGGCGGTCAGGGCGTCCAGCACGGCATCCAGGACGCGGTCAACCTCGGCTGGAAGCTGGCACAGGTGGTGAACGGGACCTCGCCCGACTCACTGCTCGACACCTACCAGGCCGAGCGCCACCCACCTACCGCGCGCGGTTTGCGGGAGACGATGGCGTCGACCGCCCTGCAACGCGGCGATGCCCGCACCGCCGCCCTGCGCGAGACGCTCACCGACCTGGCAACGTTGGAGGAGCCGCGGATACGGATCATCGCCGAGAGGCACGGCCTCGACATCTGCTACGACCTCGGCGATGGCCATCCCCTCCTCGGTCGCCGCATGCCCGACCTCGACCTGGTCACCGCCGACGGCCCGCTCCGCACCTACACCCTGCTTCACCGGGCCCGCCCGGCGCTGATCAACCTCGGCGACCCCGGTGCGATCGAGATCGCCCCCTGGGCCGATCGAGTCCAGCTCGTCGACGCCAAGTACAGCGGCGCCTGGGAGCTGCCGGTGCTCGGCGAGGTGCCGCCACCGGCCGCCATCCTGATCCGGCCGGACGGACACGTCGCCTGGGTTGGCGACGGAACCGAAGCCGGCCTCACCGAAGCGCTGAGCACCTGGTTCGGCGCACCCGCTCAGGAGCGCCGCTGAGCGTCGTAGAGCTGCCAGATCTCGTCGTAGACGTCATGCGCCGCGGCAAAGGGAGCGAGCTCGCACTGGTCGATACCGCCATAGGCGTCGAGCGCCCGCGCGACGAAGCCCGGGTCGGCACCGCGCAGTTCGAGGCTGATGAGGAATCCGGCAACGTCCCAGTGGACCGGCCCGCGGAGGACGTCCTCGAAGTCGTTCCAGACGAGACCTCCCGACGGGCGCCGCAGGAGGTTGAAGAGCGAGGTGTCGCCGTGCAGGGCCTGCGCGGGCAAAGCCGCGGCGAACACCGACTCGCTGAGGGAAAGCAACCTCGCCGCGAGCGACTCGATCCGCTCGGCGCCCAGCTCCGCACTCGGTCGCAGCAGCGCCAGCAGGCGCTCGATCCGGGCGTGGAGATCGGCGAAGCCCGGCAGCTCACCCGGGAAGGCGGAGAGCCGATCGTGAAGCTCACGCAGGGCGTTTCCGAGCACCTCGGCACCGTCGCCGAGGCCCGCCTGCCCGCGATGCTCGACCAGCTCGCAGAAGGTCATCCACATCCCGTCCCGCCGATATGGCCCCGAGCCGATCAGCGGGCTCGGCGCGACCGCGATCCCGGACGGCGCGAGGTAGTCGAGCACCGCGACCTCGCGGCGCAGCCAGCGCTCGGGGTCGGCGTGCAGCACCACCGTGCCGCTCATCACCCGGGCGATGACCGGCGATGGCGCGAGGTGAACGAGCACGTTGCTGCCGGCGTTGATCACCGTCGCCTGCCCGCACGGCACGCCGTGCTCGGCGGCGACCGCGGACGCCGCCGCCAGCGCCCGCTGCTCGACCGATCCCGCCTCCATCATTGACCCATTGTGAGCATCGAGACCGCACTGGCGCGCAACCGCGCCTTCGCTGCCGCCGCCGGCCACGAGGGCGCCATGGTCCTCCCCCACCTGCGCCTGTTCGTCATCACCTGCCTCGACCCGCGCGTCGACCCCGCCCACGTTCTCGGCCTCGGCCTCAGCGACGCGATCGTCGTCCGCAACGTCGGTGGCCGGGTGACGCCGGAGGTGACGGGCGACGTCGCCTTCATCGCCCAGATCGCCGAGGGCGCCTTTCCCGACGGCCCACTGTTCGAGGTCGCCGTGATCCACCACACCCAGTGCGGAGCGGCGGCCCTCGCCGATGACCAGTTCCGCCACCGCTACGCCGAGCGGACCGGAAGCGAGGAGTCACTGCTCCGCGACCGTGCCGTCCTCGACCCTGCCACCACCGTCGCGGCCGACGTCGCCCGCCTCCGCTCCGCACCCTCGATCCCGCCTCGCGTCCGGGTCTCCGGCCACGTCTACGACGTGGCCACCGGCCTGGTCGAGACGGTAGTGCCCGCCGACGACTGAGCGCGGTGTCAGGCGACCGCGGTTGCCTCGAGCAGAACCAGCAGCCCGGGCGCCGCGAGGCGCGAGACGCCAAGCACGCTGGTGGCGAAGCCACCCGGGTCCCCAAAGCGGGCCGGAAGGCCTGGCCAGTGCTTGAACAGCTCGTCGACGTCGGTGGTGTAGACGTTGAGGCGCGCGACGTCGTCGAACTTCATGTCCGCCGCGACCAGGACGGCCTCGAGGTTGTCGAGGGCCAGGTCCAGCTGCGCACCCATATCGCCCGGATGCTGAGGGGCTCCATCGGGGTCCACCGCGTCCTGCCCGCTGCAGAACAGCTGACGTTGGGATCCCTCGACCAGCTCTGCCTGATCGAACCCCAGCTTCGCCGACCACGACCACGGATTGATTGCTCTGCGCTCCATGTTCCTCTCCTATCCCTAGGTATTCCGTGCTGACTTGCAATACCGTAGCAGATAGTCCTAAAAAAGGATTATTAAGTCCTGGATCAGGATAGAGCGCTATGATGCAGGCATGGGAACCAAGCGAAGCTATGGCGACGGATGCGCGATCGCCCGCGGCCTCGACCTCGTCGGCGAGCGCTGGGCACTGCTCATCGTCCGTGAGCTGCTGCTGGGCCCGAAGCGCTTCACCGACCTGAAGCGAGGCCTCCCCAACGCCAGCCCCAACGTCCTCTCCGAGCGCCTGCGCGAGCTCGAGCAGTCCGGGATCGTCAAGCGACACACGCTCCCCCCGCCGGTCAGCTCACAGGTCTACGAGCTGACCGACTGGGGCCGCGAGCTCGAGGTCATCGTCGTCTCGTTGGGGCGCTGGGCGTCGGGCTCGCCATCGCCACCGAGCGACGCTCCGGTCGGCGCCGACTCGGTGGCACTCGCGCTCCGGGGCCTGTTCGACCCAGTCGCCGCCAACGGACTGCAGGCGACCTATGAGCTGGGCCTTGGCGACGATCGCTTCCGAGTCGACGTCGCCGGCGGCGAGATCGAGGTCGCCCGCGGAGGCAATGAGCAGGCCGACGCGACGATCGAGACCGACGCCAACACGCTCAACTCCGTGCTTTGGGGGGACCGGTCGCTCGCCGATGCCGAGCGTTCGCGCGGGATCGTCGTCAACGGCGACCAGCGAGCGGCGGAGCGGTTCTTTCGCCTCTTCCCGATTCCGAGCTCAGCGTAGGCAGCGGGCGATTCAGAACCCCGGGGTTGGACAGATCGAAGCGGGGATGACCGCCTTGCGGCCTGGGTCTGATCGCCCGGTTGGCTAGGTTCCCTACGCCGGACCGACTTCAAGCGAAGGCAGTCGAAATGGGAGGAATTCGAAGTCTGATCCCCGAGGCGATGGTTGTCGGTATGGCGATCCTCTTCCTGTGCGGTGCTGGACAGCGGCGAGCGGAGCGGTGACCGACGAAGTCACCACGCCCGAACCACCGTACGCCCGGACCGGCTTTGTCTTAGAAACACGGGACGGTCAGCGACCTTCATAGGGTTTGTCAACGCTCGCGGCTCAACGACCACCGCCTGGTTCCAGTACGGAACGACGAACGCCTACGGAAGATGGACGCCGACGGGCGAACCCGAACACTTTTATGTCGGGTTTCGCCGCTCGTCGCTCGCTGCGAGCAGCGGTCTGCAGCCCGGGACGACTTACCATTTCCGGTTCGTCGCGACGAACGAAGGCAGCACTACCTACGGGATAGACAAAACGTTCAGGACGCTGCGCCGCTAGCCTGCGGCGCGCCGCCGTTCGACCTCGGTTTTGGTGAGCTTGGTCGTGGGTGCCATGACAGGCATGGAATCGGCCGACATTGAGCGGCTTTGGCCCATTTTCAGCTGCCTTCCCTGATCACCTGGCCGCATGGTCCTTCGACTTCGTCGCCGGGATCGGCGATCACCGCCGTTCGCGGGGTGCCGCAGCTGACCATGTCATCGCCGCGCCCGTCGGCGACGTCTACCCGGTCGACGCCCGCCCCGGCGTTGGCGCCGGTCTGCACCACGGTTGGGCCACTGACGTCGTCGATCCGGTCGGAGCCGGGACCGCCATTGATCATGTCATCGCCTGGACCTCCTTTGATCAGGTCGTTACCGCCGCCGCCGAGCAAGGTGTCGTCACCACCGCCGCCGCGGATGATGTCGTGGCCCCCGAGGCCGCGGAAGGTGTTGCTCTCGGGACCGCCGCGCACCAGGTCGGCGCTGCCGGAGCCTTTGTCTTCAGTCTGCACCAGCGCGGCGGAGGTCGGGACCAGAGCTTCGGGTGACGGGTCGTTCGCCGCGACCCCGGACCGTTTGTGGGAGCATTCTTCCTTGTACTGCTGAGGCGTCAGCTTTTCGTAGTCGGCCTTGAAGTTGCCCGACCTCTTCCCGCTGGTATCGGGAGTGTCGAAGGCGACATTCTGGAGCTTCCATTCGGTGTTGCCGAGCTTGAGCGTGAATTCGCCGATGTCGCGGATCACTGGCGCGGTGATGTTGACCCAGCCCACTTCTTCCGGCGGCACGTGGACTCCAACTTCTTGCTTGTATTCTTCCGATTCGCTGCGCTTGTGTTCGTACTTCAGCGTGATGCTCGCCTGAAAGATTTTGAAGAACTTGACTCCGGTCGTGACATCGACGCCGACGCTGTTGGAGACCGTGACAGTCGTCTTGGCGCCGATCGTCGTATCAACTTCGGGCCCGCCCGCTTCCGCGCAGTTGGTAACCGTCTTCCCGTAGACGATCCGAGGCGTTTCGGCCGGGAACGTCTTCTGCGGTTCGAATTCGCATTCGTTCGCTTCCGTGCAGAGGTTCTCGAGGGCCTTCGCCTGGTCCTGGATGTCTTCGGCGTTGACCACGTGGACGCTTCCGGGCGCTTCGAGGAACTCGACCCGACTCCCGTTGACTTTGCACTGCCGCGGCCAGCCGACCAGGCATACCGGATACTGGCCGTTATTGAGAGCTACCACGAATTCGACCCCCTGAGACGAGAACCTGAGTTCGGCCCCACGGGTCTGGGAGGCCGGGTTTTCGATCTCGATGTGGAGTTCTTCGCCCGGCTGCAGAACCTGATTCTTGCGAGGAGGGACCACGCGAGGGTCTTCCCTGGACCAGACGCGAGCGCCCGCTTCGGAGGAAATCGTCCTGACTTCGGTGAGCCTCAGATCGTCGCCAGTGAGGTTGAAGATATGGGCGCCGGTGCTGCGCGCCTGGGCCGTGGCCCCGCCCGCGAGCATCGCGACCGCGACGACAACAGGGACAGGACGAACGCGCCGAGCTTGCGGTGGACCATCGTGACCGATCTCCCCTCGTAGGCGACGTTCGCCATCGTATGCCTCACGAGCAAGCGCCACCAGCGTCCGATGGCTACGGCCGCCGAAGCCATCTCGACCGGAATTCCGTCAGTGCCGCCGATAGGCCGTATCGTCCGGGCATGCGACTGGGGAGGCCGCAGGGTGAATTGGTCGAAGCGAGTGCCGAACCGGCGCCGGAGCCGCCCGTCGTACCCGAGCCGCCGACGGCAGAGGAGCTGCTCAAGGAGCGCAAGCGGTCACGCTTGAAGAACCTCGGGGCGCTGCTGATCCCGCTCGTCCTCCTGGCCAGCAAGGCCAAGTTCCTCTTCCTGGCCCTGATCAAGATCAAGGCCGTCACCACGCTGGGGACGATGTTCATCTCGATTGCCGCCTACGGCCTCGCTTTCGGGTGGCCGTTCGCGGTCGGCTTCGTCCTCCTGCTCTTCGTCCACGAGATGGGGCACGTGATTCAGCTGCGCCGCGAGGGGGTCGAGGCCTCCGCGCCGGTCTTCATTCCCTTTCTCGGCGCGGTGATCGCCGTCGACTCGCTCGGCAGGGACGCCGCAGCGGAGGCCCGAGTTGGCCTAGCCGGGCCGATTCTCGGCACTGCCGCAACCCTGGTCCCACTCGCGATCTGGCTGGCGACCGGGAGTGACCTCTGGCGTGCTCTCGCGTACGTCGGCTTCTTCATCAATCTGATCAACCTGCTGCCAGTGTTGCCGCTCGACGGTGGACGGGCGATGGCGGTCCTCGGCCCCATGGTCTGGATGGCCGGGCTTCTCATCGCCGGCGCCGCCGCGGTCATCTACCTCGGCCCGTTCATGCTTGCGATCGTCCTCTTTTTCGGCGGCCCTGAGCTCTACGTCCGCTTCAAGGATCGGCACTCAGAAGAGAGCGGCGCCTTCCACGCGGTGCCGGCGGGGACCAAGTTCGCCGTCGCCACCGTCTATCTGAGCCTCGCCGCTCTGCTCATCTTCGGTGTCTCCGAGACTTACCTTCCTCGCACCCTCTAGCCACACCGGCGGTTGACGATCCCTGCGTCTGTAGTGATGGCTGCGGCGGGAGCTGAAGTACCAGCTCTGCCGTTGGCCAAACGGCCGCCTCCGCTGGATTCGAACCAGCGACCGTCGGATTAGAAGATGTCCCAGAACGTGTCCAGGGGGAATCCAGCACGAGGAGCTCGATCCTGTCGAAGGAGTTCGGCTGAGTTCAGTGGAGTCGGGGACCAATTTCGGGACCAAGTTTCTTGCGCCTCGGAGCGAGGCGCACGGGCTGCCGCGGCTTCGGTTACCTTGGCCCGATGACGAATGAGAGCTTGATCGCGGAGGCGGGCCGACGGCTGGCCACGGCCACCGATGGCGCCCAAGTCATCGTCTTCGGCTCCTATGCCCGCGGCGAGGCGGGCCCGGAAAGTGACCTCGACCTCCTGGTGATCGAGCCGGAGGTATCGACTCCGCGGGCTGAGTCGGCCCGTCTGCGCCGCGAGCTTCGCGACCTGGAAGTCGCCCTCGATGTGATCGTCGTCAGCTCGAAGCAGGCCGAGGAATGGGCAAATGTTCCAGGGTCGATGGTCAGCGAGGCTCTTCAGAACGGTCGAATCCTTGTCGAGGCCTGAGGGACCAGAACTCTCCTCCCTCCTTGATCGAAAGGCCAAGGAGGACGCCACCGCCGTCCGAGAGTTTGCTGCGAACCCGGAGATCTCCGACGGCATCATTGGCTTCCATGCTCAGCAGGCAGTCGAGAAGTGGATAAAGGCGGTGATGGCGCTCCGTGGCGTCTCGCAGGCGCGCATCCACGACATCGGTCGCCTGCTGCAGCTGCTCGAGAACGAGGGCATCGAACTTCCCGCAGCGCTGACCGACTCGATGAGCTAACCATCTACGCCGTGCCCCTTCGCTACGACGACTTACTCGATGCGGAGCCCCTAGACCGCGAGGTCACCGTGCAACTCGTGGATGAGGTTGAAGCCTGGGTGAGCCACCAGAATGCCTGAGTTCCTCAGGCGGACGGAGCAATCAGCGGCAAGAATGGGCATGGATCTCAAACGGACTCTTCCGGCTTTCGTCGCGGCATTTGCTGCCGGGCTATGTCTCAGCGCATGTGCTGAGGACAGGGATGACGAACCGAGCATGACCGAGATCAGGGAGTTCCGGGCATATCCGGTCTACTACTCGGGCAACGCTGTTGCCGGGAATGCTCTGTTGAAGATTGATGGAGACCCGGAGCAGCAGGAGGACAAGCGAGACACGACGTGGGTTCTCATCTACGGCGACTGCGAGACGGAGGGCGGCGGTTGCTTTCCCCCGCTCCAAATCCATAGCTACAGCACCTGTGCCCGCTGGGCTGACCCTGACTCCAAGCTCATCGACATCCGTGGCGCGAAGGCAACGAAACGCATGCGCGGAAGCGGAGCAGGCTTAGAAATCTTCACTGGGCGGACGACTGTGACGATCGGAGCCGAAAGCCAAGCCGTCCTCAACTCCGCAGTCCGAGCCCTTCGGGAGGTTCACCAAAAGATACCTTCCCGTCTCCCCCCGCCAGTGCCGGGCTCACTAGGAGGTCGGCTGGCGTGCCAAAACCGGACCGGCTGACGTAGTCTCAAGCCGGCTTGGCCCAGCCGTTCTTAGCGCCCCCAGTCGAACACAATGCGAACCATGCGGCGCGAATAGCGGATGACCCGATTTCACTGGCCTGATAGGCATTCGTGCCGGGGCGAGCACTGCCAGTACCGAATCCGCCCTTGGAACTGAGGAATGTCGCAAAATTGGCTGCTAGCTAGGCTGCCGATATGCCCAGGGGCAAAGCGGATATCTCGAACACCGCAGTCCGAATCTTTCTGCAGGACTTTGGTGCGGCATACGACGACGAGCGGAATCTTCCGCGCTACGTCAAAGCGAAGCACTTCAGCGAAATCAGCGCCTTTTTCGGGGACAGCTGCTGCTATTGCGGATGCGCCCTCGGCGGAAAAGGGGTCCAGGATCACCTGGTCCCACTGAACCAGAAAGGCCTAGGGCTGCATGCCTGGGGCAATATTGTCCCGAGCTGCGGTCCTTGCAACGCGTTCAAGCAGGGCAAACCTTGGCATGAGGTGGTGGCGGCGCGGGCGGGTGAGTCGGCAGCTGACCGGTACAAACGGATCACCGAATTCGTAAGCCACTACGGCTACGCACCGCCGTATGACCTCAAGAGCGCAACCGCCGACCTATACGCAGAGACGGGGGAGGTTGCCATGGCGCTGATCCGAACGAAGATCAAGCGGACCGAGGAAGAGACCTAGCCTTTCACTGACGGCCGGGGATTCTGGGGCGCGCGTTCCCGTCGCTCGGAAGATGAGTAGCTCGTCGACCTATTTTTTGCCGACGGCGAGGTCAGCGAACCAGGTGTCTAGGCGCCGGCTGAACTTTCGGGACAGCTCCCCAAAGCAGGGTCCCCGGCTTCCATGTAGATCGATTCCTTTTCACGGTTGATGTTCGGGTCGTCCACAAAGGCTTCGGCGGTCCCACGGTCTCCGGCTCCCACTACCAACCCAAAGTGGGACCGAAGTACAGGCAGCCCCTGCTTAGATGCCGCAGCTTCGACGTGTTCGAGCGCCTCTTTACTGGAGCCAACTGATTCCCCGATTACCGGTTTGATGATGTAGTTCACTAGGTATTCATTTCCTTGTCTGTCGCGCCCCGCGATGCTCCCAGAAGAGCCGGACGCGAGCAGAGCACTAGGTTTTGTTTGTTCTACTAATTAGTGCCTGCGAACCGCCGGAAATTAGGGACGCTCGGCGAGTTCACCCGGAGGGGTCAGTCTCGGGCGTCAAGAGGCTCTCGCCGTGCGCCCGGTTCAAGGCTGAGCCCGTGTCGTTGGCACGGTAGCGGCGTTTTTCCGCGCGCACCCCCGGGTGCGACTGGCCATCAACTTTCGTCATACGCAGCGCTGTCGGCGGCGAGGACCATCGCGTGGGCCGGCAGATCGAAGGGGCGGGCGTCAAATGAGGGCGGCGTAGAATCGAGGAAGAGATCGTCGAGCAATTTGGAGTCCATCTGAAGGGGCGGCGGCCAGGAGACGACGCGTGAGGCATGCGGCCAGATCTTCGTGAAGAGTTCGTTGAACATCGGGCCCAGCACAATTTCCACGTAGCGTCCGATCCGGTGCTCGGCCACGAGAAAGGAAATGCCGCCAACCGCGATGAAGGCGATGTAACCGAAGAGGGCTTGACCCGCTTCGCCCTCAAGGGCAACCCAAAGCGGTTTCTGGACGTAAAGCGAATTCGCCGGGTCGGAGAGCGCTCGGTAGTGGGAACCGAGAAATACGCTCACCTCCGGCGGCGGGCGTAGGTTGATCCGTAGGAGCTGCGGATTGATCGGCCGAGTCAGGAGTTCGGGGCCGAGCGTTTGGAAGACGTAGCTGGTCTTCGTTGCCCAGTGAGCGGCGATCCATTGGCTGCCAAGGTCGAGGGCAAGCGGCGCCGTGCGAGTGACCGCAGGCGCCAGCGCCGATTTCGTCGCGTCCTCGAGTCGGCTGAGCCAGCCGTGGTTGCAACTTGTGCAGACGCACCGGGTCCGCTCCGAAAAGCGGCGCCTTGGGAAGCGGAGTTCCTCAGAGCCGACCTGCCGCACGTAGACAATCGGCTCGGGGTCATCGAATAGGTCCTGCAGCCATTCCGGAAATAGGTGCTCCCGGCTGTCGGCGATCTCCCCGCAAAAGACGCAGCGTCTCGGCTCTCTGCTCACGATGAGTGAGCCTAATCCGCCGGCACGCTGGTCTTGGCCAACAAATGGCTCGGCGGAGCGCCGGGATATCGCCCCCAGCCGATGAGCTCTACGTTGCGGTGAGCTTGCCTTTGATGACCTGATCGCCGAGGCGCAGCCGATCGTGAACAGCAGCGATGTCCAGCAGCACCGTTTCATCGGCCTGACGGACCGGCCAGAGCAGATGACCTCCCATGACCTTCCCTGCTTGGAGAACCCCGCGCACCAGAAACGGCTGCCTGGATCTTGGCTGGGGCGGGATAGTCAAGACGGCAAGGCCATATCCCTTCCGGCTGCCGTCGATCCGAGTCACCTCGAACCCGTCGACCTGCGGATAGACGAGTTGAGCCACGTGCTTACGGTAAGCGGGCGCCTGCACGCGTTTGAGGTCGAACTCCTTGCGACCGCTAATGATGTCCCCGCCGCCAACGTCCTTCGTCACCATTCCCATGACAATCAACCCCCCGTCGGAGCTGTTGGCGAAGGCTGCAACATCCTTGGCGAGCTCATAGCGCCAGTTCGGACCCATTCGGGACTGCAGATGGTCATAGGGCGCTCCCTTTGCCTCCAGCCACTCAGACTCGGGCTGACCAAGAAAGGTGTCCCATCTTCCGGCCCGTAGAAGATCCACCGCGCCGTTCCGCGGCAAATTGCCGCCTTCGGCAGCCCCCACCAACGCTCGCGCTTCCTCAGCGAATTGCCACGCATCCGCGACGATCGCGCCCCTCGGGAAGGAGCGATTCAGATCAACACTGAGGGTAAAGCCTCTGCCCTCGTGTTCTTCAAGTTCCTCCACCTCAATTCTCGCGATTGCCCCGTTGCGCTCCAAGTAAGCGCCGAGTAAGCGTTGGACCTCCCCGGGCTCTGGTCGGTCCTCACGGCGGATCGCGAATCGCGACCAGAATTCGTCCTCGTCATCCAAGTAGATCGCCGGCGACGTCGGCGGGACGCCCCGGTGGGAATCGTGGAGCCAATCGGAGTCCCCCCTTAGGCGACTCTGAAACTCCAACTCGGGAAGATCGCGCAGGCCGATCCAAACGCGCTCCGGGTATGACGCTTCGCCCAGGGCATGGGGCCGGCGAGTTTGGTAGCGCCGGTGCCAGCGCCGTAGCGTCGAGCGCATTGCCGCCAATGAGGCTGAGCCGATGCCCTCGAGGGTTCCCACGAGCACGTAGTCGACGCCTTTTTCCGAAGCCAGCACGAAGGCAAGGTCGGCCTCCCCCCTGCCGGTCGCCTCCACCCCGAGATTGTTCGTGAGTCTCAAACTGGGGACGCCCAATTCAACCTCCTCTGCTCAGGACCGCCCGCCGACTGATCAGTCTCGCAGTCGCATCATCGGCCGCGAGCCTCCAATCAACGAGCGCCTGCAAAACCTGTTTGACCAAACCGGGCCGATATCGCAGCGCCCAAAGTTCCAATTCCGGACATCTGTGCACTCCCCGTACATCGTCGCCAATCGACTCGCTTTGTGGCGGCAGCGGAGCTACGGTCGGCGACGACCGAGAACAAAACGGCGACCCGCCGCGTTGGAGCGCAAGCGGGCCGCCTGACCATCAGGAGGACTAGCTCCCAATGGCTACCGAGAACCCTACGGGCGACGGCGCGACCGTTGCCCTCGATCTCACCGACGAGCAGCGGCGATTCCTGCGCAGCGCCCTTGCCGATTGCAGGGCGGGGCGCGAGGACGACTTGCGGACGCACCCCGACAACCCCAAATGCTTGCCGCTGGCGTTCCAACGCCGCCGCCTACGGGCGTTTGATCGCAGGCGTCGACGCAGGGAGGATCGTCCCCGACGCCGAGGTCCGGCGTCTCGTCGCCGAGCTTGCCGAGGCCAACGATCGCGAAGAGGAGTACGAGCGCGTCGTCATCGAGCACGACGCGCTGGCCGCCCTGCGCGAGCAGATCGGAGCCGGACGATGAGAGGCGGCGGCGGTGCCTTCGCCGCCCGTTTCGGCGCCAACCTCGCCTACTGCCGCAACCGGGCCGGGGACATCTCGCAAGAAGAGCTGGGGATGCGGGCTGATCTGCACCGGACGGCGGTCGGGCAACTGGAGCGCGGCGAACGGGTTGCTCGCACCGACACCCTTGTCAAGCTCGCCGGCTCGCTTCAAATCCCTTACGACGAACTGCTCGACGGGCTGCTTTGGACGCCGAGCATCCGAACGGCGGGCTCGATGGATATCGAGCCCTTCGCCGATACGCAGGGCCCGCGATGAAGCCGCCGCGTTATGAGGTCGCAGTCGGCTTTGGCGATAACTTGCGCCGCTGCCGCCGTACCGCTGATCTCTCCCAGGAGGAGCTGAGCTTCCGCTCCTCGGTGCACCGGACTGACATCAGCAAGATCGAGCGCGGCGAATCGCTGCCTCGCACCGACACGCTGCTCAAGCTGGCGGGTGGGCTCGGCGTCGAGCCGCAAGAATTGCTCGACGGGCTCGCCTGGGAGCCGCCGCCAGCAGCGCGGCTGCCTTGGGGCTGCTTCCGGGTCGCCTCGACTGACGGCACCTGCCGGCAGGAGCCCGCGCAATGACTCGCTCGGCGATCGGGACGCTGGTCCTTGCCCTGATCTGCGCCTGGACCTTCGGCGGCATCGCGCTTCGCCTCGGGGGCCGCCTCCTCGCTCTGGCCGGCCTGCTCGGACTGAGCCTGAGGGGCGACCCGAACGGTTTGCTCGCCTTCGGCCTCGGTGCCTGCCTTTGGCTCGCCGGCCACCTGCATTTCCGTATGCGCTACGGCTATTTCAGGAGCGCGCTCGCCGAATGGCTCAGCATCGGCGCCGCATCGGCTGGGCGGCGTGGGCTCATGGCCGTCACGCGCAGTCATGGCGATGGCGACGTTCGCAGGCCACTCGGCAGGGGCAGCGCCTGACGCTCGGCCGGCAGGACGGTCTCCCTACCAATCGGAAGATGAGGCGTAAGGCCCGCCGCGGAGGAGTCCGATTGATATCTTGCGTCCGTTTTTGATTCATGTATTGGCAGTACCGAGAGAGAACGCGCGAGGAGAAATGCAGATCGGGCGCCGATGATCCGGACTTATGGCCAAGGCCGGGCAACCTCAATCACCAGACGTCTCGATCACCATGCGCAGGCGCTGCTTCCGCTTGCTGGAGCGCTCATGAACGGGCTTCTCGCCTCTGACGTTGCACGCGACGACCGAGTGCATGAATTGCATCTCGGTAAGGGTGCGGGCGGCGTGAATCTCTACCTCGCCAACGGAGCGAAATTTGCCTTCCGACCTGGGCTTGATAGTAGGCAGCGGTACGAGCGAGTCGATGTACTGGACGCGCCGAAGCATGGAAAGGTCGTGGCTACCGTACGCACACCGGATGATGTTCCGGAGGCGATTAAGCGCATTGAGGCCGCGCTCGGCCCCTAAGAGCGACCGGGTTGTCACATGCCGGAGTTCTTCAAACGCACGGCGACCCATGCCTCGCTGATGGGCGACAACGAGGATGGGTGGCGGACGCCACAATTCGGCGCATTGGGTGCAACGATCGCGCATTGGAGCCTCTCCGAGCCTGAGCCAACGCTCATCAGCATTCCCACGGGAACCGGAAAGACTGCAGTGGCGATGGCCGCGCCGTTTCTGATGGCGCCCCCAAGCCGTGTTCTCGTCCTTGCTCCATCCCAAGCGATCCGCGAGCAGCTTGTGCGAAATTTTTCCACCTATGAGCAGCTCAAGCGGATCGGAGTTTTGCCCGAAGACACTGCCGCACCGAACGTCTCGGAAATGTCAGGGCTTGCCGATAGCTGGGACGAATTGCACGACTTCGACGTCGTCGTAGCCCTTCCCAACTCGATCAGCCCGGTCCACTACGAGCCCGATCGACAGCCGCCAGCGGACCTCTTCGATCTTCTCGTGATTGACGAGGCCCATCACTCGCCAGCGCGAACCTGGGAAGCCGTGCTTGATCACTTCGGATCAGCTCGAAAATTGCTGCTGACGGCAACCCCGACCCGTCGCGACGGCAAACGGCTCCCCGGGTCGTTGCAGTACTACTTCCCGCTTCGGCGAGCATTAGACGAAGGCTTCTACAAGCCAGTCGATCCCGTTCTGCTCCCCAAAGGAGCTGATCGCGAGGCATCAGATCGGGCAATCGCCGGACGCGCAGTAGCAATGCTAGGCATGAGCGAACATGCCAGCAGCGTCCTTCTCGTTCGTGCAGGGTCAATAGCCAGACTAAACGAGCTGCACCGAATCTATGAAGAATCCGGGCTTGACCTGGCGCTTTTGCACAATTCGATGGGTGGGGCCCGGCAGCGTCAGGTGATTGACTCTCTCCTGGCTGGAGAGCTCCGAGCTGTGGGTGTGGTCGGGATGCTCGGGGAGGGCTTTGACCTTCCCTCCCTTCGCTTAGTCGCCTACCACGATAAGCATAGATCTGTGCCGGCAACTGTCCAGCTCATTGGGCGCTTGGCGCGAGTCGACCCGCGCTACCCCCAGCCCTCGTCACTGATCACTGTGGCCGATGCTGATGTTTTCCCGGAGTTGAAGGGTGTTCTCCGCGATCTTTATGAAGAGGACGCCGACTGGGTCACGATATTGCCGGGGATCCTCGACGAGGAGATCACTCGGGAGCGGGAAAACCGAGAATTCGCTGAGCGGTTTCCGACCACCCATACCGAGATTGACGCGAGCCACCTACAGCCAATCAAGCGCGCGATCATCTATGAGGTTCCAGCCGACTGGGTGCCAGAATTTCTCAGCGACGGGATTCCATCCGAGCTTGAGGTTGGCACTCCATTCGGATCCGGAGTTGTTGCTTACAGCGGAGCGGATCAGAGCGCACAACTGCTGGTATTGGTCATGCGTTTTGTCGATCGGCCGAAATGGAGCAGCGATCCGGCCCTCGCAGACGTCCGCTATCAACTTCATTGCATTGCTTATCGACCGCCTCCGGAAGTCGACTTGCCGGGCTTTGTGATGCTGAATATCGCGAGCGACGGACTCCGGAAACGGTTTGAGACGATCCTCGGCCTGGACGAGATTGGCGAGCCAGTCGGCCCGGAACGACTTGGGGAATACATCGACAGCTTGGATCGGATATCCGTCTCTTCCGTCGGTGTTCGCTCAACCGATGCAGCAGCGCGCGGACGAGCCACCTATCGCAACTACATGGGAGGCGGTGTCGACCGCGGCATGCGGAGCGTTGATATGGCGCGGAGCGCACTCGGTCACGTGATGTTCCAAATTTCCACCGAGACGGGAGCAGCAAATGCGGGAGGCGCCATCGAGAAGTCGAAAGTTTGGCTGAGCCGTTACGAGCCTCTGCGCGACTTCAGCGACTGGGTGGATTTGACGTGCAACACCCTCTGGTATCCAAACGAAAGCAAACAGGGTCGCCTATTGCCCGGTGTTGACCGAGGGAGGCGCCTTGATTTCTGGCCTGCTGCGCGACCATTGGCCGCCGAAATGTTCCCCGCCCTCTTCGGTATGGGATTCGAGCTGTTTGAGGGTCACCAGAGGATCGGCGGAATTGAGGATTTGGAGTTGTACGTCAACGACGATCCCACCGGCACGCTAGATGACATTGATCGGCCAAATGGCGATTTGTTGCCAATCGTCGGGGTGTTTCAGGATCGGGTCGCTAACACCCAACGCTGCGTATGGGAGGCCGAACTTGAGCTTGATGGCACGATCGCGGCGAGTCGCGACCTGGCCGTCCGACGCGGCAACAGCGAGCCCCTCCTCCTCTCGGAGGTGCTGGAAGCGCGCCCCCCCACCGTCTACTTCCTCAATGGCACCACGACTATTGGCGCAGTTCGTTATGACCGAAAGACCGCGCTACCTCCATTCAATCCGGCGTTGCTCGGCGCCGAGGATTGGACGGGAGTCGATATCACCGCCGAGACCGTCGCAACCGCCGTCAAACACGGGACTGGCTTGAAATCGGTTCACGAGCAGCTCGAGGAGCTATTACGTCAACGACCCCGCCGTGGCACAGGACGGTGGCTGCTGAAGAACGATGGATCCGGAGAGATAGCCGACTACCTCGTAGTCGAGACCCTAGAGAGCGGCGAGATACAACTCGGCCTTTGGCACGCAAAGGCAAGCGGAGGAAAAAATCCCAGCGTTCGGATCAAGGATTTTCAGGAACTGGTTGCCCAAGCCTTGCGCAGCAAACGCTGGTTCACTAGCACTGCGATTTGGTCCGAGATTGCTGCGCGTTTGTTCGGCCGGTCCACGCCTGCAATCACCCTAGTAGAGGGGAGTGATTCGGAGGACGAGCTAGGCCAACTACTGGGGGAGAAAGAGGGAGGCACACAGGTGCCGTGGACCCAAAGCCTTCCCGTCGTGCGCGGAGTGCTTGGTCTCGTTCAGCCGGGCCTTGCGGCTGCCGACCTGAATCAGCAGCTCCGGGAGGATCCCGTTCCGGATGGAGCCGAAGCTCTGCGTGAGCTTTTTGGGCTTCTGACCGACGGCTCCCTAGCCGATGGAACGGAGCTGGCGATTTTGGTCTCGACCTAGCCTCACTCAGCGGTAGGCACCCACTTGGGGGATCGATCCGAACACATTCCCGCGCATCCCCGCACATCTCCCTTGACTTCCCCGCCGCACGGAGTTACGTCCTCGTGCGATGCGCTTATTCAGCGAATCGCTTGCAGCACCACGGCGGCGACAAATCCGACCCGGATTCACCCTGGGCTGATCTTCGCCTCGCCTCACCTTGCCAATCGCTCGAATCCGAACGGCAAGCTCCCAGCCCGGTCATCCCCCAGTGCGCTGCGGAGTCACCGGTCGTGGGCCGCGGCCGACTCTCTATCCACTCGGTATCAACACAGAGTCACGGTGGATCGCTCCTTTTCATCGTTCAGCCCCCTCATGGCTCACGCCGCACCGCCCTCGACGCCCGCTATCGCCTCCGCGCTGGCTACGCAACGCTTCTCCGTCTCGCCGGCCACGATCACACTAGGCGCGACCGCGATCGCCTCGGCGCTGACGACTCAGCGGCTCCCGGCGACCCCGCCAGCGGTCACCCCAGCGGGGCCGCCCTTTGCGCCTACGGCGCCCCGAGCGGCCCACATATGGGCCGGGCGCAGCGATCGCCTGCGGCGACGATCATCGCCGCGCCGGGAGGGCCAACGGCTTGAGCCGATCGCCATCATCAGCCCGCAACCGCTCGCGCTCGCACCGGCAGGCGCCGCAGCTCTCGGATCTCGACCAGCGCATCCTCTTGCTGCTCTCACACCACCGGGTGCTGACCCAGAACCAGCTTGCGGCGATCGAGCCGTCGACGCCGACCCGCACCCTGCGCTACCGCTGTGCTCAGCTCGCTCGGCTCGGGCTCCTCGGCCGCACCCGCCCCTATCGCGAACGCGGATCGGCGCCCCACCACCTCTGGCCGACTCGCAAGGGAGAGGCGATTGCCTGTGGCGGGCCGCCACCGCGCGGCGGTGAGCGCCACGAGCCGAATCCCCTCTTCC
>Ga0081455_10001912_pt1 | contig 25017 bp, 28 predicted proteins | sample TabmetS3T2R1_FD_70207 | JGI IMG/M metagenome (GOLD analysis project Ga0081455, IMG submission 70207) | Tabebuia heterophylla rhizosphere microbial communities from the University of Puerto Rico - S3T2R1 | ecosystem: Host-associated > Plants > Roots > Rhizosphere ...
CGAGTCGCTCGAGCGACTCGTCGGGCAGGTCGTACTCGTCCTCGATCTCGCCGACGATCTCCTCGAGCAGATCCTCGAGGGTCACGATCCCCTGCATCGATCCGTACTCGTCGACGACGATCGCCATGTGCTGATTCAGCGCGCGGAACTCGGCCAGCAGCGGCGCGAGGTCCTTCGTCTCCGGCACAAAGTACGGCTCACGGAGCAGGTCGGCGATCACGACGTTGTCGATCCCCTGGGCGAAGAGAGCGGAGAAGAGGTCGCGGACGTGGAGGATCCCCTCGATGTGGTCGAGTGACTCGCGGTAGGCCGGATAGCGGGTGAACGGCGAGTTGACGACGGCGGCCAGGCACTCGCGCGGCGGCAGGTCGACCGAGATCGCGATCACCTCGGGCTTGTGGACCATCACGTCGTGCGCCTCCTTCTCGGCGAACTTGAAGGCGGCGTAGAGCACCTCCTGCTCGACTCCCTCGACCGCTCCGCTGGTCCCTGCCTCCGCGAGGAAGGCGCGCACGTCCTCGCGCGTCTGGACGACGACACCTGTCGGCGCCGGCTCGATCCCGAAGAGCCGGACGACGGCGTTCGACGAGGTCTGGAGCAGCCAGACGAGGGGATGCGCGATCCGTCCGAGCATGTCGATCGGCCACGCGAGCGCGATCGCCAGGCGCTCGGCGCGCTGGAGCGCGATCGCCTTGGGGACGAGCTCGCCGAGCGAGACGCTGAGGTAGGTCAGCAGGAAGAACGCGATCAGGAACGCGACCGTGTCGGACTGCACGAACGTGAACCAGTGCTGGACGAGCGGCTGACCGATGGCGCCCATCGCGATACCGGCAATCGTGATCCCGACCTGGACCGTGCTGATGAACCGCACCGGGTCGTCCATCAGCTGGAGGGCGTGGTCGGCGCCACGGCGGCCCGATTCCGCGAGCTCCTGCAGGCGTGACCGCCGCGCTGTCACCAGCGCGTACTCGGCGGCGACGAAGATCGCGTTCCCCAGCACGAGCAGGAGAACGACAAGGATCCGAAGGAGGTCGCTCATGCCCGGCCTTCCCGGGCTCGAGTACTAGGCGGTCGGTCGTCGTCCAAGGAAGTCCTCCGATTATAGGAACGAAGAGGACGTCCCACGTGCGAACGTATGTTCTACACTGGAGACATGCGCGTCGAGTACCGCGAGGAGCCCTGCCGGAGCGCCCTCAACCGCGTCAAGGGGATGGCCTTCGAGTGGTCCTTGAACCCGTACATGGGCTGCGTGCACCGCTGCACGTTCTGCTATGTGCGAGCGTTCGAGCAGCGCGCCGACCGCCCGTCGGACGAGCGCTACGGGACCTCGATCCGGGTCAAGCTCAACGTCGCCGAGGTGCTCCGTCGTGAGCTTGCCCGTCCTTCCTGGGAGGGCGAATCGGTCGTCGTCGGGGCAGCGACCGACCCGTACCAGCCTGCGGAGGGCCGCTACCGGCTGACGCGCGGCTGCATCAAGGCCCTCGCGGAGGCGTCGAACCCGTTCAGCCTGATCACTCGGGGGCCGATGATCGTCCGCGACCTCGACGTGCTCACCGAGGCCGCTCGGCGCGCCGAGGTCTCGATCACGTTCTCGATCCCGACGCTCGACGACGAGGTCTGGCGGAAGACCGAGCCGAGCACCGCCCACCCGCGCCAGCGCCTGCGCGCGGTCAAGGAGCTCGTTGAAGCCGGAATCAAGGTCGGCGTCGGCCTGGCGCCGATCCTGCCGGGGATCTCGGACAAGCCGGATCAGCTGCGTCAGGTCGTCAAGGCGGCGAGGGAGGCCGGAGCGACCGGGGTCTGGACGAACCTGCTGTTCCTGAGGCCCGGGACGAGGGAGCACTTCCTCGAGCACCTGGCCGAGGATTGGCCGGAGCTCGTCGCCCACTACGAACGGCTCTACGACGGCCGCGCCTACCTACCGAGCGCCGAGGCGAAGCCTGTGCGCCGGCAGGTCGCCGACCTGGCGCGCGAGTACTCGGTGCGGGACCGGCGACGAAGGCCGCTCGACGGCACCCACCACGACAAGCAACTGGCCCTTTCTGTCTAGGCGAAAGCCGAGCACGAGCCTAGAATCTTCCGCCGTGACCGACGTTTCCGGCTCAGACGGCGCCCCCGAGATCACCTGCCTGATCGTGGACGACCACGAGGTCGTCCGTGAGGGTCTCCGGCTCTCGCTGTCGCGGGCACCGCACATCCGCGTCATCGGCGAGGCCTCCGACGGGGCCGCGGCGGTGACGCTCGCCGAGCGGCGCAAGCCGAACGTCGTGATCATGGACGTCCGGATGCCGGGCATGGACGGGCTCGAGGCGACGAAGGAGCTGACCTCGAAGGTGCCGGAAACGTCGGTGCTGATCTTCACCGCGTACAGCGAGCGGAGCCTGCTCAGCCGCGGCCTCGACTCGGGCGCCAAGGGCTACATCCTCAAGGAGGCGCCGCATCAGACGCTCGTCAAGGCGATCGAGAAGATCGCGGCCGGTGACGGGTACGTCGACCCGGCCCTGATGCCCGCGTTCCTTCCGGGCGATCGGGAGGACATGCTCACGCCGCGCGAGCGGGAGATCCTCCAGCTGCTTGCAGACGGCATGTCGAATGCCGACGTCGCGGCCCGGCTCTTCATCAGCCAGGAGACCGTGAAGAGCCACGTCCGACACATCCTGACGAAGCTCGAGGCGGATACGCGCACGCACGCGGTGGCGATTGCGCTTCGCGAAGCGATCATCGATTAATGCGCTGCGGGTCGGCGGCGTAGCCGCGGGAGCTGCGCTGCTCGCGCGGCGCTTGCTCCGGGGCGAACGCCGGCGGCACGAGGTCGCGCAAGCCGAACACGCCCGGCTCACCGACCAGCTCCTCAGCGCGGAGCAGGACGAGCGACGCCGCCTCGCGCTCTTCCTCCACGACGTGCCGGTGCAGGCCATGTCCGGCATCGCGCTGATGCTCGACGGCGTGATCGACGCGGTCGAACGCGGCGCGACCGAGGACGCCACGCGAATTCTCCGGCTGGCGGTCGAGCGCCAGCGCGCGACGATTCGCGAGCTGCGCGACCTCTCGTTCGCCCTCGAGCCCGTCGTCCTCCGCGACCAGGGATTCGGGGCGGCGGTCGAGGCGCTCGCCGAGCAGGTCGGGCTTTCGCACCGGATCCAGATCGACCTCGACCTCGCGGCCGGCGAAGCGCTCAGCGAGCGTGCCCAGGCAACGCTCTACCAGATCATCCGCGAGGCGATCGACCAGGCTGTCCGTCGGGGACCGCCGAGCAGAATCCGCGTGAGCGTCACCTCAGTCGCGGGTGGAGTCGTCGAAGCCGTGATTGTCGACGACAGCCCTGGGGAGCGGCGGCGGCGCACCTTCGACGAGCTCGAAGAGCGAGCTCGAACGCTCCAGGGCCGCGTCGCCGTCGAGACGAGCGCCGACGGCGAGGGAACCACCGTGCGAGTCACGTTCCCTTTTTATACGGCCCAGCGTTAGAGTCCGGCCGCGTGAAGCACCTGCTCTTCGTCTCGAAGCCGACCGGGTACGAGCTCCGCGAGGCCGACGGCGACGTGCCGTCGGTCGGAGCGATCGTCGACGTCGAGGACGTCGGGCGCATGGTCGTCACCCGCACCGCGCCGTCGCCGCTGCCGGGCGACGAGCGCCGCTGCGCCTATCTGCAGACGGTCTAGTCGAGCGCCGTCTCGGCCGCGATCCGGCCGAAGACCAGCGCCGCCGAGAGGCCGCTCGCGTACCCGCCGGTCGCCCAGCCGCCCGTGTCGACGCCTGCGGCGACGAGACCAGCGATCGGCGTGCCGCTCTCGTCGAGGACGCGGGCCCGGTCGTCGATGCGGATGCCGGCGATCGTCTGCGTGACCGAGGCCTGCACGAGCACGCGGATGCCCTCACCGTCCTCGTCGACCGGCGCGCCTGCTTCGCGTGCGGCCTCGATCATCTCGCCGACCGTCCGCTCGCGCACGCGCCGCTCGAGGTCGCTCCGCTCCACGCGGTACCACGCGATGCCGTCGGGCCAGCGGGCGATCTCCTGGACGAGGTCGGTCTCCGACCAGCTGGGCGGGCCGTCGAACCGCTCACGCCCGTCCCTCGACGTCACCGTCGCGTAGCGCCCGTACAGCTGCGTCAGCCGGACGAAGTCCTGTTCGGCGATGTCCCCGACGGCCGGCATCGCCCGGCCGTAGAACTCGCCGCGGTCGCCGACGATGGCCCCGCCGCGGGCACGCGCCAGGTCCAGACCGTCACCCTCGCTCCACGGGTTCGCACGGGCAAGCAGCGCCCGGTCGCGCGCGAGCCGCACTGGGAACCCACCAGTCGCCAGGATCGTCGGCTCGGCGGTCGTCTCCCCCAGCCGGACGTCCCGCGCAAGCGTCTCGACGAGTTGTCGCGGATCGAACCGCGCGCCGACGGTCAGAGGATTGCCCGTGTCACGCGTGAGGAGCTCGACCCCAAGCGATTCGAGCCAGTCGAGCGCTTCGTCGAAGCGCTCGACGAGGGTCCGCGCCAGCGCCTCGTCCGCTCCGGGGCATTGCTCCAGGTGCACCTCGAGCGAGCGGTAGCGCCACACGAAGCCGCTCGAGAGGAGCATCGAGCCTCCCGGCCTCGTGCCCTTCTCGTAGACGACCGGCTCGGCGCCGAGCTCGCGGGCGCGGGCGGCCGCGACCAGGCCGGCCATTCCGGCTCCGGCGATGACCGGGTCGCCTATTGCAGCGCGAACGTCGGCTTGTGCTCGACGTACTCGAGGCGGACGCGCTCGGGCAGCCAGACGAACACTGCGAGCGTGTTCGGGGCGTCGACGAAGTCCTGCACCTCGATGTCTCGCGTCTCCGCTTCCCGCCGGTGCTCCTCGGCCGAGTCGACCAGGACCGCCAGGTGGTTGAGCAGCGGCTGCTCCGGGTCGCCGGGCTCGCCTTCGTGGAACTCGACGAAGGCGCCCGAGACCTCGACCCGGGGTGCGCCGGCCGAGCTCTGATCGGCCGCGTCGAACCCGTAGTCGCGATAGCGCCCGGCGGTCGCCTCGGGATCTGACGAGAAGAGCGCGACATGGTCGAGGTCGTACTCGGTGTCCGTCTCCGCCTCGACGAGGCCAAGCCGGACTCCGTCGCCGAGATCGACCAGGGCGGTGCCGTCGTCACGCTCGACGGGCATGTCGACCGGCAGCTCCCGCAGCGCGGCGTCGAGGTCGTTGACGCGCAGTGCGACGTGCTTCAGCGCTCCCCGCTCGCGCGGGCCTTCTGCGTCGAAGAGCGTCAGCTTCCCGCGCCGCGCGTCCGACCCGACCAGCGTGAACCGGTCGGTGTGCTCGATCACGTGCATGCCGAGATGCGTCGTGACGAAGTCCGCGATTCGGTCGCGGTCGTCCGTCCAGTACGCGACATGATCGAGGGTCTTCGGGCGCAACGGAGTCGGGAGCATAGCCACCCGACTCCGTGTCACCGAATGCGGATTTCTTACCTTGACTTGCGGCGGTCGACGGCCCGCTGAAGCTGCTGCTTGTTCATCTTCGAGCGCCCAGGGACGTTCATCCGCTTGGCCTCGTTGTACAGCTGCTCCTTCGTGCGGCCCTTCGGCCGGTTGGTGCGGGACCGGAGGCCGCCGCGCTGGCCCGAGGACATGTCGCGTCTCGACGTCCGAGACGACGTGCGAGCCTCACCGGAGCGCGCCCGCTCCTTGTTGACCGTACGAGACGCGATCTCCTTGGCCCGCTTCGTCGAGGCGCCGCGCTGCTTGGCGCTCGACTTGACGTGTTTGTACTGGCGTTCGCGCTTGTTGCTCCAAGCCTGCTGAGGCATAGAGATCCTCCTTGTTTGGTCCGGAGGACCTACCCGCTCAGCGCGCGGGCTAACTACTCGAGCGGCGGGTTCTGGACGTTGTGCTCGGTGGCGTACTCGTCGGTCAGCTGGTTCACGACCTCCGCCCCATCCCCGTAGGCGTAGTTGATCTTGACGAACGGCTCCCACTTATCCGGAAGCGCGTCTTCGGGGAATATCGCCTCGACTGGACATTCAGGTTCGCATGCCCCGCAATCAATACATTCCTCGGGATCAATGATCAAAATCCGCTCGAATTCGTGGATGCAGTCCACCGGGCAGACGTCCACGCAGGAGCGGTCTTTGATGTCGATGCAGGGCTCGGCGATGATGTACGTCACGGCCGAGTGAGCCTAGCTAAGTGATCAGCTCTTCGACGATCTGAGGAGCCCGCTCTGCGAGCGCCGACTTCGCGACCACCTGATCGAAGCCGGCCTCGTGCGCACGGCGCAACCCAGCGGTGTCGGTGTGGTTCGAGTAACCGAGGATGGGCGTGGCCGGAAACGCGTCCGCGACCTCATCCGGATCGATGCGCGCGATGTCCGCGATGATCAAATCCGGCAGGTCGGCGCTGTCGACCGTCACGAAATGATGAGCAGGCAAGGTGGCCTCGAGCTTGCCCCGGAAGAAGAGCTCGACGCCGGCCAACAAGATCGTCGCCACGGGCTCTTCGAGAGTAACACTCCGCGCTGTGGACAATGAGCTGCGGCGCGGTCTCGATCAGGTGCGAAGCGGCCGGTACTTCGAGGCGCACGAGTCGTTCGAGGACGCCTGGCGCGCTGCCGAGCCCGCCGAGAAGGATTTCTTCCAGGGGCTCGTCCATGTGACCGTCGCCTGGTACCAGGCAAGGCGCGGCAACCGGACCGGCTGCGAGCGCCAGCTCGCAAAGGCGCAGCGTCGCCTCGCGGCGTTCGTCCCCGAGCACCGCGGGGTGGACGTGGCGACCGTGTTGGGCTCGGTCGGCGAGGCCGCGGAGATCGTCGCGGGTGGCTCCCTGGAGCTGCCTCCGCCCCGGATCTAGAAAGTTCCCAGCCCGACGACTTCGAGCGCGCGGTTCAGCCCGACGCGGAGCCAGGCGTCGCGGTGGAAGAAGAGCAGCAGGCCGAGCGCGACGAGCGACGCCCCGCTGACGATGCGGATGACCTGGTAGTGGTCGCGCAGCCACCGAAACGCGCTCATCGCCCGCACGAAGGCAACCGAGGCCAGCACGAACGCGATGCCGAGGCCTGCCGAGTACGCGGCCAGCAGCACCGAGCCCTTGAGCGCCGTCTCGGTGTTCCCGGCGAGAACGAGCACCGAGGCGAGCACCGTCCCGATGCACGGCGCGGCACAGACGGCGAACGCCGCGCCGAGGAGCGCGCCCGAGCCGCGGCTGCGCGCGCCGCTGAGGAGCCCCGGCGCGACCATCCGCTCCGGCCAGGGCAGCAGACCGAGGAAGGCGAGCCCGAGCACGACCAGCACGAAGCCGGCAAGCTCGGAGCGCCGGTTCAGGTCGAGAAGCCCGCCGAGCGCCGCCGCCCCCGCGCCGAGCGCGACGAACACGATCGTGAAGCCGAGCACGAACGGGATGCTCGAGCGGGCGACCCGGCGGCCCACGCCGGCCTCGCCGAGCCTGTCGGCCTCGACGGCCGACACAGCCGAGAGGTAGCCGGGCACGAGCGGGAGCACGCACGGGGTGATGATCGAGAAGAGCCCGGCGAGGAAGGCGACCGGCAGCTCAGTTGCCATCGAACCGCGCCAGCTCCCGATCGAGCCGGCGCTCGAGCTCGGGATCCAGCGGCGGGCGGCCGTTCGACTCGGCCGTCGCCTCCGCCGGCCGCGACCGGCTCCAGCGCCAGACGAGGATCGAGACGACGACCCCGGCGCCGAGTAGGCCGACCAGCGGCAGCAGCCAGGCAAGCCAGTGGAAACCCTCCCGCGGCGGCGCGGCCAGCACCGCGGGGCCGAACTGCGCGACCAGCTCGTCGGAGATCTGCTTCTCCGAGGCGCACGCTGCGACCCGCTCGGCGAGGTACTCCTTGATCCGTCGCGCAGCGGGTGCGTCTGACTGGTCGAGCGTCGTCTTGCACGTCGGGCAGATGAACTTGCCCTCGAGATCGGTGACCGTCGGACACGCGGCCGCGGCCGGCCCGGCGAGCGCCAGCGAGGCGACGGCCACGAGCAGGAGCCTCACGCCGAGAGCACCTCCTGGACGCACTCGTCGAAGCGCTCGCGGTTCGCCTCCAGATGCACGCCGGCCTGGAGCCGCTCGCAGACGAGCTTGCCGCTTCGCGCGACGAAGAACGTCTCTGGAACGCCGGTGAGACCGTAGTCCGTCGAGGTCTCGCCGATGCCGTCGAAGACGAGCGGATAGCTCATGCGGTTCTCTCGGGCGAAGCGGCGGGCGTCGCCCCGGAGGTCGTTGATGTCGACGCCCACGACGACGAGACCCTCGTCTCGGTGGCGCCTCCAGACCGCCTCGAGCAGCGGCGCTTCCTCCTTGCAGGGCACGCACCAGGAAGCCCAGAAGTTGAGGACGATCGGACGCCCGCGGTACGCGGCGAGCGAGAGCTTCCCGGGCCGGTCGAGCCGGTCGAGGCTGAAGGCGGGCGCCGCCGGCGTCTCCCCGCGCTGGAGCTTCCGTGAAGCCCCTTCGTCCTCCGACGCGACCTTCCAGACCAGGAGCGCGAATAAGCCCACAACGAGCGCCACGGCGAGCACCTGAGCGCCGAGCTTCAGCCGTGTTGTCACGACCTGAGGTTACGCGCCGACGATGTACACCGGCACGCCCACCGACACCCGGGTGAAAAGCCATTCGGCCTCGGGAATCCGCATCCGGATGCAGCCGTGCGACGCCGAGTAGCCGATCGAGGCGGGGTCAGGGGTGCCGTGGATGCCCACACCCGGCGCCGTGAGGCCCATCCAGCGCGTGCCGAGCGGGTTGCCGGGCCCCGGCGGAATCGGCTTCTCGCCCTTCGCCCAGTCGGAGTTCGGCGGGTACCACCAGGGGTGGCGCTGCATCGTGGCGATCGAGAAGTGCCCGAGCGGGGTCGGATACTGGGATTGGCCGGTCGCCACCCCGAGCCGCTTCCAGAGACGCATGCCGCGGTAGAGGTGCAAGCCTTTCGATTCGCGGCGGATGACGATGATCGGCCCGTAGCCGACCCGGGTCGTGGCCGGGTCGATGCGGGCGGCACGGATCCGGGTGGGCATGCGACGGTGCGTGCGCAGGTCGGCGACGATGGCCCGGACCGCGGGACGCTGCTTCAGCGCCTTCCCGGTGCGCTCCTTGGTGATCCACGGCCGGAGGTTGCGAAGGCCGACGAGCTCGGCGTTTCGCGACGGGCGGTCGAAGCGCTTGGCGAGCGCCTTCACGTAGCGGCTGACGCCGCCCGGCTTGAGGGTGACGAACAGCGGGATCTTGGTGTTCGGCGCGGCGCGGCGGGCCTGGTCGACCGCAAGCCGAATCCGCGCGGAGGCGCCCAGGCGCTGCGGGGTGACGCGGATCGTCCGGGTGCCGAAACGAATCGCGAGCGGCTCGTCGAACTCGGTCTTGACGAGGACAGCGGCGTACGCCGGCGTCAGGCCGCCGACCTCGACCTTCCCGATGTAGACGCCGGCGGGCATCAGCTCGGCCTGGGGCGCCGTCGTCGTCGTTCCGACGGTGGTCGTCCCGGTCGTCGTCGTCAGCATCGCGAGCGGGCCGTTCGACGCCAGGACCGCAGCGCTGAACAGGCCTGCCAACAAGCAGGCAAATGCGGACACGACGATCAGAACCCCACGTTTCATGCCGCACATCAGTGTAATCAGCCGAAACGACGGGTCACGGAGCCGTGGGCAGCGGCTCCTCGTCGAAGCGCCCGCCCCTGGCCGCGAACTCGACGATCATGCGGTCGGTGATCCACTCGACCGGCGCCCGGTCGTCCGTCCACAGATCGTCCGAGGGCCCGACCGTGCGCAGGTCGGCGCGGAGGTCGTCGACGAGCACGTCGACGTCACGCGGCGCCGGATGGCCCGATCCTGTCGGCGCGCCGTTCTGGCCGATCACGATCTGGTTGAAGCGGAGCGGCTGCCACGCATACGTCCTCGGCATCACCGAGGCCAGAGTTCCGCCGACGCCCTCCGCCAGCCTGTGGTCGTCCGGCGTCGTCGCGACGTTCAGCGCCACGATGCCGCCGGGCGTGAGGCGGTCGCGAACGAGCTCGAAGAACTCCTTCGTCGCCAGATAGAAGGGGACGTACGGCGGCCGGTAGGCGTCGACGATGATCACGTCGTAGCGCTCGTCCGTCTGCCGGAGGAAAGCTCGAGCGTCCATGTCGTGGACGGCGAGGTCGTCGATCTCGCCCATGCCGAAGTACCGGCGCCCGGCGGCGCTGACGGCGGGGTCGATCTCGACGCCGTCGATCTGCACGCCCGGGAAGTAGTGCTCGTACGCCCGCGCGGCCGTGCCCGCCGCGTTCCCGAGCATCGCGACCCGCTCCGGCCGCCGGCCCAGCAGCTCGGGAACGGCGAGGTAGGTGTCCCAGACCCCGCCCGTCAGCACGTCGTCGCGCCGCCAGACGGAGTGCGTCGCGAGCCCCTCGTCCAGGTAGAGGCGGCGGACGCCGTCACGCTCGACGACCTGAATGAACTGGTACCTCGACTCGTCCTCGAACAGCACGCCTGCCTGCGGCTTCACTGCTCCGGGCGGGATCAGGACGAGCGCGGCGATCGCCGCGGCGAGCACGAGCCAGCGGCGGCCGAGCAGGAGGGCGCCGCCGAGCCCGATCAGCGCGGCGCTCACGAGCAGCGTCCGCTGCGTCCCGATCGCCGGGATCAGGACCAGCGCCGAGAGGAACGTCCCGAGCAGGCTCCCGACGGTCGAGACCGCGTAGAGGCGTCCCGAAACCGATCCGGCGCTCTCGACGTCAGTGAGCGCGAGGCGAATCGCGAACGGCGCGACCATCCCGAGCAGCACGACCGGCGGGACGAACAGCACGAGGACGCCGAAGAACGAGCCGATCGCGGCCCCGGCCGACACGCGGTCGAGCCCCTCCACGGACAGGTCGAGCAGCGGCCTGGCGATGAACGGCGTAATCGCGACGAGGCACGCCGCGGCGGCGACGACGACGCCGAGCGTCCTCGGCGTGGGCCTCCGGTCGGCGAGCCGGCCACCGAGCCAGTACCCGAGGGAAAGCGACGCGAGGACGAGCCCGATGACGTTCGCCCAGACGATCGTCGAATTGCCGAAGTACGGCGCGAGCAGCCTGGACGCTGCGATCTCGGTCGCGAGCGATCCGACGCCGGCGGCGAACACGACGCCGGTGAGCGTTGCCTGGAGGGAAAGCTCTCTCGACTTCACCGGGACAGGAATTTCAGCAAGGCTCATGGGGACAGGATTAATCCTGTCCCCATCAACTCGTAAGCCATCAACTTGAGACGCGTTTCACGACCACGGCTGCCGAGTCATCCGAGAGCCCGCCGCCGGCGAACGTGCGGGCGCCGTCGACGACCGCCCGGGCAAGCTCGGCCGCCGGCAGGGCGTGGTTCTCCGCCAGCAGCCGGTCGAGCCGGCCGTGGCCGTAGAGCTCACCGTCCCGTCGGGCCTCGATGACCCCGTCGGTGAAGAGGACGATCGCCGCGCCCGGCTCCAGCGTCTCCCGCGCCTCGCGGTAGGCCTGATCCCGCGCGATCCCGAGCGCGAGCCCACTGGCGGCGAGCTCGACGACGTGCCCCTCGGGACCCACGAGCCGGGGAGCCGGATGCCCGGCGGTGGCGCAAACCACCTCGCCGGTGCGGCCGTCGACGGTCACGTAGACCATGGTCACGAACTTGCCCTCTCCGACCTCGTCGACCACGACCTCGTTGGCCGCCTGGAGGAAGTCGCCAGGATCGGGATGGTCGCGCGCGAGCGAGCGGAAGACGAACTTCGTCATCGCCATGTCGGCCGCGGCGTCGATCCCCTTGCCGGTCACGTCTCCGACGACGACCGCGAGTCGCCCGTCGGGCAGCGTCGTGTAGTCGTAGACGTCGCCGCCCACCTCGAGCCGCGCCGCCGACTCGTAGACGCTCCCGACCTCGATGCCCTCCAGGACGGGCGGAGTCGACGGCAGCAGCGACCGCTGCATCGCGTCCGCGAAGCCGGCCTGCTGCTGGTAGAGGCGGGCATTGTCGATCGCGAGCGCGGCCTGGCCCGCCAGGGAGCGCGCCGTCTCGACCTCCTCGGCGCCGATCGTGCGGGCCGGGTCGAGGGCGACGACGGTGAGCGCCGCGATCACCTCGCCCGAGGAGACGATCGGGACGACGACCGCGCTCGAGCCGCGCCGAAGGAACGGTGCGAGCAGCTCATGCCCACCGCCGAGCCGCTCGGCGCTGGCCGGGTCGAGGACGAGGGCGCGCCGCGCCCGCCCCAACCCGAGACCCGTCAGCCGGTCCACGGGCTGCGGCCGGCTGAGGATCGGCCCGAGCGCTTCCTCGAGACTGGGGTCGGCAACGGTGAGCGAGCGGACGACGAGATCGTCGCCACGACCCTCGGGCAGCCGCAGCACAGCAGCATCCACGCCGAGCAGGTCGACGGCCGTTCGGGTGACCGCCGCGACAGTCTCGTCCAGGCGCAGGCTCTCGGAGAACGACCGTGAGATGTCGAAGAACGCCTCCAGCCGGCGCGCCGCGCGCCGCTCCGATTTGAGCGCCTCTTCGCGTCCGCGGGCAAGCCGCTTCGTCTCTTCGTGAAGCTCGGCGTTCTGCACCGCAACGGCCAGCTGTCCCGCAAGCGCGGCGACGAGCGCCTGCTCGTTCGCGTCCAGCGAGCGGCCGCTGGGCAGATACGCGACCAGCAGCCCGATCAGGTCGTTTGCCGCCCGCAGCGGGACCGACGCGGCGGCCTCGATCCCAGACTCCGAGACCGCGTCGCGGACGACCGACAAGGACGGATCGTCCACGGCAGACGGGATCTCGAGAATCGGTCGCGACCGAAGACGGCCCTGCGCCAGCCCGTAGAGCGCATCGGCGACCCGGAGGTGCGGGCCGGCGAGCCCGCGCTCGGCCGCTGTCTCCAGGCTCCGGCCGCGGGTGAGGTAGACCGCGACCCGTTGCGTCCCGAGGAGGTCGGCGACGCGGTCGACCGCGGTGTCGAGCGTGTGTGCGAGCGAGAGCTCGGCGATCGCCTGGCCGACGACCGCCAGGAGCGCCCGGCTGCGCTCGAGCTCCTGCGCAAGCTGGGTCGTCCGTTCGCCGACGCGAAGCGCGTGCGCGGCGCGCGCTCCGAAGGCGGCCAGGCGCTCGAGCTCCTCGGGCCCCGGCGGCTCGCCGGCGAATTCGAGCCGGAGCCCGCCGAGCACGGGCTCCCCGAGTCGCACGAGCACGACCGAGCCGGCACCGTTGTCCGTGATCGCGACGTTCCGGTCGGCAAGCAGGCGCTCGCCCTCGACGACCAGCGCCGCGGCGCCGTCATCGCGGCCGACGGCGGCAACCGGCACGGCCTCCCCGTTCTCCGTGCGCCAGACGAGACAGGCTTCCGCGTTCGTGACCTCGGCGGCGAGGCGGGCGATCCGTTCGGCGCTCCGATCCCTCTCCGTTCCCGCGGTGAGCGCCTTGCCGGCCAGTTCGAGCGCGGCGAATCGCTCGCCGCTCCCCTGGCCGAAGGATCGCTCGAACGCGCGGACGAGCAGGCCGGCCTCGTGGACGGCCAGGCGCGCCAGCGTCCGGTCGTTGGTCGAGAACGCTTCCACCGGCCGCAGCAACTCCAGGCTCGCGAGAACCCGCCCATCCGCGAGCTCCGACACGAAGGCAACGTCGACCGCGCCGCACCGCCGAGCCAGGCGGCGGAGCGACGGGGGGAGCTCGTCCGCCTGCTCCCCGCCGTCGAGCTCTCCGACCGGCAGTCGCGAGCCTTCGACCTCGGCGCCGAGTGCGGCCGATGAGGACCAGACGCCGCGGGCAGGCAAGCCTCCAGCGCCGTCGGGGACACGGATCACCGCGACCGTCGCGTCGGTGACTTCGGCCGCGGCGCGCGCCAGGAGGCCGAGCGCCTCGTCGAGCGACGTCGCGCCGGACAGCTGACGCCCGACAGCGGCCAGAAGCTCCAGTTGCGCCGGCGGCGACGTCATGTCCTGCCATTTATAGTGCCGGGATGGTCGAGCCGGCCCGCGGCCCGGATGCCATTGAGGACCCGCCCGCGTACGATTCGGCGGCGATCGATCGCAGGTACCGGTTCCACCGCGCCCGTCGCCGGGCGCGAGAGGAACGCGTCCGCGAACGAGGCCTTGCCCGCGCGCGGTTCTGGACCGTCCTGCTCGTGCTCGTCGTCCTGACCGCCTACCTCTCGATCGTCGTCTGGCGCGAGATCGAGCAGCTCTTCGGCCTCTAGTGCGCGCGGCGTCACCGATCCCCGATACTTCCGCCTGTGCAGTCGCCTGAGCCGCTCCAGCCCGAGCCGTCGTACTCCGAGCCGAGCGACCGATTCTCGCCCGACGTCGCCTGGGTCTGGGGCGCAGGGGAACGGCTCGCGTGGCTCTCCGGTCTCGTCCTCACGCTCTCGACCCTGATGGGCTGGTACGTGGGGAACGTCGAAGACCCGACGATCGCGGTCATCGGCTGGCACACGGGCGCGATCGCGAAGATCGTGTTCGTCATCGGGTTGGCCGTGATTGCGCTCTCCCTGATGCGCCAGGCCGGTCTCGAGCTCCCGGCCACGGTCCCGGAGAGCCTGATCACGATCGTCCTCGGCTCGCTCGCGACGATCCTCGTGCTCGTCCGGCTGATCTCGATCCCCGAGGAGTTCCAGCCGGCCAGCCGAGGCATCGGGATCTGGATCAGCCTCGCCGCCGCGATCCTCGTGATCGTCGCAGGGCTCTTACGCGCGTCGGAAGAGCTCTAGCTCCCCAGCAGATCTTTCGTCCGGGTGACGAGCTCCTGCGGGTTGAAGGGCTTGCCGATGAACGCCTGCGCGCCTCCGGCCGTCGCCTGGTCGGCGTCGTCGTCGACCTGGCCGCTGAACATGATCACCTGGATCGAGTCGACCCCATGGCGCTCGCGGACGCGCTTCAGCATCTCCCAGCCGTCGACCTGGGGCATCATCACGTCCAGGAGGATGAGGTCGGGCGGCTCCGCGTCGAGTGCCGCCAGCCCCTCCTCGGCGCTGCCGGCCTCGCGGACCGAATAGCCGTCGATCTCGAGGTTGACTCGGATGAACTCTCGGATCCGCGCGTCGTCGTCGACGACTAGCACGAGCGGCGCCGGGCGGGGCCCCGAGGCGGGCGCGCCGCCGGCCGAGCCGGCGACGAATGCGTCGAGGTCACGCTGGCGATAGCGGCGGTGGCCGCCGGGTGTGTAGAACGCCGACAGCCGGCCCTGGTCGGACCACTTGCGAATCGTGCTCTGGGCGACCCCCAGGTATCGCGCTGCCTGGCCGAGCGTGAGCCAGTCGGCCCCTCCGTCGCCAGGCGGCTGCCTCCGCGCCCTTCCCCCACTTTCGGCCACCGCGGAATCTAAGCAAAGCTTTACTTTCTTCGCGTCGGCGACTGCGCCTCAGGGCTGGGTCGTCTGTGTCCACGGCCGGATCGTCGAGATGTTCGTGACCGGCTCGCCCTCCGGCGGACGGTCCTCGAGCGCCTGTCCGACGGCCACTCCGAGGGCGAACACGAGCGCGACGATCGCGATGCCGACGAGCCAGCGGACGACCCCCGGCAGGCGGCGCCTTCGGCGCGGGCGTGAGTAGGAGGAGGTCACGGCGAGTAGTCCGTGGCACCCCGCGAGAAGAGATGGAAGGCAGCGTCCTGGACGGTGGAGAGCTGACGCGACCAGCCCGGCAGCGGCGCATGTTCCTCGACCGCCTCGCGCATCCAGCCGTCGGCCGCGTCGTAGGTGTCGGCAAGCTGGGCCAGGGTGAACGTCTCGCCCATGCGCTTGCGGAGCTCGTCCGTCGCGACCTCCAGCTGGACGAGCAGGCGCGCGTAGGCCTCCGGATCCGACGAGTGCGACTCCAGCCGGCGGTTTCCCTCCGCCCACTGCTGCCGCGCGACGTCCACCGTGGTCGGCATCTCCCGCTACCCCGATCGCCCGAGCGTGCAACAGCGGTCAGGCCAGACGGGGTCGAGCTCGGCAACGACCCGTTCTCCGAGCTCGTAACCCGGTCGGGCCAGCGCGAAGGCCACATGGGCGTGGAGGCACTTGAGCTTCTCGGGACGTGACGCGCCCCCGATGCCGAGCTCGAGCGATGCGCCCCCCTCCCGCCCGACGTGGTCTCCCGCGAGCTCGCGGCGGACCGCGCGCTGTTCCGCCGTCGCGCGCTCGAGGCTCGCCGAGAGCACGGGGTCGGCCTCGACCGCGGATGTCCAGCGCTCGATGCCGCCGGCGGCTTCCAGGCGGGAAACGCCGGCGACGAGATGCCGGCAGGTCAGGTAGAAGGTCGTCGGGAAGGGCTCGCCGGCGCTGTCGTACGGCGCCTGGACGGTGACGGCCGGCGCCCCGAACGGGCAGCGGACGGCAACGCGCAGGAACGCGCGGGGGGCGCGGCCGAGCTGGCTCTCGACGACGGCTCGATCATCCATTGCCTCCGATCCTAGTGCGCGCCCGGTTCCGCAATTCTTCGACTCCCTTGATGATGTAGAGCTCTTCTCCCGGCTTGACGAGACCGAGCTTCCGAGCGCGGCGGGCGAGCGCCTCGGGCGTGTCCGCTTCCTCGAGCCGCCGTGCGAGCTCGTCCCGCTTCGCACGCAGTTCACGCACCTCGGCCTTGCGCTCCTGGACCGAGCCCCGCGTCTCGACGTAGCTCCGGAGCGGCCGGTAGTACAGGAGCGCGACGACGGCCAGCGTCGCGACCGCGGCCCAGCGCATGATCGGCATTCGTCTGCGTGATGCTCGCCGCTTCGCCCTCGGCATGCGCCCCAACTTCGGGACCTGCCGGAGCGCTCCTCCCGAGCCGCGTTACGCGTACGACAGCTTGATCATGTCCGTCGTGCCCGGGATGTTCACCGCGGTTCCGGCGGTGAGGACGACGAGGTCGCCTTCCTCGAGCATGCCGGTGTGCCTGCCGGACTCGAGCGAGCTGGCCCAGAGCTCCTCGACGTCCGCAGCCTCCGGCATCCGGACCGGCGTCACCCCCCACTCCAGCGCCATGTGCCGGAGCGCGTAGTCGTGGTGCGAGAGCCCGATCACAGGCCGTCTAGGACGCAGCCGGGCCACGACCGAGGCGGTCCGGCCGCTGAACGTCGGCACGAGGATCGCCTTCGCGCCGAGCGCCTCCGCCAGGTCGCACGCGGCGTTCGACATCGCCTGGTTGACCGACGGCTCGTCCCCGGGCTGCGGGAACTGGTGACGGTACTCGATGCTCGGGTCGATCACCTTCGAGATCCGGTCCATCGTCCGGACGGACTCGAGCGGGAACTCCCCGATCGCGGTCTCCTCTGACAGCATCACCGCGGAGGTGCCGTCGAGGATCGCGTTCGCGATGTCGCTCGCCTCGGCCCGCGTCGGCTCGGGCTGGTGGAGCATCGACTCGAGCATCTGCGTCGCCGTGATCACGGGCTTCCCACGGTCGAGCGCGGCCTTGATGATGCGCTTCTGGAGCAGCGGCACGACCTCGGGGCCGATCTCGACGCCGAGGTCGCCGCGGGCGACCATGACGGCGTCGGTCTCGTCGAGGATCGCGAGCAGGGAGTCGACTGCCTCGGACTTCTCGATCTTGGCGATCACGTGCGCCGGCGAGCCGGCCTGCTCGATCAGCCCCTTGAGGTCGCGGACATCCGCCGCCGAGCGGACGAACGACAGCGCGATGAAGTCGACGTCCAGCTTGAGCGCGAACTCGAGATCCTCAGCGTCCTTCCGCGTCAGCGAGGGGATCGGAACCGGGACGCCCGGGACGTTGACGCCCTTGTGCGCGGCTACGAGGCCGCCGACGACGACCGCACACCGGGCCTTCCCTTCGGCCACCGCCTCGACTCGGAGTCGAACGAGGCCGTCGTCGATCAGGACGTCGTGCCCAGGCTGGAGCACCTGGCCGAGCACTGCGGGGTGGACGGGCAGCTCGCTGTCGTGCGCCTCGTCTCCCGTGACGATGACCTCGTCGCCCGCGGCGAGCCGCACCGGGCGCTCGAGGTCGCCGATCCGCAGCTTCGGGCCCTGGAGGTCCGCGATCAACGCGATCGGGCGGCCGACCTCCTCCTGCGCGGCACGCACGAGACGCGCGGACTCGGCGTGCTGCTCGCGCGTGCCGTGGGAGAAGTTCAGCCGCGCGCCGTCCATGCCCGCCCTGGCGAGCGCCGAGACCTGGTCCTGCTTCGAGGTCGCGGGCCCCAGAGTGGCAACGATCTTCGTGCGGCGAGGCAGCAACGGTGCCACGTCCCGGAGGGTACCGAGGCGACGCTACTCGAGCCTGAGGGGAATCTCCTGCTCGTTTGTACGGGACCCGTCCTCCGCGGACAGCTCGAAGACGACGAGCTTCCCGTCGGTCGGCTCGCTGACCGCGTAGCCGACCTTGAACGCGAAGGTCCCGCGCGTGCCGCTGCCAGACGTCGCCGTCACGAAGTCCTTCGTCAGGACGCGGCCGGTGTCGTCCCGCAGCTCGTAGTTGAACGTCGCCTCGAACGTGTTCGCCGTCCCGGTCACCGCGAAGCCGGGCTGAACGGTCTCGCCGGGCAGCGGTGTCTCGACAAGGATCGCCGGCGTTTCGTTCTCGAACGCGCCGCGCCCGAGAGGAGTGTCGGCGCCGACGTCGACCCGCTTCACGGTCGGGAACGCCGTGAGCGTGTAGACGACCTGCGCGAGCGCGTCGTCCTGCGGCAGCGGCTTGGACAGCTCGACGCTGGCGACGCCGCCGTCGATCGCCAGCGACTGCAGCTCGGTGCCCGACGGGATCGCGGTCTCGAGGCCCTGGTCGTCGGCCGTTGGCCCCTTGAGCAGCTCCCGGAGGGCGGCCGCGCCGACGCCGCGGCCCGTGACGACGGTCCGCGAGACCGGCGCTACCTTGCCGTCTCGCAGGAGGAAGATCGTCAGGTCCTTCGCCGTCTCCGTGGGCAGCGACGGCGTGTCCGTCTCGGTGACCGTTTGTGTCTGCGTGGTAGTGGGCGACGCTGCGTCGTCGTCGCCGCCGCAACCGGCGAGGAGCAGGCCGACGAGGAGGCTAAGCGCGCCGAGGGAACGCATTCCAGCCCGGGTATTCGGCGTCGACACCGAGCTCCTCTTCGATCCGGAGGAGCTGGTTGTACTTCGCGACCCGGTCGGTCCTGCTCGGTGCACCGGTCTTGATCTGACCGACGTTCGTGGCCACGGCCAGGTCGGCGATCGTCGTGTCCTCGGTCTCCCCCGACCGATGCGACATCACCGACGCGTAGCCGGCCGCGCGCGCGGTCGCGATCGTCTCGAGCGTCTCGGTCAGCGTCCCGATCTGGTTGACCTTGACCAGGATCGCGTTGGCCACGCCCTCCTCGATTCCGCGCCGCAGGCGCTCGGCGTTGGTGACGAACAGGTCGTCGCCGACGAGCTGGACGCGCCCGCCGAGGCCGTCCGTCATCGCCTTCCACGCGGCCCAGTCCTCCTCGCCGGCTCCGTCCTCGATCGAAACGATCGGATACCGGTCGATGAGCTCGGCCCAGAAGTCGTTCAGCTCGTCGGCCGACGCCGCACGTCCCTCGAAGCGGTAGACGCCGTCCGCACCGATCAGCTCCGTCATGGCCGGGTCGAGCGCGATTGCGATCCGATTCGCGTGCCCCGCGCGCTCCACCGCCTCGAGGATCAGCTCGATCGCCTCCTCGCTCGAGCCGAGATCGGGCGCGAAGCCGCCCTCGTCGCCCACCGCCGTCGCCAGCCCACGCTCGTCGAGCAGCTTCTTCAGCGTGTGGAAGGTCTCGATCGCGATCCTGAGTGCAGTCGAGAAGGTCTCGGCGCCGCCCGGCACGATCATGAACTCCTGGAGGTCGAGAGAGTTGCGCGCGTGGGCGCCGCCGTTGACCACGTTCAGCATCGGCACCGGCAGGACCTTGGCCTCGGTGCCGCCGATCCAGCGGTAGAGCGGCTCGCCGGACTCCGCGGCGCCGGCCTTCGCGACGGCGAGCGACACGGCTAGGATCGCGTTGGCACCCAGCCGCCCTTTGTTGTCGGTCCCGTCCAGCTCGATCATGGCGCGGTCGACCGCCGCCTGATCCTTCGGGTCCATCCCAAGGATCGCCTGGGTGATCTCGGCGACGTTCGCGACCGCACGCTGGACGCCGCGTCCGAGGTAGGCGCCGGAGTCCCCGTCGCGGAGCTCGACCGCCTCGAACTGCCCCGTCGAGGCGCCCGACGGCGACGCGGCGCGGCCGACGGCGCCGGATTCGAGCTCAACGTCGGCCTCGACGGTCGGATTGCCCCGCGAGTCGAAGATCTGGCGGGCTCGGACGGCGGCGATCGGACTGCTCAACGGCGTTCCTCCTTAGCGGCGTCGAAGTATCGGTCTTTCTCCTCGAGCGTGAGGTCGCGGAAGTTTTGTCCTTGGTCAGCGGCCAGCTGCTCGGCCCGATCGACGCGGGCCGCGAAGCGATTGGACATCGCCCGCAGCGCCAGCTCGGGATCGACGTTGAGGCGGCGGCTGACGTTGACGGCGGCGAAGAGGACGTCGCCGAGCTCCTCGAAGACGTGCGCGTCGGCCTCTATCTCGGGAGGCCTCTCCCCCGCCACGGCCATCGCCTCCTTCAGCTCGCGCAGCTCGTCGTCGAGGTCGGCGAGCGCACCTGCCGTGTCGGGATACTCGAAGTCGATCGCCGCCGCGCGGCGCTGAAGCTTTCGCGCGTAGAGCAGCGCGGGGAGCGTCTCGGGAACATGGTGGAAGATCTCCTCGCGGCCCTCCTGCTCCCGCTTGATCCGCTCCCAGTTCTCCCGCACCCGACCGGGAGTCCGTGCCTCGACCTCGCCGAAGACGTGCGGATGGCGCCTGACGAGCTTGTCGTGGACCCGCGTCGCGACCGACGCGAGGTCGCCGGTGCCCCGCTCCTCGAGCAGCAGCGCGAGGAAGTAGGTCTGGAAGAGCAGGTCGCCGAGCTCGTCCTCGAGCTTGGCGTCGTCGTCCGCCAGAGCCGCGTCGGCGACCTCGTACGCCTCCTCGACGGTGTGCGGGACGATCGTCCGCGCAGTCTGCTCCCGGTCCCAGGGGCAGTCGCGGCGCAGCCGCTCGGTCAGGCGCTGGAGCCCGAGAAGGGCCTCAGCGAGCCTGTCCTGATCAGCCAGTGGTGGGAGCTTCGGGGCTCGTCGGCTTGTAGCCGACTTGGTACGCGGTTTCGCCGTCGAGGTCCTTGCGCATGTCCTCGACCCAGCCCTGCATCTCCTTGTTCTTCTTCTCCTGCACGAGCTGCTGGCGAATCGCGTCGCGGACCTGGTTCAACGGCGTGGTCGTGCTCTTCTTGACCGGCGAGAGCGCCTGGATGATGTGCCATCCGTACTGCGTCTTCACGGGCCGGCTGATGCCGTTGTTCCCGAGGCCGAACGCGACCTCCTCGAACTCGGGGACGAGCGCGCCCTTCGTCGCGGTCATGCGACCACCCTGGTTCTTCGACGCAGGATCCTGCGAGTAGCGCTTGGCGATCGCCTTCCAGTCGCCGCCGGCGCGCAGCTCGTCGTGGAGCCGCTCGGCGAGCGCCTTGTTCTTGACGAGAACGTGGCGGACGACGCGCGTCTCCGGCGTACCGTACTGCGCCTTGTTCTTGTTGTAGTGGTCCGCGATCTCCTTGTCCGTAACCTTGGCGTCGCCGGTGACCTTGTTGTAGATCCGCTCCTGGACGAGGTTCGCGCGGATGATGTCGCGCGCCTGATCCTCGGTCAGGCCCTGAGACTTGAGCTCCGCCTGGAACTTGGCGTCGCTGCCGCCGTGGCGCTCCTTCACGTACTGCTCGACGCGCTTGTCGACGTCCTTGTCGCTGACGTCGACGCCGAGGTCATCGGCCTTGACCTCGAACTGCGCCCGCTGGACGAGGAAGCGAACGGCCTGGTCGCGAATCTGCGCGTACTCCTGGGTCCCCACCTTCGGGAACGGCCGCTTCTGCGCGTCGTAGCTGCGCTTCGCGTACTTGACGAGGTCGTCGAACTCGGCCTTCGAGATCGCCCGGTCACCGACGACCGCGACCGAGTCAGACGGCACGTCGCCGTCGCCGCTCGAGGTGCCGCAGGCGACCGCCAACAGAGCGAACGCCACAGCAAGAAGTCCTGCAAAAGTCCGTGTTCTCATAGAAAGAGCGCCGCGTTACGCTGCCTGGCGCGTAACCAGGATAGCATCGACTAACCGGAGTGCTCCCGGCAGGTCTTCTTCGCGCAGCGAGACCTCCTTTCGAGCGGTTGTGTACACAGCTGTATCGACACGGCGGCGCAGTTCCTTGAGCTCGCCGGAGCCCAGGACGAGTGGGCCGACGGTCGCCTTGCCCTGCCGGAAGACAAGGTAGTCCGCTCCGATCCGGGAGACCTTGATCCGCGCCTCCTGGATCCCGAACAGGTTCCGGACCGGGTCCGGCAGCGGGCCGAAGCGATCGATCGTCGCCGCTTCGAGCTCGCGCAGCTCGTCCTCGGTCTCGACGAGGGCGAGACGCCGGTGGAGGTCGATCCGAAGCGCCTCGGAGTCGACATAGGTGTTCGGGACGTACGCGTCCACCCGCGCGTCGACCCGAACCGGCCTCGCCGCCGGGCGGCGCTCGCCCGAGAGCTCCGCCACGGCCTCGGCCAGAAGCTCGACGTAGAGCTCGAAGCCGAGCGCGGCCACATGGCCCGACTGCTCGGCGCCGAGGAGATCGCCGGCGCCGCGAATCTCGAGATCGCGCATCGCGATCGCGAAGCCGGCGCCGAGCTCGGTGTGGTCGGCGAGCGTGGCCAGACGGGCTCGTGCCTCCGGAGTGAGCTCGGATGCGTCGGGATAGAAGAGATACGAGTGGGCGAGGACGTCGGATCGTCCGACCCGACCGCGGATCTGGTAGAGCTGGGCGAGCCCGAGGGCATCGGCGCGCTCGACGACAAGCGTGTTCGCCTGGGGGATGTCGAGGCCCGACTCGATGATCGTGGTCGAGACGAGCACGTCGGCGTCGCCGCGCAGGAACGAGAGCATCCGGTCCTCGAGCTCACGCTCGCGCATCTGGCCGTGCGCAACGAGGAAGCGCAGGTTGGGCAACTGCTCCTGGAGCCAGGTGGCCCGCTCGTCGATCGTCTCGACGCGGTTGTGGAGGTAGAAGCCCTGCCCCTTGCGCGCGACCTCGCGCTCGAGCGCCTGCTTGATCAGGTCCTCGTCGAACTCGCCGACGTACGTTCGGATCGGGCGGCGGCCCTCGGGCGGCGTCTCGATGACGGAGATGTCGCGCAGACCCGACAGCGACATGTGGAGGGAGCGTGGGATCGGCGTCGCCGTCAGCGCGAGCACGTCGACCTCGAGCCGCAGCTGGCGCAGCAGCTCCTTCTGGGCGACGCCGAAGCGCTGCTCCTCGTCGACGATGACGAGGCCGAGGTTCTTCGGGATCACGTCCCGGGAGAGGATGCGGTGCGTCCCGATCAGGACGTCGACCTTCCCGTCGGCGAAGTCGGCGAGCACCTGCTTCGTATCCTTCGCGCTCCGGAAGCGCGAGACCATCTCGACGCGGACGGGGAAGTCGCGATAGCGCTCGCGGAACGTGTTCCAGTGCTGCTGGGCCAGCACGGTCGTCGGGACCAGCATCATCGTCTGCCGGTCGTTCAGCGCGGCGGCGAAGGCGGCCCGCACGGCGACCTCGGTCTTGCCGAAGCCGACGTCGCCGCAGACGAGCCGGTCCATCGGCCGGGGCGCTTCCAGGTCCTGCTTGACCGCCTCGATCGCCGCTTGTTGGTCCTCCGTCTCGCGGTACGGGAAGGCGGCTTCGAGCTGCTCGAGGTACTCGTGGCGCAGGTCGAACGCGAAGCCGGGCGCTTGCTGGCGCTGCGCGTAGAGGCGCAGGAGGTCGCCCGCGAGCTCCCGGATCCCTTCGCGGGCCCGGGTCTTGAGCAGCTGCCAGGCCTTGCCCCCGAGCTTCGAGAGCGCGGGCGCTCCGTCCATGCCGACGTAGCGCGAGACCTTCCCGAGCTGCTCGTGCGGGACGTACAGGCGGTCGTCCCCCCGGAAGGCGAGGAGCAGGTAGTCGCGCGTGACCCCCGCGACCTCCTGCGTCTCGAAGCCGAGCAGCTTGCCGACGCCGTGGTCCTCGTGGACCACGTGGTCACCGGTGCGGAGGTCGGCGAACGACTGGAGCGAGCGTCCGACTCGTGCGGCGGCACGAGGCTTGCGGCGGAAGACCTGTGTGTCCGGGAGCAGGGCGATGCCGAGCTCGCGCCACACGAAGCCGCGGCGCGCGGGCGCGACCGCGTAGAGGAGCTCCGCCTCCCGCGGCAGGTCGTCGCCCTCGTCGAAGAGGCGGGCCTCGACACGGCGGAGCAGGTTCTGGTTCCGCAGCGCCTCGCCGCGGTGCGCGAAGGCGACGACGACTCGCAGCCCGGCGCGCACGAGGGCGCCCAGCTCGTGCTCGGCCTCGGCGAGGCCCCGGGCGGCGATCGCGGGGCGCTGGGCTTCGAACGAGAAGGGCTGGCCGGCCGGGAAGGGATCGAACTCCGCCGCACCTTCGAGCGGCTGCGGGGTGAGCTCTTCCTCTTCCCAGAGCTCCCGCACCGCATCGGGCTGCCAGACGAAGTCGGGCGCACGGTCGAGCGGCGGGGCGAGATCGTCGGGAACGGGGATCGGCTCGTCCTCGTCGACGAGGGTCGGCTCGACGAGATCGGTGCGCCGCTCGACCGCTGGATAGATCACCGCCTCGTCGACGGGGTGCAGCGTGCGCTGGGTGAAAGGAGAGAAGGCGCGAATCGACTCCACGTCGTCTCCGAAGAGCTCGATCCGCAGCGGCTCGCGGCCTGTGGTCGGGAAGACATCGACGATCCCGCCCCGGACCGCGAACTGGCCGCGCTCCTCCGCGCGCTCGACACGTTCGTAGCCGGCGAGCGCAAGACGCTCGGCCAGGTCCTCCGCGTCGTGGGGCAGGCGGATCGGCTCGGGGCGGGCCGCGGCCGGCGGCATGCCTTCGGCGAGCGCTGTGGCCGAGACGGCGACGAGCCCGCCGTCTGCCAGCACATCCAGCGCCCGCGCGCGCTCGCCGACGAGGTGCGGCGCCGGGTCGAGCCCCGATTCCCAGCGGACGCCTCGGCTCGGGAGCAGGGCGACGCGCTCGGAGCCCAGGAACCAGGCAGCGGCCTCGGCGGCGTCGCGGGCATCGGCGTCCTCGGGGAGCACCACGACGAGCGCGCGATCGAGCTCGGTGTGGAGCGC
>Ga0081455_10001913_pt1 | contig 25012 bp, 25 predicted proteins | sample TabmetS3T2R1_FD_70207 | JGI IMG/M metagenome (GOLD analysis project Ga0081455, IMG submission 70207) | Tabebuia heterophylla rhizosphere microbial communities from the University of Puerto Rico - S3T2R1 | ecosystem: Host-associated > Plants > Roots > Rhizosphere ...
CCTGGTGCTATGCGGCGGCGACACCGCCCCGCGCGACCTGCCGATCCCGGGCCGGCAGCTGGGCGGCATCCACTTCGCGATGGACTACCTCACGCCGCAGAACCGGCGCAGCGAGGGCGACGCGGTTCCCGACGAGGAATTCATCACCGCCCGGGGCAAGCGGGTCGTCATCATCGGCGGCGGCGACACCGGCGCCGACTGCCTCGGCACCGCGCACCGGCAGGCCGCGCTCCAGGTGCACCAGCTCGAGATCCTGCCCCGCCCGCCCGACGAGCGGGCGGCCGACAATCCCTGGCCGCAGTGGCCCAACATCTACCGGGTCTCCTCCGCGCACGCGGAGGGCGGCGAGCGCGTCTACTCGGCCTCGACCGTCCGCTTCCTGGGCGACGACCGCGGCATGGTGAAGTCGATGGAGGTCAGCCAGGTGGAGATGGTGCGCGAAGGCGGCCGCCTCAATTTCCGAGAAGTCCCGGGGTCGAGCTTCGTCCTTCCGTGCGAGCTGGTGCTGCTCGCGATGGGATTCACGGGGCCGGAGCGCTCGGGGCTCCTCCAGCAGCTGGGGGTCGAGCTGACCGATCGGGGAAACGTCGAGCGCGACGAGCACTGGATGACGAGCGTGCCCGGCGTGTTCACCGCCGGGGACATGCAGCGCGGCCAGTCCTTGATCGTGTGGGCGATCGCGGAGGGCCGCAGCGCGGCTCGCGGCGTGGACCGCTATCTCATGGGCCGCTCCGAGCTGCCCGCCCCGTTGCCCTGAGCGGCGCGGTCACTTCCGCCAGCGGTCGGGATCCCAGAGGCCCTCGGTCCGGGACACGGTGGATCCCAGGTGCGTGATCTCGCCGCGCAGCCGCTCGGCGGTGAGGTCGACGTTGGGCACCGGCTTGTTGAGGAAGAACCAGCGGCGCCCCTCGTTGTAGGAGAAGTGGGTCGGGCCGATGGCGTCGTTCTCGATCAGCATGCCCAGCACCGCGTTGCCACTGATGGTGCGGCCGTTCGGCACCCGCTTGAGCCAGGCCACCAGCCATACCAGCGCGCCGTCCTTGGAGAGCGTCACCCGCGTGGTGATCAAGCGGGTGTCCGGCGCGCGGACGACGATCTCGTAATCGACGCCGGCCTCGTTGCGGCTCTCCCGAGGCTGGTAGCCCAGCGTGGTGAGCAGCGTCTTGAGCCCGGCCGCGTCGACCCGGCCCGCCGGTGGCGCTTCCTGCGCGGCGGCGAGGGCCACCAGGAGCGACGCGGTCACCAGGAGCGCGAGCGCCACACGACGATGAACGACCACGGAGGCGATCACCAATGGCCCTGACCCGTTCTGAGCGCGAGCGACTGATTCAGCAATACGCCGACGGGCCCGCACGCCTCGAAGGCGCCATCGCGGCGGTGCCGCCCGAGGCGCGACGGTGGCGGCCGGCGCCCGGCGAATGGTCGGCCCACGAGGTGGTGTGGCACTGCGTGGACTCCGAGACCAACGCGGCGGCGCGCATCCGCTATCTGGTGTGCGAGCCGGACCCGCTCGTGCTGAGCTACGACGAGAGCGTCTGGGCGGTGGCTCTCGACTATCACGGCCAGCCGCTGCCGCCGGCACTGGCCACCGTGCACGCCGTCCGCGCCTCGACCGCGCTGGTCATCCGCGCGCTGCCCGACCAAGCCTGGACTCGCGAGGGGCGGCACACCGCGTCGGGTCGATACACCGCGCAGGACTGGCTCCGGATCTACGCCGAGCACCTGGAGATCCACGCGCGACAGATCGAGGCCAACCTGGCCGCCTGGCAGAAGGCCGGCCGTCCTACCTGAGCGGACGGACGATCGCATCCCAGGAGCCGAAATCCTCCTTCATCAGGATCACGCGCTCGCCGTTGCCTTCCAGGTAGTCGAGCGTTCCGCTCCAGATGTAGAGGCTGAAGCGAGTCGGCCCGGGTCCCACCGTGACCTGCCCGTAGCGCGTCACCGCGTCCCAGGAGGCGACCAGCCGCCCGTCCGGATAGATGGTCGGATAGAACAGCTGATAGCCGCCGAAGCCGAACTTGATCTGACCCTGCCAGCGACCCTCGATCAATCCGATGTCGCTGACCTGCCGGGCCGGCGGTAGCGGCGCACACCCGGCGGACGCGAGCGCCAGGGCCAGCACGCTCATCGCCCACCGCCGCCGCCGTCGATCGCGAGCGCTCCGCGCCCTCACCGCGCTGCGCTCTGCCACAACACGTGCCCCACGAAGAAGGGACCGAGGCTCTGGAGGTATTGCGACGTCTGCGCGGTCCGCCGCATGGCCTGCACCAGGTGGGAGAGCGGGTGCAGGTCACGGCCGATGAGCCCGATCACGAAGTCGTTGTCGTTGGCGTCGAGACCGTGGCAGGCCAGCCGTACGTCGTGGGCCAGGTCGGCGTCGCCATAGGCGCGTCCCTGCGTGCCGTGCTCCTTCAGGATCGCGCCCTGCTCTTGCGGACCGAGGCGGGCGAAGGCTCCCGCGCGGCGCAGCGGATACCAGATGCCCCAGGGCCACGCCGGGTTCAGCACCGTCCGCCGCGGACGCGCCAGCAGCCAGTCCGCGAGATCGGGCTCGAAGCCGGAGGCGTAGGTTCGGCCCAGCATCGTCAGCTCGGGCCGGTGACGGAGCGAGCCGAACGGGTCCCCGTGCAGCGCCTCGCGGAGCGCGGTGGGGAAGAACGCGGGATCCTCGTGCAGCGCGAGCAGCGCCACACCCAGGGGGTCGTTCACGTCATGGTAGACGACGCCCTCGATGCGGCTTCGCTCCGCGGCGGCCACCAGGAGCTTGCTGTCGGCGCAGCCGGTCCAGACCTGCAGCTGCATGAACAGGCGCCGATCCGACACCTGCCCACCCGCGCCCCGCTCCCGTACGTCCGCCGCCGCCTCCGCCATGCCTACCCTCCCCGCGTGTGCATCTCCAGGTGGGGATCGCGCTTGAGCTCGCCGATCTGCATGAGCGGCCGCCGCTCGGGCATCGTCAGCCGCTCCTCGGCGCCCCGGTCGCGACGGGTCATCCAGGTGGCCCGGATCAGGGCGAGCACCTCCTCGCGGGACGCCCCCGCGCGCAGCGGCCGCCTCAGGTCGATGCCCCGCACCGCGTACAGGCAGAGGTACCAGAGCCCGTCGGCGGTGAGCCGGCTCCGATCGCACCGGCCGCAGAACGGCTGGGTGGTGGAGGAGATGATGCCGAACACGCGCCCGTCGGACAGCCGGAACCGATCGGCGGGGGCGGACGACTCCTCCTGGATCGGCACGATGGCGCCGTAGCGCGCCTCGAGGCTCGCCAGCATCTCGGCGCGCGACACCACGCGCTGGATGCTCCAGTGCGTCGCGCCGCCCACATCCATGTACTCGATGAAGCGGACCTCGGCCGTGACGCGGCTCGCGTACTCCACCAGGTCGGCCAGCTCGTCGTCGTTCACCCCGCGCATGACCACCGTGTCCAGCTTGAGCCCGGGCCATCCCGACACCGCCTCGATGCTCTGGAGCACGCGCGCGTGCGTATCCCGGCGGGTCAGGGCCTTGAAGCGCTCCTCGCGCAGGGTATCGAGGCTCACCGTGATCCGGTGCAGGCCGGCCGCCCGGAGGGAGTCAGCCTGCTCGGCCAGCAGCACCCCATTGGTGGTCATCGCCAGGTCGCAGATCCGCGGGTTGGCCGCGAGCAGGCGCACGAGCCGGTCCAGGTCCCGGCGGAGCAGCGGCTCTCCCCCGGTGAGGCGGACCTTGTCGACGCCGAGGTCCGCGAAGACATCCACCAGGTGTCCCATCTCCTCGAAGCTCAGCATGTCGTCCCGGGGAAGCCAGACGTACTCCTCCTCGGGCATGCAGTACTGGCAGCGCAGGTTGCAGCGGTCCGTCACCGAGAGGCGCAGGTTGCGCAGCGGACGGTCGTGGACGTCGCGGATCACGGCAGCTCCACGTACACGTCGCCGTTCTCGACCCGGGCCGGGAAGCATGCGATCCTGACGGCAGGATTGTTGGCGTTGGCCCCGGTGGTCACGTCCCACCGCCAGCCGTGCCACGGGCAGATGGCGAGCCGCCCGTCCAGGTCGCCGTCGCCCATCGGACCGCCGCGGTGTGGGCAGGCATTGTCGATGGCGTGAAAGGCGCCGTCGACGTTGAACAGGGCCAGGGTCTTCACGCCGGCCTGCACCACGCGGCCCTGGCCGGGCGGCACGTCGGAGGCCTTCGCCACGATCACCGAGCCCATCGCGACCTATCCCGCCACCGCCGCCGCGGCGGCGATCTCGCGGGCCCGTTCCCACTCGCGCTGCAGGCCCGCCTTCTTCACGCCGACGTCGAAATGATCCCACGGCAGGACCTCGGTCGTCTCGCGCGGCCGCCGGGTGTAGGCGGTCGGATCGCCGTCCCATTCGCGCAGCGCACGGCGCCAGTCCCCGTCCAGGCCGGCGGCGAGCTCGATGAAGTCGGCCACCCGCCGATCGCCGCGCGCGAGCAGCGCCTGCAGCGCGGCCTCCCGCGGGTTCTCGTGGACCACCCGGATCGTATCGAGGCGCCGGGCCGCTCGCTTGATCGCGTCCAACTTGTCCTCCAGGGCGCGGGGGTCGTCGAAGGGCGCCCACTGAAACGGCGTCCAGGGCTTCGGCACGAAGGACGAGATCGATAGCGTGAGCTTGCCGAACGGCCGGCCGTCGGGTGCCAGGACCTGAAGACGCTCCAGCAGCCGGGCCGCGAGGTCGGGGATCGCCTCCACGTCCTCGCGGCTCTCGGTGGGCAGCCCGATCATGAAGTAGCACTTGAGGTTCGGGATCCCGTAGCGCCGCAGCAGATTGCAGGCCTCGTAGAGCTGCTGGTCCGTGATCGCCTTGCGCACGACGGTGCGCAGCCGCTCCGTCCCGGCCTCGGGGGCCATGGTGAGTGTCCGGTGGCCACCACGCTGCAGCGAGGCGACCAGGTCCTCGGTGAGACTGTCGGCGCGGAGCGACGAGATCGATACCTCGACGCCGTGTTCCTCCAGCACCTTCATCAGGTCGCCGATCCACGGGTAGTCCGAGACGCAGGCCCCGACCAGCCCCACCCGCTTCGACTCTTTGGCGATCCGGGCCACCGACTCGCGGAGGGCATCCAGGCTGCGGTGCCGGACCGGCCGATACACCTGGCCCTCGAGGCAGAAGCGGCAGCCCCGTCCGCACCCCTTGCCCACCTCCAGCAGCTCCATGTGGCCGTACTCGGCCCGGGGCGTCTTGAGCGCGGATCGAGTCTCGAAGCGGTTGACGTCCTTGAGGCGCCGCTTGAGCACCACCGCCGGCACGTCGGGCTCCTGCGGCACGACCCGGGCGATCGGCCCGCCGGACGCATAGTCGATCCGGTAGGCGCCAGGCACGTACACCCCGACCAGCGGCTTCAGCCGATCCACGAAGCGACGCCGGCGGCCGTGGTCGTCGCCGGCACCGCTGGCGACCCACGCGTCCACGATCTCGCGCACGACCTCCTCGCCCTCCCCGACGACCACGAAGTCCATGAACGCGGCCACCGGCTCGGGATTCGAGAAGGCGCAGACTCCGCCCATCATCACCACCGGATCCGCGGGTCCTCGGTCCGCGGCGCGTACCGGGATGCCGGCCATCCGCATCAGGCGCACCGTGTTGATGTAGTCGCCTTCGTAAGTGATGGAGAAGCCGACGAGGTCGAAATCGGTCAACGGACGCTGGGATTCGAGGGAGAACGGCGGGGTGCCGGTGCGGGCGTGCTCGTCCAGGTCCTCCGGATCCGGGAAGAATACGCGCTCGCAGACCACCTGCGGCAGCGCGTTCAGATGGTCGTAGATGGTCTGGAAGCCCAGGTTCGACATCCCGACCGCGTAGGTGTTCGGGTACACCAGCGCGATCGACACCCGCCCGCCCCAGTCCTTGTGGACCACGCCCTCTTCGGAGGCGAGAAGCGTCTGGGTCTTCTTCTTGAGCTTCCAGGACATACCGCGACTCAGTCTACCATGCCAGAACGAGGCTCACCGGACCCCACCACGCCCGTTAGAGCCACACGTCAGGACCAGAACCACAACCAAATCCACAGACCGAAATCACCAACGGATGTCCGCAGCTTGGGGAGTGCGGGGGCCATGTCTGGGCCCCCGCATGAGACAGAGCCTAAAGATTTAGACGGTTGTCCGCCGAATCTCGCTGTCCGCAGGAACGTTAATCGCCCACCGGCCCGACGCCCATGATCTGGATGTCGATGCTGCGGGGGCGCGGCCCGTCGAGCTCGGCGAAGAGGATGGACTGGAAGCGGCCCAGTGACAGCTCGCCTCCGCTGATGCCGACCGCCACGCTTCGCCCCAGCAGGGCGGCGCGGAGGTGGGAGGAGGCGTTTCCCCGCTCGCAATCGGAGAAGCGCGGATCGTCGTGCTTGTAGCCGGCGTCGTCGGCCACCAGGCGGTCCATCATGGTCTTGAGGTCCTCGACGAGGGCTCCCTGGAACTCGTTCACGAACAGGGCGCAGGTGGTGTGGAGGGAGTTGACCAGAATGATGCCCTCCTTGATGTCGGCGCCCAGCACGATGTCCCGGATCTGCTTGGTGATGTCCAGGACCTGTGTCCGTTTCTCGCTCAACATCGTGAAGGTCTTCCGGACTACCTTCAAGGTCTCCACCTTGTGTGCCTCCGTGCTTGAGTGCGCTTCACCTCTGGTGCCGAGGGAGGGAATCGAACCCCCACGGCCCTTGCGGACCAACGGATTTTAAGTCCGCCGCGTCTCCCAGTTCCGCCACCCCGGCAACTCGATCGCTGGACCGCCTGCCAAGTTGGAGGCGGCGAGCGGATTCGAACCGCTGAATAGAGGTTTTGCAGACCTCCGCCTTAGCCACTTGGCTACGCCGCCCTTCAATCTCACCCCGTAGATGGAGCGGGAAACGGGATTCGAACCCGCGACCCCAACCTTGGCAAGGTTGTGCTCTACCACTGAGCTATTCCCGCGAAATTCGCCTGTCACAGAACCAGCTTCGGACTCTAACAAAAGCCTTGCGTGGTGTCAACTTACGGGCGGTTCCGGGGTCTCTCCGCGCAGATATTTCGCCGCCTCTTCGGGCGGCGTCGGATTGATGAAGAAGCCCGTTCCCCACTCGAAGCCGGCGACCCGCGTGAGCTTGGGAATGATCTCGAGGTGCCAGTGGAAATGGTCGAGCGCCGTCCGGCGGAGCGGTGCGCTGTGGAGCATGAAGTTGTAGGGCGGGTCGTCGAGGAAGCTCCGGATCCGGCCGAGGACTCGGGATACCACCGTGGCGAGCCCGGTCAGCTCGTCGGCCGGGGTCTCTTCGTATCGGGACCGATGGGCTGCGGGCAGGACCCAGGTCTCGAAGGGAAACCGGGGGGCGAACGGGGCGAGGGCCACGAAGCCGCCGTGCTCGAAGACGACCCGCGTCCGGCCCTGTCGCTCCTGGCGGATGATGTCGCACCAGATGCACCGCTGCCGGAGCTTCAAGTGCTGGAGCGCCCCCGCCAGCTCCTCTTCCACCATCAGGGGAACCACCGGGGTGGCGATGAGCTGCGAGTGGGTGTGCTCGAGCGAGGCGCCCGCGGGATCTCCGTGGTTCTTGAACACCATCACGTACTCGAGCCGCGGGTCCTTGGCCAGATCGGCGATCCGGTCCCGATAGGCGCGGAACACCTCGGCCAGGTGCGGCACCGGCAGCTGCTCGATGACGGCGTCGTGGTCCGGGGACTCCACGATCACCTCGTGGGCGCCGATGCCGTTCATCCGGTCGAACATCCCCTCCGCCGACGGCTCCAGCTCGCCCTCGATGCGCAGCGCGGGGAACTTGTTCGGGACCACCCGCAGCAGCCAGCCCGGAGTGTTGGGCTCACCTCGCCCCGGGCGCAGGGCCCACACCTCGTCGGGCGTGCGATGCTCCTGGCCTCCGCAGAACACGCACGGCCCGCCCTTCCGTCGCCGCGGAACGGGCGCAAAGTCGGAGGGCCGGCGGGACCGCTCGGTGGAGATGATCACCCAGCGGCCCACGATGGGATCGCGCCGCAGCTCAGGCACGGGGGGCGCGCTCCTCCTCGGGCCTCGGCTCGCGGGCCAGCAGCGAGCCCAGCGCGTCGGCCACCGACTTGCCGTCGAACAGCACCGCCGCCACCTCCTCGCAGATCGGCATCGCCACCCTCGCCTCGCGCGCCATGCGCAGGGCGGAGGAGACGGTCCGCACGCCCTCGGCCACCATCGGCGTGCCGGCTTCCACCGTAGGCAGCGACTGCCCGCGCGCGATCTCGCGCCCGAGCGTGTGGTTGCGGCTCTGCGAGCCCGTGCACGTGAGCACGAGATCCCCGATGCCCGCGAGGCCGGCGAACGTCGTCGGCTGGGCGCCCCGGGCCTCCCCGAGGCGCACGATCTCGGCCAGGCCCCGGGTGATGAGGGCGGCCCGCGCGTTCTCGCCGAGGTCGAGGCCGTCCACCAGCCCGGTCGCGATCGCCATCACGTTCTTGAGCGCTCCGGCCAGCTCCACACCCACCACGTCGCGGTTCGTGTACAGCCGCAGCGCGGGCCCGGCGAGCCGGCGCTGGAGATCGGCGGCCACCGCCTCGTCGCCGGAGGCGATCACCAGCGCGGCCGGGCGGCCTTCGGCAACCTCGCGTGCGAACGACGGGCCCGACAGCACCGCGACCGGGCGGCCGGGCAGCTGCCGCTCGAGCAGCTCGGACATGCGCAGACCGGCGCGCGGCTCCAGGCCCTTCGTGGCGGAGACCAGCCGCGCCCGATCCGGAACGAGCTTTTCGACCCGGTCGAGCACACCCTCCACGAAGTGCGACGGCACCACCACCAGCACGATGGACGCGTCGGCCAGGGTGTCGGCCGGATCCGCGCTCACCCGGACGCCCGGCGGTAGAGCGAGGCCGGGAAGGTAGCGCGGGTTCTCGCCGGTGGCGCGCATCGCGGCGGCCAGCCCCGGATCGCGCGCCCAGAGATGCACCCTCCCTCCGAGACGTCCCAGATGCATTGCGAGCGCGGTGCCCCAGCTGCCCGCGCCGAGCACGGCGACCGGCGCCGGCTCGGACCGCTCGTCCCGGCTCACGCGGCTCGCGCGCGCCCGCCCAGGCGATGCTCGGTGCCACTGGCCAGACGGGCGATGTTCTCGCGATGTCGCCACATGATGATCAACGCCACGAGCGCCGCCGCGCCCACCGAGGGCCGTGGATAGCCTATCAGGGTCGCGGCCACTGGCAGGCTCACGCAGGCCACGATCGACGCGAGGGAGACGTAACGCGACAGCGCCGTGACCGCCAGCCAGAGCACCGCGGCCGGCGCCACCGCCCACGGGACGAGGGCCAGGAAGGCGCCGAGCCCGGTGGCCACGCCCTTGCCGCCCCGGAACGCGAGGAACAGCGGCCAGCAGTTGCCGACCACTGCCGCCACCGCCCCGCCCGCCGCGCTCCACACCTCGGTGCCGATGGCGCGGGCCGCGCTCACCGCCAGGTACCCCTTGACGATGTCGCCGACCAGGGTCAGCACCGCCGGCCCGCGGCCCAGGGTGCGCAGCACGTTGGTGGCACCGATGTTCCCGCTGCCCGCCCGGCGGATGTCGGTGCCCCCGGCGGCGCGCGCCACCAGGAAGCCGACCGGAATCGCTCCGATGAGGTAGGCGGCCAGCAAGGCGAGCACGCTCAGGGCCATCGCTCGCGGTCCTTCACGAGATCCTTCGGGTTGGTGTAGAGGAAGAACCGGTAGAAGTAGTCGACGCCCGAGATCACGGTCAGCGCCAGCGCGATCCAGAGCACGCCCTGCGAGATCAGATGGAAGATCTCGACGTCCGGGGAGACCCCTTTCTCCAGGATCAGCCCGGTGATCGCCACGTACTGCGACACCGTCTTCGCCTTGCCGAGCGAGGAGGCCGGGACGACGGTGCCCATGGACAAGGCCACCCCGCGCAGCCCGGTGACGGCCAGCTCGCGGCCGATGATCACCACCGCGATCCACGCGGCCAGCACCTCGACGTGGACCAGCGACACCAGCGCGGCCGCCACCAGCAGCTTGTCCGCCACCGGGTCCAGCAGGGTCCCGAGCCGGGTGACCTGGTTCCACCGGCGCGCCATCCGGCCGTCGAGCCAGTCGGTGAGCGAGGCGGCCACGAAGATCACCGCCGCGATCAGCACGCTCACCCGGGAGGAGGAGATCAGAAACACCATGATCAGGGGCACCAGCACGATGCGGAAGAGCGTGAGCGCGATCGGCAGGTTCACGAGCCGGACTCCGGATGAGCGGCCGCGGCCAAACCACCGGCGGCGGGAACCCGCCGGGGCACGAATCCGTCCACGGCGAATATCGGTACCACGTCGCTCACGTCGGCGCGCAGGCACGCGGTCACGTCGGCCTCACGACCGAGGCGCGCGAGCCGACGGGCCCACGGGGAGGCCACCGCGAGCCGGTCGAGCCGCTCGCCGAAGTACCGGCCGAGCGCCAGCGCGGTGGTCGCGCCGTCGGAGAGCACCGGCGATGCCCCGACGGACAGCCGGGCCACCAGCACACCCGCGCAGACCACGTCCTCCAGCGACAGCGCCCCGCTGTCGCCCGCGCAGAGAATCGAGACGTCCCGTCCCTCCTCGAGCGCCCAGCGGGCCGCGGCGCCGACGTTGGTGAGGGCGGCGAGACCAGCCGCGGCGGCGCGGCACGCGGCCAGCATGGCGGCGGTACCGTTCGTCGTGGTGAGGACCACCGTGCGCCGGCCCACCGCGGCCGCCGTGAACTCGGCGGGCGAATTCCCGAGGTCGAAGCCGGCCAGCGGCTCGCCGCCGCGCTCCCCGGCCCGCACGGTATCGGCACCGTCGCGCGCCGCGAACACCTCGGCGGCCTCCGCGTCGGGCACCGCCACCAGACGCCGGCACCCCGCCTCGCACGCGGCCACCGCGGCAGAGGTCGCGCGCAGCACGTCGATGGCGAGCGCGGTGCGCCCCGACAGCGGCGCGTCGGGGAACTCGGCCGGGTGGAGCGCCACGTGCACCCGCATCGAGCCGCGGTCGGCTACCGCGCCCGGTCGCGGAGGGCCCGGATCTTCAGCCGCAACGCGTTGAGGTTGATGAACCCCTCGGCGTCCCGCTGCCGGTAGACCTGGTCCGCCTCGAAGGTGACGAAGTCGGTGCGGTAGAGCGAGCGCGGCGACTTGCGCCCCGCCACCGTGACGGTGCCCTTGTAGAGCTTGAGCCGCACGGTGCCGGTGACGTCGCGCTGCACGGCGTCGACCAGCCCCTGCACCGCCTCGCGCTCCGGGCTGAACCAGAATCCGTAGTAGATCATCTCCGCGTAGCGCGGGATCAGCGAGTCGCGCAGGTGCAGCACCTCGCGGTCGAGCGTAATGGACTCGAGCGCCCGGTGCGCGGTGTGCAGGATGGTGCCGCCCGGCGTCTCGTAGACCCCGCGGGACTTCATGCCCACGAAGCGATTCTCCACCAGGTCCACCCGGCCGATGCCGTGCTCGCCGCCCAGCCGGTTGACCGTCTCCAGCAGCGCGGCGGGCGAGAGCCGACGGCCGTCGACCGCGACCGGGTTGCCGGCCTCGTAGTCGATCTCCACGTACACCGGCACATCGGGGGCGGATTCCGGCGAGTTGGTGAGCAGGAACATCTTGGGAGGCGGCTCGTTCCACGGGTCTTCGAGGATGCCGCCCTCGAACGAGATGTGGAAGAGATTGCGATCGGTGGAGTAGGGCCGCTCCGCGGTGACCGGCACCGGAATGTCGTGCCGGCGGGCAAACTCCATGAGCGCGGTGCGCGAGTTCAGGTCCCATTCGCGCCACGGCGCGATCACGGTCAGTTCGGGGGCGAGCGCGGCGTAGGTCAGCTCGAAGCGCACCTGGTCGTTGCCCTTGCCGGTGGCCCCGTGGCTGACCGCGTCGGCCGCTTCCTTCCGCGCCACCTCGACCTGGGCCTTGGCGATGAGCGGGCGCGCGATCGAGGTGCCCATCAGGTACGAGCCCTCGTAGATCCCGTTGGCGCGCAGCATCGGAAACACGAAGTCGCGGACGAATTCTTCCCGGAGGTCGACGATGTGGACCGAGGAGGCGCCGGTGCGCAGCGCCTTCTCCTTCACCGGGATCAGCTCCTCGCCCTGGCCCAGGTCCGCGCAGTAGGCGACCACCTCGCAGCGGTAGGTCTCGATCAGCCAGCGCAGGATGACCGACGTGTCGAGCCCGCCCGAGTACGCCAGGACGACCTTCTTCACCGATCGGCTCACGGCTCAGTCCCCGAGCAGCTCGAGCCCGCCCAGCAGGCTCAGGATGATCGCCTTCTGCGCGTGGAGCCGGTTCTCGGCCTGGTCCAGGATCAGACTGCGCGGCCCGTCCAGCACCGCGTCGGTGATCTCCTCCCCGCGGTGGGCGGGCAGGCAGTGCATGACCACCGCGCCAGCCGGCGCGAAGCCGAGCAGCCGATCGTTGACCTGATAGCGCTGGAAGGCCTCCAGGCGCTGCTCGCGGTCCCCTTCCTGGCCCATGCTGATCCAGGTGTCGGTGTAGACGACATCGGCGTCCTCCATGGCGTCGCGGGCCTCGGTGGTGATCTGCACCCGTCCTCCGAGCGTTCGACACGCCTCCAATACTCCCGCATCCGGCTCGTAGCCCGGAGGGCAAGCCACCACCGAGGTGGTGCCCAGCATCGCGCCCAGCAGCAGCAGCGAGTTGCACACGTTGTTGCCGTCGCCGACCCAGGCCAGGCGCAGCTTGCCCAGGTCCATGCCCCGCTCCCACAGCGTGAAGAAGTCGGCCATGGCCTGGCAGGGGTGCTCCAGGTCCGACAGGCCGTTGATGACCGGGATGGTCGCGTGGGCGGCCAGCTGCTCCAGGGTCCGGTGCGAGAAAACCCGCGCCGCCACCACGTCCACCCAGCGCGAGAGGTTGCGGGCCACGTCGGGCACCGACTCGCGCTTGCCCATGCCGATCTCCTGGGCCGCCAGGTACACCGCCGCGCCGCCCAGCTGCACCATCGCGACCTCGAAGGTGACCCGGGTGCGCAGCGACGGCTTCTCGAAGATCAGGGCCATGGTGCGCCCCGGCAGCGGACTGGTGCGCTCGCGCGACTTCACCTTGGCTTTCAGCTCGGCCATCACCGCGAAGAGTCGCGGGAGGTCATCGCGGGAAAGGTCGCGGATGGACAGGAAATGGTTCACTTGGCGAAGCCGGCCAGCACCCGGTCGATGATCTCGACGCCCTGCCGCACCGATGCGTCGTCGACGATCAGCGGCGGCGCCAGTCGCAGCGTGTTGTCTCCCGCGCTGAGCGCGAGCAGGCCGCGCTCCCGGCACGCCGCGATCACGTCACCCACCGGCGGTACCAGATCCATCCCCACCAGCAGGCCCCGGCCCCGCACCGCGGTGGCCGCCTTGGGATGGCGGGCGCGGACGGCCTCGAGCTGCTCGCGCAGCCCACGGCCGATCGTGGCCGCGCGCTCCGGCAGCCGCTCCTCCATCAACGCGGTGAACACGGTCAAGCCGACCGCGGTGGCGAGCGGGTTGCCGCCGAAGGTCGAACCGTGGGTGCCGGGCGTGAAGACGGAAGCCACGCTCTCGGTAGCGAGGGTCGCGCCGATGGGCACGCCGTTGGCGAGAGCCTTGGCCAGGGTCATGATGTCCGGCTCGACACCGGAGTGCTCATACGCCCAGAGGCGTCCAGTGCGCCCCATTCCGGTCTGGATCTCGTCGAGCACCAACAGGATGCCCGCCTCGTCGCAGAGCTTGCGCAGGCCCGGCAGGTAGCCGTCGTCCGGGATGTTCACGCCGCCCTCGCCCTGGATGGGCTCGACCATCACCGCGGCGGTGTGGCTGTCGATGGCCCGCTCCACCGCGCGCAGGTCGTTGAAGGGCACGTACTTGAACCCGCCGGGGAGCGGCTCGAAGCCATGGTGGTACTTCTCCTGGGCGGTGGCGGTGACGGTGGCGAGGGTGCGCCCGTGGAATCCGCCCCGCATCGTGATGATGTCGCCTCGGTCGCTGGCCCCGTGCTCCTTCGCCCACTTGCGCGCGAGCTTGATCGCGGTCTCGTTGGCCTCCGCGCCCGAGTTGGAGAAAAATACCCGGTCCGCGAAGGAATGATCGCAGAGCAGCTTGGCGAGCTGGGCCTGCTGGGGGATGTAGAACAGGTTCGACACGTGGAGCAGCGTGGCCGCCTGCTCCCGCATGGACCCCACCACCTTGGGGTGGCAGTGGCCGAGCGCGGTCACCGCGATGCCGCCCGTGAAGTCGAGGTACTCCTTGCCGTCGCTGTCCCAGACCCGCACCCCCTCGCCGCGCACCAGCGCCACCGGGTTGCGCTTGGCGGTCGTCATCAGGTGCTTGTCGGCCCACTCGATCATCGTCTTCGTGTCGGTCATGTCTCCCTCGTATCCGCTCGGCTCGCCTCGCCCTACCGTCGGGCTCGCGCTTTCATGTACGTCGTGCACGGCATCACTGCCGTGACCCCTCTTTCAAATGCGTTCGCCTCGCCGGAGACGAGGTCAACCGGAGCTTCTCTTTCAAATGCGTTCGCCTCGCCGGAGGCGAGGTCAACCGGAGCTTCTCTTTCAAATGCGTTCGCCTCGCCGGAGGCGAGGTCAACCGGAGCTTCTCTTTCAAATGCGTTCGCCTCGCCTGCGGCTGCGGCTCACAAGACAATCTCCGTCCCGATGCCTTCCTTGGTGAGCACCTCGAGCAGGATCGCGTGAGGTACGCGGCCGTCGATGATGTGGGCCTTCTGGGCTCCCCCGGTGAGTGCCCGCAGCGAGGATTCCACCTTCGGCAGCATGCCGCCGTCGATGACGCCGGCCTTGATCAGCCGCTCTGCCTCGCGCTTGGTCAACGTGGACACCAGCCGGCCGTCTTCCGCGTTGATGCCGGTCACGTCGGTGAGGTGGATGAGCTTCTCCGCGAAGAGCGCCGCGGCCACGTCGCCCGCCACCAGGTCCGCGTTGATGTTGTAGGTCTCGCCCTCCGCCCCCACCCCCACCGGCGCGATCACCGGGATGAAGCCGTTTTCCTCGAGCAGCCGGATCGGCTCCGGATTCACCGACTCCACCTCGCCGACCAGCCCGATGTCGGCCGAGCTGCCGTCGGGCATGCGGTGCAGGCGCTTGTGGGCCCGCAGCAGGCTCGCGTCCTTGCCCGAGAGGCCCACCGCCCGGCCGCCGTGCAGGTTGATCAGGCCGACGATCTCCTTGTTGATCTTGCCGACCAGCACCATCTCCACGATCTGGACCGTCTCCTCGTCGGTGACCCGCATGCCGCCCACGAACCGCGGCTCCTTGCCGAGCCGTTTCATGAGCGCGCCGATCTGCGGCCCGCCCCCGTGCACGATCACCGGGCGGATGCCGACCAGCCGCAGCAGCAGGACGTCCTGGGCGAACTGCTCCTTGAGGTCGGCCTGCTCCATGGCCGCGCCCCCGTATTTGATCACGAGGGTCTTGCCCTGGAAGGCGCGGATGTACGGCAGCGCCTCGATGAGGACTTCGGCCCGCTGGATCAGCTCCGGGTTCGCCATGGCGCTCGCCGTCTCACAAGATGTACCGAGAGAGGTCCTCGTCCTTCACCACATCGGCCAGGTGCGACTGCACGTACTCGGCGTCGATCGTCAAATCCCGCCCGGCCAGGGTGGGCGCGTCGAAGGAGACGTCCTCCAGCAGCCGCTCCATCACCGTGTACAGCCGCCGGGCTCCGATGTTCTCGGCCCGCTGGTTCACCGTGGACGCGATGTCCGCGATGGCCTCCACCGCGTCGTCCGTGAAGCGGAGGGCGACGTCTTCCGTCTTCAACAGCTCCACGTACTGACGGATCAGGGCGTTCTGAGGCTCGCTCAGAATGCGGATAAAATCCTGACGCGTCAAGGGCTCCAGCTCCACCCGGATCGGAAACCGCCCCTGCAGCTCCGGGATCAGGTCGGCCGGCTTGGCCACGTGGAACGCCCCGGCCGCGATGAACAGGATGTGATCGGTCCGGACCATGCCGTACTTGGTGGTGACGGTCGAGCCCTCGACGATGGGCAAGAGGTCCCGCTGGACGCCTTCCCGCGACACGTCGGGACCCCGGCCGCCCTCCCGCCCCGCGATCTTGTCCAGCTCGTCCAGAAAGATGATGCCGGAGTTCTCCACCCGCCGGATCGCCTGCCCCACCGCCTCGTCCACGTCCACCAGCTTCTGCGCCTCCTCCTGGGCCAGGAGCCGACGCGCCTCGCCCACCTTGACGCGCCGGCGCCGCGTGCGGCCGGGCATGAGGTTCGCGAGCATGTCTTTCAGGTTGATCCCGATCTCCTCCATGCCCTGCCCGGGGAAGACCTCGAACATCGGCCCCGCGTTGACCTGCACGTCCATCTCGATGAGCCGCTCGTCGAGCTTCCCGGCGCGCAGCTGGGCGCGGAGCTTGTCCCGGGTGGCGTCGCGGGAGGCGTCGGGGGAGACCTCCTCGAGGGTCCCGCTGACGAACGACTCCCCGGGGCGCCGGGGCAGCAGCAGGTCGAGCAGCCGCTCCTCGGCGAGGCTCTCGGCCCGCTCGCGCACGGCCGCCGCCATCTCCGCCTTCACCATGGTCACCGCCAGCTCGGTGAGGTCGCGGATCATGGACTCCACGTCGCGGCCGACGTAGCCGACCTCGGTGTACTTGGAGGCCTCGACCTTCAGGAACGGCGCCTGGGCGAGCTTGGCCAGGCGCCGGGCGATCTCGGTCTTCCCGACCCCGGTGGGGCCGATCATGATGATGTTCTTTGGCGCCACCTCGTCGCGCAGCTCCACGGGCAGGTTCTGGCGGCGCCAGCGATTGCGCAGCGCGATCGCCACCGCGCGCTTGGCCTTGCCCTGGCCCACGATGTAGCGGTCCAGCTCGGCGGTGATCTGCGCGGGCGTGAGGCCGGTCATGTCCGCCATCAGAGCGTCAAGACCGTGATCTGGTCGTTGGTGTAGACGCAGATGCCGGCCGCGATGCGGAGCGACCGCTCTGCGATCTCGGGCGCCTCCAGGGTGGAGTGGCCGCAGAGGGCCCGCGCGGCCGCGAGCGCGAAAGGTCCGCCCGAGCCGATGCCCACGAGGCCGTCGTCGGGCTCGATCACGTCGCCGGTGCCGGACACGATGAAGGTGGAGTCCGCGTCGGCGACCGCGAGGAGGGCTTCGAGGCGGCGCAGCACGCGGTCCATCCGCCACTCCTTGGCCAGCTCCACCGCGGCCCGGGCCAGGTTGCCGCGGTGCTCGTCGAGCTTGGCCTCGAACCGCTCGAACAGCGTGAACGCGTCGGCGGCGGCCCCCGCGAAGCCGGCCAGCACGCGATCGTGGTGCATCTTGCGAACCTTGCGGGCCCCCGCCTTCATGATGGTCTGGCCGAAGGTGACCTGCCCGTCACCGGCCACCGCCACCCGCCCCCGATGCCGGACGCACACCACCGTGGTCGCGTGGATGGCGCGGGCCGCATGCAGCCGTCCGGGGTCGTCGTGGGACATCGTGGCGCTCGAAGGGTCCTGGTCAGGTGGCTCGGGGATGGGCTGCATCGTACACCCGCATGAGGTGCTCGGGGCTCACGTGGGTGTAGCGCTGGGTCGTGGAGAGCCGGCGATGGCCCAGCAGCTCCTGGATCAGACGCAGGTCCGCGCCCTCCCCCAGCATGTGCGTCGCGAAGCTGTGCCGTAGCGTGTGCGGCGTCACCCGCTGGCCGATCCCGGCCCGCCGCGCCAGCCGTCCCACGATGCGATGGGCGCTGCGCGGGGTGAGCCGCCCGCCCCGCGCGTTGAGGAAGAGCGGGCCACGCTGGCGCCCGCGCCGCTGCAGATAGGCGTCGAGCGCCTCCAGCGCGTTGTCGCCCACCGGCACCACCCGCTCCTTGTCGCCCTTGCCCAGCACCCGCACCGTGCGCCGCGCCTCATCCAGGTCGTCCAGGTCGAGCCCGCAGCCCTCGGCCACCCGCAGCCCGCTGGCATAGAGCAGCTCGAGCAGGGCGCGGTCCCGCGCCCCCGCCACGGTGGGCTCGGGCGCGGCATCCAGCAGCTGCGTGGCCTCGTCCTTGGGCAGGACCGACGGCAGCCGCCGGCCGAGCCGTGGGCTTCGCACCTGCCGGGCCGGATTGACCTCGACGGCGCCGCGCCGCGCGAGGAAGCGGAAGCAGCTGCGGACCGCGGCCAGCTTGCGGGCGATCGTGGCCTTCGACAGGCGCCGACGGTGCAGCTGGGCCAGGAACGCGCGAATCACGCGAGCATCGGCGGCGGCGAGCCCGTCGATGTGCTCGGCGACCAGGAACGAGGTGAACTCGGCGAGGTCGGTCGCGTAGCTGCGGAGAGTATGGGGCGACGCCCCGCGCTCGACGCCCAGGTACTCGAGGAACGAGCCGACCGCCGCGTCCATGACCGACGGAGCCGGGCGACTCCTCACGCGACCGTGGGAGTCACTTCCTGCTTGTAGCCGCACTCCTCCCGGATGCACTGCCGGGTGATCTTGCCACCGCGGGCGATGCGCTCGGTCACGAACGGCGCCGCACACTTGGGGCACGGCTCCGGAACCGGCCGCGTCCAGACCGCGAACGTGCAGGTGGGATAGTTGGTGCAGGCGTAGAAGGTCTTGCCCTTACGGGTACGCTTCTCCACCAGCTGACCGCCGCAGCTGGGCTGCGGACACGTGATGCCGAGCGTGATCGGCTTGGTGGTCTTGCACTCGGGATAGCCCGAGCAGGCGATGAACTTGCCGAAGCGGCCGTGCTTGATCACCATGGGCCGGTTGCAGGTCGGGCAGATCTCGTCGGTGGGCTCGTCGGCCGGCCGCTCGCGCCCGCCGCCCAGGTCCTTGGTGAACTTGCAATCGGGATACGCCGAGCAGGCGAGGAACTTGCCGAAGCGCCCCCACTTCTCGAGCAGCGGCTTGCCGCACTCCGGACACTCGTGTTCCGTCGCCACCCCGACCTTGACGTTGTCCATCTTCTTGCCGGCCGCCTTCAGGTCCCGGGAGAACTGCTTGTAGAAGGCCTCGACCGTCTTCACCCAATCCGCGTCACCCTCCTCGATCTTGTCGAGGGACTCCTCGAGCTGCGCGGTGAACTCGACGTCCATGACCTCGGGGAAGTGCGGCACCAGCATGTCGGTGACCTGCACGCCGAGATCGGTCGGGAACAGGGTGCCGCGCTCGCGGCGTACGTAGCCGCGGTCCTGGATGGTGGCCAGGATCTGGGCGTAGGTGGACGGGCGCCCGATCCCCCGCTCCTCCAGCACCTTCACCAGCGAGGCCTCGGTGTACCGCGGCGGCGGCTGGGTGAAGTGCTGCTTGGGATCCAGCGCGAGCAGCTTCAGCGTCTGTCCCACCGTCAGCGGCGGCACCACCGCCTCCGTCTCCTCCTCCGGCGTCTCGTCGGTGGCCTCGCGGGACTCGATGTACACCGCGGTGAAGCCGGCGAACTTGAGGGTGGAGCCCTGCGCCCGGAAGAGGCACGAGCCGGCCTGGATGTCGGCGGCCACCGTGTCATAGACCGCGGGCAGCATCTGGCTCGCGAGGAAGCGCTCCCAGATCAGGCGGTAGAGCGCCAGCTGATCCCGGCTGAGGAAGCGCGCCATCGCCCGGGGCTCGCGCTCCACCGCGCTCGGCCGGATCGCCTCGTGCGCCTCCTGCGCGCTCTTCTTGGCCTTGTAGGCGGGCGGCGCGTCGGGCAGGTAGTCGCGGCCCAGCCGGCCGGTCACCCACTGGCGCGCCTCCTCCTGCGCCTCGGCCGCCACCCGCACCGCGTCGGTGCGCATGTAGGTGATGAGGCCGACCGCGCCCTCCTCGCCCAGCTCGACGCCCTCGTAGAGCTGCTGGGCCAGCATCATCGTCTTCTTGGCGCTGAAGTGCAGCTTGCGGCTCGCGTCCTGCTGAAGCGTCGAGGTGATGAAGGGCGGGGCCGGATTCCGCCGCCGCTCGCCGCGGGTCACCGACTTCACGGTCCAGGCCGCGCCGTGCAGCGCGGTCATCACCGCCATGGTGGCGGCCTCGTTGGGCAGGTCGGCCTTCTGGCCCTCGACCTCCTTGAGGGTGGCGGTGAAGTCGGGCGCGTCGGCCGGGTCCTTCGCCCGGAGGCGGGCGTGGAGCGACCAGTACTCCACCGGCACGAAGGCGGCGATCTCGCGCTCGCGCTCGGTGATGAGGCGCACCGCCACCGATTGCACGCGTCCGGCCGACAACCCGCGCCGGATCTTCTCCCACAGCAAGGGCGAGAGCTTGTAGCCGACCAGGCGATCGAGCACTCGGCGCGCCTGCTGGGCATTGACCTTGTTGGAGTCGATCTTGCCCGGATGCTGGAAGGCGGCCTTGACCGCACGCTCCGTGATCTCGTTGAACATGATCCGGTGCGTCTTCGCCTTGCTGATGCCGAGCTCGTGGGCCAGGTGCCAGCCGATGGCCTCGCCTTCCCGATCGGGGTCGGTCGCGATGTAGAGCGAGTCGGCCTTCTCGGCCGCCTTCTTCAGATCGTCGAGGACCTTTTTCTTGGCGGGCAGCACCTTGTACTCGGGCTTGAAGCCTTTCTTCTCGTCGACCCCGAGCTTGGATTTGGGCAGATCGCGGACGTGTCCCATCGAGGCCTTGACGACGTACTTGCCGTCCAGATACTTCTGGATCGTCTTGACCTTGGTGGGCGACTCCACCACCACCAGTCCTCGCTTCGCCACCGCGTCTCCTATCCGAGGGCCACGCGCACGAAGCGCTTGCCTTCCATCTGGCGCACCCGACCGTCGAGCTCGAGGTCGAGCAGCGCCGCCGAGACCCGGGCCGCCCCGAGCCCGCTCCGCTCGATCACGTGATCGATGTCGAGCGGGTCTTCTCCCAGCAGCGACAGGATCGCGCGGCTCGACGCGTCGGCGGGCTCGGCCGGCGCCGCCGCGGGAGTCATCCTCGCCGACGTGTCGATGCAGGATTTCCACCGGTCGGGCAGCGCCGCCACCACGTCCTCCCAGCCGAGCGCGAGCGCGGCGCCGTCCTGGATCAACCGGTTGGCCCCGCGGCTCTCCGGGGCGGTCACCCGCCCCGGCACCGCCAGCACCTCGCGGCCCAGCTCGGCGGCCAGGCGCGCGGTGATGAGCGAGCCGCTGCGCTCGGCCGCCTCGACCACCACCACCGCGAGCGACAGCCCCGCGATCACCGCGTTGCGGATCGGAAAGTTCGGGGGCAGCGGCGGCGTGCCCGGGGGGAACTGCGACACGAGCGCGCCGCGCTCGACGATCTCGTCGGCGAGCCGGTGGTTCTCCGGCGGATACACGGAGTCGACGCCCGAGCCGAGCACCGCGATGGTGCGCCCGCCCACCCGCAGCGCACCGCGGTGGGCCGCGCTGTCCACGCCGCGCGCGAGGCCGCTCACGATGGTCACCCCGCGCGCGGCGAGATCCGCGGCCATCGTCTCGGCCACCGAGAGACCATAGGGCGTCGCGCGGCGCGAGCCTACCAGCGCCACCGCGAGCGCGTCACCCTCGGCGAGCCGACCGCGCACGTGGAGCGCGTCGGGTGCAGTCGGCACCGCACGCAGGTGCGCAGGATACTCCGCGTCGTCGCGTCCGAGGGTCCGCACCGTCTCGTCGTGGATACCGTCACGCATCGAGTGTCTCGTCGTCCTCACGCCTTTGGATGGAGAATGACAGCGTGCGGTTCAGTATACCGGACGACCGGAGTCGGTCAAAACTACCCGAGCCGGTCAGCGCGAAGGGCGACCGGAAGATCCGAGCGAGGCGATCAGCGTGCGGGCCTGCGCGGCGGCGTCGCTTTTCGGATACGCCTTGAGCACTTGCTGCCACGTCTCGCGCGCCCGCGGCACGTCGTGGAGCGCGCGATAGCACAACCCGACTTTCAGCAGTGATTCAGCCGCGGGCCCGCTTTGGGGATACAGATCGGGCACCTTCTGGAACTCGGTCAGCGCCTGATTGAAGTCGCGCTGCCGATAGTAGGCCTCGCCGATCCAGTACTGCGCGCTCGCGGTCAGCGAGTGCTTGGGGAACTTGTCGATCAGCTCGGTGAACTCGAGCACCGCTTGACCGTGCTCTTCCGCGCGGAAGCTCGCCATCGCCGTCGCGTAGAGCTTCTCGGCGGTGACGTCGCGGCCTGCGGACGGCGGCGTCGGCTTGGCGGCCGGCGTCGCCGGCGGCGGCACGCTCAGCGCGGCCACCTGTTGATTCGTCTCATCGAGCGCCGAGCGCAGCGACCGCACCGATTCCTCCTGCTGCTGCAAGGCGCCCTTCAGCTGCTCGCGCTCCTGCTGGGAGGTCTTGGCCTCGCCCACCAGGAACGCCGCCTGCGCATCGACGGCCTTCAGCTCGCCGGCCAGCCGGGCCACCTCCTTGCCCATCTGGTCCTGGCCCTTGCGCAGCTCCTCCACCTGCTTCACCAGCGCGGCCATCTCGGCCTCCCGGCGGGCCTTCTCGGCCGAGCCGCAGCCGGCGGTCGCGACTGCGAGGCCAAGGCAGCCGAGGACGAGGGAGCGGGACCGCATGAGCCAGACCGTAACACCCCTGATCTCGAAAAGTCAATTAACACGAGCCTTTGACTGACATACTCCTTTCCGCTAGCATGGCGCCGCGATGGACGACCTGCCCTGGATGCTGCCGGTCTCGGCCGTGGCCATCGGCATCGCCTTCGGATACGTCCTCCAGCGCGGCGGCTTCTGCCTGGCCCGGGCGCTCTCGAACGCGATCCTGGCCGGCGACGGTCACCACCTGCGCGCCTGGGTCCTGGCGTTGCTGGTGGCGATGGTCGGCGTGCAGATCCTCGAGGCCCTCGGCCTGGTCGACATCCCGCTGCGCCCTCTGCGGTGGCTCTCGAGCGTCGTCGGCGGCCTGCTGTTCGGAGTCGGGATGACCGTCTCCGGGGAGTGCCCGGGCAGCGCCTGGTACCGCCTTGGCGAGGGCGCGGCCGGCGCGCTGGTCGTGTTGCTGGGCTTTGCCATCGGTGCCACCACCGCCGGCATTGGTGTCCTCGCGCCGATCCGCACGATGCTGCAGAAGCCCGTCGTGTCGCTTCAGGACGGCGGCGCCGTCACGCTCGCCACCGTCGCCGGCTTCTCCCCGTGGCTCGTGGTCGGCGTCCTGGCGGTGGCGGGCGGCATCTGGCTCTGTCGTGGCGGCCGTGAGCCGGCGCCCGGGCAGTGGCCCTGGCCGGTTACCGGTGTCGCAGTCGGCGTGATGATCGCGCTCGGCTGGTGGGCGTCGGCGGTGGCCGATCGCCCGGTCGGCATCACCTTCGCGGCCAACACCGGCCATCTCCTCACCTACCCGATGGTCGGCTATCCGAACCGTGTCACCTGGACCATGCTCATGGCCCTCGGCGTTCCCGTCGGAGGCTTCGTCGCGGCGTGGACCACCGGGACATTCGGCTGGAAGTGGCCGACCGCATCGAGCCTCGCGAAGCTGTTCGGCGGCGGTCTCCTCATGGGCGCGGCGGCGCTCGTCGCAGAGGGATGCAACATCAACCAGGGCCTCACCAACTCCGCGACGCTCGCCCTCGGCAGCCTCCTCACCTTCGCGTCCATGTGCGCGGGCGCAACCCTCACCACCCGCTTGCTTGGCGGAGGACGATGACGGTTACCGGGTGGTCGGGCTCGATGGTGGTGTGGCCGGGGACGATGGCCAGGCCGTCGGCGGCGACCATCGAGCGGAGGACGCCGGAGCTCTGCGTGCCGGTGAGCCGCGCGCCGTACCCATCACCCTCCTGCGTCAGCGTCACGCGGAGATAACCGCGGCGGCTGTCGCCGTTCTTGATGGGGGCGAGCGCGCGGGCGGTGATCGTCGGGCGCTGCAGCCGCTGGTGGCCCGCCATCCGTAAGATCGCGGGGCGGACGAACAGCTCGAAGGTCACCATGGCGGAAACCGGGTTGCCCGGCAGCGCGAACAACGCCAGCGCGGCCTTGCCGTCCTGGGGGATCGTCGAGAACGCGATCGGCTTGCCCGGGCGCATGTCCACGAGCCAGAGATGCTGCTCGGCGCCGAGGCGGGCCAGCGCGTCCTTCACGAAGTCGTGCTCCCCGACCGACACGCCCGCCGAGGACATCACCAGATCGCATCCGAGGCCCCAGCGGAGCCGTTGCTCGATGTCTTCCAGGCGATCGCCGGCGATGCCGAGGCTCACCGGCTCGGCTCCCGCCTCCAGCACCTGAGCGACCAGTGAGTAGCTGTTGGAGTTCGGGATCTGACCGGGACCGATGCGTCCGCCCAGATCGACCAGCTCGTCACCGGTGGAGAGGATGCCGACCCGCGGCCGGCGAATCACGCTCACCCGCGCGCGCCCGACCGTGGCGAGCAGCCCGATGTCGGCCGCGCTCAGCACGCGCCCGCGCTCGAGCACGCGATCGCCGCGGGCCATGTCTTCGCCGCGCGGCCGCACGAAGTCGCCCGCGCTCACACGCCGGGGCACCAGCAGCACCCCCGTCTCCTCGGTGACGTCCTCCTGCGGGATCACCGAGTCCGCCCCTTCGGGCAGCGGCGCACCCGTGAAGATGCGGAAGGCCTCGCCGAGCTGCAGCGGCCGCTCCGCCATCGCTCCCGCCGGCACCCGCCCGGCCACCGCGAGGCGGGCGGGAGTGCCCGCGGCGGCCGCACGGGTATCCTCGCTGCGGAGCGCGTAGCCGTCCATCGAGGACGCGGGCCACGGCGGCATGTCGCGCGGGCTGTCCACGTCCTCGTCGAGGACGCGATGCAGTGCCTCGGGCAGCGCAACCCGCTCGTCGCCGAGCGGAGCCACGCGCGAGAGGATCCGATCCAGCGCCTCTTCCACAGAGATCACGCCGCGTATTCTACCGCGCCGCCGCCGCGCTCGCGGCCTGGGCTACCGGGGCAGGTTCAGGACCGGCTTGTAGCGAGCGAGGAACCAGTTGCGGCTCAGCATGAACAGCGCGAAGAAGCCCAGGGTGACGAGGATCTCGACGGGCCCGATCGGCACCGTGTTGTCCCGCAGCAGCGACGGGAAGACGAGCAGCATGCGCTCGAAAAAGATGGCGATCCAGCCGAAGAACAGGATGACCTTGAAGACATGGTGGCGGTCGGGCGGGCGCCCGGTCAGGCGCTTGAGCAGGTACGAGAACGGGATCAGCCAGCCGATGATGAAGATCGCCCATGCGATGTAGCCCCACGGCTGGCTGAAGAAGCGGCG
>Ga0081455_10001914_pt1 | contig 25005 bp, 18 predicted proteins | sample TabmetS3T2R1_FD_70207 | JGI IMG/M metagenome (GOLD analysis project Ga0081455, IMG submission 70207) | Tabebuia heterophylla rhizosphere microbial communities from the University of Puerto Rico - S3T2R1 | ecosystem: Host-associated > Plants > Roots > Rhizosphere ...
ATCTCCTGCAGAGATCGACTCATCGTAAGTGCGAAGGCGGGGCGCGCCATGGGACCTTCAGCCCATGCGCGCGACTCAGTGTCGAGGTGCGACGCCCGCCGCTTGCGCGTGCACGGCTCTTTCGTGCACGCGCTGCCGCCAAGCCGTGTAGGGCACCGAGATCACCGTGCCGACGAGCAATGAGAGCAGCACTGCGGCCGCGACCAGCTTTTGACTCGGAAAGAGCGCCGCGCCGATCGCGATGGCCACGCCGGGGTGACGCGACGCGCATGCCAGCGCGAGCACCGTTCGATTGTCGGGATCGGGACCGCTGAACATGTGGCCGATGGCGAGCCCGAGCAGCGCAACCACGGCGAAGACGAGCAAGGTCCCATCGCCGACCAACGCGGCGAAGGCTCGCCAGCCGGCGACGAGAATGAGAGCCAATGAGGCGAGCAGCACGATCGAGGCCAGTGCGCTCACGAGCGGCGCAACGCGCAACGCAAATCGCGGCCAGAGGTAGCGAATCAACATGCCGAGCGCGAGCGGCGCGAGCACCGAAACGAGCACGGTGCGCGCGATCAAGAGCGGCGCGACCGCCAGCTCGCGTCCGAGCACATTGCCGAGCAGCGCCATCGTCATCGGCACCAGCAGGATCGATACCGCGGAGGTGGCGACGAGCAAGCCGTACACATATGACTCGTGCGTGACCAACTTCAGCTGCCGCGGCGGGAGAATCGGAGGCACCGGAGACACGGCGAGCGCGATCAGGGCGATCTTTACGTCGGGATGCAACCGCGTGTGGGTCGCGATCGCCATGGCGATAATGGGTAATGCGACGTTCATCGCGAGCACCGAACGAACCAACAGTCCCGGTTGCCGGAACAGATAAACGCAATCGCTCAGGGCACAGCGCGTACCGAGCGCCAGAACCATGCATGCGAGACTGATCGGCAGCGCGGCGCGGATGAGCTCCACGGCAGTCATAGCAGCATCCTTCGGGGAGTAATGCGCCGGACAGCCATCATGCGCGCGCGCCCGACTCTGGTTCGATACGACCATCGACGTATTGAGCCGCTGCGAGTCGCCGTAGCCCTATGCGCTACCGACTCAGCACACGCCCGAGGTTCCGTGCCGCTGCCTCGATTTCCACACGACATAATCCGCGCGTATCTGTGCGCGAATACGCCAGCCGTGCGTTTCCAGGCCGCGGATGCTTCCTTTCGTTGCTGCGGGGCGTTAGCGTGGCCGCGACTCCTTGGCCCGTCTAGCTGAATCACATGGATTGGATGCTAGCACTCACTCTCCTCGTGCTGCTGCAAGCGGCGCTGATCGGTGTGTTGCTGTTCGAGCGGCGGCGGCTGGCGCGCGCGTCGCGCGAGGCTCGGCAGATGGCCGAAGAGCTCACGCACATGGTGCATTTGGCCGTGCTCGCGGAGCTCGCCACATCCGTCTCCTCGCAACTCGCGCAGCCGACGACCGCCATGCTGATCAATATCGAGACAGCGTTGACGACGCTGCGCTCGCCCGCGCCCGACCTGAAAATGTTGCGCGAGATCATCGATGATCTGCACGTCGACTGCGGGCGCATCGCCGGCGTGCTGCATCAGCTGCGCGATCGGCCCTTGTCGCGGCCGACGTTCGCGCCGCTCGACCTGAATGTCGCGCTGGGCAACGTTCTCGAGCTGATACGCATGGCCGCGCAACGACATGGTATCGAAGTGCAGACAGCCTTCGCCGAGCGCCTGCCGCTGATCGAGGCCGACCCGATTCAGGTACTCGGCGTCGTCATGCATCTATGCATGAGCTCGATCGAAGTCCTGCGGCACGAGCCGCACACGCCGCGCGTGCTGACGATCGCGACATCGGTCGACGCAGGCGTGGTGATGGTTTCCGTGCGCGACAGCGCGCGCGGCGCGACCTCCAAGCGCGTGCCGTTGCTCATCGCCGAGCACATCGTCGAGCAGCACGGCGGCCGGCTCTGGACGAATCCGGATCCCGAAGGCACCACCTGGGGATTCGCGCTTCCCGTGCTCCTCAAGGAATGAGGCTCACTTGACGGTGTATCCGCGGGTCTCCATGCAAGCGGAGTAGCCCTTCCGGAAGGTGTCCAGGCGCGCGGTTTGGTCTGATTTCGCGGCAGCCTCGGCCTGCTGCTTCGAGGCCTCTTTCGCGGTTTCTTCCTTCTCGCGGCTGCGCGCACCGCCCACGACTGCACCGGCTGCAGCTCCCTCGCCCGCTTTATTATCGATAGCGCCGCCGATCACGGCACCGCGCGCAGCACCGCGGACAGCACCGCGTGCACGCTCACCCGTGTGCCCAGAGTCTGCGGTCTGCGCGGGCGGCGGGCTCGGAGCGGCCGGATCGATCCCGGTAGACTGCTTGGTCCAGTCGAAGCATTCGCCGTCGTCCTTGATCTGCTGCTCGAGCGACTGCTTTTTTGCCGGATACGGCGCCAACCCCAGGCTTGCGGCGCGCAGCGGCTGAGGTACGGCCGGCGTTGCAGCCGATGGCGCGGTGGCTGCGGACTTCGCGGCTGGGGGCGGCGCCTGTTGCCCGGCGGCCGCCGCGACGAAGAGCGCAAGTAACGGTGCACTCACGAGTGCGAAACGCATGACGCTTCTCCCGATACGCACGCGACGTTAGCCCCCTGCCCCGCATTGGAGGCATCGGATCAAAGTCCAATATCGCGCGAGTCCGGTACCGGACACCGCGCTGTCTCGATTGCGAGACACACCGACGGATTTCGACAGGTGCCATAGATTGGGAAATGAGACACTTCCACGCGCGTATCGAAACCTCGTTCGGTGGCCCGAAATCGGACTTAGGTCCAATGGGCGGCGCGCGTGGCAGCGGTGGCGCACAGCCGAAAACCCGAGCCATAATGAAGTGTCCCAAATTCTCAATGAACTAAGGAACTTCCGAGCACTAGTTGCAAGCGTTGTGTTCGGTGAGCGGAGCGATGGATGAGCGGGGGAAGGACGCGGTGGACGACTCTGGCGGGAGTGTTCAACCGAGAGTGATGGACGCGCTGGCGTCTGATCCGCAGCCCCATACGAGGCCGCGGCTGGTTTCACTCAGGCTCCGACATTGGCTGTACGCGATGCGAGCGCCGCTTGCGACGGCCGTCGGTTACTTCTTCGCGGCAAGAGTCGGTGAGTGGCTGGCGTTTCCTTCTGCGCCGGTCTCGGCACTGTGGGCGCCGAACGCCATCGTGTTGGCGGCACTGTTACTCGCGCGGCGCGAACACTGGTGGCGACATCTCCTTGCGGTTCTGCCGTTGCACTTGCTCGCGCAGCTTCCCGATTCGCCCGCCGTGCAGGTCGTCATTCAGTATGTGTTGAACAGCGCCGAAGCGGCGCTGGGCGCGTACGCGATCCAAAAGTGGTCCGCATGGTCGCGCGAATGCAATCGCCTGCGTACTGCGACGGCGCTGATCGTCTGGGGCGGTTTGCTCGCGCCGCTCGTGACGAGCGTTGCGATGGCGGCGGCCTTCGCGGTCGCCGGCATACGCGGCGACTTCTGGCTCACGGTCCTAGCGCGCACGATCACGAACACCTTCGCTGCCGTCGCCGTCGTTCCCCTGATCGTGCATGCCGCCGGATATGTGCGTGCGGGACGCAAAGCGGTCTCGCTGGCGCACGTCAGCGAAGGATGCGCCCTCGCACTCGCCCTCTGCCTCGTCAGCGCGCTCGTGTTCGTCATGCCCAACAACGGCTCCTTGAGCTCGCCGGCGTTTCTATACACACCGCTCCCGCTGCTCGCGTGGGCCGCGATACGGTTCGGCGTGACAGGGGCCTGTGCCTCCACATTGCTCGTCGGCGCCATCTCGACGTGGGGTGTTTTGCACGGCCATGGCCCGTTTTCCGATCAGGACCCGGTCGCGAATGCACTGTCGGTGGTGGCATTTCACGTCGTCACCGCGATCACCTTCGTCATGCTCGCCTCCCTCATCGAGGAGTGGCGCCTGGCCACGCGCGCGCTCAGGACGAGCGAGGCACGCTTCCGAAACATCTTCGAGCACAACATCATTCCGACGGTGACGTGGGAGGACGACGCTGTCGTCACGGATGCGAACGACGCCTTCCTGCAACTCACCGGCTTCAGTCGCACCGACATCGCGCGCGCCCGGGTGCGCGTCGATCAGCTCGTCGAGCGGCGGCACGAGGCGGCACCTTCCAAGTCTCATCCCGATCCGCTCGAGCGCTTCAGCGTCTCCGAGAAGGAGCTGCGGCTGGCCGATGGCCGGCGCGTTCCGGTAGTGCTCGGTGATCTGCGCTTCGGTAACGGCGCGGGCGGAATTCTGTATGCGCTCGATCTCTCGGCGTTCCGTAGCGCGGAAGCCCGGCGGCAGCGTGTCGAGGGATTGCATGCCGCCGTTCTCGATTCGCTCGAGGATCAGATTGCGGTCCTCGATAGCAGGGGCACCGTGATCGAAGTGAACGATTCGTGGCGCAGGGTACGTGCGAGGGGCAGGCATCACCCAATGCGCGAGGAACGAGTGCTCGCCGGACAGAGCTATCTCGAAGTGTGCGCATCCGCCGCGGCGCGCGGCGACGATGGCGCGCGCGATCGACTCGAGGCGTTGCGTGCCGTGCTCGACGGCTCGGAGATTCGCGCCAACTTCGAGTGCGCGAGCGTGAGCGCGAATGATCCGCGCTGGGTGGAGATCTCCATCGAACGATTGCGGCGTCCCGAAGGCGGAGCGGTGATCACTTGCACGGACGTCACGGCACGCAAGCGCGCCGAAATCGAGGCGCGCACACAACGCCAGCAGCTCACGCACCTAGGCCGCGCGGCAGTGCTGGGGCAGCTGTCGGGCGCGTTCGCGCACGAGCTGAATCAGCCGCTCACCTCCATCCTGGGCAATGCCGAAGCAGCGTTGCGCCTGGTCGAAGGCGCGAACGGCAGCTTCGCCGACCTGCGCGAGATCCTCGAGGACATCATCGAGGACGACGTACGCGCCGGCCAGGTTATTCAGCGACTGCGCTCGCTGCTCGGTAAAGGCGACATCGTGCGCCGGCCCGTCGATCTCAATGCGACCGTGCACGATGTCCTGGACCTCACGCGTACCGAGCTCATCTCGCGCAATGTCCGCGTGGCGACCGAGTTCGATCCGAAGATGCCGCTCGTCATGGCGGATCGTGTTCAGATGCAGCAGATCATTCTCAATCTGTTGATGAATGCGTGCGAGGCGATGGGCGAGCGGCCCCTCGGCGAGCGCCGGGTGGTACTCGGCACCCGCTTCTGGGCGCAACACGCAAGCGTCGAGCTAACGGTTCGGGATCACGGCAACGGCATTCCCGGCATGGACCTCGAACGGATTTTTCAGCCCTTCGTGACGACGAAGTCGCACGGCATGGGTCTGGGTCTGGCTATCTGCCGCTCGGTAGCGGAGTCGCATCGCGGGCGCCTCTGGGCGGAGAATGCAGCGGACGGCGGCGCGGTGTTTCATTTGAGAGTGCCGGTCGAAGGAGGGTTACCGTGAATACGAACAAGCAGGAAATGCGACCCGTGGTCTTCCTCGTCGACGACGACGCATCGGTGCGCACGGCGCTGTCGCGCGCGCTCTCCATGGAAGGGTTCTGCACGCGGGCGTGGCAGAGCGCCGACGAGTTCCTCGACGAGCACGATCCGGAAACGCCCGGTTGCCTGGTCGCCGATGTGGCGATGCCCGGCAGGAGCGGGCTCGAGCTGCAGGCGGAGCTGGCCACGCGTGGCTGCATCCGCCCCATTGTCTTCGTCACCGCTCACGGCAGCATTCCCATGAGTGTGCAAGCAATGCGCGCCGGCGCGATCACTTTTCTGCCGAAGCCGGTGCGATTGTCCGAGCTCGTGCAAGCCGTGCGGGAAGCATTCGAGAAGGATCGTGCGTTACGCGACGCGCGCGCCTCCCGCGCGGACGTGGAAGCGCGCTTGACGGCGCTCACGCCGCGCGAGCGCGAAGTGCTCGAGCTGGTCGTGGCCGGCAAGATGAACAAGCAGATCGCCGCCGAGCTCGGGGCAGCGGAGAAGACCATCAAGGTCCATCGCGGGCGGGTGATGAGCAAGATGCACGTGCGCTCGGTCGCCGAGTTGGTGACGCTGACCTCGCAAGTCATGGACTGACACGATCCCGCCGAGGCTCACAGTATCGGACATAGGTCCACTGTTATTCAGGCGGCCACTTTTGCCTACTGCACGCTGGGTATGGAAAGGTCGCGTCCCCATATTGCCGTGGTCGACGATGAGGACTCGGTGCGCCGGGCACTCGTGCGGCTCTTGAGCGCCTCACATCTCGATGTCACGGCGTATCCGTCGGGTGAAGCGTTTCTCAGCTCGCTGGAAGATCATCCGCCCGATTGCGTAGTGCTCGATCTGCAGATGACCGGCCTGACCGGACACGATGTGCAGCGTCAATTGGCAGCGAGGCACCACGATTTCCCCGTCATCATCATCACGGCGCACGATGAGCCGACGCTGCGCGTGCGCTGTATCGCCGACGGCGCGGCCGCGTACTTGCGCAAGCCGCTGCGCGGCGACGTGCTGTTGCGATCGATCGAGACTGCCGTACACGAGCGACTCGTGCGCTCTTAGCCGGCTGGTTCAGGTAGGACCAAGGTCCGATGACCGCGACCTCCCCGTCCGTTTGATCATCACACCTGCCCCCTGGACGCGGCACTACAGACCGCGACCCTCGTTTGTCGGCCGTCGTGCTCTCGCATCTCCCCCGCTCGGGCACGGCGGCCGACAAACAAATCGCCCGCCCGTCAGCGGCCCTCGAAGGCGTTCACCAGCGTGAGCGTGATGCCCAACCCCCACGGGCCTTTGTCGACCGGCACATCGACGAAGTAACGCGCGCGCGCACCGATATTCACGAACAACGCGCCGCTCCTCACCACGCGCGAGACACCGATGCTGATCGGGCAGGTCGTTTCTCGCGTCTGAGTGTCGTACTGTGCGTCGAGCTCGAGACTCACGCCGACGCCGTCCCGATTCCAAGTGGTGAATCCCTCGAGTCGCCACACATCGCCGCTGCCGCGTTCGAGCGGCCAGACGCGCGCGATCATGAGGCCCGACACGTCGGCCTTCTCTCTTTGCACGAGCGCGAGCGCCGGACCGGCGCCCCAGCCGCCGGCACTGAGCTCGGGCACGCTCGCGGTATCGAAGCGCACGGTGCTGCCGATCGCCCATGCTATTTCGCTGCGTTCGCGCGGTGTGACGAACAGCGTTTCGTACAAGTCGCCCAAGCCGCTGTGCCCGCCGGTATCCACGATCGGTAGCCGCGTACGCGAGACCACTCGCCAAGCGGCGGACACGGGAACGGAAAAGACCGGCTGCAGCGCCAGGGTGTCCCGCTCGACATCTCCCTCCGGACCGAGGTCATGATCGGAATCGAAATCGGCGGAGAACCGATCGAGGTCTGAGAGCGGATTCGACAGCAACACCAGCGCGTCTTGCTCCGTGGCTGCGTGCGAGCCGCCGCACGTAACTGCGAGCGCGAGCACCCACGCCATGCGAGTTGGCGCTTGCATACGATCTCAACCGCATCGCGAGGCGAGACGCTGAAAGATGAGCCCGAAATCACGCCGCCCGTCTTCGGGCGTCAGCTCACATTGCATGATGAGCAACGGGGCGACGAGACCGGTCCAGCCGGTCTGGTGACTCGCACCGATGCCGGCGCCGTTGTCGCCGTGGAAGTATTCATAGAAAGGAATGAGATCACGCCAGTGCGGATCCTCCTGTAAGCGGCGTACACCGCCGTTCAAAGCGCGGTGGCCTTCCGGATCGCGCAGGAAGATGTTCGTCAGACGGCGCCCGATGTCCTTGGCGACCTCGAACAACGTCATGAATTGACCTGAGCCCGTCGGGCACTCCACGCGGAACTGATCGCCGTAGAAGCTGTAGAGCTGCAGCAGCGCGCGGATCAGGAGCATGTTCGTCGGGAACCATATCGGTCCACGCCAGTTCGAGTTGCCGCCGAACATGCCGGAGTCGGACTCGGCCGGGCGATAGGCCACCTGATACTCATCGGTACCGTTGCGAAACACGTAAGGATGGTCGCGGTGATACGCGGACAGCGAGCGAATGCCGTAGTCGCTCAAGAACTCGCTCGAGTCCAGCATTCGCCGCAAGACCAAGCGGAGCTTGCGCTCGTCCAACACGCTCAGCAGCCGCCGGCCGTTGAGCCCGGCATTGTCGGGCTGATGAATGTTGTGGAAGAGATCGCGGCGCTCGCGGTTGAACCAGCGCACCCGCTCGACGAAACGAGGTAGCTTGCGCAGGACCTCCTCGGGATACACCGTGTTCGCGCAGAGCGGGATGAGCCCGACGAGTGAACGCACCTTGAGTCGCGCGCCGGTGCCGACGGGAAACCGCAGCACGTCGTAGAAGAAGCCGTCGGCCTCGTCCCACATTTCGTCGTTGTGATCGCCGACGCGGTCCATGGCGGCCGCGATCCACACGAAGTGCTCGTAGAACTTGATTGCGAGCTCCTCGTAGTCCGCATCGTGCAGCGCGAGCTCGATGGCCATCTCGAGCATGTTCTGCGCGAATAGCGCCATCCACCCGTTGCCGTCGGCTTGCTCGAGATAACCGCCGGCAGGCAGCGGCGCGCTGCGATCGAAGACGCCGATGTTGTCCAAACCGAGGAAACCGCCTTCGAACACGTTGCGCCCGTTCTGATCCTTGCGATTGACCCACCACGTGAAATTCAGCAGCAGCTTGTGGAACGAACGGCGCAATAGCCGCAGCGCCTGCTCTCCGCGTGCTACGCGCTGCAATCGATAGATGAACAGCGTGGCCCAAGCGTGGACCGGTGGGTTCACGTCGCCGAAGTTCCATTCGTACGCAGGAAGCTGACCGTTCGCATGCGTATAGCGCTCGCGCAGGAGCAGCTCGATCTGGCTCGCGGCGAAGTCGGGATCGACGAACGCGAGGGCGACGGCCTGGAAGGCGAGATCCCACGCCGCGAACCACGGGTATTCCCACTTGTCCGGCATCGAGATCACATCGCTCGCGAGCATGTGGAACCACTCGCGGTTGCGAATGGTGCGAGCACCGCGCTGTGCGATCGGCGTGCGCTCGCTGATCCAGACGGTTGCGTCGTACAGGTATGTCTGCTTGCTCCACAGCATGCCCGAGAATGCCTGGCGCACGATCAACGCAGCGTCCGGAGCGATTCCTTTCGGCAGTAGCGCGGCGTAGAACTCGTCCGCTTCCCGCCGGCGTGCGCTCATGATCGAGTCGAAGCGCGCCCAATGATCCGCGCTGGCACTTGGGCCGAAGTAGAGCCTGACGGCCACTTTCCCCTTGGCCGGCACCAGCAAGTCGTAGTGTGCCGCGCACTTCGTGCCGTGACCGGCGAGGTCGACGGCATCGAGCTTGCCCTGCACGAGATAGTCGTTGATGCCGTCCTTGACGAAGGCACTGCCATTGGGCTGACCGACGAGGTGCTCCGTGTTCGTTTCGTTGTCGGTGAAAAGGAGATCGCGCGCCCCTTCGCACCACAGGTAACGCGTGCCGAGGTCCGCGTGCTTCGCCGTCACGACGGGCATCTCGTGAATCGAGGCGCGCTCGAGCAACGGGCGCGGGGCCGTTGGATTGCGCCACCAGGTGTTGCGGAACCACAGGTGCGGCAGCACGTGCAAGGGCGCGTTTTCCGGACCGCGATTCTCGACGGTGATGCGGATCAGGATGTCTTCCGGCGACTCCTTCGCATATTCGACGAAGATGTCGAAGTAGCGGTCCTCGTCGAATACGCCCGTGTCGAGCAGCTCGTACTCGAGATCCAGCCGGCTGCGCTCGCGGTTGCGATGAACGAGCTCGGCATAGGGATACGCGGCCTGCGGATACTTGTAGAGCATGCGCATGTACGCATGCGTCGGCAGGTTATCGAGATAGTAGTAGTACTCTTTGACGTCCTCGCCATGATTTCCCTCGCCGTTCGCGAGCCCGAACAGGCGCTCCTTCATGATGGGATCGTGTCCGTTCCAGAACGCGAGCGCAAAACACAGCCGCATCTGCTCATCGCAAATGCCCGCGATGCCATCCTCGCCCCAGTGATACGCGCGTGAGCGCGCTTGATCGTGCGTGAAGCCCTGCCAGGCATCCCCGAGGCTCGTGTCTTCGCGCACCGTGCCCCACTGGCGCTCACTCAGATACGGACCCCACTTGCGCCAGGGCACTTGCAGCTCGCGGGCCTGCTGCAGCCTTGTCCATTCGATTGTCACGGACGGCAACATGCGTGTCGGTACGGCGGAGCCCAATCGGACCTTGGTCCAACGGCGCGGCCGATCAGCCCGCGTCGGGCGCGACCGAGGCGCGCGGTATCGAGATGCTGAACTCGCTGCCGCGTCCGGGTCCCTCGCTACGGGCGGTGATGGAGCCACCATGCAATTCGACGAGCTGGCGCGCCACCGCCAATCCGATACCCAGGCCGCCCATGCGGCCCGCGGGCGTCGACCGGGATTGTGCGTACAGCTCGAACACTCGATCGAGATGTTCGCGCGCGATGCCGATGCCGCTGTCGCGCACGTGCACTCGCACGTCGGCATTCGTGAGCTCCGCACGAACCGAAATGTAGCCGCCCGGGTTCGTGTATTTCGCGGCGTTGATGAGCAAGTTCGTGATCACCTGCGCAAGACGCGTGGCGTCGCCTTCGACCCAACACGGCCCGTTCGGCAGTGAGACGCCAAGATGATGGCCGCGCAAGTCGATCAGCGGCTTCGCGGTCTCGATGGCCATCGAAATGACTTCCGCGATGTCGATGCGAGCACGCTCGACCGCCACCGCCCCGCGTCCGATGCGGGACACGTCGAACAAGTCGTCGACGAGTCGTGTCACTTGCCGCAGCTGGCGCTGAATGATCCCGCGCGTCCGCGTCACGATCGCCGGGTCGTGGGGATATCTGCCGAGCAGATCGAGGGCGTTGGAGATCGGCGCGAGAGGATTGCGCAGCTCGTGCAGCAGCGTCGCGAAGAACTCGTCTTTACGATGCAACAGCGATTTCAGCTCCCCTTCTCTCCGCTTGTGCTCGTCATCGGGCAGCAGGCTCACGAGCCAGTGATCGATCGCGCCGGTCGGCTCGCTCATCGGCGAGCCTCGCTGCAAATACCAGGTGTATCCGGCGTCGTCCGCGGCACGCGCGCGATGCTCGAAGTCGTACGCCTTGCCGGTTTCGAGCGCTCCGCGCCAGGCGACGAGCCAGCCGCGGCGATCGTCGGGATGCAGACGATCCGCAATCAGCGTCTCCGCGAGCGCCTGCTCGGCCCCGCCGAACACGGCGCGCCAACGTGTGTTGCAGTATTCGATTCGGCCGTCGGAGGTTACGACGCACACCAACTGCGGCAGCGTGTCGACGATTTGCAGGAGCCGCTGCTTCTGTGCGCGCAGCGCCTCCTCGACGACTTTCGTGGAGGTGATCGAGCGTTGCGCGACGATCACGTGGGGAGCGCCGGCGATATCACAAGGTATTGCATGCATTTCGAACCACCATCGTTGTTCTGTGTTGTCGCAGGAGTATTCGATTGAATAGCCGCTCAACTTGTGCGCGAGCACGTCGCGGACGCCTTGCGCCACCGTCCTGGCCTCGCGCGGCAAGCGGGCGTGTCTGGACGCGTCGAAATAATTCGCGCCGGGAGCGCCTTGTGCCGCGCACGTGGGCACGCTCGTCGAGAGGCGACGCCAGGCATCGTTGACGATGACGATGCGACCCGAGTCGGAGAGAACGGCGACCTGGCACTCGAGCGCATCGAGCACGGCGCGCAATGCGCTCGCACCCATATCCATCGGCGGCTGGAGACAATCCGTGCTCACCATGAACGTGAAGCCACTGTCCCTGTCGATGACGGCACCGTTCCCATATAGGCCCCCGATAGGTCCCTGGGTGGAGCGTTGGTCAGATGCTGGGCGCGGACAATAGGACGTTCGACGTATGCGTCGCCTCAACGGCAGCCTGCGGGGTAGGCCTCTCGTCCAATACTGCATTCCGGCCGACGGTGTGAAATGGACCGGCAAGCTCCTGCATATCGCTGTGGAAGCACGCTACGTTCAGCAGGGTCCACATCATCACCGCAGTCGGATTCGCTGCGTGGCTCAGTGGCTGCGCGTCGCGGCCGCCGCTAGCGGACGAGCTAGAGCCTTCGGCCGTGCAAGCCGCGCAGCAACGCGCCGCATCCCAGCTCGAATGCTCGACGGCGACGAGCGAGGTGCTCCACAAGGCGGCGATTGAAGAGCCGCAAGGCACTGGATGGCATGCGCCGCCCTCGCCTGCGCAATACACGGTTGCAATCTCGGGCTGCGGAAAGCAAGCGACGTACTCGATTACCTGCGACGAACGCGGAAAGCCGTGTACTGCCATCGAGGCGCGCAGCGCTTCGGCCGGGCCGCCGCCGCGCCGTGGGCTCATCGACGAGATGCGACCCGAGGCAGTGAGGGCAGCGGAGCGACGCGGCTCGTCGGATCTGCAATGTCCGACGGCAACGACTCGAGTGCTGCAAGAGAACCCCATCGAGGAGCCGCAGACGACCGGCTGGTATGAGCCGCCGTCTCGCGCGGAATAGAGCGTGGCGGTCTCGGGTTGGGGCAAGCGCGCGACGTACTCAGTAGCGTGCCTGGACCGCAAGCGGCGGCCGCTCTGCGTAATCAAGGTACCGGAGTGAGCCGCGAATGGTGCCCTCGCGTCCAGCCCTGTGCACGAATCGCATGATCCTCGGCGTCGCTATCGTGGCACTTGTCATCTGGATTGCCGGCTGCGCGTCGCCGCCGGCGATGGTCGACGAGCTGACGCCTTCAGCCGTACAGGCCGCGCAGCGGCGCGGCGCATCCGAGCTCGATTGCTCAACAGCAACGAGCGCGGTGATCCACCAGGAAATGCCCGAAGAGCCGCAGAGTGCCCGATGGTATGCGCCAGCCGCTCGCGCGCATTACACGATTGCGACTTCCGGCTGCGGAAAAGAAGCGATGTACAGGGTCACGTGCGATGAGCGTAGTCGGCAGTGCATTGCCCTCGACATCCAAATCGCATCGGCCGCGCCGCAGTCGCGCCGTGCGCTCGTCGACGAGATGCGATCCGAAGCCCTCGCGGCTTCGGAACGACGCGGCTCGTCGGAGCTGGCATGTTCGACGGCAACCGCGCGAGTGCTGGACGAGAGCACGATACGAGAGCCACAGACCGGCGGCTGGCGTGTGCGATACACCGTGGCGGTCGCGGGGTGCGGGAAGGAGGCGGCGTATTCGATCTCGTGCAGCGAACGCGCGCAAACGTGCTATTCGAGCGAGGCAGAGAGCGCATCGGACTCACCACCAACCCATGAGTGAGCGCCCAGTTCCGCCTTCGACACGTTGCCCTATTCCGCGAGCGACGTGATCTTCCATTCGCCGATATTTCCGAGTGCGCGTCACGATCGTACGCACGTACTTTCATAACGTGCGCTCCTTGTCGACGATAGTCATCAATGCATAGAATACTTCTCGTATGGCCGTTGCCGCAAAACACATGGAGAATCCTGTGCAAGATCAAGAGCGCATTGCGCGCCTCGAATCGCCCGTCGAGCACATTCAAGCCGATGCGGGCGCAGTCAATCCAGCCGAATTCCTATATCGGAGCTTCGATGGGCGATGTGCACATCACCGCTGACGTTGATGATCGCCAATCCCTTCGCTGCATCCAGGAGACTCCAGCGCGACACCGCCTCGGTGATGTCCAACTCGATCACGAGACCTGTGTCGTCCTCGCCCACGGCATAGTGCGCTAGCGCCGTCGCATCCACCTGGGGCAACTGCCCGTTTTCGAGCGAGCGTGTATCCCATTGCGCCAAGACGGAATGCACTTCGATCTCGCCCGGTGCGAGCACGTTGCCAATCGGAATACGGAGAGTCGCAATGGCGTCTGCCGGGGGCAGCATCGGTAACGTGAAGCTCACCCACGTCGTACGGCGTGTGTGTCCGATTGCCGCGGCCCGAAGCGGTCCTGTGTAGGTCGTCGGATCGGAAACGGTGATGATGGCTTCAGCGGTGGCCGTGAGCTCACCGTCATCGGCGCGCAGCTCGAGCACATAGGTTCCTGCCCGAGGAAACGTCACGGAGGTGCGCGGATTTTCCGCGGCACTGAAGATGGTGTCGGCTCCGTTCAGCTCGATCTTCGCTTCGATACGGCGCTGGTCGGCCTTGATGTCCGTGATGTCGGACTGAATGTGATCCACCTTCGGTTCGAGCCGAGCGACGTGCTCATCCATTGAGATCTCCAGTTCGATGTGTCGTGTTGCGACGGCCATGAGGCGAAGTATCTCCCTACTGATGACTATCGTCTACACGCACGAAAATACGAACGTCGCCAGTTCGTACGATCGTGCGGGCCTGATCCCATTACGTTTGCGCGTGCAGCGCAAACGCTCCGCCCATCAGGGCGCCGGTCGCTCCGCCCCGCCAAACGCGATGACGGTGCCGACCCACGGCCCCTGATAGTCGAAGTTCGCCTGCCCATTCCAGAAGCGCTTGGAAATATCGGCCTTCAGCTTGTAGTAGTTGTAGCCGGCAAAGATCGTGACGTTCTGCACGGCCGCCACCGCAACGGCCGCCGAGAAGTTGTCGATGCTCCCATCGATATCGTCCAGCTGCAGCCGAAAAATTTGTCCGCGCAGATCGAACATCCACCGCGGCGAGAGGCGATACGTGTAACTCAAACCGAACACGGGAAGCGGCGTATCGGCGTTCGCATCGGCGTTGCGCGTGCCTTCCACGCGACTGAGGTGGACGGCGATCCGCGGCAGGTGCAAGCCGGCTTGCGCCGTCGCCCGATGTCGCTGCGAATCGAGGAATGCATAGGAATAGCTCAGTCGCCAGATCTCGGTATCGAACGACGACTCGAGCGTCGTCGAGCGCTCGTAGGTCTGATCGAGGAAGTCGATGTCGGCAGTCAGCGTGCGCTCGGCGCTGCGGTTCAGATCGAAGTAGCTGAGGATCATTCCGTGGCGCCGGCTGAACTGATAGCTCACGCCGCCGACGAAGCGCACCTTGTTATCGTCGAATCCCAGATCCTTCTCGAGATCGAGTCGCGTGCCGAACCGGCCGCCGTTGCCGTCGGCGCGCGCGACCGTGTTGATGTCGGCCCAGAAGCCGCTCACCATCACCGAGACGGTGTGGCCCCCGCTGAGATCCGGGCCGACGACCTGAGCGACTGCCGGCGCAGCGAGGAAGATGAGAAGAAGGGTGTGGAAAGCGATGCGTGCCATGACAGCCGCAGAGCCGGAGGAAAATCCTCCGGCTCGCTCCGCGAGCGATCGCGGTTGCTCAGCGATACGGCGTCATGCCGCTTCTTCGTCGCGCTCGCGCAGGAGATGCGTGAGCAGCATGCGCTTCGCACGCTTGCGGCGCAGGAGGCGACTTCCGATCAGGATACGCACGAGCTTCGTGTCCTCGCCACCTTCGGCCGAGTCGTCATCGCTGTCGTAGTCCTCGTCCTCGGCTTCGCTGCGTGAACGAACGAGATGCGCGAGCAGCATGCGTTTGGCGCGCCTGCGGCGCAGGAGGCGGCTGCCGATCAGGAGACGTACGAGCTTGGTGTCGTCGTCGCCTTCGGCGGTTTCGTCGTCGCCCTCGTCTTCCTCGCCTCCGGCTTCGCCGCTCTCCCGCAGGAGATGCGCGAGGAGCATACGGCGCGCACGTCTGCGGCGGAGCAAGCGACTGCCGATCAACAGACGGGCGAACTGTACGCCTTCATCGTCCGTGTCTTCGCCCGACGCTTCTTCGCCTTCGTCGATGTCGTCATCGGACTCGAGCCTCTCGCCCAGCAGCCGCGCGAGTCGCGCACGACTCAGGCGTTGGCGGCGTATCTTGCGCCCAAGCGCGACTTTCGCGAGGTCTTCGTCTTCAATCGCGGTATTACCCATAACAGTGTCCTCAGTGTCGGTCAGTACGCGCATGCGCAGTGCGATCTGCTGTTTCCCCCGTGCCTTGGCCGGTCGTGGCGGTCGGCTCGTTCGTCGAGTGCTGAATGAGCGTCTTCAGGATTGCTCTGGTGAGCACCTCACGATCGAGCAGGTCCTTCATGGCGCTGCGCTCGATCAACTTTTTCAGGAGCAACCTGCGCAGCGCATCGTCCTCGGGGGCTTCGGGCTCGTCCGTGTCATCGGACTCCTCCAGGGTCGCGAAGGTGTCCTCGAGGGCAATCTGGATGCCGGCTTCGAACGCGCGCGTGAGCAGCGCTTCGAGCGCGCTCTCGCCACTCTCACCCAGCATCTGGCTCTTCTCGTCCGCTGAGAGCTCGCGGCGCGTTCCGCTCGCCTCGAGCAACTCGAGCTTGAGGATGCGCGCCGTGTCGCCGTCCAGCGTGAATGCGAAGAGCCGGCCGGTCGGAACGACCCGCGTCTTCTCGTCGTTCGACGCCGTCTTCTTGCGATGCGAGACTCTGTGCTTGTTGGCGTGTGCGTGGCCTGAGCCAACCGGGCCGACTGGGCCGTTCATGTGTCACACCTCTTTATATAGGGCCGCGAGCGATCGCGGGGAGCGGATGATCCTCCCCTGGCCCGCGGGGCTACATAGACCTTTGGGGCAACTTGATCTCGCTCACTCGAGCTGCGTGAAGTACGCCGCGCGTTCCAGCTTGAACGGCCGAGCCGATCTCTCGACCGAGCCCCACCGATCCGGATTCGCGAGCATCGCTTCCCAATCCTCGCGCTGACGCCAACGCATGACGAGCAGATACTCCGGCTTCGATCCTGCGAGAGTGCTCTTCAAGATCGTGTCGGCCAGCGCGCCGGGTTGTTTGCGCAGTTGCGTCGTGAAGGCGCGCGCCCGTTCCTTGATCTGCTGCGGGCTCGCCTGCGGATCGACCGAGAGCGCCATCACGACGACGATCTCTTGAGGCGCGCGCGGCTGGCTTTGTCCGAGAGCAGCGAGCGTCGCGAGGAACAGCAGAAGCGACACCAGGGAGAGATACGGCTGTTTCATCGGAAGATGCTCCTTGATGCGGGTCGGCCTTCTCGCGACGCGGATCGTTTCCGGCGCAGATGCGCTACGAGCTTGGTCAGCTCGCTCACCCAAAGGGCCGAGCTGGCCACAGCCGCACAGACGAACCAATCGCGGACACTCAACGGCGTCGTCGCGAACGCTTTCTGCAGGAACGGCGCGTACACGACCGCTACCTGCAATGCCAACGAAAGCAGCACTCCACCCCACAACCACGGATTCGAGAACAGACCCACGAACGCGCTCCGCTCATCCGACCGCGCATTGAAGACAATGAAGAGAGAGAACAGGACCACGGTGGTGAAGGTCATGCTCTGCGCGTAGTCGACATCGCCCGCGCCCTCGAGCAGACCGCCGGGCAAACTGCCATCGAGAACGAGCAGCGCTCCCGCGGCCATCACCGCGCCGCCGAACAGAATGCGGCCCCACATGCGTGGCGTGATCACACGCTCACCTTCCGGCCGCGGCGGGTGCTTCAGCACCTCCGTGTCCGAAGGGTCGACGCCGAGTGCGAGGGCCGGCGCACCGTCCGTAACGAGGTTGATCCACAGGATCTGCGTCGCCAGCAACGGCAGCACAACGGTCCCCGATTCCGTCAGCGGCAAATCGAGCACACCTCCCAGCAACAATCCGCAGAACATCGTCATCACCTCGCCCATGTTCGACGTGAGCAGGTAACGCAGGAATTTGCGGATGTTCGCGAAGATCGTGCGGCCTTCCTCGACGGCGGCCACGATGGTCGCGAAGTTATCGTCCGCCAGAATGATGTCGGCCGCCTGCTTCGAAACATCGGTCCCGGTGATGCCCATCGCGACACCGATGTCGGCGGTCTTGAGTGCAGGTGCATCGTTCACGCCATCCCCGGTCATCGCCACGATGGCCCCGTTTCGTTGCAGAGCTTTCACGATGCGCAGCTTGTGCGCGGGATTGACGCGGGCGTAAACCGAGACCCCTCGCACCACGTCGCGAAGCTCCTCGTCCCGAGTCTTCTCGATCTCCACGCCCGTCACGGCGCGCCCATCGCGGTCCGCGACGCCGAGCTCCGTGGCAATGGCGCACGCCGTGATCGGATGATCTCCGGTGATCATGATCGGACGAATGCCCGCCCCCTTCGCCCGCGCCACGGCCGAGCGCGCTTCCTCGCGCGGCGGATCGATCATGCCGATGAAACCGCCGAACACGAGATCCTGCTCGATGCTCTCATCGATGACGCCGTCCTTCAGGGCATCGATGGCCACGGTACGTGAGGCGACTCCGAGCGTCCGCAGCCCAGCGCGCGCCAGCCGTTCGTTCTCGCGTCGGAGTGCGACACGGCGCCCCGCATCGAGCGGCCGGCTCTCCTCGCCCACCCATTCGTGCGAACAGCGTTCGAGCAGCGCATCGGGCGCGCCTTTGCTGAAGATGACGACGACCTGCGCGTGCTCGGCATCCGTATGGACCGTCGTCATCAACTTGCGCGCGGACGAGAACGGCACTTCGCCGATGCGCGGCCAGCGAGGCGCGAGCCGCGCGCTATCTAGAAGCGCCTTGCGCGCGGCCACGAGGAGCGCACCTTCCGTCGGATCGCCGAGCACGCTCCAACGGCCGTCGCGTTCCTGCAGGGTCGCGTTGTTCGCGCGCTCCGCCATGGTCAGCGCCCGTTCGATCTCCGTGCGCAGCGTCGGATCGAGCGAGCCGCTCCCTCCCTCCTGCAGCACTTTGCCGACAGGCTCGTATCCCGTGCCGGTGATGTGTACGCGCCCGCTTGCGGTCGCGAGCGCGCGGACCGTCATCTCGTTCTTCGTGAGCGTGCCGGTCTTGTCCGACGCGATGACATTGGCGGAGCCCAGTGTCTCCACCGCCGCGAGATGACGCACGATCGCCCGGCGCTTCGCCATGCGCTGTACGCCGAGCGCCAGCACTGCCGTGACGACTGCCGGCAGCCCTTCGGGTACGGCCGCGACCGCGAACGCCACCCCGAGAATCAACACATCGAACAGCGCAGTGACGCTGCGAACACCCTCGATGAACAGAATGGCCGCAATCATCACGATCGCAATGGTGATGACGACGATACCCAACGCCCTGCCGACCCGGCGCAGCTCCTTCTGCAGCGGCGTCGCGTCGTCCGGCGTTTGCGCGAGCAAGCCGCCCACGTGGCCCATTTCCGTGTGCATGCCCGTGGCCGTGACGACGGCCCTGCCTCGGCCATAGGTCGCGACCGTGCCGCTGAAGAGCATGTTGCGTTGATCGCCCAGAGAGTGGATGTCGACGAGCACATCGGTGGTCTTGGCGACCGGCAGACTCTCACCCGTGAGGGACGCTTCTGCGGTCTGCAACGCCGTCGAGCTGATGAGGCGTGCGTCGGCGGGCACCGTGTCGCCTTCTTCGAGAGCGATGACGTCACCGGGAACGAGGTCGGTTGCGAGCACGGTCTGCAGCGATCCGTCGCGGACAGCCTTCGCTTTCGTGGCAGACATCTTGCGCAGCGCCGCCACCGCCTGTTCGGCGCGCGACTGCTGCACATAGCCCATAACGGCGTTGACGACGACGACGGCGAGAATGGCGAGCGCTTCGTACGGCAGGCCACCGTGGTCTTCGATGAACCACAGCGTCGTCGAGATCGCCGTAGCAATGAGCAGAAGAATGACGAGCGGATCGCGCAACTGTGCGAGCAACCTGCGCCAGCCGGGCACCGGCTCCTCCGCGGCGAGCTCGTTCTTGCCGTACCGGGCCAGGCGTGCGCGCGCTTCGCCGGCCGCCAGGCCGCGCTCGGGGTCCGAGTGCAGCGCCGAGATCACCTGCTCGCTGGACAGTTGGTACGGTGCTTGCGGAGGCGGCGCCGGCTGCGCGTAGGCCTCAATCCGGCTCGTCGCTCTCATCGGGCGCTTCCACCGGCATGAGGGGCGCATTCCAGTGTTTGATGGCGGGCGCACCGTGATAAGTGCTGAGGACGCTCAAGGTCGCCGTGTCGAGCATGAAGTGACAGCCGTCGCCGGGCGGCAGCCCGAGCCAGCGCGCCGCGAACACGCGCAGCACGTGCCCGTGCGCAAATATCGCGACGTGCCCGCACGCATCGCGAGCTCGCGCGATCACGCGATCGACGCGCGCGCCGATCTGCTCCGGCGTCTCGCCATCGGGACATCCGTCTCTGAAGATCATCCATGTCGGCCGCTGCGCGCGGATCTCTCGAGGCGTCAGACCTTCGTAGGCGCCGTAGTTCCACTCCAGCAGATCGGCATCGATCTCCGCGCGCTTTCCGAGGCCGGCGAGCTCACATGTCATGCGCGCGCGCTGTAGCGGACTGGTCAAGACGAGAGCGAAAAGCTTCGTGACGAGTTGCGACGCCAGGTTCTCAGCGGCAAGGCGTCCGTTCGCCGTGAGTGAAATGTCGGAGACGCCTGTGTGCTGACCGCTCAAGCTCCAGTCCGTCTCCCCGTGCCGGATCAAACAGAGTTCCTGGCTGGCCATGAGCAAGCGAGCTCCCACCGCACGAAGTGAGAGTGTGGGCGCACTTTTCGACGACGCTCCATTGGACCTTGGCCACATGTCTGCCCAAAACCTGCGCGCCGACAATCGGCCGACGCGGAACACGTTAGCTCACGGCGAGCCACGCGCTCGCCCGCCTGCGCGCCCGCCTGCAAACGATTCGACCCTGGAGAGTCGCCGTGAACGACATCGCCGCCAAACCGCTGAGCGCCGAAGCCCTCCGCAAAATGGACGCCCACTGGCGCGCGGCCAACTACTTGTCCGTCGGACAGATCTATCTCTACGACAATGCGCTGCTGAAGAAGCCGCTGGCGCGCGAGCATGTGAAGCCGCGCCTGCTCGGCCACTGGGGCACGACGCCCGGCCTGAACTTCATCTATACGCATCTGAATCGGGCGATCCGCGAGTACGACCTCGACATGATCTACATCACCGGCCCGGGCCATGGCGGCCCTGCGCTGGTGGCGAATGCGTGGCTCGATGGGACCTACAGCGAGGTGTACCCGGACATTCAGCTCGATGAAGAGGGCATGCAGCGCCTGTTCAAGCAGTTCTCGTTTCCCGGCGGCATACCGAGTCACGTCGCACCCGAGACACCGGGCTCTATTCACGAAGGTGGCGAGCTCGGCTACGCGCTGTCGCATGCATTCGGCGCGGCGTTCGACAACCCGGATCTCATCGTGGCCTGCGTCGTAGGCGACGGCGAAGCGGAGACCGGTCCACTCGCCACGAGCTGGCACTCGAACAAATTCCTGAATCCGGCGACCGACGGGGTCGTGCTGCCGATCCTGCATTTGAACGGCTACAAGATCGCCAATCCGTGCGTCCTCGCGCGCATCAGCCACGAAGAGCTCGAGCACCTCTTTCGCGGCTACGGCTACGAGCCCCACTTCGTCGAAGGCCGCGATCCCGAGAAGCTCCATCAAGTCATGGCCGCGACACTCGATCGCATCGTGCACGATCTTCAGCGCATCAAGGCCGAAGCGCGTCGTGCCAACGGCGACGTGAAACGACCGATGTGGCCGATGATCGTGCTGCGCACGCCGAAGGGCTGGACCTGCCCGAAAGAGATCGACGGCAAGCGCACCGAAGATTACTGGCGCTCGCACCAAGTGCCGATGGGTGACATGGGGAAGACCGAGCACATCAAGATTCTCGAAGAGTGGATGAAGAGTTATCGCCCCGAGGAGCTGTTCGACGCGGGCGGTCACCCCAAGCCCGAGCTGATCGAGCTCGTGCCGAAAGGCGAGCGGCGCATGAGCGCAAACCCGCATACCAACGGCGGTCTGCTCCTGCGCGATCTGCGCTTGCCCAATTTTCGCGACTACGCCGTCAACGTGACCGCGCCCGGCGCGGTGATCGCGGAATCCACACGGGTGATGGGCGCATTCTTACGCGACACGCTGAAGCTGAACGCGGGGAGCCGCAACTTCCGCCTGTTCAGCCCCGACGAGAACAATTCGAATCGCTGGCAGGACGCGCTCGAAGTGACCGATCGCGCGTGGCTCGCGGAGCGCTTTCCGTTCGACGATCACCTCGCGCCCGAGGGCCGGGTGATGGAGATGCTGAGCGAGCATCAGTGCCAGGGCTGGCTCGAAGGCTACCTGCTCACCGGCCGACATGGATTCTTCTCGTGCTACGAGGCCTTCATCCACATCATCGATTCGATGTTCAATCAGCACGCCAAGTGGCTGAAGGTGTGCAACCACATTCCTTGGCGCCGCCCGATCGGGTCGCTCAACTATCTGCTGTCCTCGCACGTCTGGCGTCAGGATCACAACGGATTCAGCCATCAGGACCCCGGCTTCATCGATCACGTCGTCAACAAGAAGGCGGAGATCGTGCGGGTCTATCTCCCGCCGGATGCGAATACGCTGCTGTCCGTGACGGACCACTGCCTGCGTAGCCGCAACTACGTGAACCTCGTGGTCGCCGGCAAGCAGCCCGCGCCGCAGTGGCTCACGATGGATCAGGCCATCAAGCACTGCGCGGCCGGCGTCGGCATTTGGGATTGGGCCAGCAACGACAAAGGCGGCGATCCTGATGTCGTCATGGCGTGTTGCGGCGATGTGCCCACGCTCGAAACGCTCGCGGCCGTCGACTTGCTGCGCGCACATCTGCCCGCGCTGAAGATTCGTGTCATCAACGTGGTCAACCTGATGAAGCTGCAGCCGCCGAGCGAGCATCCGCACGGGCTGCCGGATCAGGATTTCGACGCGCTGTTCACGACCGATCGGCCGGTGATCTTTGCATTCCATGGCTATCCCATGCTGATCCATCGGCTCACGTATCGGCGCAAGAATCACCCGAATCTGCACGTGCGCGGCTACAAGGAAGAAGGCACGACGAGCACGCCGTTCGACATGGTCGTGATGAATCACGTGGATCGCTTCCACCTCGTCAGCGACGTGATCGATCGGCTGCCGCAGCTCGGGTCGCGCGCCGCGTACGCAAAGCAGGCGATCAACGAGAAGCTGCTCGAGCACAAGCAGTACATCGAGAAGTACGGCGACGACATGCCGGAGATCTCCGGCTGGCGCTGGGGCGGCGCACGCAAGGCGACCGCCGCAACGTCCACCGAGGGAGACAACATCTGAAGCCGTGAGCGTAAGCCATCTACAAGAATCGCCCGCCGCTGCGGCATTGCGCGCATCGACCCTCGGCACGAGCGCGCCGCTGGGCGCGACGCCTATACCGGGCGGCGTGAATTTCAGCGTCTTCTCGAGGGACGCCACTGGCGTCGAGCTGCTGTTGTTCGATGCCGAAGATTCCGCACGGCCGCGCGTCGTGCGCTTCGATCCTGCTCTCAATCACACCTACCACTATTGGCATCGATTCGTTCCCGGCGTGCAACCGGGCCAGATCTACGGATTCCGCGTCGAGGGCCCGTGGGACCCTGTGAACGGCATGCGCTTCGATCGCACGAAGGTGCTACTCGACCCATACGGTCGCGGCGTGGTCGTGCCGAAGAGCTACGATCGAGAGCTGGCGCGCAGGGGCGATGACAACGCCGCGAGCGCCATGAAGAGCGTCGTGGTGGATGTCGCCGACTACGATTGGGAAGACGACCAGCCATTGAAGCGCCCTTCGTCGCGCACCATCGTTTACGAGCTGCACGTGCGGGGCTTCACGCGCCATTCCAGCTCGGGTGTCACAGAGGCGCTCCGCGGTACCTATGCCGGACTGATCGAGAAGATTCCGTACCTGCGCGAGCTGGGAATCACGGCGATCGAGCTGCTGCCGATCTTCCAGTTCGACGCCCAAGATGCACTGCCCGGGCGCCGCAACTATTGGGGCTATGCGCCGGTGTCGTTTTTCGCGCCGCATGCGGCGTACAGCTCGCGCGGAAGCGCAGTTGATGCGCTCGTAGAGTTTCGGGACATGGTGAAGGCACTACACCGTGCCGGCATCGAGGTGATCCTGGACGTCGTGTACAACCACACGGCCGAAGGCAACGACGAAGGCCCGACGCTCTGCTATCGCGGCTGGGACAACGACGCGTACTACATCCTCGAGCGCGACCGCCGGTACTACGCGAACTACACAGGGTGCGGCAACACGTTGAACGCCAATCACCCGATCGTCCGCCGGCTGATCGTGGACAGCTTGCGCTACTGGGTCGAGCATCTGCACGTCGACGGCTTTCGCTTCGACCTCGCGTCCATCCTCTCTCGCGACGAGACAGGGCAGCCGGTGCAGAACCCGCCGGTGCTCTGGGACATCGAGTCCGATCCCGTGCTCGCCGGAACCAAGCTGATTGCCGAGGCGTGGGATGCGGCGGGCCTGTATCAAGTCGGCAGTTTCGTCGGCGATCGCTGGAAAGAGTGGAACGGGCGCTTCCGCGACGACGCGCGTGATTTTTTCCGCGCCGCGGAAGGCTCGGCGGCGCGCTTCGCGGACCGCATGCTCGGGAGTCCGGAGATCTACGCCCACGAGAACCGCGAGCCCGAGCAGAGCGTCAATTTCGTCACCTGTCATGACGGCTTCACGCTCAACGATCTCGTCTCATACAACGACAAGCACAACGAAGCCAACGGCGAGAGCAATCGCGACGGCGCGAGCGACAACCGCAGCTGGAACTGCGGATTCGAAGGGCCCACGTACGATCCGCAGATCGAGAAGCTCCGCAATCGTCAGGTGAAGAACCTCTTCACGGTGACGCTCCTCTCGCTCGGCCTACCTATGATCCTGATGGGCGACGAGGTACGCCGGACCCAACACGGCAACAACAACGCGTATTGCCACGACGACGAGATGAACTGGTTCGACTGGACGCTGCTCGAGAAGCATGCCGACGTGCACAGATTCGTCACGCTACTCAATCAACGGCGCCTGCTGAGAGATGTCGACGTCACGCAGGGCGTCAGCCTGGCGCATCTACTCAGGCACGCGGATCACGCATGGCATGGCGTGAAGCTGTACCAACCGGACTGGGGTGCGAGCTCACACTCCCTCGCCTTCACCGCCGGCCTGCGTCGGGATCGACTGCGCGTCCATTTCATCCTGAACGCGTACTGGGAACCCTTGGAGTTCGAGCTGCCGCGCCTCGATTCGGACTCGGGCGCAGCCTGGCGTCGCTGGATCGACACCGCGCTCGAAGCGGTAGCGCGC
>Ga0081455_10001915_pt1 | contig 25003 bp, 23 predicted proteins | sample TabmetS3T2R1_FD_70207 | JGI IMG/M metagenome (GOLD analysis project Ga0081455, IMG submission 70207) | Tabebuia heterophylla rhizosphere microbial communities from the University of Puerto Rico - S3T2R1 | ecosystem: Host-associated > Plants > Roots > Rhizosphere ...
TCGGCGTACGGGACGGGGAGGCCGGCCTGCTGGTCGACGCCCAGCCGGCCGCCGTCGGTCGCGCCGCCGCGGCGGCCGGCATCGCCCTCGAACACCTCGCCCCGGCCCCCGGCGCCGGCCTGGAACAACTCTTCTTCGACCTGACGGAGACCCGATGAGCACCGCGACCCTCGACCGCCCCACGGTGACCCGCAGCGCCCTGCCGCGGCCGTCGATGCTCCGCCTGACGCTGGTGGAGTTGCGCAAGATGTCCGACACCCGCGCCGGCTACTGGCTGCTGGGGATCACCGGGCTGCTCACCGTCGGCGTCGCGATCCTCGCCGCGCTGCTCATCGACGGCGAGGACGAGACGCTGCGCAACGTCTTCGCGGTCGCGCTGCAGCCGGCCAGCATCCTCATGCCGGTGGTCGGCATCCTGCTGGTGACCTCGGAGTGGTCGCAGCGGACCGCGATGGTCACCTTCACCCTGGTGCCGGCGCGGCAGCGGGTGCTCGGCGCCAAGCTGCTGGCCGGGCTGGCGCTGTCGGTGATCGCGTTCGTGGTCTCGCTCGCGGTCGCGCTGATCGTCTCGGTGAGCTTCGGGTACGACCTGTCGATGACCGGCCAGCTGTACGGGCAGGCGCTGATCTCGGTGCTGATCGGGATGGTGGGCGGCATCGCGTTCGGCGCGGCGATCCTGGCCTCCGCGCCGGCCATCGTGCTCTCGTACGTGCTGCCGACGGCGTGGGCGGCGCTCGGCGCGATCCGGGCGCTGCACGGGGTGGCCCGCTGGCTGGACCAGACCCAGACGCTGGCGCCGCTGCTGGAGGAACACCTCAGCGGCATCCAGTGGGCCCGGCTGGCGACCTCGCTGGCGGTGTGGCTGCTGCTGCCGCTGCTGATCGGCGCCTGGCGGATCGCCCGCAGCGACCCGCGCTGATCAGCTCGCGAGCATCTCGGCGACGAGGAAGGCCAGCTCCAGGGCCTGCTGGGTGTTGAGGCGGGGGTCGCAGGCGGTCTCGTACCGGCTGTCCAGGTCCGATTCGGTGATGTCCTGGCCCCCGCCCAGGCACTCGGTGACATCCTCGCCGGTCAGCTCCACGTGGATGCCGCCCGGCCAGGTGCCGAGGGCGCGGTGCACCTCGAAGAAACCGTGCACCTCGTCGACTATCCGGTCGAAGTGCCGCGTCTTGTACCCGCCGGCCGACTCGATGGTGTTGCCGTGCATCGGGTCGCACTGCCAGCACACCGGGTGCCCGCTGGCGGTCACCTTCTCCACGATCGGCGGCAGCAGGTCGCGTACCTTCGTGCTGCCCATCCGGCTGATCAGGGTGAGCCGGCCGGCCTGCGCGTGCGGGTCCAGCTTCTCCACCAGCGCCACCGCGTCGTCCGGGGTGGTGGTCGGGCCGAGCTTCACCCCGATCGGGTTGCCGATGCGGGTCAGGAAGTCCACGTGCGCGCCGTCCAGCTGGCGGGTGCGCTCCCCCACCCAGACGTAGTGCGCGGACAGGTCGTACGCGCCGCCGGTCTTCACCCTGGTCAGCGCCCGCTCGTACTCCAGGATCAGCGCCTCGTGGCTGCTGAACAGCTCCACCCCGTGCAGCGCGTCGCCGTCGATGCCAACTGCGCGCATGAACGCCAGCGCCCGCTCCAGCTCCCGCGCCATCGCCTCGTACCGCTCGCCGGCCGGGGAGTCGCGGACGAAGTCCCGGTTCCAGGCGTGTACGCGGTGCAGGTCCGCCATGCCGCCGGTGGCGAAGGCGCGCAGCAGGTTGAGCGTGGCGGCGGCGGTGGAGTAGGCGCGCAGCAGGCGGGTCGGGTCCGGGGTGCGGGCCGCCAGGGTGGGCTCCAGGTCGTTGACCATGTCGCCGCGGTAGGCCGGCAGGCCGAGGGAGTCGGTGTCGGAGGAGCGCGGCTTGGCGTACTGGCCGGCCATCCGGGCCACCTTCACCACCGGCACCGAGGCGCCGTAGGTGAGCACGATCGCCATCTGGAGCAGGGTCTTGACGCTGGCCCGCAGCCGCGGCTCGGTGGCGCCCGCGAAGGTCTCCGCGCAGTCGCCGCCCTGCAGCACGAACGCCTCGCCGCGGGCGACCGCGGCCAGCCGCTCGCGCAGCACCCGCACCTCGCCGGCGACCACCAGCGGCGGCAGGGCCGCGAGCGTACCGGCGACCCCGGCCAGGGCCTCCGGGTCGGGCCACTTCGGCTGCTGCCGGGCCGGCAGCGCCCGCCAACCGTCCAGATCGATGTCGGCGCTCGTCACCCCACCAACACTAACGGCGCCGCCGCGGGCCGCCGATGCCGGTACGGGCGTGCGAGCGTGCTACACCTTCGGGAAAATGCGCCGCGAAACCCGGCACTGCGCCGGTGGGGCCGGCGTTGTCCTCGTACGGTGCGTGCATCGAGCAACCTCGGCAGCGGGAGCGGTCGTCCATGGTGGGCAGGATGGGTCGGGTCACCGGGACGGTTGGGCCGGGGTTGATCGGCGAGGTGATGGTCGCGATCCGGGGCGGCGCGGAGGCGTTCTACGCCACGGCCGCCGAGCCGACGGAGACGATTCCGGTCGGCGCCACGGTCCTCGTCGTCGAGTACCACCCTCCGCGCGACGTGGTCGTCGCGCGGGTGCAGCGCTGACCAGGAGGGGTCGCAGTGCCCAGCTACGGCATCATCGTCATCGCGGCGGTCGTCGCCGCCTTCCTCATCGCCCTCATCTTCAAGGCAACCTGGCGGGTGGCCGAGCCGAACGAGGCGTTGATCATCTCCGGCCTCGGCGCGCGCGGCGGCACCAGCCCCGAGGCGGCCGACAGCCTGGATTTCAAGATCGTCTGCGGCAAGGGCAGCGTGGTGCTCCCGGGCTTCCAGACCGCGCGGCGGCTGATCCTGGACAGCCGGGCGGCCAACCTGGAGGTGTCCTGCGTGACCAAGCAGGGCATCCCCGTACACGTACGCGGGGTCGTCATCTACAAGATCGGCGATGACCGGGCCTCCATCGCCAACGCCGCACGCCGGTTCCTGGACCAGCAGCAGCAGATGGACGACAAGACCCACACCCTGTTCGCCGGGCACCTGCGCTCGATCGTCGGCAGCCTGACCGTCGAGGAGATGATCCACAACCGGGAGGCGCTGACCGCGCAGGTGCGGCAGTCCTCGGCGGTGGAGATGAGCAAGCTCGGCCTGGTCGTCGACTCCCTCCAGATCCAGGAGATCGAGGACACCGCCGGGTACGTGACCAACCTGGGCAAGCCGCACGCCGCCGCGGTGGCCGCCGCGGCCCGCATCGCCGAGGCGCAGCGCGACCAGGAGGCCACCGAGGCCGAGCAGATCGCCTCGGCGAACAAGGCCGCGGCGTGGCGGGACAGCCAGCTGAAGCAGGCCTCGTTCCAGGCCGAGATCGACCGGGCCAACGCGCAGACCAAGCAGGCCGGCCCGCTGGCCGAGGCGACCAGCCGGCAGGAGGTCGTGGTCCAGGAGACCCGCGCCGCCGAACTGGAGGCCGAGCTGGCCGAGCAACGGTTGCAGTCGCAGGTACGCAAGCCCGCCGACGCCAAGGCGTACGAGCAGCGCACGCTGGCCGACTCCACCCGCGACGCCCGCATCTCCTCCGCCCAGGCCGAGGCCAAGGAGACCGAGCTGCGGGCCGCCGCGGACGCCACCCGCGTCAAGACCGCCGCGCAGGCCGAGGCCGAGTCCGTACGCACCCGGGGCGAGGCCGCCGCCTACGCCACCCGCGCCTCCGGCGAGGCCGAAGCCGCCGCCACCCAGGCCCGCGGCCTGGCCGAAGCCGAATCCGCCAAGGCGCGCGGCCTGGCCGAGGCCGAGTCCGCCAAGGCCCGCGGCCTGGCCGAGGCCGACGCCATCAAGGCCCGCGCCACCGCCCTGGCCGAGAACCAGGAGGCCGTCGTCGCCCAGCAACTGGCCGAGAAGTGGCCCGAGATCGTCGCCGCGGGCGCCGGCGCCTTCGGCAACGTCGACCACATGGTCGTCCTCAACGGCGCCGACGGCCTCAGCGAGATGTTCGCCAAGGCCCTCACCCTCGGCGGCACCGGCTTAGGCATGGCCCGCTCCCTCCTGGACGCCGCCCGCCCCACCCCCTCCCCCAACGGCACCGCCATCCAACCCAAGGAATAGCGCCGAATTCACCAGCGTGGACCAGCCTATTTGGCTGTGTCCACGGCTGCGCTGTAGCCTGTGCGCGGATCTTCTCATCTCCGGGATTCGCCGCTTTCCGGCTCGCTCCGCGGGGGCCGGAAATACCGGCAGGAAGGAGATGACTCTTGACAGAGTCACGAGGAAATCCACGGAATCGGGACAGTATGCGGCGCCGACTGGTGCGGTGGTGGCCTACTGTGCGGGCCGGGATCGTCGCTACCGCAGAGGCGGTGCGCACATTGCCCGGCACGCGCGAGACCACCGTGGCCCACCTGCTCGCGGCGGGCGCACGGTGTCTCGTGCCCATCGGTAACGCTGTGGCTCGTACCCTGAGCAGGACGAGAAGCCGCAGCTGAACCGGCGTGGGGCCTGGGCTGCTGAAACGCAGTCCGGGCCCTTCTGCATGATGGGTCGATCACTGACAGTGAAGACAATACAGCTCCGGGAGCCATCCTTTCAAATCGCGCACGACAGTATCGTCGGCGAGATACGCGGCACCCGGTCAATACCGTGCGCCGAAGGACAGCTCCTACCCCGGTCAGTACACCCCGTGTATATGCGCAAGCTATTCGTCGCGGCGCGACGGCATATGCGGACTTGATACACTCGGGTGTTACCCGAGGCCCGGAGACACAATTCGCACGTCAGCCGTGGGGTCGGTCAGAAAACCGCTCGATAGGTAGAACATGTATATGCACTGGTGATAGTGCGACCGCACATCTGGCACGGAACTGCTGGCGATCCGTGTCGGGCATAGTTCACGGGCGCACGCTCCAGCCGCCACCGCCCAACACCCGTGATCCGGTGGAGGACCGCTCCGGATCCGATGCTCGTTACTCTCCGACACCTGTTCCTGCCCTGGCGGAGACACCGGCTCTGCGTGACCCGACGGTGCTGCCTGCGGGTGGTGCGATGCGTCGGCGCCAGCCGAGGAGGACTGTTAGGGCGCCGGCGGTGGCGAAGGCGGTGGCGCCGAGGGTGACGGTGCGCAGGCCGGTGGGGGTGCTGGGGTTGCCGGCGAGGGGGACGAGGGCGGCCAGGCCGATGGCGGAGCCCGATTGGGCGGCTGCCGTGAGGAAGGCGGCGGCCACGCCGTGCCAGGAGGCGGCGGCCGCGTCGGCGCCCGCGGTGGTGGCGACGGTGGAGGTCCAGCCGAGGCCCAGGCCGGCGATGGCGAAGGCGGCGATGAGGAGGGCGACCAGGCGGACGAGGGTCGGGGCCAGGGTCGGGGTGGCGGCCAGGCCGAGGTTGCCGGCGGCGATGGCGAGCAGGCCGGAGGCGGCGGCCCAGCGGGTGCCCCACCAGCGGGCCAGCAGCGGGCCGAGCAGGGAGCCGGCCACCACCGCGAGGTTGAACGGCACCAGGATCAGGCCGGTGGCCAGGGCGCCCAGGTGCCGCTCGTCCTGGAGGTACAGGACAATGGCGAGTACGGCCGGGGTGTCGGCGGCAGTGACCGCCAGCCCGGCCAGCGCCGCCACCACGAACGGGCGGTCCCGCAGCGCCGCGACCGGCACCAGCGGCTGCCGCGCCCGGCGCTCCACCCGGACGAACGTCCACGCCGCCAGCACAGCCCCGGCCAGCGCCAGGCCGCCCCACCACCGGCCCGCCCCCGCCCGGTCCAGCCCGAACACCAGCAGTACCAGCGCCGCGGTCGCAGCCGCCGCCCCGGCCGAGTCCGCCCCCCGCAGCACCCCCGCCACGCCCCCCGGTCGGGAAGGGCAGCCCGGTCCGCGGTGGGCGGGGGGCTGTCGCGGGTGAGGAGTTTGGGGACGAGGAGGCCGCCGAGCAGGGCGAGGGGCAGGTTGACCCAGAAGACCCAGCGCCAGCCGGAGGTCTGTGCCACCAGGCCGCCGAACAGCCAGCCGGCCGCGCCGCCGCCGGCCGCCGCGGCGGTCCACCAGGCCAGGGCCCGGCGGCGGCCGGCGCCGGCCGGGTAGGCGGCGCTCAGCAGCGCGAGGGCGGCCGGTGCGAGGACCGCGGCGCCGGCGCCCTGGACCACCCGCGCCGCCAGCAGTAGGCCGAGCGACCCGGCGAGCCCGCACGCCAGCGAGGCCGCGCCGAACAACGCCAACCCGACCGCGAAGCAGCGGCGGCGACCGAAGACGTCGGCCAGCCGCCCGCCGAGCACCAGCAGCCCGCCGTACGCCACGGCGTAGCCAGTCACCACCCACTGGAGCCCGCTCGGCGGCGTACCCAGGTCGGTGCCGATGACCGGCAGCGCGACGGCCACGACCGCGACGTCGAGCACGCTGACGAACTGCGCCAGGCATAACAGGGCCAGCACCATGCCGCGGTGCCTACCCCGAGATCATCGGGGTCAGACCCCGAAGAAGACCTCCACCTCGGCGTAGCGCTCCAGCGGCACCGTCTTCAGGTCCGTGGTCGCGTCGGCGAGGGGTACCCGGACGATGTCGGTGCCGCGCAGGGCGACCATGGTGCCGAAGGCGCCCTCGTGGATCGCGTCGATCGCGTACAGGCCGAAGCGGGTGGCCAGGACCCGGTCGAAGGCCGTGGGGGTGCCGCCGCGCTGGAGGTGACCGAGGACGGTGACGCGCGCCTCGCGTCCGGTACGCGACTCGATCTCGTCGGCCAGCCGCTGCCCGATGCCGCCCAGCCGGACGTGCCCGAACGCGTCCAGCTCGCCGGTCTGCACCGCCATGGTCCCCTCGACCGGCTGCGCCCCCTCGGCCACCACCACGATGCAGGCGTAGTGCGAGGAGAACCGCCGCTCGATGTACTCGCAGACGCGGTCCACGTCGAAGGGCCGCTCCGGGATGAGGATCACGTTCGCCCCGCCCGCGGTGCCGGCGTGCAGCGCGATCCAGCCGGCGTGCCGGCCCATCACCTCCACGATCAGCACCCGGTGGTGCGACTCGGCCGTGGTGTGCAGCCGGTCGATGGCCTCCGAGGCGATGTTCACCGCGGTGTCGAAGCCGAAGGTGTAGTCGGTCGAGGACAGGTCGTTGTCGATCGTCTTCGGTACGCCCACCACGCTGACGCCCTCGGCGGTGAGCCGGGTCGCCACGCCCAGGGTGTCCTCGCCGCCGATCGCCACCAGGGCGTCGACGCCCAGCTTGTCCAGGCTCGTACGGATCTGCTCCGGACCGCCCTCGACCTTGTACGGGTTGGTGCGCGAGGACCCGAGGATGGTGCCGCCGCGGGGCAGGATCCCCCGCACCGCGCCCACGTCCAGCGGCATGGTGTCGCCGTCCAGCACGCCACGCCAGCCGTCCCGGAAGCCCACGAACTCATGCCCGTACGCTCCGACGCCCTTGCGGACGACCGCCCTGATGACCGCGTTCAGGCCGGGGCAGTCCCCGCCTCCGGTGAGTACGCCGATACGCAATGCCGCAGTCCTTCCCGGTACGCCGCCGATCCCGCGAGCACCCTAGGGCGTGGCCGGCGTTACCCGCGAGTCACCCGCGGTCATGGCGCGCCACCGCTGGAGGTTGTGCCGGGCGTCGGCGAGCGCGTCGTGCTGGTCGCGCGGCGGTGGGGGCAGCGGCGGCTGGCCGGCGTCCTCCCAGCGCTGCCGCAGTTCGTGGGTGAAGCGCGGGATGGCCCGGGGCAGCGCGGGCATGGCGCCCCACAGCTGGCACAGCACGACGTGGTCGTAGGCGGCGTACCAGGCCCACAGCTCGATCGGCTCGCCCGGGCCGGTGAGGAAGGCCAGCAGGTCGGTACGGATCTGCTCCCGGGACCGCCACGCCGGGTGCGCGGGGGCCGGCAGCTTGTCCAGCACGTTGCGCCGCACCCAGGGGATCGCCCGGGACCCGTCGAACTCGGTGGACACCGCGTAGAACTCGCGGCCGGTCTCGTCCACCACGCCGATGCTGACCAGCTCCACGGTCAGCCCGTCCTCGATGAACTCGCAGTCGTAGAAGTATCGGCGCGGCACGCGGCTCACCTTAGAGCCATGGCCTCAGCTAGCTCTGTCGGCCGGCGTTCGTTCGCCTTCGGCGGCTGTGGACACCGCTGCCTGCTGGTTGGCCTCGGCCAGCTTCGCGCCCTTGGCGATCGCGGCCTTCACCTTCGCCGCGTACACGTCCACGTACTCCTGCCCCGACAGCAGCATCAGCTCGTACATGATCTCGTCGGTCATGGACCGTTCGACGAACCGGTCGCCGGCCATCCCCTCGTACCGGGAGAAGTCCAGCGGCTTGCCGAAGCGCACCTGGATGCGGGTGCCGAAGCGCGGGATCCGCTTGCCGATCGGCATGGCCCGGTCGGTGCCGATCACCACCGCGGGGATCACCGGCGCGCCGGTCTCCAGCGACATGCGCGCCACGCCGGTCTTGCCGCGGTGCAGCCGGCCGTCCGGGGACCGGGTGCCCTCGGGGTAGATCCCGAGCAGCGAGCCCTCACGCAGCACCCGCTTGCCGGTCTCCAGCGCGTCGCGCGCGGCCGAGCCGCTGGACCGGTCGATCGGGACCTGGCCGGCCGAGCGCATGAACCAGCGGGTCAGCGCGCCCTTGGGGCCGCGGCCGGTGAAGTATTCCTGCTTGGCCAGGAAGGTCACCTTGCGCCGGACCATCAGCGGCATGAAGAAGCTGTCGGAGACCGACAGGTGGTTGCCGGCCAGGATCGCCGGACCCTGGTCGGGCAGATTCTCCTCGCCCTCCACGCTGATCCGGAACAGCAGCTTCAGCCACGGGCCGATCAACACGTGCTTGAACAGCCAGTACCACATCAGCCGCCTCCTCCCACCCAGCGTGAAGCCTACGGATCGCGGTGGGGTGGACACAACGTGAGGTGAGGAGATCGACCAAGGGTGGCCTGTCCGGTGCTCACCGGTATGCGTACCGGTATGGGACTCGTCCCGGAGGGTTGGGACGTGCAACGATGCAGCGATGCCTCTCATGCTTGGCGCAGAACCGTTCCATGCCGACGGCGGCCCGGTCGGCGTGCTGTTCTGCCATGGCTTCACCGGGACGCCGCAGAGCATGCGGGGCTGGGCCGAGCACGCCGCGAGCCTGGGGTACGCGGTGTCGCTGCCGCGACTGCCCGGTCACGGCACGCACTGGAAGGACGCCAACGCCACCCGGTGGACCGATTGGTACACCGAGGTCGAGCGGGCCTTCGACGCGCTGGCGGCGAAATGCGACCGCGTGTACGTCTGCGGCCTGTCGATGGGCGGCACGCTGGCGCTGCGGCTGGCCCAGACCAAGGGCGCCGCGGTTGCCGGCATCGTCCTGGTCAACCCCTCGGTGACCACCGAGCGCTTCGACGCCAAGTACCTGGTGCCGGTCCTGGGCCGGCTCGTACCGGCCTGGAAGGGCATCGGCAGCGACATCAAGAAGCCCGGCAGCACCGAGACCGCCTACCCGTACGTGCCGCTGAAGGCGCTGCTGTCGCTGCAGAAGCTGTGGGCGATCGTCCGCGCCGACCTACCGAAGGTGGACCAACCGTTGCTGCTGTTCCGCAGCCGGGTGGACCATGTGGTGGAGCCGGTGAACAGCCGGATCGTGTTGGGCGCGGTCGCCAGTACCGATACCACCGAGCGGGTGTTGGAGAACAGCTACCACGTCGCGACCCTGGACAACGACGCTGACGAAATCTTCACCACCAGCGCCGAGTGGATCGGCGCGCGGGTTTCGTCACCCGAGAGCGGTAGCCTGGCCGGCATGTCCGACGGTGTGACGGCCGGCGGGGCGACCGACGGAGCCACGGAGGGGTAGCCGGCATGGAGCCGTTCGACGCGCAGCCGACGCCCCCGCGCCGCGGGCGGCGGGACAACGGCCTTGGCGCCGACCGGTACGTTCCGTTGCTGGACGTCGACCCCCGGGTGGGCGAGCACCTGCTGGACGTACTGCGGCTGGCGGGCGTACCGGCCTACCTGGAGCCGGCCATGGACATCGACTCCTACACCCGGGCCACCTCCATCCCCAGCCCGCCCACCGACCGGCTGTGGGTGGACACCCAGCGCCGCGACACCGCCCGCGACATCGTCACCGCGGAGACCTCGGCGCCGATCCGGCCCGGCCGGGCCGGCGAGACGCCGCCGCCGGACCCGGGTGCCCGGGAGGAGACCCCGTCGCACGGGCTGAGCGACCTGGACGAGGAGCTGGCCTGGCGGGAGATCGTCTCCCGGTACGACCGGGACTACCCGGCCGACCCGGCCCTGGGCGGGCTGCCGCCGTGGCCGGCCTCGGAGGACATGGACCTGGCGGCCACCGCGCCGGTGGAGGACCCGCCGGCGGCCGAGCAACCCCGCGCGCCGGACCTGCCCGAGCTGCCCGAACGCCGCTCCGGCGGCGCGCACAGGGCCGACCGGCGCGGCGAGCGGCGTACCGGCAAGGGCGACCGGCGGGCCGACCGCAGCGGCGACCGCCGCCAGCCGGCCTCCCGCGACGACGAGGACCCCGAGGACCACTTCGTCCCACCCGCCCCGCCGCCGGTCCCGCGGCTGTCCAAGCAGGCGATCCTGGCGCTGTTCCTGATCGTCGGCGGCGTCCTGCTCCTGCTGTGGCCGGACGGCCTGGGCTTCTCCGAGCAGAGCGGCCTGGCTTTAGGCGTCGTCTGCGTGATCAGCGCCGGCGGCCTGCTCGTGCTGCGCCTGCGCGACGACCGCTACGACGGCCCGGACGACGACGGCGCGGTCCTCTAGATCATTCGGTCGGCCCCAGGACGTACGCTGGCGGCCGTGCATACCGAGACGGTGGAGATCCGCGGGCATCTGATGGATACCGGGGTGTTGGCCCGGGTGCTGGACGACGTGCTGGAGTACGGCGGCGACTACAAGGTCGCGCGGCTGGATCTGGGGCGGCTGCACCACGACGAGTCGTACGCCCGGATCGAGATCGGCTCGCCGGATCCCGGGGTGCTGCCCCGGATCCTGATGCGGTTGCAGATCCACGGGGTGAACCTGGTGGACCCGGGCGAGGCGGTGCTGCGGCCGGCCGACCGGGACGGGGTGTTCCCGGCGGACTTCTACTCCACCACCAACCTGGAGACCCAGGTCAAGATCAACGGTGGCTGGGTACGCGCGGACCGGCCGGAGATGGACTGCGGCCTGGTGGTCAGCGGCACCTCGGTGCGTACGGTCCCGGTCAGCGACATCGTGGCCGGCGATCTGGTGGTGTGCGGGGCGGCCGGCGTGCGTGTCGTACTGCCCGAGGAGGAGGACAGCGGCGCCGACGACTTCGGGTTCATGTCCTCGGAGGTGTCGAGCGAGCGGCCGCAGGCGCTGCAGGTACGGCAGATCGCCGAGCGGATGCGCGAGGTGAAGGCCGCCGGGCAGCGGGTGCTGTGGGTGGGCGGCCCGGCGATCGTGCACACCGGGGCGGCGCCGGCCATGGCCGCGCTGGTGCGGGCCGGCTTCGTGGACGTGCTGTTCGCCGGCAACGCGCTGGCCACCCACGACATCGAGTCGGCGCTGTACGGGACCTCGCTCGGCGTGGACCTGGCCCGCGGCCGCGGGGTGCCGCACGGCCACGAGCACCACATCCGGGCCATCAACACCATCCGGCGATGCGGGTCGATCGCGGCGGCGGTGAAGGACGGCGTGCTCACCTCCGGGGTGATGCACGCGATGGTGCTGGCCGGCCGGGACTACATCCTGGTCGGGTCGGTCCGCGACGACGGGCCGCTGCCGGATGTGTACACCGACGTGGTCGAGGGGCAGCGGGCCATGCGGGACCAGCTGGCCGACGTGGGGTTCTGCATCGTGGTGGCGACCATGCTGCACGGCATCGCCACCGGGAACATCCTGCCGGCCTCGATCCCGCTGGTGTGCGTGGACATCAACCCGGCCACGGTCACCAAGCTGGCCGACCGGGGCAGCGCGCAGGCGATCGGGATCGTCACCGACATCGGGCTGTTCTTCGAGCAGCTGGCGCGCGAACTGGTGCCGGACTACACCGGCTGAGCGGCCGGCGCCCCGGGCGGCGCCGGCGTACCCGGTCCGGCTACGTGGTGCGCCGGGTCAGCTCCACGACGCGGGTGGGGCGGTGCACCAGCTCGCCGCCGCAGTTCGGGCAGGCGCCGAGCTGGTTGGCACAGCTCGGGCAGAAGGTGCATTCGTAGCTACAGATCCGGGCCTCGGCGTCCTCGGCCAGGGCGGTGTGGCATCGCTCGCATTCGGCTCGCATTTCGAGCACTGGTCGTTCTCCTTCAGGCTGTACGGTTTCCGGCATTGTCGCCCGGGGTGCTGACACGGTGGCGGGCCTGCCGGGCTCATGCACTCAGAGCACCGGTTCGGCGCTTCTGATGCCGCACAGTTGGGCGGCCAGCGCCGGGAGCACCTCGCCGAGCGGAGCGTCGACACGTACGGTCGCCTTGCCGTCACCCCGGGTGGGGCCGGCGTTGACGATGGCCACCGGGATGCCGGTCGCCGCCGCGCGGAGCACGAACCGGTAGCCGGACATGACGGTCAGCGAGGAGCCGAGGACGAGCAGCGCCCGGGCGCCCTCCACCAGCGCGAAGCAGCGGTCCACCCGCTCGCGCGGCACGGTCTCGCCGAAGAACACCACGTCCGGCTTGAGCGGGCCGCCGCCGCAGAACAGGCACGGCACCATCCGGAACGCGTCCAGCCGCTCGGCCGGGATCTCCGCGTCGCCGTCGGGGTTGACGCGTCGCACCTCGGCGGCGAAGGTCGGGTTGGCGCCGCGCAGCCGCTCCCCCACGTTGGCCCGGCCCTCCGCCTCGCCGCACGCCCGGCAGACCACCCGGTCCAGCCCGCCGTGCAGCTCGACCACCTGCCGCGCCCCGGCGCGTTGGTGCAGGCCGTCGACGTTCTGCGTGATGATCGCGGTGACCAGGCCGGCGCGCTCCAGCTCGGTCACGGCCGTGTGCCCGCTGTTGGGCCGGGCCGCGTCGATGGTCGGCCAGCCGAGGTAGCTGCGGGCCCAGTAACGGTGCCGGGCCACCGGGTCGCCGACAAAGGTCTGGTACGTCATGGGCGTGTGCCGCCGCAGCGAGCCGCTGGGCCCGCGGTAGTCGGGGATGCCCGAATCGGTCGACAGCCCGGCCCCGGACAGCACCACCACCCCGCCGCCGCCCACCAACCCCCGCAGCTCGCTCACCCCACCAGTCTTACTCCGCCGCGCCCACCTCGAACACGTACCGCCCGCTGCCGTCCCGCCCCAGCGGGTACGTCGCCACCACCGCGTCCACGTTCAGCGCCCCGTAAATATGCGGGTACGGCTCATCGGCCCCCGGCACCGCCTCGTACCGCACCTCCGCCCGCAACAACCCCTCATCGATCCCCAACACCACCAGATCGTCCACATCCGCATAGAACGCGTTCGCCACCCCGGCCACCTGCCCCGCCGTACTGGCATGCAGGAACCCCTCCTCCGCCAACGACCGCCCCCGCGTAGACACCTCGTACACCCCCCCCCCCAACGCCCCCCGCCACTCCCCCACCCCAGCAACGTGATAGATCATGGCCCCCACCTTAACCCGTACGTTAAGCTACCCCTGGTGAGCACCTGGCAGATCCTGCTCGTCGAGGAGGTGGCGGACTGGTTCACCGACCTGACCAAGAACGATCCCGGGACCGCCGACCTGGTCGAGGACGCTATCGACCGCCTCGCCATGGACGGTCCAACGCTCGGTCGGCCGCTCGTCGACCGGATCAAGGGATCCCGGCACCACCACATGAAGGAACTGCGGCCCGGTTCACGGGGCAGCAGTGAGGTTCGCATCCTGTTCGTGTTCGACCGGTCCGGCGGGCCGTCCTGCTGGTGGCAGGCGACAAGTCGGGCAACTGGCAGGGCTGGTACGACGCGGCGGTGCCGCTCGCGGACAGCCGGTACGAGGCGCACCTGGACGAGCTGGGGAGGAGGGCGTACGAATGACGGTCGGTTGGGAAGAGGTCAAGCGGCAGGCCGAGGAGGTTCGGCTGGCCGCGGGACATCCGGTTCGCGGCGCCGCGGAACGGGCGGCCGGGCAGCGGCGGCTGGACGATGAGATCCGCGCGTGGCAGCTCGCCGAGGTACGCCGGAACCGGTCGCTGACACAGCGGGAGGTGGCCGAGGCGATGGGGGTCTCCGGGCCCCGGGTGTCGGATGTCGAGCGCGGGTTGCTGGACCGGATCTCGGTGGCCGTGTTGCGGGCGTACATCGAGGCGCTGGGCGGCCGCCTGCGGGTCACGGCCGAGTTCGAGGATTCCAGCTACGACGTGGCCTCGTAGGATTCGCCGTCGGGGCTGGCTATGACGATGGTGTAGCCGTCGGGGTCGGTGAGCCAGATCTCGCGGTGGGCGGGGCCGTTGCCCTGGCCGGGCGGTGGGTTTCGGTGGGGGGCGCGGAGGATGGGGGCGGACAGGTCGGCGGCGCGGGCGACGGCGCCGTCGAAGTCGCTGACCTCGCCGAACCAGACCAGGACGCCGGTGCCGGTGCCGGCGGTGATGGCGCCGTGGTGGTGGTCGGTGCCGCTGTGGTGGAGTTGGAGGACCAGGACGCCGTCGGCCAGCAGCCGCTCGTACTCGGGGCCGCCGTGGTCGCTGGTCAGGCCGAGCAGATGCTGGTACCAGCGGCTGGAGGCCTCCACGTCGGCGACCGAGAGCAGGGTCTGGGGTTGCGCGGTACGGGCCGGGGCGACGATGCCGAGGCGGTTGCCGGCGGGGTCGTCGACCTCGACCAGGAAGCGGGCGCCCTGGTCCAGCGACGGGCGGTCGCGCACGGTGCCGCCGTGCTCGGCGACCCGGCGCAGCGCCACGCCGAGGTCGGCCACGGTCAGCCAGAGCAGCGGGCCGGCGGCCGGGGACGGCTGGCGGTCGGTGACCCACTGGCCGATCAGGTCGGGCGCGGTGAAGCCGGGCTCGCCGGGCGAGCCGCGCCAGCCGAAGACCGCCTCGTAGAAGCGGCGGGAGCGGTCCAGGTCGAGCGCGGGCAGTTGCAGGTAGCCGACCTGGCCGTGGGCCACAGGGCGTTCGGTGCTCATGGCGGACTCCTGTCGGGGATCAGCAGGGCGTGGGCGGAGCGGGCGAACCACGCCTGGTACGCAGGCAGCGTCCAGCCGCGGTTGTGCGTGAGCCGCCGGTACACGGCCGGGTCCATCAGCAGCCACAGCGTGTCGACGGCGTCCTGCCGGGTCAGCTCGGGCCGCAACGGCGCGCGGGAGGCGAGCGCGTCGACCAGGAAGGCGGCCGTGACGGCGCGCTGGGTGACCAGCTGCTCGGCCAGCGCGGCCAGGTCCGGGTCGCTGGCCGCGGCCTCGAAGACCGCCAGGACCAGCCCGGCCGAGCGTTCCTGGGCCGGGCCGATCACGGCGGCGATCGCGGCCAGGTAGCCGGCCGGGTCCGGGATGCGCAGCGCGGCGGCGACCTCGGCCCGGTCCAGGACCGGTACGTCCGCGTCGTCGCCGGCGATGGCCACGTCGATCGCCGCCTTCAGCAGCCGGGCCTTGGTTCCGTAGGCCAGTTCCACCGTCGGCACCGAAATTCCAGCCGCTACGGCGACGGCGCGCACCGTGGCCCCGGCGTACCCTCGGGCCAGGAATACCTCGCGCGCGGCCGCGAGGATTCGCCGCCGGGTCTGGTGCGCCTGCTCGACCCGGCGACCGGACCGGTACGGACGGCCTGTCACGGTCCGGCAGTATTTCGCTATGGCTTACCCATAGTCAATGCCGCTCGCGGCCTCTCAGGCCGGCGCGGCGGTGGTGAGCAGGGCGTTCCGGGGGCGTAACCGCGGCGTTGCGGTTGGCGAAACGCGCGCTGCCTAGCGTCTGCGCCCGGAGGTGGTGCCACATGGCGCGGTGGATCGAGGACTGGCGGCCGGAGGATCCGGACTTCTGGGCGCGGACCGGGCGGCGTACGGCGACCCGGAACCTGGTGTTCTCGATCTTCGCCGAGCACCTGGGCTTCTCGGTCTGGCTGCTGTGGAGCACGGTCGCGGTCAGCCTGAACAAGGCCGGCTTCGGCTTCTCCACCGCGCAGCTGTTCTGGCTGGTGGCGGTGCCGAACCTGGTCGGGTCGCTGCTGCGGCTGCCGTACACCTTCGCCGTGCCGCGCTTCGGCGGCCGCAACTGGACCGTGATGTCGGCACTCGCGCTGCTGCTGCCGGTCGGGCTGCTGGTCGCCGCGGTCACCCACCCCGGCACGCCGTACGGGGTGTTCCTGCTGGTGGCGGCGCTGGCCGGCCTCGGCGGCGGCAACTTCGCCTCCAGCATGGCCAACATCTCCTACTTCTACCCCGAGCAGCGCAAGGGCCTGGCGCTCGGCCTGAACGCCGCGGGCGGCAACCTCGGGGTGGCCGTCGTGCAGCGGCTGGTCCCCTGGGTCATCGGCCTGGGCGCCCTCGGCACCATCGGCACCGCCCAGCGCCCGGGCGTGCACCTGCAGAACGCCGGCCTGGTGTACGCCGTACCCATCGTGCTCGCGGCCCTGCTGGCCTGGCGGTTCATGGACAACCTGCGCGTGTCGTCGGCGAGCTTCGCCCAGCAGCGGCCCGTGCTGCGCAACCGGCACACCTGGATCCTGTCCGGCCTGTACGTGGGCACCTTCGGCTCGTTCATCGGCTTCTCGGCGGCCTTCCCGCTGCTGATCTCGAAGACCTTCCCCGGTGTGGCCGCGGTCAGCTGGGCCTTCCTCGGCCCGCTGGTCGGCTCGCTGTCGCGGCCCTTCGGCGGCTGGTTGGCCGACCGGCTCGGCGGTGCGCGGGTGACCGCGGCGGTGTTCGCCGGGCAGGCGGCCTGCGTGCCGTGGGTGATCGCCAGCGTGCACGCCCGCTCCTGGCCGAGCTACCTGGCCGCGTTCCTGACCATGTTCGTGATCACCGGGCTCGGCAACGGGTCGACGTACCGGATGATCCCGGCGGTGTTCCGGCAGACCTCGGCCGACCCGCGGGCGGCGCTGCGGCACGCGGCCACGGCGCTGGGCATCGCGGGGGCGGTCGGGGCGCTCGGCGGTTTCCTCATCCCGGTCGCACTCGGCATGTCCTCACCGCACGGGACGGCCGCCTTCGACCCGCGCGCCCTGGACGGGCCGTTCGCCGGGTTCATGGCGGTGTACGTGGCGTGCCTGGGTGTGACCTGGTTCTGCTACCTGCGCAGGCGGGTGTTCGTCCGCCTGGCGCCCACCCTCGCGGGCATTTAGCGCCGCCGTAACGAGCGGTGCCCCCAGCGGACGAAGGATCGGACAGTATGCGGACCGACACGCACTGCCCGTACTGCGCCTTGCAGTGCGGCATGACCCTGGTGCGGCAGCCGGCCGGCACGCTTGCGGTGGAGGCGCGGCAGTTCGCCACCAACGCCGGCGGGCTGTGCCAGAAGGGCTGGACCGCGGCCGAGTTGCTGGACACCCCGGACCGGGTGCGTACGCCGCTGATGCGGGCCGACCGGGACGCGCCGCTGCGCCCGGTGTCGTGGGCGGCGGCGCTGGACCGGGTGGCGTTCGAGATCCGGCGGCTCCAGCACGCGTACGGGCCTGATGCGGTGGCGGTGTTCGGCGGCGGCGGGTTGACCAACGAGAAGGCGTACCTGCTGGGGAAGTTCGCCCGGGTGGCGCTGCGGACCGCGCAGATCGACTACAACGGACGGTTCTGCATGTCATCGGCGGCCGCGGCGGGCAACCGGGCCTTCGGGGTGGACCGCGGGCTGCCGTTCCCGCTGTCGGACCTGGCCGGCGCGGGCGCGGTGCTGCTGGCGGGCGGCAACCTGGCCGAGACGATGCCGCCGCTGACCCGGCACTTCGCGACCCTGCGGCAGCGCGGCGGGGTGCTGATCGTCGCCGACCCGCGGCGTACGGCGACCGCCCGGCTGGCCGACCTGCACCTGCAACTCACCCCGGGCAGCGACCTGGCGCTGGCCAACGGCCTGCTGCACCTGGCGATCCGCGCCGGGCACGTGGACCAGGCGTACGTCGCCACGCGGACCGCCGGGTGGGAGGCGGTGCGCGGCGCGGTCGCCGAGTACTGGCCGGAGCGGGTGGAGCGGCTGACCGGCGTGGCCGTCCCGCTCCTGCACCGCGCCGCCGACCTGCTCGGCGGTCCGGGCGGGTACGTGCTGACCGGGCGGGGGGCTGAGCAGCACGCCAGCGGGACCGACACGGTGAGCGCGTGGATCAACCTGGCGCTGGCGCTCGGGCTGCCCGGGCGGGTGGGCTCCGGATATGGCTGCGTGACCGGGCAGGGCAACGGGCAGGGTGGGCGTGAGCACGGGCAGAAGGCCGACCAGCTGCCCGGTTACCGGCGGATCGACGATCCGGCGGCGCGCGCCCACGTGGCCGCGGTGTGGGGCGTGGACGCCGACAGCCTGCCCGGCCCCGGCCGTTCGGCGTACGAACTGCTGTCCGCCCTGGGCACCGAGGGAGGGCCGAAGGGCCTGCTGGTGTTCGGCAGCAATCCGGCGGTGTCCGCGCCGCGCGCCAGCGGCATCCGGCAACGTCTGTCCACAGTGGACTTCCTCATGGTGGCCGACTTCGTCCGCTCCGAGACCTGCGAGTACGCCGACGTCGTACTGCCGACCGCCCAGTGGGCCGAGGAGGACGGCACCATGACCAACCTGGAGGGCCGGATCCTGCGGCGCCGCAGGGCGATCCAGCCGCCGGAGGGGGTACGGACGGACCTGGCGATCCTGTCCGCGCTGGCCGCCCGGCTGGGCCACGTCACCGGCTTCCCCGCCTTCCCCGAGACCGTCTTCGACGAGCTGCGCGCGGCCTCGGCGGGCGGCCCGGCCGACTACTCCGGCGTCGACTACCACCAGCCCGGGGAGGCGTTCTGGCCGTACCCGGCCGGCGGCGCCGCGACGCCACGCCTGTTCCTGGACAGCTTCGCCCACCCCGACGGGCTGGCCCGCTTCGTGCCCGTACGGCACCGGCCGGCCGCCGAGGAACCGTGCGCCGACTACCCCGTCTACCTCACCACCGGCCGGGTCCTGCAGCACTACCAGAGCGGCGCGCAGACCAGGCGTGTGCCGGCGCTGGCCCGCGCGGTCCCCGAGGCGTACGTCGAGCTGCACCCCCAACTGGCCGCCACGCACGCGATCCGCGACGGCCAACCGGTCCGCCTCACCACCCGCCGCGGCACCCTCACCGCGCCGGCCCGCCTGTCGGAGGCGATCCGCCTCGACACCGTCTTCGTCCCCTTCCACTTCCCCGGCGTCAACGACCTCACCAACCCCGCGCTCGACCCCACCTCCCGCATGCCGGAGTTCAAGGTCTGCGCGGCCCGAGTCGAGGCATCCCCGTGAGCGTGGTCGTGGTGGGCAACGGGATGGCGGGGGCGCGGGTCGCCGCGGAGATCGCGGTACGCCAGCCGCGGCGGCCGGTGACCGTGCTGGGGGCGGAGCCGGGGGCGGCCTACAACCGGGTGCTGCTGTCGGCGGTGCTCGCCGGCACCGCCCGGGAGGCCGACATCGCGCTGGCCGTACCACCGTCCACAGTGGACGTACGGCCGGCCGACCCGGTGGTCGCGGTGGACCGGCAACGCAGGCTGGTACGCACCGCCTCCGGCGCCGCGGTCCGGTACGGCACGCTCGTGCTGGCCACCGGCAGCGACCCGTGGCTGCCGCCGGTCGTCGGGCTGGACACCGGCCTGCCGGGCGTCCACACCTTCCGCACCGTCCGCGACTGCCGGCGGATCGCCGCCACCGGTGCCCGCCGGGCCATCGTGCTCGGTGGCGGGCTGCTCGGTCTGGAGGCGGCCCGCGGGCTGGCCGGCCGCGGCGTCGCGGTCACCGTCGTGCACGCCGGCCCGCACCTGATGGAGCGGCAACTGGACCAGGCCGCCGGCAGCGTGCTGGGCAGCACGCTGGCCCGGCTCGGCGTGCGTACGGTCGTCGGCGCGGAGGCGGTCGCCGTGCTGGGCTCCGACCGGTTCCGCGGGCTGCTGCTGGCCGGCGGGGCGCGCGAGCACGCCGACCTGCTGGTCGTGGCCTGCGGCATCCGCCCGAGCACTGCGCTGGCCAGCGCCGCCGGCCTGCCGGTACGCCGCGGCGTCGTCGTCGACGACCACCTGCGCACCGCCGACCCGTACGTGTACGCCGTGGGCGAGTGCGCCGAGCACCGCGGCCAGGTGTACGGGCTGGTCGCGCCGGTGTGGGAGCAGGCCGCGGTCGCCGCGGCGGCCATCTGCGGCCGGCCCGGCCGGTACGCCGGCTCCGCGCAGGTGACCCGGCTGAAGGCCGCCGACATCGAACTGGCCGCCATGGGCGAGCCGGACGGGGCGGACGGTGAGGTGGTGCAGTTCCTCGACCCGGCCCGCGGTACGTACAAGAAGCTGGTCATCCGGGACGGCCGGCTCGCCGGCGCGATCCTGCTGGGCGACGCGTCGACGGTCGGGCTGGTGACGCAGCTGTTCGACCGCGGCGCGCCGGTGCCGCCGGACCGGCTCGGGCTGCTGTTCGGCGGCCCGCCCGGCACGGCCGCGCCGGCGGATCCGGACGCGCTGCCGGACGGCGCCACGGTGTGCCAGTGCAACGGGGTGAGCCGGGCCGCGGTCGCCGCGTGCGTCCGGGCCGGCGCCCGCTCGGTCAGCGAGGTGGCCGCCGCGACCAGGGCGACCACCGGCTGCGGCACCTGCTCGGCCGTGGTCGAGCGGCTGCTGGTGAGCTGCCAGCAGCACGAGCCCGCGGTCGCGGTGTGAGGAGGGCGTGATGCGGCACCTTGTGATCGTCGGCAACGGCATGGTCGGGCAGCGGCTGGCCGAGCTCGTGCACGGCTGGCGGGTGACGGTGATCGGCGCGGAGGTGCACGCCGCCTACGACCGCGTGCACCTGTCGGACTACCTGGCCGGCCGGTCCGCCGCGGACCTGTCACTGGTGCCGGCCGGCTGCTACGACGGTCCACACCGGACACTGCTGCTCGGCGACCCGGTGTCCACTGTGGACCGTACACACCGGACTGTCCACACCGCCTCCGGTAGGCGGATCCCTTACGACGCACTGGTTCTCGCCACCGGCTCGCGGCCGTTCGTGCCGGCCGTCCCCGGCGCCGAGCACGGGTACGTGTACCGCACGCTCGCCGACCTGGACGCGATCGCCGCCGCCGCGGCCGGCGCGCGGACCGGGATCGTGGTCGGCGGCGGGCTGCTCGGCCTGGAGGCGGCCACCGCGCTGCGCAACCTCGGCCTGGCCGCGCACGTGGTCGAGCTGGCGCCGCGGCTGATGCCCACCCAGGTGGACGAGGGCGGCGGCGAGGCGCTGCGGCAGCGGATCGCGGCGCTGGGCGTACACCTGCACCTGGCGGCCCGCACCGAGCGGATCGAGCCGACCGGGACCGGCGGCCTCACCCTGCATCTGGCCGGCGCGGACCCGATCGCCGCGGACCTGCTGGTCTTCTCCGCCGGCATCCGCCCCTGCGACGAGCTGGCCCGCGGCGCCGGCCTCGCGACCGGCGAGCGCGGCGGCGTCCTGGTCGACCGGGGCTGCCGCACGGAGGACGGAAACGTCTACGCCATCGGGGAATGCGCCGCGGTCGAGGGCCAGACCTACGGCCTGGTCGCCCCCGGGTACGCCATGGCCGAGGTGGTCGCCGACCGGCTGGCCGGCGGCGCCGCGACGCTGTCCACAGTGGACACCTCCACCGAGCTGAAGGTGCTCGGCGTGGACGTGGCCAGCTTCGGCGACGCGCACGGCCGCGGCGAGGGCGCCCTCCAGGTCGTGTACGCCGACCCGGTAGGCGCGGTCTACAAGAAGCTGGTCGTCAGCGACGACGCCCGTACGCTGCTCGGCGGCATGCTGATCGGCGACACCACGGCGTACCTCACGCTGCGGGCGCTGGTCGGCACCACCCTGCCGGCGCCGCCGGAGGACCTGCTGTTCCCCGGCGGCGGCCAGGTCCAGATCGCGCTGCCCGACTCGGCCCAGGTGTGCACCTGCCACGCGGTCACCAAGGGCGCGATCCTGGGCGCCATCGGCGAGCACGGCCTGGCCGACGTACCCGCGGTGAAGGCGTGCACCAGGGCCGGCACCGGCTGCGGCAGTTGCGTGCCGATGCTGAAGAGCCTGCTGACCGAGGCCGGCGTCGCGGTCAGCAGCGCGCTGTGCGAGCACTTCGCGCAGACCCGGTCCGAGCTGTTCGACATCGTCCGGGTCACCGGCATCGGCACCTTCTCCGAGCTGGTCGCCCGGCACGGCACCGGCCGCGGCTGCGACATCTGCAAGCCGGTGGTCGCCTCCATCCTGGCCAGCCTGCACACCGGCGACCACGTGCTGGAGGGCGAGCGGGCCACCCTGCAGGACACCAACGACCACTTCCTGGCCAACCTGCAGAAGGACGGCTCGTACTCGGTGGTGCCCCGGGTGCCCGGCGGCGAGATCACCCCGGACAAGCTGATCGTCATCGGCGAGGTGGCCCGCGACTTCGACCTCTACACCAAGATCACCGGCGGGCAGCGGATCGACCTGTTCGGCGCCCGGGTGGAGCAGCTGCCGCTGATCTGGCGGCGGCTGGTGGAGGCCGGATTCGAGTCCGGGCACGCCTACGGCAAGGCGGTACGGACGGTGAAGTCGTGCGTCGGCTCCACCTGGTGCCGGTACGGCGTGCAGGACTCGGTCGGGCTCGCCATCCAGCTCGAGCTGCGGTACCGGGGGCTGCGCGCCCCGCACAAGATCAAGCTCGGCGTCTCCGGCTGCGCCCGGGAGTGCGCCGAGGCGCAGGCCAAGGACGTCGGGGTGATCGCCACCGAGACCGGGTGGGCCCTGTACGTGGGCGGCAACGGCGGCTTCCGGCCCAGGCACGCCGTGCTGTTCCTGTCCGATGTGGACACCCCGACCCTGGTCCGTACGGTCGACCGCTTCCTGATGTTCTACGTGCGTACCGCCGACCGGCTGCAGCGCACCGCGCCGTGGCTGGAGTCGCTGGAGGGCGGCCTGGACTACCTGCGCCGGGTCATCGTCGAGGACGAGCTGGGCATCTGCGCCGACCTGGACGCGGCCATGGCCCGGCACGTGGCGACCTACGCCGACGAGTGGCAGGCCACCCTGGCCGACCCGGACAAGCTGCGCCGGTTCGTCTCGTTCGTCAACGCGCCCGACCAGCCGGACCCGGCCATCGCCTTCGTCCGCGAGCGCGACCAGATCCACCCGGCCCGCGGCGTGCTGGTCGCCGGGCCCAACCTCCCGGTAGGAGCGCCATGACCACCCTGATCGACTGTCCACTGTGGACTGATATCTGCGGGTACGCCGAGCTGATCCCCGAGCGCGGCGCGGGCGCGCTGGTCGGCGGCGACCAGGTGGCCGTGTTCCGGCTGTGGGACGGATCACTGCGCGCGGTCGGCAACTACGACCCGTACGGGGCTGCCTTCGTCATCTCCCGTGGCATCGTGGGCAGCAGGGGCGAACGCCCGATCGTCGTCTCACCGCTGCTCAAGCACGCCTTCGACCTGGACACCGGGGCAGCGCTGGAGGACCCGGACGTACGCCTGCCGACCTACCCGGTCCGGTTGCGGGACGGGCGCGTCGAGGTGGGGGGCAGATGAGCGGAGCCAGCACCGCGGAGGCTCAGGTCCTGGCCGGGTACACGGTGGCGAACACCGCGGACCGGCGGCGGGAGGAGCTGACCGCGCTGCTGGAGCGCCGCGGCGCCCGGGTGCTGAGCGTGCCGGCGGTGCGGATCGTGCCGCTGGCCGACGACGCCGGCCTGCTGGCCGCGACCCGGGCGGCGGTCGCCGCGCCGCTGGACGATGTGGTGGTGACCACCGGGATCGGCTTCCGGTCCTGGCTGGAGGCGGCCCGCAGCTGGGATCTCGGCGAGCCGCTGCTGGCCCGGCTGGCCGGCGCCCGGCTGCTGACGCGGGGGCCCAAGGCGACCGGCGCGGTACGGGCCGCGGGGCTCGCCGAGAGCTGGTCGGCGGCCAGCGAGACCGTGCGCGAGCTGGGTGAGTACCTGTCCGGGCAGCCGCTGTCCGGGCGGCGCATCGCGGTGCAACTGCACGGCGGCCCACTGCCGGAGCTGTGCGCGGCGCTGCGGGCCGGCGGGGCGAGCGTGGTCGAGGTCCCGGTCTACCGGTGGCTGCCGCCGGCCGACCCGGAGCCGCTGTCCCGCCTGGTCGAGCAGATCGCGGCCGGCCAGGTGGACGCGGTCGCTTTCACCAGCGCCCCCGCCGTGGCCAACCTGCTCGCCGCCGCGCGCACCGCCGGCACCCTCCCCGCCCTCCTCACCGCCCTGCGCGGGGTGGTCCTGGCCGCGTGTGTGGGGCCGGTGTGCGCGCAGCCGCTGGAGGATTTGGGCGTACCGACCCTGCAACCCGACCGCGGCCGGATGGGCAGCCTGGCCAGGGCCATCACCGACACGCTGCCGGGCCGCGCGCTGCACGCCCGGCCCGCCGGCCGCTCGCTGGTCGTACGCGGCCACGCCGTCCTGCTCGACGGCGCCCTGATCCCCCTGCCGCCGGCCCCGATGGCGATGCTGCGCACCCTGGCCGCCGCCCCCGACCGGGTCGTCACGCGCGCGGAGTTGCGCGGTGGCGCGGACGACCACGCGGTGGAGGTCACCGTCGCCCGGCTTCGCGCCGCACTGGGTGACGGCTCTATCGTGCAAACTGTGGTGAAGCGCGGATACCGGTTGGCCCCCGCGGCAGCCCCGTGACGGGCAGCCCCGTGACGGGCGGCTCGGTGGCGGGCGGCCCGGTGAGCGGCGCCCCGGTGCTGCTGGCGGTCGCGCACGGTAGCCGCGACCCGCGGGCGGCGCAGACCATGGCCCGGCTGGTCCGCCGGGTCGTCGCGCTGCGCCCCGGGCTGGTGGCCACGCTGGCCTTCGTGGAGCTGTCCGAGCCGCTGCTGGACCGCGCGCTGGCCGACCTCACCGGCCCCCCGGTCGTCGTCCCGCTGCTGCTCGGCGCCGGCCACCACACCCGCGTCGACATCGCCGGCCGCGTCCCGGCCGGGACCACCGTCGCACCGGCCCTCGGCCCGCACCCGCTGCTGGCGTACGCGCTGCTGGACCGGGTACGCGAGGCCGGCTGGCGGCCGGGCGAGCCGATCGTGCTGGCCG
>Ga0081455_10001916_pt1 | contig 24993 bp, 28 predicted proteins | sample TabmetS3T2R1_FD_70207 | JGI IMG/M metagenome (GOLD analysis project Ga0081455, IMG submission 70207) | Tabebuia heterophylla rhizosphere microbial communities from the University of Puerto Rico - S3T2R1 | ecosystem: Host-associated > Plants > Roots > Rhizosphere ...
TCCCAAAACTCCGCCCGCCACTTCAATTTCGTCCATGCCCCAGGGCAGATTCGCAGTTGCCGCATACTGGACGACCGGATGGGCACCGATAACCCAGGCGATCGGTGCGCTCATCCCCTGCTCGGTCCACGTGCAAGCGTTGAGAAATCCCTGACGACCCGGATTCAGATTCGAGACGACGCTGTTCGCATCGCGCACCCGCGTTCGATAAAAGCCGATATTTTGCCGGCGCGTGTGGGCATTGCTCGTTACCACTGTTGTCGTGATGTATGGACCGATGTCTTTTCCCGGGGTCCAGGTCGGAATAGGCAAGCGGTCCAGCCGCACCTGGTCTTTGAGCAAAACTGTTTCCTGACAAGGTCCATCGGTTACTTTAAGCGGCGCGATCGGATTGAGCAGCGCTCTTTCCCAAATCGCGTTTATTTCCTCTGGGACAACGCCAAGGATGCGGGCATAAACTTCGGCTGATACACCCAAAGCGCCGATGACCACTGGAATGTTGTGTCCTGTGATGTTTTCAAACCAAAGGCCTCGGCGGTTTGGTTCTTCGACGGCTTGAAACATCCATTTGACGAGGCAGGCCACTTCCCAACCGATATCCACCGATTTTTGAGACGCGAATTAATTTACCGCGCTGCTCGAGATCGAAAAGAACTTCACGGAACGTTTCACAGATCATATTGTACTACTTTGTATTCATAGAATGAGACTTCGCTCTGCCTTTTGGTTCGGTGCTCTTATCCGCGATAGGTGACAACGTGTTCTTGCTCGTTGGCATCATTGCGTGCGACTAGAGCCATTGCCGGTTCGGTGGCGCTAAGATTGATGGGTTGGTGCGGCACGTCGGCTTTGATATAAACGAAATCTCCCGCTTCACAGATAACCGAATTCTCCAGCTGCTCGCCGTAACGCGTATCCACCCGGCCTTTGAGCAAGTAAATAGCGGTTTCGTACCCCTTGTGCAGGTGCGGCTCAGCAGAACCACCCGGGGGAATGATAATCAAATTCATGGAAATGTTTTTTGCTCCGGCGGTAACTTCGGAGATCCCGACATAGTAGGGCAAGTGTTGGCGCGACATGATTTCGGCCGCAGGCCGAACGACAACTACTCCGTTTGAGTGATCACCTGATTTTCCATTATTTTCCATTTGTTGCCTCCCTGAGTCGATGGTCGACAACCCTTCACGCTCCTGCGGATCAGATGGTGCTGGGCATCGTGATTGCCGTCTCATAATTGATTGTTTACGGCAACGATCGTGCCGAACTGCTCGATCGTAGCGGTCACTTACAAGTGCCGCGAATCTGAAGGCTTACGATTGTGATGTGTCAGGAGAGTCGATCTCGTGACGAAAAAAATGTGCCGACCTATCGGCATCCGTCGAAATAACGACGTTCTGACAAATCGATGCGATGAAAAGACCGATAGAACAGAGCACGCAACCCATAGCGTCGCGTTCTTAAAACGCCGACCGTTGTGAGCCTAACTAATAAGGGAGACAGCTCTGGCGTATGCTTGTTTCGAAGAGCGAGACTTTGTCATCAAATTCCCCGGATTCCACCGAGTTCTCCGAATTCTAGCGACCGCCCGCCTTCTCATTGCTTTGATATTGAGTTTTCTTGCTTCATCGGTGGAGAGATTGTTACAGTTAGTGCGCGACCGATTGCCGGCGCTGAATCTTCTTTTTGATTCACAGCAAGCTCGGTAATCTGTTTTGCCACCAACGGCGCTTTCGATCGATGATTTTAATGTCTCTTTCTTTCTCCTTGGACACGATATCACTGCCACCAAAACATGGGTTTCGTTATGTCATTGGTCTCAACATTTCCACCGCCTTCCTCCCACAGATAGTTATTTTGGCCATGGTTATGGCATGTTTTCTATTACAATTGGCACAGATTAATTTTTGCGGCATGGTATTTTCAGGGATAAACAATGTTACGGCATGACGAATACCAGTTATCCACAGCTGTGGATAACTCGAGTTGTAAGTCGTTGCACAATTTGGTAGGCAATTGTCAAGGAAATAGCAAAATTATTAGTTGCGCACTGACGACCGAACGTAGGGATTCGCGCCAAGTGGGCAAACGTTTCTCGGTCCGTTTTAGCCGTCATTAGTTGTCAAGCATACAAACAAAACGATTAACGAGGTAAATATGGCACGTTCAAATATCCGTGATAGAAAGATACTTTTTTTATCTCAGGAGAATGATTGTCTTAGCTTCATTGCCGAAGCGATAGCAAAAAAACTTTTGCCACCAAAAACACAGGTGTTCAGTGCGGGTCTGAAAGAAGGCAAAATCGACCCAAAAGCAGTTCGAGTCTTGCAGGAAATCGGGATAGACGTCTCTGCCCAGGAGCCAAAAAGACTAGATGCGATACCGACCCAAGATATTGATTTGGTTGTTCGGCTAGGGGAGTCGGGTAAGGACCATGCCGCAGTTACTCCCCGTGCCAAGTGCAGGACTTGGGAAATCTCCGATCCGTGCCGACAGCCGACGGCAGATCTTGACGCATTCCGCCACGCCAGAGACGAAATCAACAACAAGATAGGCGGCTTATTCTTGGATTATTGGCGTAACCTTGCCTGAACAGCGGCATCGCACGATCCCTCAAGAAGTGAGCGAGACTCTGCTTTCGCTCTGCCGCGTAGTCGAGATGAATCTTCAAGTGAATCGGATGCTCGCGTTCGCACTCGGTGCAACGGAAGTAAAGTTCGTAAGCTGGCTTACGCCTCTATACCAGAATCATGCCACGTTTTAGCTCTACAATTGTTAAATCCCACCGATAACCGAAATTTGATATAGCGATGACTCACACTCGGTGGGAAACGCAATAAATGTCTATGTGGCCGTCCATGCAAGATTTCTCCTGCACTAAATTATAGCGTGTCGTTACTGAGAATTTGCTGCCATCGACCGTAAACAGCGCAGCGCCAATCCACTCTATGCGCCTGAAGGTTGCCGGGTAACCTAGAAACTCCTTCGATGAACCCCGGAAAACAAAACCTTAGCGAAACGTTCCCCTGGATAGATTAGGTCTCTGACTTGCCCAATTGGCATGCTTACTTCAGGAATGGCGCTGACCCCATTCTCGTAATGCTTTCAGCACCGGGCCCAAACTCTTCCCTTTATCGGTGAGGTGGTACTCATGTCTAGGCGGATGGTCGCTGTAGACCCGACGGCCGATCAGGCCTTGCTCTTCCATGGCCTTCAATCGGGCGGACAGCGTATTTGGAGCCACGCCTGCCAAAGACTCCTGAAAATCCTGAAATCTCCTCGGTCCCAGCAGGAACAGATCCCGTAGCAATAAGATAGTCCAGCGTTCGCCGATGACGTCCAGCGCCCGGGCAACCGGGCAATTCTTTTGTCGGTATGACCTTGCCATGAACACAAACTAGCCTATTGACATCATTTTTGCAATGACCTATTTAAAACATAGTGACTATAGATCTTGTATTCAGCCAACCGCTAGCACCGGTGGGCTAAGAAAGGAAGGCCGGTCATGAAAAGCTCCGTTCGCTGGTTGTTTCCGCTGCTACTAGGTAGCGCCTTGGTGGGGTCGATTGATGCCGGAGGAGATGAAAATTTGTCTCCCCCGACTTCGCATCGGCCCGAACTGGAATACTTCAAAGCCGTAAATCGCGCCGGGCCGCCGCGCGATCCTCAGCTTTTGTTCTTGTTAATGGGCCAGTACGCAAATGCCAATATGCATCGTGAAGGCATCGAGTTCTTTTCAGCTCGCATGAAAGAGTTCGCACCACGTCTCTCGGACAGGCAGCAGTCCCTCTACCTCAGTGCGATCGGACTATTGCGAGCTAGCTATGCCAGCGAGGTGCCGTTCTTGAAAAGAATCGGATGGGTCAGGGAAACCATCGAGATCCTAGAAGATGCTAAACGACTATCGGGAGGACAAGTTTTCGTTGTCCGATGGATTTCCGGGGTAGTCTATGCCCAACTTCCCGGCATCTTCAATCAGAAGAACGCGGCATTAGCTGACCTCACGTGGTGTGTGGAGAACGCTGATAAAGCACCCCATGTCGGATGGTTGAGAGAAGTCTATTATTGGCTTGCGACCCTATACCGACTGGATGGCCATGCAGCGCGGGCGCAGGAGTATCTGCGGCTTAGCGGATTTGCGGACTTCGGGAAACAGGTCACGCTCACAACGCCCTTTGCCGAAGAGCTTGCGACGGGACACACATTCTCTCCAAAACGGATCGCAGAGATAGTACCGGGCAAGGTGTATGCGCTGTCTGGCTACGAATTCACGGAATACTACTTTGTGGTGTCGGATGATGGGCGGGAGTTGATCGGTATTGACGCCGGGACCCGACCCGATTCTGCACAAGCGGCCTACGAAGCCCTTCGAGTATATGCTCCTCGATTGCCCGAACTGACAACGGTTCTGATTACTCACGCCCACTGGGACCATATTGGAGGACACAAGTACTTCCGCAGCCTCAATCCTCGCCTGAAGTTCTACGCCAGGGAGAACTATCAGAAAGAGCTTTCGATAGTGCTTAACGCTCCCGGCGTTTTTGGCCCACGTTTCTTCGGAAGCCGATTTAGTCTAGAGGATGTCCAGAGTTTCAAACCCGATATCACGATCGATCGTCATACCGAGATGAAAATCGGGGGAACGAGAATCGAATTCATCCCAGTACAAGGGGGAGAAACTCGCGATGCGCTTCTTATCCATCTTCCCGACCATGGTGTGATGTTCGTCGGTGACTTCATCATGCCCTATCTCGGCGCCCCCTTCGTTGAAGAGGGAAGCTTGGATGGGTTGTTGGATGCGATCGACATTGTGGTGCAGAAGAGTCCACGGTATTTGCTTCACGGTCATGAACCGCTGACCCGTCTGTTTGCATCTCCGGTCATGCTGGCGAATCTGAAAAGTCATCTCGCATGGCTCGGTGAGCAAGTTCTGGCGGCAATTCGACGGGGAGACGAACGGGCTTCGATTCAGCAGGCCAATCTCATTCCTCCGGGCCTTCTCACCGGCGATCCTGACGTGCAGCAGCCTTACATCGTGATGCGCGAAAACGTCATCAATCGGATTTACGATCAAAATGTCGGGTATTGGCAGCCGGATCTGCAAGGCGTCGACTATATTAGCCGCGCGGATCGGGGTTCCATGTTGATCGACTACCTGGGCGTCTCAGAGCGACAGCTTGTCAAAGCTATACAGCATATGATCGCGGATGGGAAGTACGAGCTCGCGGCGACTACGCTCGAATGGACCAAAGACAGATTCACAGGAAGTAAGTCCGTGGATGATGTTACGCGGTTAACCTATCTGAAGCTGATGGAGAAATACCAGGAATTTAACCCGTTCAAATTTATCATTTACTCAGGGAAGATCGGCGCCCAAGTGCCACAGATGGACTCAAAAAAACCTATTCCCCAGCCGGGGACCGCTCGACAAAACAGTCAGTGAGAACTGGCCATCCGTGTTCTGATGAAAACCTTCATTGGTTCATCGCCACTAGGCTTATCTTCCGCCGTCCTGCCGTAAGGGATCAAGCGACGGATTCGCGCCAGCAGATGATGCTTAGCGGCCCGATCGCAGGCACGCTGCTCCGGTTTGCCGCGCCAGCGATCGTGGTCGTCACGGCGCGAGCGCATGATCCGTGAATGTGAAGTGGTCGTCAAACTGAGCCACAGCTCCTGAAATTCTTCCCTCATTTAATGCTCCCAGCACCGATCGGAGAATTAGCTTGCGAGCGCTCACGCTATTAGTGGTTCTCATCGTGATTCACTCAATTATGGATGCAAATCAATCAGCTAAGGTGACACAGCTCTTCGCACGAGCCGACGTATCGCAGGACTCACTGAGGTCGCGCAATGCCAAGCTTGCGCATTTTGGATTGGAGGGTTGTGCGCTTCATTCCGAGCTTGAATGCGGCGCCCGCAGACCCGCCGATGATCCAATTGGTTTCCCCAAGAGCTCGCAAGATGTGCTCCCGTTCCGCCTCTTCCAAAGTGGAAGGAGCGCTTGAAAAATCGGCCGAAGCGGCTTTTGGTCGCTGTTTGAACTGCGACAGAGGAATCTCAAGTTCCGGGCCGCGGGAAAGGATAACCGCGCGTTCGATAACGTTTTGCATCTCCCGGATGTTGCCCGGCCAGGAATAGCGAACCAGAGCCTCCATGGTCGCGTCCGGAATGGTCTCGATCCGCCGGCCCATCCGCCGCGCGAACCGCTGGGTGAAATGGCGGGCAAGCATCGGGATGTCCTCGGTGCGCTCGCGCAAGGGCGGCAGCACGACCGGGAATACGTTCAGGCGGTAATAGAGATCGCTGCGAAAGCGGCCGTCGGCGACCATGTGCGCCAGATCTCGGTTCGTTGCCGCCACCAGCCGCACGTCCACCCGGATAGTTCGGGTGCCCCCCAGGCGTTCGAACTCCTGCTCCTGTAAGGCGCGGAACAGTTTCGGCTGCAGTTCCAGTGGGATATCGCCGACTTCGTCGAGAAACAACGTCCCCTGGTGCGCCAGCTCAAAGCGCCCGACCTTCTGGGTAATCGCGCCAGTGAAGGCGCCCTTTTCGTGGCCGAACAGCTCGCTTTCCAAGAGCCCTGTAGGGATGGCTGCGCAGTTGAGCTTGACGAAGGTCCGGTCCCGCCGGGGACTCAAATCGTGAAGGGCACGAGCGATCAACTCCTTGCCCGTGCCCGTCTCCCCGCAGATGAGCACGGTGGAGCCCGTCGGTGCGACAGTCTCGACCTCCTTTAACACCCGGCCCAGAGCGGCGCTCTTCCCAACAATCTGATTGAAATTGTGATCTCTTCGGACCTCCTCCCCCAGATAGAGATTCTCCTTGGCCAGCCGGTCTTTCAGTTCGGTGATCTCTTGGTAAGCCTTCATGTTCTCAGCCGCGAGCGCAATCTGGTTAGCAATTTCACGTAGAAAATCCACGTGTGCCGTCGAATATTGGCCTGCTTGCCGACTAACGACGGTGAGCACGCCGATGCAGTTGCCTCTCACGATCAAGGGAACAGCGCAATAAGACCGCATCCCCTCGGCGGCGAGCCGTATCTCATTCGCATACTGCTGCTCCTGTTCGAGGTCGCGATGCACAAGGGGTTGCTGGTGCTCAAACACCCATCCAAGGCTGCTCTCTGCGCGTTTGAGCTCGCGCCCGGCCACGAAGTAATCCGAGCTCGGCACCGTTTCCACCGCCATCAGTCGGAATACGTCCTGATCAGGAACATAAAGTGACAAGGCACATCCATCAACGGACACGGCGCGGTGCAGCGCTCCGGAGACTGCATGAAGAAGGGAATCCCAGGATCGGTGGGTAATCAAAGCGTTACTGATATCAAGTAGCGCGCGGAGTTGGTCCGCGTTGCGCGCTGTTGTAATCGCCACAGCCACCTGATCGGCGAAGGCGCGTAGCCAAGTGAACTCAGGTTCACTGATCGGATTCCGGCTAAAGACGCCGAGAACGCCGAGGATTTGCTTATTAAAAATAAGCGGCTGGGCGGCGATGGTCCGGATTTTCTGCTCCCTAACCCAATCCGGTCTCGCAATCCACGGCTGTTTCTCCTGTCCTTCTTGGATGTGCATCAGGACCGACCGGCCGGTTCCGCCGGCGTATCCAATCTTCAAGGGAGCGTTTAATGGCATTCTGCGAAAATGGCCGTCGGTGCGCGACCATGCGTCGGCCTTCGCCTCAGCGGAACCTGCTTCAATAAAGGGATTACCAGCGCTGGCCATCAAATGAAGACAGCTGCTTTGATCGGGGCAGATGCTCCGCATGTGACATGTCGCGCAGATGTCGCCAGGAGCAGTCAGCCATATACGCGCTAGAGCGACTTCGGGCCGCTCTGCTAGACCGCGCACGATCATCTGCAGCACTGCGTCGAGACTTTGTGATTCAGCAACCGCGAATATGACCTTCTGTAACGACGCGACGTCCATAGCTCCGCTTCTGCGTGTCCGTGATACCTCGGCGAAGCAGCTCGTTCAGACCTTGGTATATACGGTGGCCCCAGAAATACCCAAGAGAGCCAGGTACTGGCTGTGCAGACGATTCCCCTCTCGCGATGGAAGTTTTTTATTCACGAGGTCAAGCATATACTGATCCATAACTCGTTCAAGACGGACTTTTTTTCTCTCAAACGCGCATCCGCACGGCCTAACAGTGCTTTGCCTGAGTGTCGTCTCGTAGTTCCGACGATCATGCAGCCAATTCGTTGCCTAACAGAGCCGACATTTCGTCACTCGCCGATACTTCAGCACGTTTTCTTCGCCCCAGTTTCCAACCAACCGAAGGCCAGGACTGTCTTGAGCCTTCCTGATTCTCGCAATTTATAAGGGTTGTCCAGAGCTCGATGTGGTGTGGCACAACGGTTGCGACGGCTGTTTCGGCTAGACTCATTAGCTTGTAGGAAGGATTTCCGAAGTCGGAAGGAGAATGAAGATGAGGAACCGAAATTCGGGGAGGACAAGATGAGCCGGGGCCGATAGGATCTTTAATCGGTCTTGCCATTGATCAAGGCGACACCGTTGGAGGAACCAACCTTATGCCTCTAGTTCGCATTGAAGTAATCAAAGGTCGTTCGCAGACAGACCTTGTGGCCATCGGCGACGCAATCCACCAGGCACTCGTCGAGTGCCTAAACGTGCCCGAGCGTGATCGTTTCCAGATCATTACGGAGCACTCCCCAGGTCGCCTTTTGTATGATTCGGGCTACCTAGGCATCGAGCGAACCGACGGGATCGTGTTCGTGCAAGTGTTCCTGAGCGCCGGCCGGACGACAGAGCAAAAGAAGGCGTTCTACGCCCGGGTGGCCGGTCTTCTCGCAAGCGAGGCGAGAGTGGCACCTGGCGATGCAACCATTGTGTTGGTTGAAAACACTCGCGAAGATTGGTCCTTCGGACGAGGGGTCGCACAGTACCTGGAACTTCCGATGGAGCAGTGGAAATGATCGCTGAGCCATAGTTCTCTATTCTACCTTCCGTCCATCTTCATCTCCCCACAGACGCGATCTGGATCTACTTTTCACCTGCCGCCGAGCCCCTCGGACGCCGAGTCGTTTGTATTAGGGTATGGCGTCTGGGATCTTCTTGCCGCTCAACGTAGGGCGATCGGAATAGGTTTGCTCTCCGGTGGCCAGTTCGCAAGTCACTCCACTGGCTATGCCTTGAAGCAATTCTTAGAGTCATCATTTCGGCGCATGCCGACAGATCGGCATCCTCTCGTCGTCATCACTTCCATAACCAAAGCCGTCACAAACAATAATTTTCTTGATTCACGCCACTTATTGACACGTTTCCAGACATGAACGCGCTTGGCACAGGCTTTGCCATAAATATGGTCAGAAAAGGAAATGAGTGCAGTGAGAGCGAAATTCCAATCATGGCAACGTTGGTTCTAATTGGCACTAGCCTATCGGCTCGTATGGCAGCGCAAGGTGTTGAGCAGGCGCTTTTCTCGACAGTGATTGAGTATTGCCTAAACGGAACAATGAGAAAAGTAGTATCCGCTCTGGTTGGTAGATAGCGTTTAGTCCCCTAGAAACTAGAGGGAGGTTCGCTTGTTGTTTGCAAATTCGACATGGTTTTACCCGGTCGTAGTCTCGTCGGAAGTCTCGGTCGGGCTTGAGCACCTCGATTCGGATCTATGTTGGTGTGACCCGACTACGAGCTCGACGATGAGAATCAGAAGGTTGTGCTGCATCGACGAGTCACCTGGAATTAGACGTTAAAGCGAAGGAGCTGGTTTATGCCGTTCAAAAGCAGAATCCACCTCGTTATATTTGTTATCTTCGGATTTGCCACGGAGTTGTTCTTCATTGATGAGCTGGGAACTAAAGCTGCAGCAGCAGCCGACACTTTTTCGAAGCAGGAAATCTTTCTTCCCACATCAGTACCGGAAAAAAGCCACCTGCGTCCGGTATCGATTCTCCCAGTAACCGTTGGAGGGCAAATCGTGGGACGCATCGTTGTCTATGACGATCCCGCGACGCAAAGATCCGCCGATTATCTAGAGCTCTACACCAATACGGGCGACCTCGTAGCCGTCAGTTGGTTTGATAGATACGGCGTCGAAAGGACGGCTGTCGATCGCGGGCTCTTAGAAGATAAAGACGAACTGGAGGGGATCCTCGTTGTTGTTTTGGATGGAGAGGCCGTCTGACATTACTAAGCCCATGTTGAAAATTACGACTCAAGCTAGTCCGGCAGAAACAGTTTTCGACCTAGAAGGGAAACTAGTGTGGCCCTGGACTGAAGAATTGGAAAATTGCTGGCGAAAGGCTCGTAGCTCTGATCGACCCGTTAGAGTCATGCTATGCGCGGTAACATTTATTGACGACAAAGGAAGGGATCTTTTGGTTAAGATGTATCGACAGGGAGCCAAACTTGTCGCCGAAGGATGCATGAACAAAGCAATCGTAGAAGAGATCCTCCGAGGAGAACGACATGAGTGAATACGTCAGGGAACTCAAGGAAAGCGATTTCGACCAGGCTGTCTTGCAGTCAGGGAAACTAGTGTTGGTGGACTTCTGGGCGCCGTGGTGCAGGCCGTGCCGCACGCTTGAGCCCATAGTCCACGCCATCGCCGAGCAGTATGCCGGCCCTGCACGCGTCGTAAAGGTAAATGTGGACGACCATCCTGCCGTCTTGCAGCGGTATCGCATTCAAGTCATACCGACAATGATTCTCTTCGAAGACGGAGAAGAAAAGGACCGTATCATCGGCGCAGCGAGTAGAGATACGATTGCACGCGCAATCGAGGCACGTATGGGCGCTGCTTTGAATTAGGAGAGGCGTAGATGGAAGCACGAGCTGAAAGTTACGGGTTCGAGGCACGTCAAGCTTTCAATATGGACGAAAGGGTTGCCTCGCTGTTTGAGCCGGACACACTTGTGGCCGCTCAGTATTTTGGGAATCTGCGCAGAAAGACTCTTTTAGATCCTGAAAAGCGTTTGATGCTGGCGATCTTGGAGGATGCCATCAATTGTTACCAGGACCATCTCTTGTCCCAGCGTAGCAAAGCGAGGAGGCTTTTCACGGAAGCTGAGGAATGGATCTTGGATAAGGGCAGTGATTGGATCTTTTCCTTTAGAAATATCTGCGAAACTTTAGGGTTCAACCCTGAATACGTTCGCCAGGGGTTGCTACGCTGGAAGGAAAAGAAAACGGCAAAGCATCCCAACCCCAAATACGGGCAAAGGAAAAAGATTGCCGGGTAACATTGGATGGACCGAGGCCGATCCTGAATAACGTCACTCAAATCGAATTATCTGGATGGTTCCATGGAGAACACCGGAAGTCACTTGCGGTTATCAGATCCTAGGCCGCAAAAAAAAACGCTCACGCTCCTGGAATGTAGATCGGAAATGAAGTGCGAGCGATGCGTAATAGATGGAGCCCAGGCGACACACCGGGTTTTCAGTGGGATAATACGCCTGAAAGTTTGCGCAGCGTGTGCCGATGAGGCTCGCAAACTGAGAATTAATGTTGAGCCCCTCGATTAAAGGAAAAAAACGGCGGCAAGCATTTCTCATGAACACAAAGGAAAGACGCTTTTCGAAGAAATTTTCACTTGTGCCGATGCTTCTAACCGGAGAAAGCATTTCTCGGGAAGCACGACAGGCATTGCGTGAGAACCGTATTAGGGATGCGGCGGACATACTCATCAAGGAGTACGGACTGACCTGGGTTGAAGTTGGACATCTCTTGGACGTCTCCGCGTGCGAGGACGACTAACTTGTTTGAAGCGAGCGGTCCCAGTCGGCGACTTAAGCGCATGGAAAGCCAGAGAAAAAATCCCCTCGTTTCAAGACCCGAGCGCCACCGCACTCGACTTCACTACGTTGTTAAGCTGCGATATCATCCGCGGCTCCCACGGTGGGAGAAAGAAGATTACCTCACCGGCGCGCAAGCCGGCGATCCGGTCGACGAATGCTTGCGCCAACACTACATCATGGATGCCGGCAATTTACTTTCAGCGCGTGTCTCGCGATCAGGCACATGATCTGATCTGCCGTGATGTCTTGGGGTTGAGGCTCGCGGCGGGCTCGTCGATCAACAGCAGCTGGGATCTCGCTCAAGGGCCACGCGCGACGCCTAGCGCTTGCGCTGCTATTCGATCCGGAGCGTCGCGCCGCTATTATTTACAATCGTAGGAGACGTTAGTGGCGGCGTCGATCTTGCGAATCACTTCCCAATGCTTCTTGAAAGTAATGGGAATGAACTTTGACTCGCCGGCTTTGCCAAACTCCTCAGCCAAGGCCGAGCCTTTCCAAGGAAATGAGAAGAACGCTTCTTTGATTTTTTCCTGAAGTTCGGGGCGCAAATTGTAAACCACACCGTAGCCCGTCGTCGGAAACGTCTGAGACTTATAGATGGATTTGATCTGGTCCGCCTTGACTACGCCCCTGGCGATCATCCGCTGCATGACTTCGTTGGCGATGGCGGCAGCAGGGTAGTCCTTGTTGGCAACACCTAGGATCGAATTGTCGTGCTTACCAGAGAAGACTGGCTCGAAGTCCTTGCGCGCCTCCAAGCCGTATTCTGCCTTGAGGATTGCCGACGGGGCTTTATAGCCCGAGTTCGAGGTCTCCTGTGTAAAAGCGAGCTTCTTGCCCTTCAGATCTTGGACTTTTTCGATCCCCGAACCTGGATAGGTGATGATCTCCATCTCATAGCCGTAGCTGTCGTCCGCATGGGCCATCATGGCGAACGGTTTGAAACCGGCGCAGGCAACGGCGATTGGGTTTCCACCTGTATTGAAGCCTGCCACATGGAGACGACCTGCGCGCATCGCCTCGATCTGTGCCGCATTAGACTGTACCGCGAAAAACTGTACTTTCTTGCCCGTCACCTTCTCCATGTGTTCAAGAAAGCCCTTCCAGACCTTGGCGTACACGGCTGGATCTTCGACCGGCGTGTAGGCGAAGATCAACGTACCTGGATCGATCTGCTTGCGGCGATCGGACGGCGTGTCGGCGATCATGTCGCCATCGGCGTCCTGGAACCGAGAGTCGAGTTTGAATTCTGCTGCGAGGACTGTCCGGACCCCTGAAGCAAAAGCGCCGATCACGATAAGTGCAATCGCGAATAGTTTATACATGGTCGAAAGTCCTCCTCCATTTAATGATAAAGTAATGCAATTGCTTCGAGCCGAATAGATAGCCAGGCGCTTCTAAACGAGGAATGGCAGTTATACGCTTGTCCATACCACAAGCGATGACAGGAATCCTGGTCAGTCACGCTCAAGTTCATGAGAAAAACAAAATTTCACTTTAGTTACCGACGGATAATGATTCGAGATCCGCTTAAAGTTTCAAGGAAGCAGAATGAAGTCGTCATAATCGGCGATGGCGAGGCTTTTGGTCAAATCGGAGCTGGAGAGGATAGCAATACCTTGAACCTTCCCCGGCTCTTCGCCAAATAAATTCTTGTAGTCTTCGTAGAAGCTAGCGGTTTCGCGAAACCATTCGCCGACCTTTGACGAACCGCTGCGAAGGACGACCACCCGACCTCGCCCATAGAGTGGATGGGTAAAGCGCGTGCCAATCGGAAGCGTTGCACTCCACATATATTTGATCACGCGCGGCACGTACTGATTGTCAAAAATGACATACACTTGCGCCGCGGCATCGTGACTTTCAGGCATCCGTTCGTCTACGGCCGGCGGTCGGGCATGTATTCGCCAGCGCCAATGAAGGCGCTGTTGCTTGCTCGGATCAAAGATGTGTTCCAAACCAATTTGAACTGACTGTTTCTCCGCATGGGCGTGGAGAAACCGGTTGTTATTCTCGGTTTCAATGCGATAGATCTTCCTTGCCTCGTCATTGCGAAAGCGCCACTTCGGCGGAAACGTGTGGAGAGCATACCCTTCAAAGTCTTCCAGCATATGACCTTGCGGGGCAATTTCGGCAGCGAATGGTATTGGCCGAAGGCCCGCGACACACACTATAGTCAGACAAAAGATGGCCGCCGTGCGGATTCTTTTCTTAGACCTCCCGGCATCGCTGACCCCTTCTAGAGGCATTAATCTAGGACACTGACCCTAGAATTGGTACCTAAAGTTCAAATTGCCGTCGAGCCAGCTTCCACCACCCCCTTGCCTGCCATTCTTGTTAGTCCCCAAGTTTTTCTGCACTTGAGTGGTCAGGTTTGAGGCATCGTACCACAGCAAACTCCCACCGATGCTCATGCGCGGCGCGAGGAAGTACCACAAATCCCACTCTCTGAGGATGTAGGTACCGCGATGGAACTGCCCGTTGTTGACCGACGCCACGTTACACCTCGGAACATCGCAACTGGCGTCGGTGCGCTCAAAGTGCGTACCCACCAGGACCGAACCCGGGGTATTCGCCGTTCCGGTAAACCAACCCGTCGGACTCCAAAGAAACAGATCGTGACCGATCAGCCAAACTCTCCCCCGCTTCTTACCTGTTACAGATGCAGACCCTGGGGGAGCGGTGGGTTTAAAACCGCCATCGTCAGCCTGAAAGAAGGCGCCCATGGTACGAAGCCGATAAGGACCGATCTCCCAGGTGATGCCGGGCGATGTCAAAGTCGCCAAGCCCTCGCCGATGCTGTTGGCGCCGGTGTCAAACAGAGTCTGGCGGGCCGAGTTACCGTTATCTTGGATCTGGAGCCGCCCGCAACTGTTGGCAACAATGTTACCGGGGACAGACGCCCGCTGATCGATGTTACAGAACCACGCGCCCATCTCAAACATGAAACCCTGGAGCCACTTGTTCTTCAACTCCGAGAACGGGAAAATGTTAGCGTAGAGGTTGAAATTCTTGCGGTCGGTGTTGATGCTCAGGTTATCGTCGCCGGCTCTGACGGTGGCCATGGCAAACTGGGCACGCCCGATCCTGCCCGGAATACCGATGCTGCTAAGCGACCGATCATCCCAGTTCATTATGTAACCCCAGCCGGCTAAGCCGTCGTCGACAAAGAATCGGGTCAATAGATCGTATTCCATCTGCGTGCCTACAGAGCTCGAGCCCTGACGCGACAAACTGAAGCTAGTGGACACGTCGCCGCCGACGTCCACCGTCGGCAAGAAGGGATTCAAGTTCTCGAGGTGGAAATGCACAACCCCACGATGCATGATGGAACCCGTGGCGGTGTTGATCGAGTTCTTGGCATTGCCGGTCCCAAAACCGTCCATGTCCCAAGTCACCTCGATCTCATATAGACAGTTGTCGATGCAGTAAAAAATAGTGGGGCGAAAACGCCGCAGCATGATCTCACCGTTGGTCCGGCCCACTGCGTCTTGCCCACTCTCGAACAACGTCCGGAGGTGAGCGTCGATGCTGAACCGGATAGCCCAAGGCTTATCCGCTGCTGTGATGCTCAAACCGTTGCCGGGGCGATAGTTAAAAGTCGGCAACGCGTCTGCCGCTGCCGTCGCTTCTTTCTTAAGCTCCATCTGCTGTGACTTGAGCGACGAAAGCTCCTGCTCCAGTGCCTTGATCTTTTCATCCACACTCTGCGCTCTCACCGATGCTGCCATTGCAAGCATAGCTGCCAGTACTACGACTCGATGTCGTGAACCCCCAGGATCTCTTCTTCACGTGTTCCTCCAATTTCATTTAAATTTTCCTCACCGGCTGACCATCGCCAAGCGAAATAAAATTGATGTGAGAGGCGTGTTAAAGTTCCGTGAAGGGGCGACACTCGACGTCGCGGCCGAGGCGATTTTACTGGAAGATCACGGCGAAGCTCTTCTTAGCGGATCGCCGGTATAACCGGAACACGGGCGGAGAAATAGGAATTGCGCGATATCGCAGTCTCACTAGATCAGTCCGGCGGGGTTCGTTACTTCACCGAATGAAACACGGGGAGATTAAAATCCACGTTCCACGACAACCGCATCTTTTCTTTCCCTGACTCTGTCTCGCTATAGCTGCCATTGCTTTTGAGGACTAATCTCTTGCCATCGAACTGGTAGTTCGAGAAATACTTTTTCAACTCTTCCGGTTTCCAGGCCACAGTCCTTGCCACCGTGGTTCCCGGAACTACATAGCTCAGTTTCGCTTGCCAGACTCTATTGTCCTTATCCAAGAACAGCACAAGAGCGGCGTAGTCGCTTCTCTTCAACTCTTTAGCCCCGTTCTTGAATATGTCAGTCACCGCGGCCTCTGTAATTGGCTTGATAAAAAACTGAATTTCCAAGCCTTCAGAATTCCCGGGAATCAATCCATGGGCGAGCGTTACAACGGCGCTTTGCGTCACGATCCTGCTTGGGCCAGTTTTGAGCACACTCGAATCATTAACCACCAGCTCAAATTGAGCCTTTGTTTTGAAGTCCTGTGGGCTTAAACGAACATCTGACCGCGCCCAAACGTGGCTTGCAATGAACCAGACTCCCATCCCACAAAATGGATCAACTTTTTGACCCCCACATTCATAGACACCTCAACTGACTGCTGCACCATGATTTAACTCAACAGTCTGCCTTTGCGAGTACCGTCGATTTGGAGTGCATTCTATCCCATCCCCCACCGGTGCGTTACCGCGCGACCGTGTTTCTGCGCTGCGATGACTCACGCTCTCGTGCAACGCATAAATAAAAGTTTCTGTGGCTAACAAGTATTTCACGTCTCTGCAATCTCGATTTCATTTCCATTTTCTACGGTACGAGTCAATTTTTTGCTACGGAGTTCAGATCGATGAGACTGAGTTGACTTTTTATCAGCGTTGTTAATTGCGGTGGAAGGGCGACGTTTATTTTCTAGAGGAGCAGCATACGATGATTTTAAGAACTAGAGAAACTGTAGAAATCAGACGGATCAAAAGATGGTACGATCAGATCACGCGAGGTTCACGACCGACGCACGCGGAACTGGAAATTCAATTCCGCGGCTATGTTGACCAAGCCGCGTTGCTCATACAGCGCATCGACGACGGTCAACCGTGGGAAGACTTCAAGATGGGGATCGACGGCGCTCCCGCCGGATTACTGAGGCGGCTTTCTAAATAAACTTCGAGCGCTCGGCCGCACATCCGACGTCGCAAGATATTGGCTAATTTTTATTTGTTCTTAACGGAACCGCCATTCAACCGAAACAAGTTCCGATTAAGGTCCGCGTAGATTTTATCAAACTCATGGAAAGGAGAAATCTCATGCGTCACAGTCTTACTTCAATGATTGCGGCGGCCGCAATTTTTGCGCTACCGATCAGCTGCGTGGCCGCTTCGGCAAATTTTCTGGGACCGAGGGAGATACCTCTGAACGTCCAGGTCGGTCCGCGGCCCTATTATCTCGTCGAGGCTATGGACGAGGGACCGCTCAAGAAGGCTTTGCAGCAGTGCAGCGAAAAGCCGCTCAAGAAAACCGATTTTTCTATCGGTCACCGCGGTGCACCGCTGCAGTTTCCCGAGCACACCAAGCAGTCGTGGGAAGCGGGCGCGCGCATGGGCGCCGGCATCCTGGAGTGCGATGTGACTTTTACCAAGGACGCAGAACTCGTCTGCCGTCATGCACAATGTGACCTTCACACCACAACGAATATCCTTGCTTCAGAACACGCCAACAAATGCCGGGTGCCCTTTACACCCGCGGAATTCGATCCCGTCACCGGCGCGCGGACCAAGGCAGCGACGGCGCTTTGCTGTACTAGCGATCTTACTTTAGAAGAATTCAAGAGCCTTGAAGGCAAGATGGACTCGTCCAACCCGAACGCGACCACTGTCGAGGCGTTCATGCAAGGAAACCCGACTTTTCGAACCGAGCTCTACGCGACGGGCGGCACCTTACTCAGCCACAAGGAGAGCATCGAGCTCTTCAAGAGTCTGAAGACAAAATTCACACCGGAGCTGAAAGGTGTCGATCGTGTCGGAGGCGTTCCAATCGTCGAAAACGAAGGATTCGGGGCGTCCGGATTGAGCCAGGAGACATATGCTCGCAAAATGATTCAGGAGTACATCGACGCTGGCATCGATCCGGGGAAAGTGTTTCCCCAATCGTTCAATCTCAACGACGTACTCCAGTGGGTAGCAGAGTTTCCCCTGCTCGGCCGGCAAGCGGTCTACCTGGACGATATTCCATCGAGCTTCAAGACTACCCCTCCTGCCTTGGAGGAGCTACAATACTTGAAGAAAAAGGGAGTCAACATCTTGGCGCCACCGATGCCGGCTTTGCTTACCACCAACAGCGCAAATGAAGTCGTGCCTTCAATCTATGCCGAGCGAGCTAAGGAAGCCGGCTTGAAGCTCATTTCCTGGAGCGCGGAGCGTTCCGGTCGAATCGTCGAAGACGTGTTGGAAGGCGGAAACGACTTTTACTATCAGTCGACTCTCCCCGCCCTGACGAACGATGGTGACATCCTTCGCAACATTGACGTTCTAGCTCGAGATGTTGGCATCATCGGCCTGTTTTCAGACTGGCCGGGCACTGTGACCTACTACGCCAGCTGTATGGACCTGAAATAACGCAAGAACTCCGGCTGGGACGGATGGGGCAATCGACCATGGGTTGCCCCGTCTGCCGCAGCACCTGCGTGATTAACGAACAACTCAGTGCAGTCCGCCAGCAGCCTTGCTTCGGCTGTCACTTTCTCGTCGACTGTCATATAGAGCGCGTAACGCCTCACGCAATCTGACAAGACTCTGCTCGTCACCCGAGCCGATAATCCGCTGAAGAATCTCGGTGAGTTCCTTGAGCAACTCCATGGATTGGCGGCGCAATATTGCATTCTTCTCAGCTATCATCATCCGATCCTCCAAGTAGTTTGGCAGATAAGGTCAAAAGCAAGCGTTGAGCAAAAGCGTAAGCGTCGGGGTGAGCGGGCGATTGACTGAGAGCCCATATCTATCAAAGGGATAAATCTAAGTTTGGCGAGCCAAAAACGGTGTTCTTTTGCATAAAACCTAATTGTCAACCGTCACGACGACAAAACGGTTAAGCAGGAGTTAAATCTTTGTGAATAGCAATGATTTGCTTGAGGACGCACGCTTAGGGCACGCCTTGCCTGCACAATCTCATTGATTCACGTGAACGACCTTGGCTGGTGGGAAGCCGTTGAAGAACGTGCTGCTGGCGGCGGCATAAGCGCCCATGTTGTCTGCATAGACGAGCTCGCCCAATTCCATGTCGGGCAACTCCTCGGCCAGGCTGATAGTGTCGAGGGCGTCGCACGTAGGACCGAAGACGGAGCAGATCTGGGTCGGCCCCTTCCTGAAACTCTTCAGATGGTACTGGCAGTGGTCGAAGATCACACCGCTGTAGGTATGATAGACACCGTCATTGAGATAGTAGCAGAGCTTGCCGCCACGGACAGCCTTGCCGATGATCTGTGCGACCGCGGTGGCGGCAGAGGCGACCAGAAACCGCCCGGGTTCAGCAAGAATTTCGATGGGTGCGGGAAAAAGGCGGTCCAGCTCAGTATTGATCGTTTTGGCCAGGCTCTTGAACGCCGGGACGTTATCATCGTAGTGGGCCGGGAACCCACCACCGATGTCGAGCAGCTTGAGATCGAAGCCGCGGCTCTTGGCTTCGGAGAAGATTCCGGCGGCCAGGTGCAGCGCCTGGACATAGTTCTGCACATTCGTGCACTGGCTGCCGACGTGGAAGCTCAGCCCCTCGACGTTGAGCTTATTGTTGTGGGCGAAAGCGATCAGGTCCACGGCCTCGCCCGGCAAAGCGCCAAACTTGCTTGACAACTCCACCATTGATCCGGTGTTGGGCACGCGCAACCGCAGCACCAGCCCCGAATTCGGTGCATAGCGGGCAGTCTTGATAACTTCGTCGTGGTTATCGTAGGTGACCAACGGCTTATATGGATCCAACTGTTCCAGCGTTTCGTTCGCCTTGATCGGATTCGCGTAGATGATGCGATCCCAGATAAAGTTTTGTCGTTCTTCCGCCGGCAGGTGCTTAATTTTCTCATGCACGTTTAAAAATTCGGCCATACTGGCGACGTCGAAGCTGGCTCCGGCGTCATAAAAGGTCTGGACGATGGCCGGATCGCTGTTGGCCTTGACCGCATAGTAGACCTGGACGCGCGGCAGGTGCTTGCGGAACTGCGCGTAATTCTCGCGCAGCACTTTGTGATCCACCACAACCAGCGGCGTGCCGTGCATCTTGGCTAGTCGAGCGAGGGTCTTTTGATCCATGATTTAACTCGAATTATCCACGCCCGTACTCATCCAGAGTTCCATCCGTTCGAATAGTTCGAATCGTTCCAACCCCCTCCTGTGTCCTCCCCCGCGTCGCGGGGGAGGAAGAAGTGGGGGCTTGAACAGTTTAAACGTTTTGAACTCAATTGAATTGCCTAGTCGCCTCCCGTGATCAGAAAATTCTTGAACTGCCACGGGTCCGACGTATCCAGCTGAGGCTGGTTGTAACCTCGAAAAACATTGGAATAGTGTTTCAGTGGATCCCAGTCTGAGGCTACCGAAACAAACTTTCCCAAGTAGGGCTTGCTGATATCCAGCACATATTCGTGGGGTAAGTCATCGGGCACACAGACCCCTCGATTGGGATTCTCAAGCATCCACATGCTGGCGGCGACCACCGAGATGGCGACCTGCATGGTGGTGGCGTTTTGATGTGGGACCAGCCGACGCGACTCCTCTATGTCAAGATCGGAGCCGCACCACCACGACCGGTACGGGTGACCCATAACCAGCGCGCCAAGAATGTCCGCGCCGCTGATAATTTCATCGGTCATGATGCGGATTCGCGGTTGTAAGTTGTAATTGTAACCGCGCAGCTCATAGAGCGACGCGATCGCGGAATCGCAGGGACAATAAGCATAGTGGACCGTGGGGCGATAGATGGCTTTGCCGTTTTCCCAAACCGTGAGTTTTTCGGCGATGCTGAATGACTCGCCATGGCGAACCACCATGCCGACAATATGATGATCCGGCGGCACCCAACTCGCCACTAACGTATTGATGCCCATGCGCGCTAGACAAATTTGGCTCTGGGGACCTTCCGAGTGTTCATAAGCAAAGGCAGGCAACTCCTTTTCATGGGTGCCCCATCCCATCTCGGCCGTGGTTGTCCCCTCCTCGCGAAATCCTTCCACGCTCCAGGTGTTGACGAACTCGCTGACTTCTTTGGGTTGATCGGTGATTTGCGTATCGCGCTCGCTGCAGTGAATGACTTTTACGCCGAGTTGGTGCGCCAGATGATTGAACTCCTCTCTCTTGGCGTGGTGGGCGATTTTTTCTGCCTGAGCGCCGCTGAACTTCCTGTCCGCCAAAGCCTGATGAGCGATGTCCAAAAGCGCATGTTTAGTAAAATGACTGATTAGTCCCGGGTTCGCCCCATGTTCAAGAACTGCCGTTGGTCCCAGCTCGCTCCACCCGGCGATCATCTGCCTAAGCTTCATATAGCGCCAATAGAGCGTTCGCTCCGTCGGGTGCTTGTCATCCGCTCCGGCGTAGGGGTCCCAAAGTTCCACCGACGTGTTGACATAAAGCACGCCACGGTCGTGGCACCACTGCACGATTTCGCAACAATCGATGTTCCACGCCAAGTCGATGAGCAGATCGCCGGCTGAGAGATACCGGCCCAGCAGGTTGCCCAGGTTCGCCGGTGTCACACGATCTTTAATGAAGACCACGCCTCGGTCTAGCCAGGGCTTCAGAGCCGGTCCGCTCGGTTCGAAATCCATAATGGTAATCCGCTTCGGGTCAACGTCGATGTGCTTCAGCAAAATCGGCAGCGTGCAACGCGCCACAGCCCCAAAGCCAACGAACAAGATGCGATTTGAAAATGTCAGCATTCATCACCTCTATCATTACGATCAGAAGACGTGGCGCACCAAAAAACAGGGCACACCAAGCCATTGCTTGTCGCCAACCGCGCGACAAGCGCCAGCGCGTTGTTTAATTAGCGATACTTTGTTTCAGAGATATGACGGGAACGTAAAATTTTGAGATTGCATCCGTAACGACGGATCGCGCGGTCACCGAGCAGGTTGTTTGAGCCTGAGTATGGTTTAGCCTTCAGACTTGATGCTGTTCAGTACCGCCGCAGCCTTCTCTGCAACGGAAGTCGGCACACGGACATAGCCGAGTTCAGGCGCATAGCGCTGGCCGTCTTTCAGAGACCATTGAAAAAGTTCACGCACGGCTTTGGCGGTTTCGGCGTCTTTATACTTTTTGCGCAGCAAGACCCAGGAGAAAGTTACGATCGGGTAGGAGTCAGCACCCTTGGGATCCGGAACAAAGACACGGAGATTCTCCGGCACTTCGGCCCCGGCCAATGCCGCACGACAACTCTCATCGGATGCCTTTACGAACTTGCCCTCTTGGTTCTCGAGAGCGGCGGTGTTCAATCCTATTTTGTGGGCAAACTCGTAACCGACGTACCCAATCGCTCCGTCAGACTTTCCAATCAGTCCGGCGACGCCCTCATTGCCCTTTGCTCGCATCGCATTGCCGGGCCAATTGATTAACGTTCCGGGACCGAACTGACCACGCCACTTTTCGCTAATGGCGTCCAGGTTCTTGGTAAACGCGAAAGTCGTTCCGCTGCCGTCCAGACGAACCGCAGTGGCAATCGTCAGGTTGGGAAGCTTGACTCCCGGATTCGACTGGGCAATCAGCGGGTCATTCCACTGCTTGATCTCGCCGAGAAAGATCCCTGCGTAAGCCTTGCGTGAAAGCCTGAGATCGCCCTGAAAGCCTGGCAGATTGTACGCTAGGACGACGCAACCACCCGTAACCGGGATCATCAATGCGTTATCATCGGCCCTGGCAATCTCCACGTCAGACATGGCAGCATCGCTGGCACCGAAATCTACCCTCTCTTCTTCGGCGACGCTTTTTCCGATAAAGCGGCGAATGCCTTCACCACTACCGACGGCCGAGTACTTGATAACAACATTGGGATTATTATGGTGGTAAACGGCGAACCAGCGACCGTAAAGCACGGATGGAAACGTTGCGCCTGCGCCGCTTAACAAAACACTACCGGGTGGAGCTTTTGCCTGAACCTCGTGCTCGGACCGGGAACAGCCCGCTAGGATCGCGAGTAACCCAATGAAAATTACCGCCGCAATGATTCCAGACAGGGTGTTTTTCTTTACGGCCATGGCAATTTCCTACACTCCGTTTGAACGGCTGGAACGATTTGAACCATTTTTCTTAGCTAAACTCGCCCCGAATGTAGTCTTGAGTGTACTTCTCCTTAGGATTCTCGAACATTTGCTTTGATTCGCCATACTCCACCAAATAGCCGGTGCGGCCACCTGCGGTGGTATCGACATAAAGGAAGCCGGTTTTATCGGCCACCCGCTGTGCTTGCTGAAGGTTGTGGGTGACGATCGCGATCGTGTAGCGCCTTTTGAGTTCGAGCATCAGCTCTTCAATTCGTCGCGTAGCGATAGGATCGAGGGCCGAGCACGGCTCGTCCATCAAGAGCACTTCGGGATCCGTCGCCACTGCGCGGGCAATGCAGAGACGCTGCTGTTGACCGCCGGACAGAGACAACCCGCTGTTGGTGAGCTTGTCTTTGACTTCGTCCCATAGCGCGGCCCGTTTCAGTGCCTGCTCCACCTTCTCGGTCTTGTTACCCTTAAATTTATTGATCCTAAGGCCGAAGGCGACGTTGTTGAAGATACTGGTCGCGAAGGGATTCGGCTGCTGGAAGACCATACCGATGTAACGCCGGACTGCGACTGGATCAATCCCGTGTTCATAGATGTCTTTGCCGCGATATTTTACGTGTCCGTTAAACCGAAAACCCCGGACCAGATCATTCATCCGATTGAGGCAGCGCAGCACCGTGCTTTTGCCGCATCCGGAAGGCCCGATGAACGCGGTGATGGAGTTCTTTTTGATCGGAATCCGGGTATCACGAACCGCTTTGAAGGTGCCGTAGTAAAGCTCCTTGATATCGCAATCGATAACCACTTCGTCTTTTTCTTGCGCCGGCGCGGCGCGGCCGTTTGGGCGGATGGGTTTCGCCTCTCCACTGGAAATCTTTTGAACATCCATTTTCACAACTCCTATTGCTGTATTTGAGGACGAGAAAAACTTTGGCCGATCAGATTGAAGATTAAGACGAGGAGCACAAGGACCAGTGCCGCCGCCCATGCCAATTCAACCTGGTTGGCGAAAGGCATACCGGAAAAATTATAGATGAGCACAGCCAAGGACGCGGTGGGCTGCATCAAGTCGGCCCTACCGCTAGTGATCAGCCAGTAATTGCTGAACAGCGCCGTGAACAAAAGAGGCGCAGTTTCACCTGCCGCGCGCGCGATGGCGAGCATAATGCCGGTGAGAATTCCCGGCATCGCAGTCGGCAGTAGCACCATCCACACGGTCTGAGCGCCTGTCGCGCCCATACCGATGGAAGCTTCCTTCATCTTCTCTGGAACCATCGCGATAGCGCTTTCCGACGTCAAGATAATCGTCGGCAGCATGAGAATCGAAAGTGCGATTGCGCCGGCCACTGCGGAAAACCCGCCGGTGACAAGGACCACCGCGCCGTAGGCGAATACGCCCGCTAGAATGGATGGGAATCCGGTAAGTACTTTAGCGGCGAATCTGACGGCTTCAGCCAATTTGCTCTCCTTCGCCTGTGCCAAGTACACGCCGGTGAGAATGCCGAATGGTATACTGATCAATGCGGCGAGCCCAACCATGATCAAAGTGCCGATGATAGCATTGCCAAAGCCCCCTCCTTGTTCGAGTGGAGCGGGGGGTAACTGAGTAAAAAGTGCTAAACTGAGTTTTTGCCCACCGCGCCAGACCAACATCCACAACACCGCAAACAGTGGGATCAAAGCGCAAAACGTCATGCAAGCCACAAGACCACTCAAAAGCACGCTGAACAAGGTACGCGGCCGGTAGAGGGACAACTCCAACTCGGCGAAATTGACCCCCTCAAACGGATTTGCGTCGGGCTCGTGTTGAGACTGGATGAATTCTTGTTTCGATGAAATGTTATCCTTACTCACTTCGCCTCCGCCTTGGCTGCCGCCTTCTCAAGGACAAGTGCACCGAAGATGTTAACAACCAGAGTGATAGCTAACAGAACCAATGCCGCATACATGAG
>Ga0081455_10001917_pt1 | contig 24985 bp, 27 predicted proteins | sample TabmetS3T2R1_FD_70207 | JGI IMG/M metagenome (GOLD analysis project Ga0081455, IMG submission 70207) | Tabebuia heterophylla rhizosphere microbial communities from the University of Puerto Rico - S3T2R1 | ecosystem: Host-associated > Plants > Roots > Rhizosphere ...
AACTCGGACAGTCCGCAAGCCACGGGCGGCGGAAGCCTCGGCTACAATCAAAATCTCTGGAACTGGTGACGAAAGACAGTGCGGTGTCCGCAGTAGGCCGGCTCAACCTGGGCTACGTGCTGGGCCGATTCCGAATTTTCGCTCCCCTTTGACCTGAATCAATGCGCACTGCCCCGAGACGGCCTAGCAATCAATGGCATGTCGGGGTTGTACCTTAACGCTCGCTCGGGACGATCTGCTTCTGCGATAGCCGCCGTTGCGGCCGTGATGTCGCTGACCCTCATCAGGGACGCCTCTGCCGCAGAAACCTCACTGGCCGCCATCAACGATCCCTTCGGGCTTCCCACCGTCGCGGTGTCCGAAGCGGCGCCGTGGGCGACTTGGCGGGACTTGCAATCACAGATTCGATCGGAAAAGCGCATCATTGCTCAATGTCGTGCACAACCGCACGCTTGCGCTTCGTCGGCTGCGCTTCGCTTCATAGCGCTCGTCAAAGAAGGCGACCAGTCTGACGGTCTCGTTCGGATCGGGCGTATGAATCGCGCAGTCAATCTGGCCATAAGCGTCGCTATTCAGGCCGAGTGGACATCGCCGCTCAGTGCACTCGCCACAGGGGTCGGCGATTGCAAGCAATATGCCGTTTTGAAGTATGCGGTCCTGGAGGACGCCGGATTCGCCCCGGATGACCTGCGTCTGGTCGTCGTCAGAGTCAAATCACTGCGCAACAGCCACGCGGTGGTCGCCGTTCGCCATGCAGGACAATGGTTCATTTTGGATAATCGCACCCTGGCGGTGGTCGAAAGCAGGAAGCTCCTCGATTATTACGAGCCGCTGTTCGTGCAGGACGATCGAAACGGTAGACAATTTGTCCTGCCGTCCAGCCCAAAAGTCGCTGGCTTGCTGCAATAAGCTCCGCAAACGAGCCCGTGGTTGATGCAGGTCGCCACGCGCCGGGCTACTAATCGCCCCTCACCTCGCGATGAGGACGCTTCGATTGTAGCCAGGGCTACCGCCGCCTGTGGCCTCTGGACTGTTCGGGTCGGCAAACGGGGCGATGCGCGGAAGCGTGGCGGAAGCGGGTGGGGCGCCCCGATAGACTGCAGGTTTACGATGCTTGGGCGCGGCCGGTGCCGCAGCCGCGGTGCCAAGAACGATTGCGGCGGCAAGCACAAGCTCTATCCTGATTGACATTTTTGCCTTCTGGCACGCGACTGCTCATGGGACGATCGGGGAGCGAGCATGCTAATGCCGAGCACAGCCATGGCGAGGCCGCCCAGCCGCGACGAAATCCTGGATCGTGCCCGCGCCATGGTGGCGACCCTGCGCAGCCACGCATTGCAGGCGGAGCGCGACCGTCTCATCCCGCGCCGGACCCACGAGCAGTTTCGGGAGGCGGGATTCTACCGGTTGTTTCAGCCTGCGCGCTACGGCGGCTACGAGATGCCGATCGGGATGATGGTGGAGGTCGCCGGCGAGCTCGGCCGCGGCTGCGGGTCGAGCGCCTGGATCTTCACCAACCTCGCGGTGCAGACCTGGATCATCGGCATGCACCATCCGCAGGCGCAGGAGGATGTCTGGGGCGCGAACCCGGACGCGCTCGCGGCGTCGTCCTTTCCCACCCAAGGCGGCAGCGGTCGCTACGTCGAAGGCGGTCTCGTGCTCAACGGCGTGTGGAGCTTTGCCAGCGGCGTCGATTTTGCCGACTGGGAGAACCTGCAATGCTTCATCCCGAAAGAGGGAGGGCCTCCCGATCATCGCTTCGTGCTCGTCCCCAAGCGCGACTTCACGATCAAGGATGATTGGCATTCCAGCGGCCTCGCCGCGACCGGAAGCAAGTCCATCGTGTGCGACAACGTGTTCGTGCCCGAACACCGCCTGCTCAATACCCAGCTCATTGGCGGCGGGCCGTCGCCGGGTAGTGCGGTGAACCCGAACGCGCTCTACAAGGTGCCGCCGTGGTCGGTCGGCACCAAGGTGTTCACCGGCCCGGCGCTCGGTATTGCCCGCAGTGCGCTCGAGCTGGTGGTCGAGGAGATGCGCACGCGCCTGTCGGTCGCCGGCCTGAAGATGGCGGAGCTGCCGACCGTGCAGCTTCGCGTCGCCGAGGCGCTGGCGGAGATCGAGGCGGCCAACGCCTTGCTGCTCAAGGACTGCGACGATGCGATGAGGTTCGGCGCGACCGGCGAGCGCGCGCCGCTCGAGCTGCGCGGGCGCTGGCGTCTGAACAATGCCTTTGCCGGTCAGCTCTGCCTGCGCGCCATCGAGCGGCTGCACCCGCTGGCCGGTGCGCGCGGCATCAATGATCCCGACAGCCTGTTTCTGCTGGCGTGGCGCGACATCCATGCCGCCGTTTCGCAGATCACGATGGCGTGGGACATTCAGGCGGTGAATGCCGGGCGCATCATGTTCGGGCTTCCCTCGCTCGATCCGCGTTTGTAGCCCGTAGCGCATTGCCTAGCCCATAGCGCAGATCGAGCGAAGCCGACATCCGGGTTTGCCAACCGATCTCCGCACCGGAAGACGTCCGCACAGCCGAGACCTTTGGCCGTGCCGCACACTCAGAACAGTTTCTGTCGGACCTTCGGTTCCTGGATGGTCACGACGCCGCCCATCGGCCTGCGGCGCGGTTCCGGCATTGCGCCGCCGGAAGCGCTCGTAGTGCTGGCGACCGCCGCATCACGGGGGCCCGCCGACATGGAGCCAGCCACTGCCATAGCAATAATGCCGGCCGTGAAGATCGACCGCAATATCGCATTTGCTTTGAGCCATCGATTGAATGCGCGTTGGTTCTCTGGGGACATCTGTTTATAGAAAAATGCAATCTGGTCCCTTCCCATGACACGCCGCTCCGTCTCGTAGGCGATTGATCCGAGCGTAGGCCAAACACCTGCGAATTCGGTGTGACCTGCTTCACATCGACAATCCGGCAGCGCAGCCATGATGAACCATAAGCGCGTTTACGCGCGTCCATAGCCCGTCGAACACAGGCGTGAACGCTCTTAAGGATGCGCCATGCAAGTGCGACATCTTCCACAGTCATAAATCTGTCGTGACCGCGCATCGAGATTAAGGCTCGCGCATGGCCCAAAAAACGATTACGCGGCTGCATTTGGCTGAGGCCGTCTATAAGACGGCCCATGTCTCGCGCATTCAATCGGCTGCGCTCGTCGAGGCCTTTTTGAGGGAAATCACGGAGTGTCTCGAGCGCGGCGAGCCGGTGAGACTTTCCTCGTTCGGGTCCTTTATCGTCCGCGAGCGACGCCAGCGCCTGGGTCGCAACCCGAAGACCGGTAGGCAGGTGAAGATCCCGGCGCGCCGTGTGCTGCTCTTCAAGCCATCGGCGGTCTTGAGGGCACGCATCAATGCGCCACTCTAAAACGTTGTTTTGGTTCGATTGGCGGCTTCTCTCTCGTCATCGCCCGCGAAGGCGACGGCCCAGCAACCACACGGATGTCTCTTGGCTGGATGCCCGCTCTCAACCTACGGCCAGCGTTCATCAACTTGTCGCACGCATGGGCAAGACTGCGATCCTGTCCCTCCGCCTAACCCCGTCTGTCGAGCGGGGCTTTTTTCTGGCCGACCGCTTTGCGGCGTCCCCCTGCGCGCACTTCGATGTCGAAATGATGGGCAGTCTCTTTCGTTCCCAATGACTCATACAGCGCGATTGCCGGACCATCCCCCAGGTCGGCTTGCACGAAAATGACGTATACCTGCCGCTCTGCGGCGATCTTCCTCAGCGCGCCGATCATTCCGGTGGCAATGCCCTTGCGGCGATGCTCCGCCAGGACGGCGAGATCGTAAATATAGATCTCCCGCCGCTCTTGCTCGAACTTGTCCAACTCGTAAGCGGCGAGCCCGCCGACGACCGCCTTGCCCTGCATAGCGACGACGGCGATGAAATGCTCCTTATTCAGCAACCGTGTCAGATACTCGTCGCTCGGCACGGAACGTTGATAGGTATCGACTTCTGCGAACGCCTCTGCGAATACCCGCAGCAAGTCTTTGAGCAGCGCCACGTCGGCGCCCGTGAGTTGCCGATAAGTATACGGGGCCGAGGTCATCATGCGCCTTCCCGCAAACACAAGACTTCAACGTAGGTGCCCGGGGCGTAGGGACGGCCGCGACAGGCCCCGGACTAGCAGTGTAAAGACAACAAGATATATACTTGCCGGAGCGACGCTTGAGGGAGGAATCGATGGCAAACGCTGCTGAGCAAATGCCCGAGCATGTCGGCGCAGCCTATAAGGACGCAGTTGAGAACATACTCTTTCTGAAAAGACAGCAGTGGCTAGCGACCAATTACGCTCTGCTTATATATGCGGCTATTTTTCTGATCTCCGCTCACTACTTTAATCGAACTGATGTTGCACGAAATTGGCTCGGCATAATTACAATCGCTACGTTTATTGTCCACTGGTACATGCTGCACTTGTTTCAACGCGAGATCGACAGGTTTAGAAATCGCGTGGCTTGGGTTTACAGGACCTACTTCACCTCAGATGAGCGTGCTGGATTGGATGTGCAGGTGGAACCAAGATCGTATTGGCACCAACCTGAGGTCTACGTTGGCCTGATGGCTGTTTCATTCGTCGGCGCGGTCTTGACTGCGATTTTTTTGTGGTCAGTGCGCTAACGCCTGATGTTGGCTTCGCCCCCGGGCATGCCGGGACGTAGCATGGATTGAGCGCAGCGAAAGCCGTCGCCTGTGCCGTTGCACTTGATGGGTTTCGCGTAGCGCTGCGCTCAATCGGCTACGCCTACCCTCAATCCCGGCTACACCTATGAAGCCTGGCGAGGTGCGAAGCCAAACCAGCGCCGCATGCACGCATGGTCGTTCGCCGTTTTCGCAAGGAAGCTCTCCTTGCAGGCTTTGCGGCAGAAGCGCAGCCCTCGATGGTGGTGGCTGACAAGGCCAAACTTTCCGCCACAGGTTGCGCAGCGATTCTCCGATTTGGGCATCAAGCCTTCCTCCCGTTGGAGGTTGTGACGCAGCTGTCCGGCGCAGGCTCGTCCAGCTTCAACTCCTCGGCGTTGTGCGCCTGCCGGCAACAGCCGTTTGGCGTTGAGATAAGTAAGCCGCATTGCCGTCGGATTTCCGCCGCATTAAGGTTTGGCAATAAAGCGAACGCGCCGCCGACGTGGCGACTTGCGAGTGCCGCCGCGCTCCCTCGCCTGCGAGGAGGCAATCATGCGACCGACCGGTCTTTTCGCCATCGGAGTCGCGGGCATGGCGTTGACCGGTACCTCGGCCGATGCCGGTCCATGGTGTGGAACATTTAGACTGGGCAGCACGAGTTGCGGTTATTCCTCGTCGGAGGAGTGCATGGCCACGGTGCGCGGCCTTGGCGGATTTTGTTACCCCAATCCGTATCCCGGGACCGCCTTCGGGACCTCCGCCGGGAGCTGGAACTCCCCCGACGCGCCAAGGCGTCCTCGGCGCACCTATTAGTTCGCGGTGCGTAGCCGGCATGGCCCGCGTTGGACTTGCTGCTCGAGGCTGCGCATGAAACACTGCGCAGCAGGCGGTGGAGAACGGTGATGAAAGCGTATCTGTGGCCGGTAGATGGGGCGCCACCACCATCTAGGTGGCGGCGGGCCCTTGAGCGGCATCTCCCGAGTGTCGTCATCTACTTGATGGTCGCCACGATTGTGGGGTTCGTGCTTTATCCTCACATGGTGGTAACGGTTCCCAGCGGGCATGTCGGCGTGCTGTGGAAACGCTTTGGCGGCGGCACCGTGCTCGACCCGCGACGGCTGAAGAACGAGGGTTTCAATCTCATTCTGCCCTGGAATTTAGTCTTTCTATACGACCTGAGGCTCCAATCCTTTACCGAGTCCTACAACGCGATCTCCAGCGACGGCGTAAGTCTCAATGCATCAGTCGTTGTCCGGTTTCGGCTGCAGCGCGATGCAGTGCCGGTGCTGCACCAAGCGATCGGACCGAATTATGAGAAAATACTGGTGCAACCTGGAATCGGCAGTCTGACGCGGGAGGTCATCGCTCAATACACGGCCGAGCAGGTGTACTCGACGGCACGCCAGGAAATTCAGGACAAGATCCGAAACCTCGCGGAGGCCAGGTTATCCGAGAAGATGATGGAGCACGAAGGCGAGGAGGAATCGTATCGCGTCTCGATGCGCGATACCGTCATCCTCTACGATATACTCGTGACCGGCATCGAATTGCCGTCGGCTATAATGGCCGCCATTAATCGCAAAACCGAGCAATACTACATCGCGGAGGAATATAAATTTCGCGTGGAGCGCGAAAAAAGGGAGTCGGAACGCAAGAAGATCGAGGGCGAAGGCATACGCGATTTTCAACAGATCGTGAGCCAGGGCATCTCGGACTCGTACCTACGCTGGCGCGGCATTGAGGCGACGCTGCAGCTTTCCCAATCCACGAATGCGAAGGTCGTCATCATCGGCAGCGGCAAAGACGGCTTGCCGGTCATTCTTGGAAATGAAAATACGCCGGCCTCACTGTCCAAGGCAGGCACCCCACCCGAGAACGATACCCCGAACAAGCAGACGACGACGGCTGCCAGTCCGGCGGCGCGGTAGAGAAAACGTCTGTTCCCGGGTTGCCCACTCTTTTCACTTCGCGGCGAGAGCGAAGATGTCAGGCCGCCGCCCGGCAGCCGGCAATCTCGCCGAGCTCGGGGTAATAGCGGGCGGTCATGCGTCCGACATAACGGCTGAGGTTATCGTGGCGTTGAGCGGCGATGCGTAGCGGCGTGTCGAAAAGCGGACACAACGCACCGGCAATGAAGGCGAACATCGTGGCATCGGCGCCGCTCGGTTCGCTGCCCATGAAGAACGGCTTGGGCCCAAGAAAATCCGCAATCGCGGCGATCGATCGTGTGCCGAGCGCGACGATCTCGGCTCGCGTGTGCCGGCCCATGCCTTGACCACGGAGGGTGCGCTTGAGCTGTTGCCGGATGAAGGCGACCATGAGCGGGCGCACCGGCGCTGGGATTGATCGGAAGAAATTTTTCGGGCCCTTGGCGAAATTCGCGTCGTCGCACCAGCGCGCATCGACGAGCGCCCAATAGAGATGGTCCTCCGCCGTCTTTTCAAACGCCCAAGCGGTGGCGCGCGCCTCGGCCGACAGTCCTTTGTCGAAATCGACGCGGTATTTGTTTTCCAGATGCCAGCGGATGAACGTCGAGTCGGCAACCTGCTCGCCATCATCATCGATGTACGGCAACTTGCCCTTCGGGGCCCGGCGAAAGCCGGTGCTGTCGGTTCGGTAAGCAAGGCCGGCCATTTTCAACAGCACTTCAACCTTGGTGACAAACGGGCTCGGGTCCGGCAGGCCGAAGGCGGGCCCAAATGTGTAGAGCGTGATCATCGTTCGTTGCTCCGGCCTTTCATCGTGTGAAGGGGCTCAGGTTCGTTGCGGCCGCGCCGCGCACAGCGTCGTAGCGAATAGCCCAGATCTAGGCGAAATCCGGGCCGAGGGTTGGCCGGAATGGGAGCAGGCCAATACCGACAAAAAGTGACATAGATCACAGACGGCGCGGCGCTGCTTCGATATCCCTAACACCAGGATACGGGCTTGAGAGGGGGATAATCATGATCTGGACTTCGGATAGCGCAGGCGTCCTGCTGTTCACCATCGTCAGCATGTTTATCGTGCTGTCGTCGATGTGCATTCCGGCCTAAGGCGTCAGCGAGCAGCTCCATGTCTAAGTTCAGGATCGTGGCGAGCATCGTCGGCCTGGCCTTCATTGCCGCCTTCGTAGTCAACCCGGCTGAGGTTGGCAGCAAAGCGGCGACGGAACCGGCTCCAGTGGCCGCCAAAGCAGACCGTGCCGAGATCCTTGCGTCCGGCAGCGGCTGGGCTTGTGCGAAGGAACCGTGGCCCTATGGCTGCCAATGGCGGAGCCCGATGAAACGGGTCGTCACCCGCGCGCCGCGGCCGATCTAACGGCTCACAATTCGTCCCGACACCGGCTTTCGGACAATGCTTGCGCAGCATTGTCCGCGCTTATTTGGTCTCTCACTTCTTCTCGCCTGCCGCCTTCTGCGCGGCCTGAAGCTGCTCCACGGTCTTCTGCAGCCTGCTCACGGCGCCTTTGAGCGCGGCAATCTCGGCATCGGCCGCCTGGAGCTTTTGCCCCGCCTCGAGCGCAATCTTCGTCACCAGGCGCTGCAGAAAGTTGACGTTGCTCTGCAGGCACCCCGTCCGCTTGTCCAGCCCCGAGGTTTTCGTGCAGTCCTCAATTCCCGCGATATCCTGCGCGCGGGCGGCATCGATTGCGACGACGACCAGGCTCAAGCCCAGCAGCGCTGCTCTGACCATGCTACGCCTCTTCGTCCCGTCCCGCAGGTGGCGTAGCCGCTGGCGACAGGAAAATTCACTTCGCCAGGATCACGTCCCCGATCAGCGATGAATGATCCCAGGGTACCTGCTTCTCGCGCGTCGCCGCAATCACGTCGGCGCGGACCCGCTTCATCAAAGTCCCGATCTCCAGGCCCGGCGTGACGATGTGTTTCAGCAACGCGGCCGTGAACGGGCTGTTGCGTCCTTCACCGTCGAGCGCGACGTTGTCGGGCTGGGTCGCGTAGGCGATCATCGTCCCGATCGCGCTCTGGATCGAGGCGAGCCCTTGGCCGACCGCCGAGGAGCGCGTGCCGAGCGAACGGGCGAGCGAGCGGGCGAGCGGGTTGTCGCGGCAGGCGTCGAGGAAGATAAGATTGACGCGCTTCTCTGCCTCCATCTGGGCGAGCACGTTGCCGATGTCGACGGCATCGAGCGTGAGATCACCCGGCCGCTCGAGCTTAGCGTCAATCGGTACGAGATAGTTCTTGCCGTTCACCTGCAAGCCATGCCCGGCGTAGAAGAACAACGCGATGTCGGCGCCGTCGAGCTTGCGGCTGAATTGGCGGATGGCGTTGTCCATTCCCGGGCGATCGAGATCGCGGCCCTCGACCACGTCGAAGCCGAGCTTGCGCAAGGCCCGTGCGATGTCGGCTGCATCGTTCGGCGGGTTCGGGAGCGGGGCCGCAAACTGATACTTGCCGTTTCCGATCACCAGCGCAACGCGCCGACGGCTATCGGTAGGAAGCGGAGTCACGAGGGAGGGTGACGTCTGTGCTGCCGGTGACGTCTGCGCTGCCGTGGGCGCGGGCTTGACGCGGAGCGCCGCGAGCTTCTGCTGGACGCGCTCGATGCCCTCCCAGGCTTCGCGCCCCACTCGTTCTTTCCCTTCGGGGTCGAAACTGAGCGCCTTGCGAAAATCGGCCAGCGCCTTGTCGTGCTCCCCCTTGTGACCGTTAGCGCGCGATCGTACTCGCCCTTTGCATTGTAGTAGAAGCCGAAGACATTAGCGGTCAGAACGGATCTCGGATCGAGCCTGCGCGCCTCCTGCAAGTCTGCGAGCGCACGGTCGTAATCGCCCCTTCTGACGTAGCCGGCGGCGCGCAGCGCGCGAGCGTTGGCGTTATTCGGATCGAGCCGGACCGCTTCGTTCGAATCAGCCATGGCTCCATCGAAATTGCCGTTGCGGTTCGAGATTATGGCACGCTGGAGGAAGGCACGGGCGAGTTCGCCACCGCTGAGTTTTCCCGATGCGATCAGGCGCGTGCAGGCTGCGGAGGTTTCGTCGCGGGCGGCTCCCCTGAAGCATATTGCCTGATCGTCGGTTGACGCGGCGGGCGCGGGTCTGCTGCCGCCGGCGAGCTTCTGTTGAACGCGCTCGATTCCCTGTGCTGCGTCACGGCCCAATCTTTCTTTCTTCTCCGGATCGAGGTTGAGCGCCGTACGAAAATCGGCGAGCGCCTTATCGAACTCGCCCTTGTTCTCATAGATCATCCCGCGGTTCTTATAGGGATAGCCGAATTTCGGATCGAGCCGGATCGCCTCGTTGATTTCCGCAAGCGCACGGTCGTAGTCGCCCTTCGCATTGTGGAAGAAGCCCATGGAATTGTGCGCGACCGCCGATTTGGGATCGAGCCGGATCGCCTCGTTCATTTCCGCCACCGCGCGCGCGGCATCCCGGTTGAAGGTAAGGACGCCATGCAGGGAAAGGGCCTCGACGCTTTTCGGATCGAGCCGCAGTGCCTCGGCCAAGTCGGCGATGGCCTGCTCCCAATTGTCGCCTCTGCGAATATAGAGCCGTGCGCGCTGGACATAAGCGCGCACGAGGTCCTTTTTCGCTGCGATCAGCCGTGTGCAGGCAGCGACGTTATCGTCCCTGACTGGTCCGGTGTAAGGCCCGCTGAAGCACGTCGCCCGATCGTCCGCCGCGGCGGCCGGCGCGTTCACAGCGATCAGCATGAAAGCAAGCGAAGCGATCGACAACAGGCGATGCACGGCTCTCCTCCCACGTCCGACGACCGGACTTGATCGTTCGATGAATGTAACCTATCGCGGGCACGACGCACATCCTGTGACGACCATCACAAAAAGCGGCCTTCGCCCCCGAACGGCGCTTAGCCGTTGGCGATAGAAAATGCCCGCAATCGTGTATGTTCGATCTTGCGCTGCACCTAAAGCGAGGAACGGGAGACACAGCCGATGCCCGTGGCCGTGCGCGATGGCGCTGACCTTCATTGGGAAAAGACCGGGGCTGGGCCGGCGTTGATCCTCGGTGCCGGGCTCAACGGGTCGGGCACCTGGTGGGATTCCAACCGTCCTGCGCTCGCCGAGCGGTTCACCGTCTACACCTTCGACCAGCGCGGCACCGGGCGCTCATCCAAGATCCCCGTCGTGTCGATCGAGCAGATGGCTGCGGACCTCGTGGCGGTCATGGACGACGCTGGTCTCGAATCGGCGCACTACGCCGGCCATTCCACCGGCGGCGGCATTGGCGTCGCCACCGTGCTGGATTTTCCGGGCCGGCTTTCTTCGCTGCTGATTTGTTGCAGCACCACCTGCGGCGATACCTATCGGCACAAGCTCTTGGGTCTGCGCCGGCAGTTGTACGAACAACTGGACGGAGAGGCCTACGCGCAATTCCGCACGCTGCTGTTGTATCCGCCGTACTGGATCAACGAACACCATCGCGAGCTCGCCGCCGAAGAAGCGCGCGACACCGGCGACCTGGGCGGGGCGGAAGTGCAGGCGAGCCGGCTCAACGCCATCCTGGCTTTCGACCGCCGCACGGAATTCCACCGCATCACGGTGCCCACGCTGGTGGTCGGCGCCGACGACGATCTTCTTGCCCCGCGCTATTTCTCCGAGGAGTATGTCCGTCTCATCCCCGGGGCTCGCGCGCACTTTGCCGCCCGCGGGGGCCACGCGCTGACCAAGACCGAAGCCGATTTGTTCAATCGCATCGCATTGGAATTCTTCACGGAGCTGACAGCATGAAGATCGCTCGCGTCGCACTTTCGTTCCTGCTGCTGGCGGCGTCTGCGGCGGTGGCTGCCGCCGAGGATTGGCCCACGCGCAGGCTTCGCATTGTCGTTCCGTTTCCCGCCGGGGGCAGCGGGGACGTGCAGGTGCGCATCGTCGCCGACGAACTGGCGAAGGCGCTGGGGCAGCCCGTCGTCGTGGAAAACAAGTCAGGGGGGAGCGGCGCCGTCGCTGCCTTGGACGTCGCCCAGGCGCCGCCCGACGGTTACACGCTGATGTTCGGTTCGGTGGGGACGCACGCGATCAATGTCAGCCTCTATTCCAAGCTCCAATACGACCCGGTCAAGGATTTCGCGCCGCTCACGCTGATGACCGTTTTTCCGCAAGTCATCGTCCCCGGCATCCACTTCAAGGGCGACACGCTGGCCGACCTGATCACGTCGCTCAAGGCGGACGGCGGCAAGGCGAGCTACGGTTCGTCCGGGATCGGCTCGCCGACGCATCTCGCCGGCGAGCTGTTCAAGCGCGAAACCGGCGTGGACATCGTTCACGTGCCATACCGCGGGCAGGGGCCGGCGGCGAACGATCTGCTCGGCGGACAGCTGCAGCTGATGTTTCCCTCCGTTCCCGACACGCTCGCCTTCATCACGGCGGGCAAGCTGCGCGCGCTCGCGATCATGAGCGAGCGGCGCTTGCAGTTGCTTCCGGACGTGCCAACGACGGTGGAGCTCGGGTGGCCCAAGCTCGTCAGTTCGTTCTGGGCCGGCCTCTACGCCACCGCGGGAACGCCGCAGCCGGTTCTCGACCGGCTCAGCCGCGAGCTGATGCAGATCGTGAAGTCCCCCGGCTTTGCGGGCCGGGTCGAGCCGCTCGGATTCGAGGCGCGCGCGACGACGCGCGACGAATTCGCGAAATTCAATGCCGAGGAGATCAAACGCTGGGGTGACATCGTGCGTGCCCTCGGCATTCAGCTCAACCAGTGATGCGCAAGCCCTCCGTGCTAGTCTTTGCGTAGGATGGGCAAAATCGCGTGCCGTAGTTTTGCCGCCTAGAAGACGTCGTCCCCGCGAAGGCGGGGACCCATGAACACCCGCCTGTGTTCATGGGTCCCGGGCTCTCGCGCTAACGCGCTCGGCCGGGACGACGAGGGTGGGATCTCCACACCATATAGCCCGAATCAAGCCACAAAGTGCGTTTACGCGCGTTCATACCCCCCAACGCCGGATTCCCGATGCTGCTGTTTCGCTTTTCCTTTATCCCCATCATCCTGTTCGCCTTCCTTGCCTTTCCGCCGCTGCACGCTTCTGCGCAACGCATCGACATGTCGATCGGCGATGAGCCGGGCGTCATCCCCAACAAGGCCGATGAAGAGCTGCCGCTGCAGTTTCGCCGCCAGGTCGTGCTTTACCGCTCCAATGAGGCTCCCGGCACGATCATCATTCATACGTCCGAGCGGTTTCTCTACGTCGTGCAGGGAAACGGCCGGGCGCTGCGTTACGGGATCGGCGTCGGCCGCGAGGGTTTTCAGTGGCAGGGCCTCCTGCAGATCACCCGCAAGCAGGAATGGCCCGACTGGACGCCGCCGCCGGAAATGATCGAGCGGCAGCCGTACTTGCCCCGCTTCATGGCCGGAGGACCCGGCAATCCCATGGGCGCGCGTGCGCTCTATCTCGGCACAACCGTGTATCGCATTCACGGCACCAATCAGCCGAAGACCATCGGCAGCGCGGTTTCCTCCGGATGCTTCCGGCTCGTCAACGGCGACGTCATCGATCTCTACGATCGCATTCCGGTCGGCACCAAGGTTATCGTCCGGCAGAAGCCGGAATTGTGATGATGCAACCTTCAGAAGCGAGATAGGACATGCGCAGATTCTTCGCGCTGAACTTTCGAACCGGCCTCTTGATTGGTTTTGCAGTCGCGATCGCGGTTGCGGCGGCCGCCATCACTTACGAGCGATACGATACGCAAACTCTGAAAAGAACCCTGCGCCGCGACGCGGTGCTGTGCGGGGTCAACACCGGGCTGCCCGGCTTCTCCGCCGCCGACGAGAAGGGCAACTGGTCGGGCTTCGACGTCGATTTCTGCCGCGCCATTGCCGCGGCGATCTTCGACGATCCCACCAAGGTCAAGTTCGTGCCGCTCGATGCGAACGAACGCTTCACCGAGCTGCAGAAGCGCAAGGTAGACGTGCTGTCGCGCAACACGACATGGAATCTGTCGCGCGAAACCAATTACGCGCTGCATTTCGCCGCTGTCTCCTACTACGACGGCCAAGGCTTCATGGTGCCCAAGGCGCGCAACGTGGAGGGCGGGCTCGAGCTTGGCGGGGCCAAGGTCTGCGTGCAGTCGGGCACGACCACGGAGCTGAACCTCGGCGACTTCTTCCGCGCCAACAACATGAAGTACCAGGAAGCGAAATTCGCGAAGATGGACGACGTCTTCAACGCGTACGAACGCGGGCAGTGCGACGTGTTGACGAGCGACGTCTCGCGCCTTTACGCGCTGCGGCTCAAGCTGTCGAAGCCGAACGAGCACGTGATTTTGCCGGACGTCATTTCCAAGGAGCCGCTCGCCCCGGTCGTGCGGCAGAAGGACGACGACTGGTTCTTGATCGTGAAATGGACCTTCTACGCCATGGTCAACGCCGAGGAGCTGGGCATTACCTCGCGCAACATCGACGACGCGCTCAAGTCCACGAAGCCGGATGTCATGCGCTTCGTCGGCAAGGAGGGCGCTTATGGCGAGGAGCTCGGCCTCACCAAGGATTGGGCCGTACGCATCATTCGCCACGTCGGCAACTACGGCGAAGTCTACGAGCGCAATGTCGGCGTCGAGTCGGACCTCGGCATCCCGCGTGGGCTCAACGAATTGTGGAATGCCGGCGGCATTCTGTATGCTCCACCGATCCGCTAGTTGCCTCATCGCATTTCTCACAATCAAGCGGCGAACTCGGTCCACTCCCTCCCCCGCCTGCGGGGGAGGGCTGGGGAGGGGGTGAGCATGCGCACATGAATGTTTTTGCATCGCGCCTTGATTTGTTGCCTGCCCGCTCCCCATCGCGGCGCTAACTGCTTCAAGTATAGACGAACATGCTTTAGGTGAGTCGCGAGCGGACATTCAACCAAAGAAGGTGAATCCGATGCGCTGGAAGACCTGCCCGTTCGTTTTCGTTCTCGTCGCGTTGTTTGCCGCGGCTGCGCAAGGCGAGGAGAATGCTTCGCGTTTCACCTACGCGCGGCTCTATTGCTCGCCCGACGGAAATACGCACTTTCAGGACGTGACGGTCGATCTCCGGAAAACGGACTTCGCGCCGCCGGCGCCGCCTATCTACATTGGAAACGATTTTGCGGCCTCGAAAACATTCTTCGGAGGCTTCGACGCAGGCTGGGGCGCTCAGGACCTGGAGAAGCGGCTCAACCATCCCACTCCCGCAACCCAATTCGGCATTGTCCTGAAAGGGGTCTTTTCCATCACCACGACCGACGGCGAGACGAGGCGACTGCGTCCCGGCAGCGTCTTTCGGTTGGAGGACACCTCGCCCTGCACGGGACACATCACCGTCGTGGGCGAGGAGACCGGATTCCTGATGTTCGTTCGCTGAGTATCGATGCAGCCTGCCAGCTGCGTCGGCAGCCTTTCGTTGGCCTTGTCCGCGATCGACTCCGCACTCACGCACTGCTTACAGGCTTCGTGCGTCCGCATTGGTCTTGGCGTGTGTCGTTTCGCGTTCCAGCGCTAAGTCGAAAAAATGGAAGCGCTCTCCTTCGTCTCTCGCGCCGACCAAGGTACCACCCGGGCGCTGTGCTCGCTCTGCAAGTCGGAGCCAGCGAAGCCCCAGACATCGCCAGTAGGCTGCTACCTCTAGCGAACTTGCCAACCGCGCTCGTCGCGCGCAGTCGGTGGATTGATCCTGACAGTAACTCGCATAGGACGACATGCCCCAGCCCTCCTCTTCACAGCACATCGGCTGCTCAGAGAGGCCAATTCATCCTGCGCGGAATAGGTCCACCCAACAATAAAATCGCGGCAACCGTTGCACAACAATCACACCCTGAGGCGTAAAGGGGACTTGGATACCTAGCGGTCGCATCGGATGCCAGGCGTTTGCGTGAGTGCAAGCAGCCATTGCTTGCGCCAACACGTTGGTCAGCGACGTTGCATGCGACCGACCAGCGCAGTGTGCTGATGCCTCAGGTGTTGCCTTTGAGGTTCGAAGGAGAGTGGCTTTGAGGCCAGCCGCTCCACCTTCGTCTCATGCTTGGTTCCGCAGTGAGGACATTGAAAGCGCACCACATTGAACCAAATGCGGGTCAGGGTCGCGTCGTCAACATAAATTTGAAGATCAACCGGCTGTCGGGTCTCACGGCACCAACCCATGAGACTACGCATCGCCTCGCCCGCAAGCCTTAAGAAAAACAGGGCCGCTTGCTCGCCCCCTTCCTGCTGCATGATTGGCTTCATTGCGCGCGCTAAGTGCGGCCCGAACAACTTGCTGAACACTGGAGCGGCGCCGCGTCGTCGCCGCTCGCTATCCATGGTTTCAATGTGGCGGATGAGATCGCCGACGACTTCGATCCGATCGACCGCGTCATCTGTGATTTCCACGCCGACGAATTGATCTTCGACCGCCACCATTAATTCAAGACGGTCGAGCCAATCGGCTCCCAGATCATGAGTGAGGTGCGCGTTATCCGTGACACGGCCGACGCTGATGCCCAGATGGTTGGCGATGAGAATGCGGACATCATTGGCGGCAAAGGCTGCGATAGCCGTTGCTTGGTCGCTCGATGTTAAACTAGCGATGGTCATGATAAGGCCCCCCAATTCGTTAAATCGTATGCGACCAAGCAATCCGCCCCGTAGTGTGGCGCTGCGTAAAAGTCTTGAGAGTGTTGCAATAGCACCACAGTTGCTCGAAGAAATTCTGCCACGCGGCGGGGTAAGTGGGTGGCAGTGCGCTTCCTTAGGCGGGCTTGGCCGCTCGCCAAACGTTGAAATCGCCGCAGAGGGCGCTCGCAAGGTTCCACAAGCGAGTGCGCCGCGACAGCACCGTTGCAGACGAACCGCACTGAGTTGGTGCGAATGTACCGCGCGGCGCCCGCACATGGATGTCGGTCGGGAAGAGAATCGCGGATTGCTGGGGTAAGCTTTTGTTTTCCAATTTAATTGAATTGTAGGTCGGTCGGCCTTGGGCCCCGATCTAACCCAAGTCCCGACCTAGCGTGCTTATGTTCGGGAATTGGGTGGCGTGCGTTACCAATTTACGCTTTCACGACCTCACCTGCGTGCGCTGCTGGCGTCGGCCGCGATCGCCGCGCAGATGACGCTTGCCGGATGCGGGGGCGGCCCACCGGTCAGCAGCGGCCGCCACATGCAGCCGCTGTCGGAACGCATGCTGGCCACGCTCAAATCCAAGAACATGGAAAAGGACTCTCCGATCCTCCTGCGCGTCTTCAAGGAGGAGGCCGAGCTCGAGGTCTGGAAGCAGGACGACAGCGGGCGCTTCGCACTGCTGCGCACGTATCCGATCTGCCGCTGGTCGGGGGAGCTCGGCCCCAAGTTCAAGACCGGCGACCGCCAGGCGCCGGAGGGCTTCTACACCATCACCCCGGGCCTGATGAATCCCGATTCAAGCCAGTATCTCGCGATCAATACCGGCTTCCCGAATGCATATGACCGGGCGAACGGCCGCACCGGCGCGTTCCTGATGATCCATGGCGGCTGCTCGTCGTCCGGTTGCTACGCCATGACCGACGAGCAGATCGCGGAAATCTACGCGCTCGCCCGCGAAGCATTCTACGGCGGCCAGAGATCGTTCCAGCTGCAGGCCTACCCGTTCCGGATGACGCCGCTCAACATGGCCCGCCATCGCAATTCGCCGCATATGGCATTCTGGAAAATGATCAAACAGGGCCATGACAGTTTCGAGGTCACACGTCTCGAGCCCAAGGTCGGCGTGTGCGAGAAGCGCTACATTTTCGATGCCGAATCGACGGACGGCTTCAGCCCCGCGGACCGTTGTCCGGCCTACAACGTCGCCGAGGACGTCGCCGCCGCGGTACGCGAGAAGCAGCGCCGTGACGAGATTGAGACCGCCGAGCTGATCAACCGCGGCCTTGCGACCGCCTCGGTTACGAGGGTCGCCGATGGCGGCATGAATCCAACATTCCTGGCGGCCGTGAAGTCGCACGGCGGTCCGGGCGCGGCCATCCGCACCGCCTCGGGCACCATCCCGGCCTACGTCAAGCTGCCGGAAGGCGACGACTAGCCGCTAAGTCTTCACGGAACGATCACGCCGAAGAAATTGTCGCCCTTGCTCGCGACCAGATGCAGCTGCGCATCGGAGCCCTTCCAACGCAGATCGCCGTAGAAGCGGGCGATCCGCGACTGGTAACGCCAGCGCTCATCCTTGAGCTGCTGGGCGGCAAGATAGAGCGCCCATCCGCCGTCTGCGCTGCGCTCGCCGTTCGCTTCCACGATGATCGGCACCGTCCGACGTATCGAAGCGAGAGAAATATTGTCTTCGATCAATTGGCGCATGCGAGCATCGCGCGCGGCATTTGAGGTCCCGCCGAGCACCACCGCGACGATGTGCTTTTCATCGCGGCGAACCGATGACACCAGGTTGTATCCGGAAGCCTCGGTATAACCGGTCTTGATCCCGTCAACGCCCTTCACCTGTCCGAGGAGGGCGTTGTGATTGCGCATCTCGGCCCCCTTATAGCGAAAGCTCGGAGTTGCAAAATATTGGTAGTAGCCGGGAAACCGGTGTTGGATGGCGCGCCCCAGAACGGCCTGGTCGCGCGCGGTCGTGATTTGCTCCTCGGCGGGCAACCCTGAGGCATTGACATAGGTCGTGCGCGTCATGCCGAGCGACCTTGCTTTCAGGGTCATCAGCTTGGCGAATTCCTCTTCGCTGCCGGCGAGGGCTTCGGCGACGACGACTGCGGCGTCGTTCGCGGATTTTGTGACAAGCCCCTTGATGGCGTCCTCGACCTGGATGGTCTCATTGGCCTTGAGCCCGAGCTTCGTCGGGTTCTGCATCGCCGCGCGGGTCGAGATCTGCAGAGGTGTGTCAAGCTTGAGCGTGCCAGCCTCAAGCTGCTCGAAGAGCAAGTAAAGCGTCATGACTTTCGTCAGCGACGCCGGATGACGCGGTTCATCGGCGCTCGCCTCGTGCAGCACGAAGCCCGACTTGTCATCGACCACGATGGCCGCATAGGGCGGTCGATAATTGGGTCCGTGAATGACGCGTCGAGGGGGATCCTTGCGCGCAGACCGAGCTTCCGCCTGATCCCACCCGGCGCAGGCAACCATCAGCGCTATCATCACACCGGCGACTCGGAGCCAATGGCAAGGCGAGGGAGCCCAGCCCATTGCAGCGATCCCGACGTTAGCCCTGATCCTGGCCGTCTCGCGTTCGTATTCGCTCATCGACATGTCTCCCAACAGGTCGGTCCTGCTGCGCGAATCGCTGAATGCGGGCACGGCACCGGCGCAAGCCGTTACCAGCCGAATCGCAGTCAGAGCCCACTTTGTCGGTGCAAGGCGCCCCCAAATTTTACCATCCCATGTTCCGACGCGATCGCCGGCGGGATGGCTCCCGACTATTTGTCGGCTTGGCCGGTCAATTGGTTCAAATGCGAGTGGAAGGATCGTCGGCGGCGCCGCGGGATTAACCAAAGGGTCTTCACATTGTCAGCGATGATAAAGTTCAACTGCCGCCATTTTCTCACCGCCCCGCGGCGGCGTAGCTAACTACCGCCGCCCATCGGCGGCCGGGTGAGAAACGGCAGCCTATGCCGTTGCAGCAACCGCGCGGCTGAGCGCGACGCCGATGATGCCGACGAGCGCAATCATCGTCAGCACGGCGGGAAATCCCCCTAGCGCCACGGCGGTGGCGCCGCCGGCAACGCCGCAGCTGCCGCCGAGAAAGGTGCAGGCGTTGATGATCCCGGAGCCCTGTCCCGCGTGCTCGGGCGCAAGCGCCGAGAGGGCGAGCCGCGGCGCCAGGGCATAAGGCACGGCCAGACCGGCGCCCATCACGAAAAACCCGACCGCCAACAGCAGCATCCCGCCGCCGGCGGCGGCGGCTCCGATCATGGCGCTGGCAATCGCGATCAGCGCCATGCCGCCCGTCATGGCATTGCGCAGCCCGAGGCGTGCGGCCACCTTGGGCGCCGACAGGGCGAGCCCAAGCAGTGCTGCGCTCAGCGGCAAGAGGGACGCGCCGGCCTCGAGCGCCGTGAGGGCTAATCCGTTCTGGCTCTGCGCATAGAGGTTGAAGTAGAGCAGCAGGCTGATGATGCTGAACATCGCCAGCGAGCCGATAGCCACGCCCATCACAAAGCTGCGCCGCGCGAAGAAGGTCAGGTTGACGAGCGGCGCCTTGGCGCGCGACTCCACGCTCAGCAGCAGGACGAACGCCGTTGCTGCCACTGCCAACCAGCCGATAGGGGACAGCGGTGCTGCCCGCGCCTGCGGCAATGCGTGCAGGCCGAACACCAGCGACATCATCAATGTGGTCAGGAAAACAAATCCGAGCCAATCCGCGCGCCGGCTTTCGCCACCGGAAACACGGGCCGAGCCCGCGGAGGCGAGGCCGGCGATCGCGGCCAGCATGAGCACGACGTTGAACCAGAAGATCACCCGCCAGCCGGTGAAGTGCGTGAACGCGCCGCCGAGCAGCGGCCCGATGCTGAAGCCGAGCATGAGAAAGCCGGTCCAGGCGCCGATCGCCGCCGCCCTGCGCTGCGACGCCGCGCTGGTGTCGACCGCGGCCAGCGTGCTGGGCACCGCGACCGCTGCCGCGAAGCCCTGCAACGCCCGTCCGGCCAGCAGCGCAGCTTGGCTGCCGGCGGTGGCGATGATGCAGGAGGCGACGCCGAACAGCGCCAATCCGACCATCGATGCCCGCCGCGCGCCGAACCGATCCGCCGCCCGGCCGCCAAGAACGATGAAGGCGGCGGAGACGACGAGATAGGCGTTGACCGCCCACTCCACGCCGGCCGAGCTCAGCGCAAGCTCGGTGCGCATGCTCGGCAACGCGGCCATGATCGCCGTGCTGTTGGAGCCGACCGCGAGCATCGCCAGGCACGACGCCCACAGGACCGACGCGGAGCCGCTGCGCTGGTTCAACGTTGCTGCGTCCTCAGGCCAGGCTCGAGCGGATGACACGCCCCAGGGCGCCGCTGCACTCATCCTTGCCGTTCGATGCTACTCGGAGCGAACGGTCCATAGCTATTACAATATGGACCGATGTTGCGCAGTGCTCGCCAAAAGATTGCCCGTCGCGCGGCGGCTTGACGTTGACCGCCCCTTGCCGAGCGGCGAGCAGGGGGCGAGACTTGACCGCGCTGATCGCAATCACACCCAGTTCAACGGAGGACCTGCGCAATATGTTCGTCGATTCGCAAGTGCATCTGTGGAAGGCGGAAACGCCGGACTGGCCCTGGGTCCCCGGCCGCGTGGCGCAGCTGCCCGAGCCGTTCACCATCGAGAGGCTGGTACCCCTGATGGATGAGGCGGGCGTCGATCGCGCGGTGATCGTGCCGCCGTCTTGGCCGGGCGACCGCAACGATTACGCGCTGGAAGCGGTCAAGCGTTACCCCGGCCGCTTTGCCGTCATGGGGCGCATTCCGCTGGAGGCGCCGAAGTCGGCCGCGCTGCTTGCGAAATGGAAGGAGCAGCCCGGGATGCTGGGCGTGCGGCTCACGTTTCATCGCGCGCAGAGCGCGCTGTTGGAGAGCGGCGCTGCGGACTGGTTCTGGCCGGCAGCCGAGAAGGCCGCCCTGCCGGTCATGTTTTTGGCGCCGGGCAACAGCCCGAGGTTCGCGCCCATCGCGGAACGTCACCCGCAACTGCCGCTCATCATCGACCACATGAATCTGACGGTTGAGATCGCCAAGGCCGGAGCGATCAAGAACGCGATCGACGAGGTGGTGGCGCTCGCCAAATATCCAAACGTGTCGGTGAAGCTCTCTTCGGCGCCCACGTATTCGCTCGAGGACTATCCGTGGCGCGATATGAGCGAGCATCTCGAACGCTGTTTCGACGCCTTTGGCCCGCGGCGCTGCTACTGGGGAACCGACCTCACCAACGCCTTTCACAAGTCCACCTATCGGCAGCGAATCACGCATTTCACCGAGGAACTGAGCTTTCTGTCGGAGGAGGACAAGGATTGGGTCATGGGACGCGCGATCCTCACCCGCCTTGGATGGACTTGAGGCGCATCGCCACGCTCAAGCGACCCGCATGTTTCCTAGACGCCGCGCCAGGCAAAATAAACGGTCAACCCAATTCCGAGCACGATCACGAAGCCCTTGATCAACCGTTGATCGAGCCGTCGCGCCCAATGCGCGGCCATGTAGGAGCCGACCGCCGAGCCGGCGAGCATTGGCAGCGCCTCCGGCCAGCGCACCACGTCGGCCGCGATGAACGTGACCATCGCGGCGACCGTCATGACACCCACCATCGCCATCTTGAGGCCGTTCATCGCGTTGATGTCGCGCATGCCGAAGAGCGTAAAAGCCGCCAGCATGAGGAAGCCGATGCCGCCGCCGAAGTAGCCGCCATAGATCGCGATGATGAAAAGCGCCGCCCAGGCTGTGCGCGGACCAGGCTTGATACGTTGGATCGCCTCCACCGGTGCGAAATTGCCGACGGCAAATACGATCGTTGCGAACAGAATCAGCCATGGTACGAAACTCGCGAAGATGGTGGTTGGGGTCCACAACAGCAGAAATGCCCCAGCTAGCCCGCCGGCGAGACTCAAAGCGAACAAGCCTAGGACGTTGAATTCGGCGACCGCGAGGATATTGCGGCGATACGCCCATGCGCCCGCAAACGTTCCGGAAAACAGTGCCACGACGCTCGATGCATTCGCATCGATGGGATTGAGCCCGGCAAACAGGAGAGCCGGAAATGTCACCAACGTTCCGCCGCCGGCGAGCGAGTTCAGGGCTCCGCCGAGGAACGCGGCGGCAATGAGAACGACGGTGGTCACGAGGGTATGTGTGGGTTGCGGTGTTGGGGCGGTTGACGCGTTACCGTAGCACGTTGAAAGTGCGTCCGGGCTGAGAACTTCCCCCGCGCCGTACGATCGGCCCGGCGCGCGTGCAGCCGGATGCAGCGAAGCGACGGGCTCTCCTGTGCAAAGCCCAACGCTTCCACCGTCATGGCGCGATCCGTGCGCTGATGCTAGCCTCGCACTCGGAAACACAATCTCAGGGGCTGAAGGGCATGACGCGCATCGCCATCATCGACCGCGCCGGCATGAACGCCGAGCAGGCGCGTGTCTACGACGCGGCCAAGCAGACAAGCGGCATCGTCGGCGGGCCGTATCACGCCTATATCCGCTTGCCGAAAGTGTTCGAGGCTTCCCAGAACATGCGCGCCGCGCTGGCGTCCGGGCCGCTGTCGCGGCGCGAGCAGCAGATCGTCAACCTCGCCGTCGCCCGACACTGGAACGCGCGCTATCCCTGGTACGCGCAGGTGCGCAACTCGCTCGCCATCGGCATCGAGCAGGCGGTCATCGACGCGATCAACGCGCGCAAGAACCCGAACCTGGCCGATGCGCGCGAGCGCACATGCTTTGCCGTGGCCAAGGAAGTCCTCGCCGACAAGGGGCTCAGCGACGAAAGCTACGCCGCCGCGGAAAAAACGATGGGGCTGGAGCACCTGGTCGCGCTGGTCGCGACCGTCGGCAGCTTCTCGATGACGTGCCTCACCGCTAAAACGTTTGAGATCGATCCGCCGCCGAACGATCCGACCCCGCTGGCGAAGTAGCGCTGTCAGCGTTGTGCTGCGGGGGGTGCAACGATACCCGCCTCACGGCGCATATGGCTTCCCTCGGGCTTGCGGCTTGCGACCACCGTGGCGCGCGCGCGCCAATCCGCACCGCACTCGTTGTCTTCGCAATTGTGCGTCTCGCAGGCGATGCCGCGAATGCGCAGCGGCTGACCGGCGGGGACGCCTTCCCAATCGATCGGGCCAAATTGCGCGCGGTGGCAAAACTCCACGAGGTGGAGGTCGCCGAAAATGTCGGCGTATTTGATGATACCCATGGTGATCAGGCCGCCGCCCCGCAGCAGATCAAGGCCGCGACCGTCCATCGAAAAAACCGCACCGGTCATCTCGGACTTCGGCAAAATGAGCGCCGGAGAGAACGCCGCGTTTTCGAGGGAATCAAAATCCGGCTCACCCGCGGAGGTGATAATGCTGCTCATCAGCATCCCGCGCGTGCCGGTAGTGCCGGTGTTCTCAATCAACGGAGAAATAGACCATTGCGTGCGGCCGCTCTCGTTCTTGGCCCCGTAATGAACGAAGCGGAAATTCGTCGAGTGGACATAGGCGCGATTGCTGTCCCGTAAGCCCTGGTCGGCCGTCGTCGCTTGCCATCCCGTGAATACGGCAGCGGTAATGGCGCCTCCGGCAGCCGCGAGCGTCAGGAACGCGGTCGCGTAATCAAGCCAATGCTTTCTCGCCCCGCCCGTGGCTTTGTCCCTGGTCGCGGGGAGTTCTGCCGCATGTTTTTCACCAGCGCTCGCCGGGCGCGCTGCTTGATCGACGGTGGCCCCATTGGGTCCGGCAGTATTGGGACGGTTGTTGGCGGATTCTGATTGTTGGCTCAACACGCGAAAATCCCCCCTCGCATTCGAGCATGTCCCTCCATAAGCGACGAAATTGGGGACATATGATGGCGCGCGCGTGCCCCGGCGCACGGGGCGAAAAGCGACCGTCGAGCATCAAAATGCAATCCGTCGCTGCGTGCGAGGAGCCATCGATCGGCTTGCGAGAGCCTATTGTGGGTGCTTGAGGCCTCCCCTAGGCTGAGTGTCGGCTCATCCGATGATTGCAATGGCCTATTATAAGCTGCTGCGCCGCGGCCCGGCGCCGGGAGTGCAAACCGATCATACGAGGGGAGAAGGGCGCATGCTCAAGGTGAGGCAGGCTCAATCTTCATCGCGTGCACGCGCGTGGCTTGCGATCGCGGCGACGGCAGCGCTGCTGGGCGCTGCGCAGGCGCAGCAGTCGCCACCACCCTCCAAGCTGCCGCTGCCGAAAGCGGACCCCCCAGCGAAGAGGATCATTACGCAGGGCTTGGCGAAAGCGGTGACGGAAGACCTCATTCCTTGCGCCAACCCAAAGCCGGGCATGAATCTGCGCAAGAACCCGGTCGGGGAAATCACGGCGCAGGACGGGACGAAGTTCACCGTGCCGGTCGCCAACAATTTCGCGACCGCCCCCAAGCTGCCGGACCTCTACAACGAATGCGCCGGGGTGACGCCAAAGGACATGTCCGAGGTCGACCTCAACAAGGTCCCGATCGTCGAGCTCGACAAGGATGGCGAGGTGATCACCGGCTTCATGGTCGCGGACAATTATTTCGAGCTCTACATCAACGGCAAGCTGATCGGCGTCGACGCCACCCCGTTCACGCCGTTCAACTCGCACGTGGTGCGTTTCCGTGTGAAGCGGCCCTACACCATCGCAGTTCTGGCGCAGGACTGGGAGGACAAGCTCGGCCTCGGGATGGAGGTGTTCCAGGGCAACAATTGGCATTCCGGCGACGGCGGGTTCGTTGCCAGGTTCTCCGACGGCACGGTGACGGACAGCACGTGGAAGGCGCAATCGTTTTACATCGCGCCGCTCGCGCATCCCGATGACGTCCAGGAG